>Ga0078972_1001052_pt1 | contig 109828 bp, 88 predicted proteins | sample YelNatPaOPGAMG01_FD_67568 | JGI IMG/M metagenome (GOLD analysis project Ga0078972, IMG submission 67568) | Hot spring thermophilic microbial communities from Obsidian Pool, Yellowstone National Park, USA - OP-RAMG-01 (SPADES assembly) (version 2) | ecosystem: Environmental > Aquatic > Thermal... | reverse complement strand
TCGTGTTAAAAGTACTTATAAATGAAAGTTGCTGCCTTTTTTGACCTTGATGGAACACTTGTTAGCGTAAATACTGCATCTTTATGGATGAAGCGAGAGAGAAGACTTGGAAGGATAAATCTCTATCAGCAGTTTATGGCGATTTTTTATATGTTATGTTACAGGTTTGGTGTAGTAAATATTGAGGAAGTTACAATTAAGGCACTTCAAACTGTGAAGGGATTAAATGAGGAAGAAGTTCGGAAATGGACGCATGAGTGGTTTGAAAAAGAGGTTACACCATACGCTGCTCCAGATGCCTTTGATGCTATTAAAGAACACAGAAATTCAGGTCACATTCTTGTTCTTTTAACTTCTGCATCACTTTACGAATCCGAAATAGCAGCGAAATTTTTCGGGATGGATGCTTTTTTATGTTCGAGGTATGAAGTAAAAGATGGTGTTTTTACCGGTGGAATAATTTTGCCCCTTTGCTACGGACATGGCAAAGTCATTCATGCTCGAAATTATGCATCTGAAAACAACATTGATTTGTCAATCAGTTACTTTTACTCTGATAGTATTACTGACCTTCCAATGTTGATGGCAGTAGGTAATCCCCGGGCTGTAAATCCAGATTTTAGACTCTCACGGGAGGCAAAGAAAAGGGGATGGCCAATACTCGATTGGAAATCTAAAGTTACTAAATAATTTGAAAAATTTGTATTTTATGGGGGAAACATTATAATTTATTATAAAGATAAAAGTAATTAATGAAAAATATAAGGGAGAAATAAAATGGGAAAAGTAATAGAAAAAGTTAAATTTACTAATTTGCTTGAACCAACAAAGTCTGTAGAAGTTGATGCTGTTATTGATACTGGTGCTACGATGCTGGTGTTACCTCAAAATGTAGTAGATGAACTTGGTTTGAAAAAAATTCGAGAGGTGAAGGTCAGGTATGCAAATAATAGAACAGAATCAAAAGCAATTTACGGGGTTGTGACTGTAGAAATCAAAGGAAGAACGGGTAATTTTGATGTTCTTGCAGAGGTGGAAGGCTCGCAACCCATTATAGGACAGGTAGTATTAGAAGTACTTGATTTCGTGGTAGATACAAGGGGTCGAACACTTATAGCAAATCCTATGTCTCCGGAAATGCCAATGGTGGAGATATTATAAAAAATAAGAAAATTTAACGATTTTGTTGACTGTAACTCCTTCTTTACTGCATTATCCTTTTTCTAATGGAAGAAAAAATCTTTTTTATTATTCTTTTGATTTCACTCTTTTGCATTGCTCTGGTAGTTTTCGTATTGCTGATTTTTGTTCCTGCCCCTTATGGAAGATATCAGAGAAAAGGGTGGGGACCATTATTAAATCCTGTTTTCAGCTGGTTTTTAATGGAATCACCGGCAGTTTTTGTAATGCTAATTTGCTTTATAACAGGCAAAAACAGAGATTTAATCTCGATGATTTTTCTTTCATTCTGGGAGATTCATTACATTCAAAGAACTTTTATTTTCCCTTTGCTCATGAAAGGGAAAGGCAAACCATGGCCAGTTTCTCTCATAGCCATGGCATTTATCTTCAATGTAATTAATGGCTATATCAATGGTCGTTATTTATTTTATTTTTCAAATCCGCTACCGCTATCATGGTTAAATGACCCCAGATTTTTGACCGGAACTTTTGTATTTTTTGCAGGATTTTTAATTAACCTTCACTCAGACCACATTTTGCGTTCCATAAAATCTTCTTGTGATGGAGAGTATGGCATTCCCCGAGGAGGTTTTTTTGAATTTGTTTCAGGTGCAAACTATTTCGGTGAAATTGTAGAATGGACAGGCTGGGCAATCCTTACATGGTCTTATCCTGGACTTGCTTTTGCATTATTTACAGCAGCAAATCTCGTTCCTCGTGCGATTTCGCACCACAAATGGTATAAAAATTTTTTTCCAGATTATCCAGCAAAGAGAAAAGCGATAATTCCTTTCATCCTTTGAGTTTTGGTACTGATTTATTCGGCATTTTAAACTGACATCTGAACTTTTTCTTAACTTAAGTGTGAATTTTCGTGCTATTTTAGGGCATGGTTCAAAAAATTAGGCTTGATAAATCAAGCCCCTACAAAAATGGTGGATTTTTACCACTTTTTAATACTGTTTTTTTGAACCATGCCTATTTTAGTATCACTAAAGATGCCTGATAAATGATGCTCGGATATAATTGAGTTAATTGCAAAAAATTTTAATCGTTCATGCTGAGATATTTCCATAAAGAGATAAAAACTATTTTTTTGCCTTTCAGGAGAATTTCATCATCATGGTCCTCTGTTATTATCAATCCAGAATTCAGTTTAAACTCGTCCATTGCTTTTAATAAACTATGAATTTTTCTTCTCTTTGTTTTTTCATCGGAAATATTCCAGCAAACCTGAACCAGATTTTTTATTTCTAAACCTTCTTTTATGACAAAATCTACTTCCTTATTGTTATATTGGTTTTTCCAGTAATAAATTTCCATATCAGGGGAAATTTTTTGTAAATGTCTCAATTGTATGCTAACTATATTCTCAGCAATTTTCCCGTAGTCTTTTGAAAAACGAAATCCCACAGCGTTTGAAAGCCCGGTATCAATCGAATAAACTTTCCTCGGGCTATTCTCCTGCTCTTTCAGGGAGAAAGAGAATCTCTTTAAAAAAAAGACCAGATTAGATAATTCAATGTAACTGGAAAATCTTCGAATGGTTTCAACAGGCAATTTTATAAATTTTGCAATACTCCCAAAAGTAATTGGAGAGGAGATGTTTGTTAAATAAAAGTGAGTGAGTACTTTAAATTGCTGAATCTTTTTTATGCCAAACCTTTGAATTAAATCTCGATTCACGATATCTTCGTAATAACTCAGGAGCACCTTTTTTCTAAACCAATCATTTTCGTTTAATACAATTTCAGGAAACCCTCCCGATTCCATATATTCTCGTAAGAGTTGTTTAATTTTTAATTTCTGAACCAGAACATCTTTCAGGTTTGAAGTTTCAATTCCTCTAAAATGCAAAAACTCCTTGAATGATAATGGAAGAACTTCAAAATATAATTGCCTTCCTGTTAGAAGTGTGGCTAATTCTTCGCTTAAGAGTTTAGACGAAGAACCTGAAATAACGATATGTGCTTCTTTCTTTTCATTAAGTCCCCTTACAAATCTTTCCCATCCAGTTAGATTTTGAATTTCATCGAGAAAAATGAATGGCTTTCCCGATGGTTTAATCACTTCAAGGTAGGATTCATAAATCTTTATCAAAAAAGGTAAGTCAATATTTGCAAATTGTGGCTCTTCAAAATTTATTATTAATGTATCGTTAACCGGTATTTTTTCAGTTAATTTTTTTACTATTTGTTTTATTAAGGTTGATTTTCCCCCTCTCCTAACTCCAATAATTGAGATGATTTTTCCACTTTTTATTACTTTAAGTATTTGGGAAATGTAATCTTCTCTAAGAAAGCCTGTTTCCTGTTTTTTATCCCAGAAATTCCAGTCTGACAAAATTTCTATAATTCTATCACTTTGCATATGATAAATTTCCTGCTTTTTTTCATTTTTGTCAAGAAACTGAGGTTTTTATCAGGGGATTTGGGGCATGAAAACCCGCCCTATAAAGAGGTATTCAGGTATAACAGTTCCACCTTCACCATCAAATCTTTCGGTTTTAAAGGATGGTCCACTTATTCCTGTTCGGTTTTCAGGGTCATCAGGGTCAGGACAGGAATCCCCGGAGGTGTTACAACTGTAATATCTCAGCCCGACTTTCCTTCCTCCTTCTTCAATCCATTCTATAAAGATGACTGAATGTCCTGTTCCGGTCGTTCTTGATAGATTTACATAATCACCCGGTAAAACAGAATCCCAGTTTTCTTTGTATATATTTTGTCCAATCCCGGCATACTCAAATGCGTTTGCTGAGGATGCAGTTGAAGCAACACCAAATCCCTGCCAGTGCTGGTAAAACTCTCCGATATTTACATCGTCCACAGTGAGTGTATGGCTTCCCACTGTGAAAGGTGTTGATTGAGACACTCCATTTTCATTCTGCCATATTTGATAGGCTCTAAGGAATATTTCGAGAGTATGACCTGAACAAAAGCAATCATTCCCACCGGGAAACAAAAACTCACCTGCGTAGTATCCATCGTGAATCTGTCCCCAGTTTCCTCCGCATGTGTCTCCATAATATGACCAGCAATATGGATATGTGCCATCTTTGGGATAAAGAGTAGTGTCGTTGATGGCGGAAATTGTGTAATGGTTAAAGCCGGGAACATCTGGAACCCTGCAACCTGAATTTACTGGCGTGAACGAAACTTCATCAGTTGCTATAACATTCCTATTGCTATCCATTCCCTGTAAAATGACATCCCTTTGACGATTTACTCCAGTGAACCTGTATGTATGACTACCCCTTTCAGCAGGGATAGGGTCGTTTTGAAGTGGCCACCCTTCACATTCAAACCAGACCCAAACAACTTCTTCACTTGTTTCGAAAGTGAAAGTGACTGGATTCGGGACTGTTTGCCCTTCTTCGGGATAAGTTATTCTTACCCATGGTCCATTTTCTTCTTCGATTACATCTGTTGCATCTATGCTTATATTTTCATTCAAATCTACCATATCCTCAACTTCGGTGGTTATAAATTCAACTCCATCTTCAACATCAAATTCCTGTTCCAGATATTCGTCGCTATCGTAAAAGAGTTCCCATTCGTGTGGTTTGTCACAAGCAGAAACTAAAAAAAACAAAAACTCGCTTCCCAGCAAAAGTAGGGTGGATAAAACATTCGTTTTTTTCATTTTCCCCTTTATTTTTTTCTTCATCTTTTCTCCTTTAATCCTGCTTCATTTAAAAAATCTTTAATAGCCCTTTCTACGGATGCTTCAAGCTGGGCTGAAAATGTCCTTCTCTGGAGAATGATTGTAAGGACATATCCTTTAATATCGTATATTGCAATGGAAAAGTTTCTGCACGAAATAATCACGCTTTTTAAATTCATGCCTTCCTTTTGTTTCAGTTTATCAACAATTATTGCGCTGAAAGCCCCAGCAGTTTTGATATCTAAATCATCCATTTCCCCTTCAACGCAGACTTCTATAAATTCCCCTTCTTCATCACAAAAAATAGCAGCAAAAGCACCTGGCACAGTCATTATGAGCTTTTTTAAAATAGGGTAAAAAGCGCTTTTTTTAATTTTCTCTTTTGATTCTGCTTTCACCTTGTTTCAAGAATTTCAGTTCTTATCGAATATTTTGTTTTTGCCTGTAATTTTCGAATCAGATTTTCATAAGCATCTTTTCGCCTTTGATTTAAAATATTCCATTTTATTTCTTCAATTGCTTCTTCGAGGAGTTTCCCCTTCCCAGCATAGTTTTTGACATAATAATCTTTTATTTCCTCGAATGTTATGCTTTCTTCCGGCACCTTTTTTTCTACTTCCTCTTCGAGTAATTTTTGCACCAGAGCACGTTTCCAGTCTTTAATTACTGAAGTAGATCGAAGAAATCCTTTTGAAACTGCATATTGTGACAGAATTTCATCATCAATCATTAATTTGAGTGTTTCTTCCGGTTTAAGGTCCATTGTTTCGGCTATTTTTTCAAGGTCTTTTTTGCAAATATTTTCTCCATTTACGGTTGCTACAATCTTGCTGCTGCAGGGATAAGGCAAGAGTCGAGGAGTATCCTCTTTCTGTTTTCCACATCCTGAGACGAAAAAAAGGATATTTAAAAAAATCAGGACTGGAATTGGAACCTTAAAAATATTGACTAATAACATTTTAAGTATTATTAACCAGAGTTATTAATTTTATATTAAATTATAAAATTAAAAAAAATAAAGGAGAAAAAATGGATTTTCCAAAAAATCTGAAATATACAAAAACACACGAATGGATTTTAATAGAAGGTAATTCAGGAGTTGTTGGAATAACTTCGTATGCTGCGGAGCAAATAGGAGAAGTGGTATCAGTTGATTTACCTCAGATAGGGAAAGTAGTAAAAATGGGTGAGGCTGTTGGTGCTGTTGAATCTTCAAAGGCATCTTCGGAAATTTATACTCCGGTGTCCGGAAAAATAGTTGAGATAAATAATGTGCTCGACGATGCTCCTGAAAAAATAAATGAATCTCCTTATGATGAAGGATGGATTTTTAAATTAAACATAGAAAAACCTCAGGAACTCAACCAGCTCCTTGATAGTGCAGGATATAGTAAACTTATAGAGCAGCAGGAAGAGAAAGAGAAGTAAATGTACATTCCTCACACAGAAGAAGATATTCGAAAAATGCTTTCAGCTATTGGATTTGAATCCATTTCAAAGCTTTATGAAGCTGCAACAGGATTACATCCTGAATCTGAGGGGAGTTTCGATGTTCCACCTGCAATGGACATTATAAAACTTACAAAGCATCTTGAAAAATTAAGCGAACGGAATCAATCGTTTTCTTCGGTCTGTTTACTCGGTGGTGGAGTTTATGACCACTTTGTTCACCCTGCAACAATGGAATTACTCTCTCGAGCGGAATTTTTAACCTGCTATACACCCTACCAGCCAGAGGCAAGCCAGGGAACACTTCAATATATTTTTGAATTTCAAACAATGGCTGCATCTTTGCTTGGCCTCGATGTGGCTAATGCCTCAATGTATGATGGAGCCAGCGCTGCGGCAGAAGCAGCGCTTATGGCGATGCGAATCACAAAAAGGGAGAAAATAGCTGTTTCTTCAGCCCTTCATCCCGAATACAGACAGACAATTGAAACTTATGTTCGAGGAAGTGCTAAGAATATTTTGCAGATTGATTTTGATGGTAAAACTGGAGCAACTTCATTGAAAAGTTTGCGTGATTCGATTGATGAAAATGTTGCTGCGGTTATAGTCGGCTATCCAAATTTTTTTGGAGTAATAGAAGATTTAGAGGAAATTGCAAAAGAGATTCATCAAAAAGGGGGGCTTCTTATTACCGCTACTACAGAAGGTGTTTCACTCGGCATTCTTGAACCCCCTGGCAGACTTGGTGCGGATATTGCTGTTTGTGAAGGTCTTTCGCTGGGGCTTCCAATGAGTTTTGGAGGACCTGGAGTAGGACTTTTCGCTTGCAGAGCAGGATTTGAAAAACAGATGCCCGGAAGGCTCGTCGGCAGAACCATAGATGCAGACGGTAAAACTGCATATGTTCTCACTCTTGCAATGAGAGAACAGCATATAAGAAGGGAAAGAGCAACGAGTAATATATGCACCAATCAAAGTCTATGCGCCCTCGCAGTTGCCATACACCTATCACTTTTAGGTCCCATTGGATTAAAAAATCAGGCGCTTTTGAGTGCGAATAAGTCTCGCAGTCTTTTCTCGAAACTTATTTCCACCGGACATTTTGAACCAGCCTTTCTGGGTCCAGTTTTTAACGAGAAGGTAATGAAAGTTAAAGGTTTTGAACCTGAAAAATTGATTGAACTTCTTTCAAAGAAGGGATTTTTAGTTGGTCCGTCTCTTAAAAAATGGTATCCAGAACTCCATGACTCAATAATTATTTGTGCAACTGAACGGGCAGGGGATGAGGAAATATCAAGATTATGTGAATGTATAAAGGAAATTTATAAATGAAAGAATCTGGATTGCATATATGTCTTGAAGAACCTGTCATTTTCGAAAGGGGAAAGAAGGGAAGAAGGGGTATTGTATTTGAAGGTGAAGCAAAATTTGATGATAAAGTAGAAGGGATTCCAGAGAAATTTCTCCGCAAGACTCCACCCCTTTTACCAGAAATGACAGAGGGAGAGGTTGTAAGGCATTTTACAAGATTGAGTCTATGGAATTTTTCAGTTGATGCTGGATTCTATCCACTCGGTTCCTGCACTATGAAATACAATCCAAAACTTAATGAAAAGACTGCAAGATTGCCAGGTTTTGCCAGTATTCATCCTTATTCGCCACAACAAACGGTTCAGGGAGCACTTGAGTTGATGTTTAATCTTGAAAAGTGGTTATGTGGGATTTGTGGCTTCGATGCTTTCACATTAACCCCTTCTGCAGGGGCTCAGGGTGAACTTACTTCAATTATGATGATAAGAAAGTATCATGAATCAATGGGAAATCCAAGGAAAAAGGTTCTTGTTCCAGATACTGCTCATGGCACGAACCCAGCTTCTTCAGCACTTTGTGGTTATACCGCAGTAAATGTCCCTTCCGGTAATGATGGAATACTTCATCCTGAGATGGTCAAAGATTTTATCGATGAGGATGTTGCTGCTATTATGATTACAAACCCCAATACTCTGGGACTTTTTGAAAGAAACATCAAAGAGGTTTCGGAACTTGTTCATGCAAAAGGGGGTCTTGTTTTTGGTGATGGTGCAAATCTCAATGCTCTCATAGGCAAAATCAAACCAGGGAATCTTGGTATTGATGTTATGCAACTTAATCTTCACAAAACTTTTTCTGCTCCCCATGGTGGTGGTGGACCCGGTAGTGGTCCTGTAGGGGTAATCAAAAAACTTGAACCTTTCCTTCCAATTCCAAGGATAAGAAAGGATGAAAGTGGATTCTATTATTTCGATGAGAACCTCCCCATGTCAATAGGGAGAGTGAGAAGCTTCTATGGCAATTTCCTCGTGATGGTAAAAGCGTACGCATATCTTTTAACCATTGGAAGGGAAGGGCTTGGCAGAATAGCGGAGATAGCAGTCTTGAATTCCAACTATCTTTTGAGGCTTATTGGTGACCTTTTTACAAGACCATATCAGGGGGTGCCAATGCACGAGTTTGTTGTTACCGACAAAGATTTAAAGAAAAAAACGGGCGTGGATACAACTGATGTTGCCAAGAGGCTTATAGATATGGGATTTCATCCGCCAACAATACACTTCCCTCTGGTAGTTCATGGTGCATTGATGATAGAACCGACAGAAACTGAAACTCCGGAAACACTGGAGGAATTTGCAGGTGCTCTTCGTGCTATTGTTGAGGAAGCGAACAATAATCCAGAAAATGTGAAATCAGCCCCTGCTAAAACCCGAAGAAGAAGACCAAATGATACTCTGGCAGCAAGAAAACCTGTTTTAGTATGGAAGTCTTTATCTCATCAGGAAGATTCAAATGATGAAAAATAAAAGTGTATCAGTTTTGTGTAAGATAACAGAATATTTTCCACTGCCTGCGGTGATTTTTATGCTGATTTCGTGGTCTGGAAGTTTTGCAGGTTGTCAGGCAAAAATAGGAGATAGTTGCAGTAAAAATGTGGATTGCAGTCCTGATGGGGATAGAATATGTGATACGACTCAACCCGGGGGTTATTGCACAGTACCTGATTGTCAGCCCGGTTCATGTCCCGATAATGCAGTTTGTGTCAGATTCTGGTCTGGGGCTCACTCCCGTAACTATTGTATGAAAGATTGCAACGGTGATGGAGATTGCAGGGGGGGTTATTACTGTGCACCTCACACAAATGAGATTGCACAGGTTCTTGATGAAGGGAGGGAGGATACGGGATATTGTATTCAAAGGGTGGAGGAAAGAGAAGACGGGAGTGAAGATGAGGAATTAAGTGATGAGGTGGAAGAGGCTGATGGTGAGGGGATTTGATTCTTTTTGAGGAAGTTTTGTCTTCGAATAATTCAGAAAACGATATTTTCAACGAAGAGTTTATCCGTAAATTAGAATACTGGTCTTTAATTTTCAGGCGAATCTATTCAGGTGAATTAAGTGCTTCCAGACGAAGCAAGGAGGTTGGTGCAGGAATAGAGTTTTCTGACCGCAGAGAATATTTTTTAGGAGACGATTTCAGATATATTGACTGGAAAGCGTTCGGGAGGACCGAGAAGGCACTCTTGAGATTATTTGTTGAAGAAAAGGATTTGCAGGTAAACATTCTTTTAGATTCTTCAGCAAGCATGGGTGTTGGAGAACCTCCCAAAATCGAATCAGCAAAAAAACTGGCAGCAGCAATTTCCTACATGGTGCTTTTTAACCTTGACAGAGTGGGAGTTACAATTTTTTCTGAAAATGTTACACATTTTTTACCTCCAGCAAGAGGAAAAGGAAGAATGATTCGGATTTTTGAGATGCTTCGCAATGTATCTGCGGGAGGGAAAACGGATTTAATGAAACTCGCAGAAAAGATGACTTCAAGTATAAAGGGTGGAGGTCTTTCAATGGTCATAAGTGATCTTATGGTAGGAAGTGGATTTGATGAATGCTTGAGCAGGCTTATGTATTACGGCAGCGAAGTCAGTGTAATAAGAGTGGTTGCTCCAGAGGATAAAAATCCAGTTTTCCTCGGTGATTTGCGTCTTATTGATTCTGAAACCGGTGAAACTCAGAATATAACTGTGACGCCAGGGATGATTTCGAGGTACAAAGAGGCATTCGATAAAATGTCCGAAGTACTTGAATCAACTGCACTTAAAAGGGGAGCAAGGTTTGTAACTGTTTCCTCGTCACTTACTTTTGATGAACAGGTTTCGATTGTCCTTAGAGCAATGGCAAAAAGGAAGTAAATAGCATAGTTCAAAATTCGAGAGATGTTCCTGTCTGGGTTTCTTTAAAGGTAAGAGGTATTAAAAATGATTCGTTTTCAGGCATGAGATTTTTTACTTCTTCCCATGTTTCATTTTTAATAGCAATTATTCCTGGTTGCCTTCCCCCCTTCGTTTTTAATTTTTGTTTCAATGAATAGAGAATATCAACTGTTGAACGCCATCTCCACCCTTCCGGCAAAACCATTGAAAGTCTTTTTTCTTCTTCTTCTGTAAGATTAATGCCGCGTTCAAGATAATACTTTTTCCACCACTTTTTAAGAAATGATGGTGATGCATTTACTATTTTCCCATCTTTATCAACAGCACCATATGGACCTCTATCCAGAACTCTGGTTTTTATAATATGCTTTCCTATCTTTATATAAATCACCGTTCCGCATGGGAGCCATCTATGGGCAACCCCCTGATGTTTTCCGTGATATTTCCATTTCCATTTTGGTTCACCTAAAATTCTCGGGCAGGAGAGATTTTTTCCTATGGGATTGTAGAAAGTCACATATCCAGCAGCAACAACTGTAAGCGTAATCTTTTTAAGCCATAATACAGGCATTTATTTAGAATCTACCATTCCTTTTACCCCATTTCCAGACATTATTAAAAATGCAATAATCTTGTTGCTGCCCCTGCTTTCGCGGGGCTAAACTTTATTCCTGCGAAAAAAGGAATACTTGAATTTAAATTATTCTTAACAGTTTTGAATTCCTATATTTATCTTTGCATTTTTAATTTTAGCATGGTCCAAAAGGGGAAAAAAAATTCGTTAATCCCTGAAAAATACTAAAAGGAGGTAAAAAATTCATTACTTTTTGTAACTGGATGGTTTATTCCCACCTGGATACCATGTTTGGGTTCCTTTCCACCAATTTTTAAATTTTGACTTGACATTGTATTTTGCCGCATTAAATTGTTGTTGTTAGTCTATTAAATAGATAGACAATATAGGTTATTTAATTAATAACGAGGACTTTTGTAAAAGAAAGGAGGTTTATTATGAATAAATTTATTCCATTAATAGGAAGGATTCTATTAAGTGCAATTTTTCTGATGTCTGCATTTGGGAAAATTGCCAATTTTGCTGGCACTCAACAATATATGTCAGCCTACGGTATGCCTTTAACTGCTTTCTTTTTGGTGTGTGCAATTATTTTGGAAATTGGCGGTGGATTTTCTATTTTGTTAGGGTACAAAGCAAAAGTGGGAGCAATAGCCCTTATTGTTTTCCTGATACCGGCTACACTAATCTTTCATACGAAGTTTTCTGACCAGGTTCAGATGATTATGTTTATGAAAAATTTGGCTATAATGGGAGGTTTGCTACTTGTATTAGGTTTTGGAGCTGGTCCATTAAGTTTAGATGCATTTTTAAAAACTCGTAAAGATTGACAGTGAGTTCGGAGTTTTACTCCTATGTAAGTTTTGGTGAAGGTTGCAAACTGTAAATATACACTGGTATTTAAAATCTGATTTTTTATGAGAAAAAATTATTAGCTTTTAACAGGTTAACCTAATAATGTAATCCAACAAATAGAAGAATCATCAAAATAAGAGTCGAGAAGAAGTAAATCCATTTAAAAAGTTTCAAAGTAAACGCTCATGGGCAAGTTTTGCCCACCCCCACGAATGAAAATTATAATATATGGATTCCTGCTTCCGCAGGAATGACAATTCCGTTATACAGAGGTGGCTGAACGGAGTCGAACCCACCGAATAACCATGTCATTTTCATAGTAATTGTTTTATTTGTAGTAAAAATCAGATATTTTATATTTTTAATTTTAATGGTTTTCAAACCAAAAAGGAAAATAATTCGACTGAATATTAAAATTATTAGTATTAACCCATTAACTCTGAATTCTTTTTGTTATTTATGGGGGGTTGAAAATTGAGTGGTTTGGATATTGTGGAAAAATACAGATCATTTCAATGGTTAAAGATGAAGCCTGCGGATGCGATAAAATTGCAGAAGGAACTTTCTAATAAAGTTGTGATTCAGGATTCAGATAGAGTAATAAATGCAAAGTTACTTATGGCGTTTGATATTTCGGCAAAAGGATTTGGGAAAATGCTCTATTGTGCGGGGGTTCTCTGGGATTTGCAGAAAAATATTTGCGTGGATGTGATTCGGGTATCAAGGGAAACAGATTTTCCTTATATACCAGGTCTTTTGAGTTTCAGAGAGATGCCAGTTATGCTTGATGCACTTGCGAAAAGCAAAGATGAAGCTGATATACTTTTATGTGATAGTCAGGGATTGGCTCATCCGAGATTTTTTGGACTTGCCTGCCATATTGGAGTTGTTACATCAATTCCGTCAATAGGATGTGCAAAGAGTCATTTTGTGGGGGAATATAGAGAACCTGGGAGACAGAAGGGAAATATATCAGAAATGGTTTTTAAGGGAAGGAGAGTTGGATATGCATTGAGGAGTGCGAAAAGGTGTAAGCCAATTTATGTTTCACCGGGACATTTAATTTCCTGTGAGACAGCAGTTAAAGTGGTTATATCACTTCTGGATGGGTTCAGGATTCCTGCTCCTTTGAGAAGGGCTCACATAGAAGCAATTTCTTTCATGCGAGAAAAGGAAGTTTATTTTTAAGGGAATATGTGGTAAAAAGGCATATAAATTTTTCAGGAGTAAAAAAATGCCAAAGTATGACCATAAAGAAGTAGAAAAGAAATGGCAGGAAATATGGGAGAAAGAAGGAATTTTTAAGGCAATCGACAATGACCGGAATAGACCAAAATATTATATTCTCGATATGTTTCCATACCCTTCTTCAGAAGGGCTTCATGTTGGACACCCTAAAGGCTATACTGCTTCTGATGTTATTACTCGGTATAAAAGAATGAAGGGATACAATGTTTTGCATCCTATGGGTTTTGATGCTTTCGGTTTGCCTGCTGAAAATTATGCTATTAAAACCGGTATTCATCCGGCCATAGTAACTAAAAGAAATATAGATAACATTCGCAGGCAGATCAAAATGCTCGGTTTTGCATACGATTGGGAAAGGGAAATAGAAACAGATGACCCATCGTACTACAGGTGGACTCAATGGATTTTTTTACAGATGTTTAAAAGAGGGCTTGCTTACGAAATTTTAGCGCCTATTAACTTTTGTCCAACATGCAAGACAGGACTTGCCAATGAAGAAGCAAGGGGTGGTTTATGTAACAGGTGTGGTAGTGAGGTGGTTAGAAAAGACATGAGGCAATGGGCTTTGAAAATTACAGATTATGCAGAAAAACTTCTTGAAGGGCTTAATGAACTCGATTGGCCTGAGAGTATTAAAACGATGCAGAGGGAGTGGATAGGAAAAAGTTATGGTGCTGATATTTTCTTCCCTGTTCATGAGCCACCTTTTAGAGAGTTTGATAAACTGCAGGTTTTTACAACGCGTCCAGATACAATTTTTGGAGCCACTTTTATGGTTCTTGCTCCTGAGCATCCTTTTACTGCGGTACTGACAAAGCAGGAGCATAGAGCGGAAGTTGAAAGGTATGTGGAAGAAGCGCGGAAGAAAAGTGACCTTCAAAGAAGCGAGTTACAGAAAGAGAAGACAGGAGTTTTTACAGGGTCTTATTGTATAAATCCTGTGACAGGAGAAAAAATACAGGTTTGGGTGGCTGATTATGTTTTAATGGGTTATGGAACGGGGGCTATAATGGCAGTCCCTGCGCACGACCAGAGAGACTACGAGTTTGCCGTTAAATTTAATCTTCCTATAATTAAGGTGGTGGAACCCCCGCATGGTAAGCAAAGCACCGAAGGGAAAGCATACGAAGAGGAAGGAATAGCTGTCAATTCAGGACCTTTCAGTGGTATGAGAACGAAAGAAGCGGTTGAAGCGATAATAGGTTACCTTGAAACAAAGGGACTGGGACAAAAGAAGGTAAGGTATAAGTTACGAGACTGGATATTTTCAAGGCAGAGATACTGGGGTGAGCCAATACCTGTTGTTCACTGCGAAGGAAAATGCGGAATAGTTCCTCTTAATGAAAAGGATTTACCACTATTACTCCCGAAGGTAGATAGATATGAACCGTCTGAGACAGGTGAATCTCCACTTGCAAGAATTTCAGATTGGGTTAATACAACCTGTCCAGAATGCGGTGGGAAAGCAAAGCGTGAAACAAATACCATGCCTCAATGGGCTGGTTCGTGCTGGTATTATCTAAGATATATAGACCCGCATAATAAAGAAAGGCTGGTGGACCCTGCAAAAGAAAAATACTGGATGCCTGTAGATTTGTATGTTGGTGGAGCGGAACATGCCGTGCTTCACCTTCTTTATGCAAGATTCTGGCACAGATTTCTCTACGATATAGGGGTAGTTTCAACACCGGAACCTTTTCAAAGATTGAGAAATCAGGGGATGATTTTAGGATTCAGTTACAGATATTATGAAACTTCAGGGGGAAGAATTCTTGACTACACTTTAGTAAAGAGTGCCCCGGGTGATGCTGAAAGAAAAATTGCGGTTGATTCTGGTGAAACGGTTATTGAACGATGGGTGGGTCCAGATAGGGTGCAGAAGCGGGGAGGGGAATTTTACCATAAGGAAATTTCGGAACTGAAACTGGAAGAAGTTATAGAGAAGATGAGCAAGTCACGGGGAAATGTTGTTAATCCAGATGAGATTGTTGAAAATTATGGGGCAGATGTTTTAAGGCTTTATGAAATGTTCATGGGACCTCTCGATTCTTCCTGCCCGTGGAGTACAGAGGGGATAGAGGGATTAAACAGGTTTATCCAGAAAGCATGGAAGGTGATTTCAGAGAAGAAGATTGTTCAAAAAGATTTGGATAAATTAACCCGAATGAGACACAAAACCATTAAAAAAGTAACCCAGGATATTGAAAGGTTCAATTTCAATACTGCAATTAGTGCACTTATGGTTTATCTTGGAGAAATTGCAAGGGAAGAGGAAATTCCTCACGAAGATATCAGGACTTTTATTTTGCTTTTATCTCCTTTTGCCCCTCATTTTGCTGAGGAATCATGGGAGTTAATAGGGGAAAAAGGGAGAATTTTGCAGGAGAAGTGGCCGGACTGGGATGAAGTAAAAACTGTAGATGAAATGGTATCAATGGGGGTTCAGGTTAATGGAAAATTGCGAGGGACTATGGAGATTGAAACGGGAGCTGGTGAAGAGGAAATCCGCAAAAAAGCACTTTCTATTCCAAATGTTCAAAATCATGTTCAGGGTAAAACGATTCATAAAGTGATAATCACCAAACAGGTAATCAATATTGTGGTAAAATAATTTATCTTTTATCTTTCGATGTAAAAATCCATCTTAAGGGAATTTTCTCCCTTCTCAAATGTCTTTTTTTCCCATCTGGTTTTTGTTATCAAATTTCTGTTATAGTCGAGAAGTTCGAGTTGAATCCAGTATTCTCCTTCAGAAAAACATGAATCAAGAGAATTCCATTCTCCCTGCCAGCATGACCATTCAAGCCTTGAATCATACCATGGTTTTTGGACTGAGTTGATGGACATCCTTACTTTATCGGCCTCAGCATTGATGCATGTGTCTTCATTTGCCTCGCCGCCATTTATTGTCCATTGAACGATGAGGGATGCATCGTTTCCCCACGGGCTAAAACCGCTCCCATAACAGGAATTCAATAAAACTCCTGAAAGGGTAATCAGTAATAAAATCCTTTCAAATTTTTTATTCATTGCCTGCTCGTATTAAAATTCACAGAAACTTCGTTTATTCCCCTAATAAGCACAGTAGAATCCCAGTCGGTTAAACTTAAAATTGTACTGTCATTATCCCCCATTAAAAGATACCGGATATTTGTTGTTTTTCCTGATATAAAAGAAAAATCTGTTCTGCCATGTCCGTCGGGGCATGGAAAATCGAAAAAGTAGTTTGCAGTGCCATCCCTATCACTATCATTTTCAATTCGCACAGTTTTTGCTTCTGCCTCCAAGCACAGCGAATTTGATGGTCTCACATTATCAATTGTCCATACGAGGTCTATTGCAGAATCTCCAGCAGGATTTCTGTCCGTTTCAAAATCTACTTCAATATAATTTTCTCCAGTATCAAGGACGAAAAACTGCCATGAAGATTCGCTTATTATGTTATTTTGATTTCCGATGAGCCTGAACCTTAAATAAATGCCGTTTTGGGATGTAAATTTATAATCTGTAACCCCTTCTCCGTCTGAGCACGGAAATTCTTCTCGAAAGTTTACAATGCCATTACCTGATGTGTCAACCTCCATCACTACGGATTTTGCTCCTACTGCTGAGCAGAGCAATTCATCAACACTATAGCTATCTATTGTCCATGTCATAACTATATAAGCATCATATTTGTTTCCCCAGTAACAGGTAGTAAAAAAAGGGACGCAAACAAGTAAAAGAGTAAAAATCAAAAGATTTTTCGGAAAGCACTTTAGTATTAGTATTAAAATTTTCATTTTTTCCAGTTAAATAATAATCAGGAAGGGTTAAAAGTCAATGATTTTCATATATTGAAAAATAATTTATCACCCTTTACACTTTTGTAAATGAATGTGTCCTTCCCACCCCAGTTTTTGCGAGTGCAAATTGTCATTCCTGCGGAAGCAGGAATCTATTTTAAAAGTGAAGGGTGGCAAGCCCTTTAATACAATAAATTTCATTTGGTGAACTGACGCATTCCAATTCTTCCCGTGTGCTTACTCTATAACTGGTACGATTGTTAGATTCAAAATGGGACTATCTGCTACACTGTTATATTTAACGTTGCTTTTAAAATTTTGTGGGTCTGGTGATAACTCCAATGGCTTGTTCTCTTGTTATCCTCGGTGAATGTGCCCCACACGAGTCGGTTTCCTTTACCTCACTCTTTTTTGATGGATAGAATCCATGCTCTTTCAGAATTTCGAATTTTGGTAGAATATTTTTTTCGAGGTCTATGTGAAAAAATCCTGGAAATATGTCAGGGTTCTGTTCTATAAAATCAAAAATAAACTTGTGTTTCTGGCTTATTTGAAGTTTCCCATAATCACATATCTCGTGTCCTGTTAGCATATACTCTGGAAACAGGTCAGGATAAAATTCTAAATGTTCCTTCCCATTGTATTCTCGATAGATTTCGGTCTGGGGAAGCATGCAGAAAAGCGAAGGTAGTATTCTGGAACCTATGAGTCTAAATGAAATCATATGAAAAATGGTCTGATAAAAATCAGACATTTCTTCAAAAGGGAACCCCCATATAAAAAACGAATCAACTCTCGGAAAATATAGCGTGGCTTCGGATATAACTTCGGTTGCCTGCTCAATAGTAAAACCCTTTTTAACTCTCTCCAGAATCCTGTTCGAACCTGATTCAATACCGTAGCGGATTTCAACGCATCCCGCTTCCGCCATGGTTTTCATGACCTCAGTATCCGTCAGATTTATCCTTGCAAATGCCTTCCACATTACTTTCAACCCTGATTTTTTTAATGTCTGGCAGAACTGCATGACCCTTTCTTTTGATGAAACGAAAAATTCGTCCTGAAAAAGAAAAAGGTTCACACCAAAATCAAGGTGGAGCATCTGCATTTCCCTTACAACTTTTTCAGGTTTTCTGAAAAATGGTTTTCTCCCCCAGATTGGGGCAACACTGCAGAATGTGCACCCATAAGGACAACCTCTTGAAGTAATGATATTTATGCCTGCATATTTTTTTAAATCGATATGATGTAAAGCAGGAGGTGGAATACTATCGAGGTCATTTATCCTCTCACAGGGGTCGGTTCTCTTGATTTCGCCGTTAATCCTGTAATAAATTCCTGGTACCTTTCCAAGATCCCCGTTGTTTTTAAGTGCTTCCATCAGGATAACTATGCTCCGCTCACCTTCACCATAGGCAACAATGTCAATCCAGGGAAATCTCTCAAGAATTTTTTGCTCAATTGAAAATGGACCCACACCACCAATAACAATGGTTTTTGAAGGATAGAGTTTTTTAATTTCCCTTGCAGCCAGTATTGTAAATGGGAGGAGATTGCCCATACAGCTAATGCCAATTATCTCAGCTGAATCCTTGCAAAAATCAGCGAGGTTTTCAGGAGAAAATGGTTCTTCATATTCGCATATTTGATAGTCTCTGAAATCCACCTTGAAACCTGCTTTCTCAAGTGCGGAAACGAGGTAAAGAGGTCCAAGCACAACATGAAGCTCCTTCTCGATGGCATCGATATAACGAACAATTAACATGTTTAAATTGATTAGTGTAATATCATTCATGATTATTCTTTCTCTTCCTCTTCGATATCTTCATGCACATCATCAATATCTTCCTTAATTTCTATCTCTTCCTCATTGTCCTCTTCTCCACTCTCAGCCTCCTCTATTCCCTCTTCTTCATCAGGTAAATCGTACATTTCACCTCCAACAATAATTGACTCATGCTCAATTTCAACTGTGTCTTTCGTATCATTAACATCCATGTCATTATTTATTTCAATTTCGTCATTTCGCTCATCAGGAATGTCATACATTTCACCTCCAGTAATAATCGACTCATGGTCAATTTCCACCGTGTCCCTTGCATTACCGGAAACCTCATCACACCCCACACTTGCAGTTCCAGTAGCAAGAGTAACTACAGCAGTTGCGATAGCCTTCATCAGTTTCCTTCTGCCGTGCTTTTTAGGTTTTATCCTGCTGGTCATAGTACGCAGTGCAGATTCGGATACATTTTTCAGGATAAGAATTTCCGAAGGTAAAAGGTTGATACCAGCTGATTCAATGGCTTTAATTCTGTCTGCCATAAGTAAATTCCTAAATTCAGGGTCAATAGCTGATTTGAAAAGGACTTTTTCTATTCCTGCTGGAATTGATATTCTTTTTTGTTGCTTTCGTAGAGGTCTTCCTCCAACAATTGTCTTTTCAACAAACTCCCTCCCTTCTAAAATTTCTACCTTCTCTTTATACTTTTTCATCGTCTTGCTTCCTTTTATGGTGAATGTTACTTTTTTCGGAATGGCTTTGCTCCATGGCTCCCCCATCCTTCGCAGACCACAACATTACGCCAGTTATATTTTTCCTATTTTTATAATTTATATACGAATCAATTAATACTTTTAAATCGTATTAAATCAATAATACTATTAGTTTTTTAAATTGTCAATCAGCTAAAATTGAGTAATTAAAAATCGGCATGGTTCAAAAGAAAAATATTAAAAAGTGGCAAAAATCCACCATTTTTGTAGGGGCTTGATTTATCAAGCCCAATTTTTTGAACCATGCCTAAAAATCTTGCTAAAAGAAAGGCGCATGGTTGACCCTTCCACCACCTTTTAGTTTCAAAAAATGGTGCTTCATAACCTCTCTCTCGACCGCCTGTACGATTAAGTTAGATGCTACACATTCATGGGAGAAAAATAAAAATAAGTGGGAAGTTGGTGGTTAAATGATAACTGCAAAAATAGATTGGCTTTTGAGGAAGATTTTAATATGACGCAACGATTATTAACCGGGAAAAATTTTTGTATAATTTAAAAGGTGATTATTATATTGAAAAATAAGCATTGACTTTTTTTTGAATTATTATTAACTATTTGCATTTGCTCTGGAGTGGAGAGAGATGGTAATGGGGCGTCGGCAAGCGGAAAGCCACGGGATTTTGGTTCCCGTATACGCAGGTTCGAATCCTGCCGCCCCAACTGAATGTTTGTGGTTTTAAAATTTAATTAAAAATACTGGAGGAATGAATTATGGAATTTCCAACACTCACGGTAACAGAAAGACATAGAGCAGGAAAAGGACCGAGTAGAAGAGTAAGGTCTTCTGGTCTCATTCCAGGTGTTGTTTACGGTAGGGATGTAGAAAGACCTTTAATGATCAGTGTCAACCTCAGTCAACTGAGGAAAGCTATCAGTGGCAAACATGGAAGAAACACAGTTATCCGTATCGTACTTGATGGAAAGGAAGAGAAAAGTCTTCTTGCCATGCTTCAAGATTATCAGATTCACCCTGCCACAAGGAAAGTGTTGCATATGGATTTTTTAACTGTTGACCCCAATCGTCCGATCGAAGTAAAGATTCCAATTGCTATAGTGGGAAAGGCTGCGGGAGTTACAAGGGGCGGTATTTTAATGGAAATTATTCATGAAATTCCAATGTCATGCTTGCCGGAGAAAATTCCCACTGAAATACAAGTAGATGTATCAAAACTTGATATAGGACAAACTCTGAAAGTTTCTGATTTACAGGCTCCCGAGGGAACCAAATTTGCCATTTCAGGTGACCAGCCGATAGTGTCTGTAACAACTGTGAAAGAAGAAAAAGAAGTGGCTGAGGCTGCTCCAGCTGAAGGTGCAGTTCAAGAGGGAGCACCTGCAGGAACAGCAACAGCGGCAGCAAAAGAAAAGGAAGGTGCTGGGGGAGAAAAAGGGAAGGAAGAAAAGCCTTCAAAAGAGGGAAAAGAGAAAGAAAAGAAGGAGAAGTGAGGAGTTATTGTATTTTACTCCTTTTGAATTATGGAGTTGCGATGCATTCCCACTTCGGAGAGCAAAAATCCCACTTAATTCTTTCACCTGTTCTGCTTTCATACCACCCTTCTGACCTTGTGCAAACTGCCCCACATTCTGCAGTTTGACCTGCGCAATCATTATCCTCTCTGATTAAGTCACCCGTGCAGGAATCATACCATCCGTACCCGCCTCCTGAGTCGCTGCGACATACTGGTTTGCATTCTGACTCTTTGCATTTACAATTCTGCTGCTGTCCACCAATACATATTATGGTTACTTCAACATCTGGATTACATGGATTTCTGCAATCAGAAATAGAGTTGTAACAGTTTTCGTGAGGAGAACAAACTCCATCTTCTTTAAGAATACAATAGTTAATGGTGCATTCAGGGTCACCCGAAGTTGGGTCACATTCTGTAGCTGAAACGAGATCAGAACAACATGTTTCAGGTAGATTCAGAACACACCCCGCTGCAACACAGGAAGGAATTTCCTCCCCTGCATCGGGAATAACTTCCTCAAACTCAGTTAGTTCATCTGTGGTTAAATCATTTTCAAGGGAATCAAATCCATCCTGGTTGTCTTCAATAGATTCATCTGTTTGTAGTTCGTTAAGAGGGTCATTGGGAGTTTCCACTACAATTTCTTCCAGCGGAACATCACCGTCCTGTTGAATGTCCTTTGAAGGACCTGAAGAATTTCCACAGGAAATGGAATATTGTAAAGTCAGAGCCAAAAATGATGAAATAAATATTTTTGCTTTCATTTTTCTTTCTCCTTCACCTTTAATCCTTTATTAATAATTTAAAATTAAAATATTTCAATCCTTATACTGATACTGCAAAAAAGGACTGGAATGATGGAGGGATGGACTATTGGGGGAAGTATTCGTGGAAATATGCAACCAGTCATTCCTGCCCCTTCTTTCCTATAGGTAGACTACAGCAGGAATCAATTATCCTTTTCTGGATTTCTGTTAGATTTTCACCTCATGAAAGCGGGAGTGGAAATAACGGAAGGAGAGGATTATCCCGGACAAAAGTGATTTTAAGTAAATTTATTTTCTTTTTGTGATTTTGATTTTGCAATTATTACTGTGGTAACTATATCACCTGTAACATTTACAACTGTGCGCCCCATATCAAGTAGCCTGTCTATTCCGAGAATAATCCCTATTCCTTCTACAGGAATTCCTAATGAATGAAGCATAAACATCACCATTGGTAACGAACCTCCAGGAATGCCTGCAGTTCCAACTGCAGTTAATACTGATAACACAACAACAAAAACTGCTTTTCTAATGAAAGTTCTATACCAAAAACCTGCCCCAGAAAAAGGACTGCAACACCTTTGTAAAGTGCCGTTCCATTCATGTTTATAGTCGCTCCAAGTGGCAGGACAAAGCCAGCAATATCAGGTGAAATGCTTAGAGCGGATTCGCATGTTTGTATTGTTGTAGGTAATGTCGCAGATACCAGCAATGATACCGGCGCAAAGACCTATAAGTATTTTTGAGTGAAGTTTTATAACCATAGTTTTGTAGGGGCGTGATTTATCACGCACCATTTTTTGAAATATATCAAAAAAGTTTATTGCATATTTTAAATAAAAATGTAAAATGATTTAATAAAACAATGCAAATGGTGGCGATTTTTCGAAAATTTTTTTTGAGAATCTTTAGTTTTTTCTTTTGCTTATTTACCTGTGCAGTTTTTCTTTCAATTTTTGTAATTGCCTGTAATGGAGAGAAAAACGAAAATGATACAAGTCTGGATGGGGAAGTGGAACAAATGGAAATAGAAATACCGCAGGAAATAAATATTGATGAGGAAGAGGAAATACATTCAGTAGAGGATTCCTATGATGTTTTAAAAGACAACAATGCTGAAGAGGAGGAGGTTGTTGTTACTCCTTGTGGAAATGGAAAAATAGATACTGGAGAGGAGTGCGATGATGGAAATAATCGAACTGAGTTTTGCGGAAGATGGGGGGATTGTCTTGGAGATTGCTCCCTTCTTGAATCGAATTGTGGAAATGGAAGGCTTGACCCTGGTGAAGAGTGTGATGATGGAAATATGGATAATCTTGATTACTGTACGACATCATGTAACATAAATGACCATGGAATTGGTGCTCCATGTGTGTGTGACACATGTTTTGGAATAAATGTTACAGGTGAGAAGCCGGAAGATATACATGGTTGCGAAGGGGTAAGAATTCCTGAAGGTTCAGGGGGAAAACTTGCGTGCGTGAGTTCACTATTGGAGGAATATTCAGGTTACAGGTTCTTTGCTCCTGGGGGATATTGCACCGTTTATGCTATGAAGTGTCTTGGTTCTGAAATGGATTGTGCAGAATTGCCAGATGTTGGTGATGTTGATAATTTTGTCTGTCCGGAGGGTTATCCATTTTTTGGTGTTGAATGCTATGCTGTAGGTGGGCTTGGAATAAGGTTGAAAGCATGTATTAAACCATGTTATTATAGTCCGTCTGAATGCAGATGGAATGAATGGGATAGTAACCTTGGTGAATGCGGACATCAGGATTGTATTCCTCTATGGAATGACCCTCAAAGGAAAGTCTGTTTTGATGAAAGAAATTATATGGTTAATTTGCCAGGTATAAATTGCACTCTCCTGTTGGAATGAAAAAGAGAATTGAAAGTTTTTACGGAAGAATGTTTAAAATTGCAGTAAATTTTTCGTTTTTGCTTTTTATTTTTAGCGGGTGTAATATTCTTATAGGGCTTGACAAAAAGGACCTTCCAAGAAAATCACAGACAAAGTGCACGAAGAATGAAGATTGCAACGATGGTCATGGGTGCACGGAGGACCGATGCATATTGTCTGAGGGGTCCTGTGTTAATTTGCTCATGTCAGAAGGAACTCCATGCAGAGAAAAAAAATCAGAAAATGTATGTGATATTGAAACCGAATACTGTAATGGAATTGACCTTGATTGTCCTCCTGATTCTTTTGAGCCTTCTACTTTCGAATGTCGTGCCTCCGCAGGGCAATGCGATGAGCCGGAATACTGCACAGGTGATTTGCCAACATGTCCTCCGGATATTTTTAGCGGAGCTGACAAAGTTTGTGATGATGGTGATAGTTGCACTTACGATGATAGATGTGATGGAGAAGGGGGGTGCAGGGGGATAAATGGAATCATAGGTGCAGATAGCATCAGTATTGGTCCATGGGGTTTTTCAAGTTGTATTTTGATTCCCCCGAATATTGTAAAATGCTGGGGAAATAATGTGTATGGACAATTAGGAGATGGAACGGAAAACCATAAATTTATTCCTGTAAATGTTGTGAATTTGCCACAGGCAACGGAAGTTTTACAACTATCGTGTGGAGGGAGACATGCATGCGCTATTTTAGCCACAAAGAAAATTATGTGCTGGGGTTTAGGAGATACCGGACAACTGGGTAATGGCAGGTCTGGTACTGATTACGAATCTCATGTGCCTGTTGAAGTAACAGGTATTTCACAGGGATGGAAAAATGTAGCTGGAGGTTATTTGTTTACCTGTGGAATTCAGGATGATGGAAGTGCTTACTGCTGGGGAAAGAATGATTTTGGTCAGTTAGGGATTGGAACAAACACTGAATTTGTTTCAACACCGACAAAAGTAGCCGCAGGAGATGGACTTGATAAGGTTTCTATTATTGCAGGAGGTGTTTATCATACCTGTGCAGTGGATTTAAGTGGTGCTCTGTGGTGCTGGGGAAGAAATGAGCATGGACAAATAGGAATAGACCCATTAGTAATGGATAAATCTTTTGAACCGAAGTTAGTTCATGGTTTGCCAGAGGGAACTCGGGTGATAGATTTTGCTCCTGGGGCCACTCACACATGCGCTCTTCTTGAAGATGGCAGGGTAATGTGCTGGGGTGATAATGCATTTGGTGAGCTTGGTGTTGGAGTAGAGCATCCTGAGACTTATGAGCCAGTTGAAGTGACTGGTTTCCCATCAGTTGTGAAAGATATTGTTTCAGGTTTCCAGCATACCTGTGCAGTTCTTGAAGATGGTTGTGCTATGTGCTGGGGAAATAATGAAGATGGGCAAATAGGGGATGGAAATTCAGGAGTTGGATTGAAAGTTGGAAGACCTGTTCAAGTTTTGGGTTTACCCGGGAAGGTTACCCAGATTGCAGTAGGAGCGTACAATACCTGTGCTATTCTTGAAGACAAAACTGTCTGGTGCTGGGGTGATAATATGTTCGGTCAAATCGGTGATGGTTCAAAAAATCCAAGCCCGGTTCCTGTTCAGGTTCATTGTGAATGTCCATTTCCCAATCCAGCTGAATGTGAGGCATCCAACTAAATTCGATTACGGGATTTGAAATCGTTAATTAACATGATTTGGTTAAGTAAAATTAAAAAAGGGTTTTTTATGGGTAAAAAATTTGTCATTTTAATTTTTCTGCTTTTTGTTTCCTGTCATATGATAATTGGTCTTGAAAAAAAGGATTTACCCCGTAAAGATGCAAATAAGTGCCAGAGCAATGCGGATTGTAATGATGGTAAGGACTGCACAAGTGACCAGTGTGACACAAGAACTGGAACCTGTATAAATAGTCTTAGTTCATCAGAGTTTATTTGCAGGTCAGCAAAAGGGGTCTGTGATATTGAGGAAAGGTGTGATGGAGTAAATCCGGAATGCCCTCCTGATTCTGTAAAACCCTCAACAGAGGTCTGCAGACCGTCAATTTCTTTAGGAACGAATTGTGACCCTGAGGAGAGATGCACAGGGGATTCAGCGGAATGCCCTCAAGATGTAATTGCGGACGAAGGGGAACCCTGCAATGATGGAGATGATTGCACTTATGGCGATGTGTGCGACGGAGAGGGACAGTGCGCCGGTGAAAATGGACTTTCCAGCATCACTTATTTTTCTGCTTCAGGAAGTGGCTCCCATGTATGTGCAGTTTTATCTCAAGAAACTGCGAAATGCTGGGGTAAAGGAAATGATTACCAGTTAGGAAATGGCGATGCTTTAAATAGAAATTATCCCGTTAATGTTTCAGGTCTTCCTGATAATGATACGATTCTTCAGATTTCATCGGGAGGTAATCATACCTGTATTTTGCTGCGTTCTGGCAGGATTTTTTGCTGGGGGGGTAACGAATCGGGACAACTTGGAAATGGGAGCAATGATTCTTCAGCAGAACCTGTAGAAGTAAAAGTAGATTTGCCTTCCTCTTCTAATTTCCCTGCATGGGATTTCGTTTCAGCAGGTCTTTCCTATACATGTGCCATACATAGATATCACGGAGTTTATTGCTGGGGTGCCAATGAAAAAGGACAACTTGGTAGTGGTACAACAAATGATGAAAATAAACCAGTTTCAGTAAATGATGTAGGTTACCGTTTTGTAAGAGTTCAATCAGGATTTTTGCATACATGCGGAGTTACCGATAATGGAAGTGTTTTTTGCTGGGGAGATAATTTATATGGTCAGTTAGGTAATGCTTCAGTAGGGGATTTCAGCTCCACCCCTGTGATGGTTGAAGGACTGGATTCGGATGCAAAGGCAATCGAAGTTTCTACTGGTAGCAGGCATACATGCGCACTTCTTGATAACGGAAATGTAATGTGCTGGGGAGATAGTGGAAGGGGTCAAATAGGTAAAAGCGGTGCTACTGGTGGTCCTGTTCCTGAGCAAGTTAATCTATCTGAGCAGGCATTGACCGAATCAGACATTTTCAGGAAAATCATTTATTCAGGGGAAAACCATACCTGCGTCCTTTTATCGAGCGGGAAGTTAGCATGCTGGGGAGCAGGTGATTCCGGACAGTTAGGGGATGGCTATGAAGTGGATAGGTTTGAGCCAGTTTTTGTAGAAGGTCTCCCCTCAAATCCAGTTTCGATTTCATGCGGATCGAATTTTTCCTGTGTTGTTTCTTCTAACACCACCATTGCGTGCTGGGGGAATAACGATTATGGACAATTGGGGAATGGAAATGACCAAAAAAGTCTTGTCCCGGTTCAGGTTATATGTCAGGAAGAATAGAGTAGTATGGAGGGTATCAATGAATAAAAAGAAAAGTTTTTTGTTTCTTTTATCTTTTTTATTCTTCTCTTCTTTTGTGGTATTGCCATTATTTTCCCAGCCAGTTGAGGCTCAGGAAAAGAGTGTAAAACAGAAGCACAAAAAGAAAATAAGGAAAGGAGTAAAAGAAGAACCAAAAGAAGAGAAGAAAAAAGAGGAGCAAAAGGTGCAGGAAATTGAGCAAAAAAAAGAAGTTTCGCAGGAAGCTGCCTCGACGCAAAAGAAAGAGGGAAGTGAAGAAAAAGTAGAAGAGAGTGCAAAAGAACAGGCTTCTGACCTGTTTTTTGAGGGGGTAATGCTTTTTGATAGAGGAAAATTTGCTTCTGCTCTTGAAAAATTTTCAAAATCATACGAATTACATCCTCACTGGAAGACGCTCTACAACATCGGGATGTGCTACCTCGAGATGAATGACCTTCCAAGTGCTGGTTCGAAGTTATCGATGTTTCTCGAAGGGGGAAAGGGGAAGATTCAGACTGACCTTGTGGAAGAAGTGGCAAAAATTTTAAAAGATATAAAGTCGAAGGTTGGTATCATAAAGCTTACAGGTCATTATGAGGGTGGTATTCTTACTATTGATGGTGTTGAAAATAAAGAGGGAGTGCAGGGGAAAGATGTATTTTTGACGCCAGGAGTTCATCAGGTTAAACTTGTTCGTGGAAAGCAGATTTTCCTCGATCGTAAGGTTACAATAGAAGCAGGAGAAGAAAAGGAGATTTTTGTCTTAGCAGAGCCAACTGCAATTACTCAGGAGGAAGAGGAAAAAATTAGTGCTGAAGAAAAAGCAAAACAGGAGGCTAAGAAGATGGAAGAAGAGAGGATGCGAAGAGAGATGGAGAAGAGAAGCAAATTTAAAAAGGCAGGCTGGGCCATCTTCGGAATTTCAATTGCCCTCATTGCAGGAGGGAGTGCAGCAGGTGCCCTTGCTCTTAAAGGAAAGGGGGAAGTGGAGGACCTTGAAGATGAATACAATTCAAAATTTAATGAGCTTTCTCAACAAGAACTTGATATTATTAAAAATAAAAGGGATAATAAATATAATGAGGCTATGGCTTATTCAATAGCTTCTACCGTCCTTTTAAGTGCTGGAGGGGTAGCCATTTTAACATCACTTATTCTTCTACCGTATGGATATAAGAAACTAAAAATTGAAAAAAAAGTTGGGCTTTTCTTTGAACCGAAATTAAATTCTTTCGGTATAGTTTGTACTTTTTAATAAATACCCATATCCCTAATTTGGCATGGTTGTGCTTTATGCCCTTGCTTCACCCAACCACCCGCACGACTACGCCCTCCACCACCTCATTTCAGTTTCCAAAAATTGGGCTTGATAAATCAAGCCCCTACAAAAAATGGTGGATTTTTGCCACTTTTTAATATTTTTACCTTTTGAACCATGCCCCAAATTTTAATATATTTACTTTGAAAAATGACATGGTTATTCGGTGGCTTCGACTCCGCTCAGGCACCATAATTTTAAATTTTCACTCGTGGGGGTGGGCAAAATTGCCCATGAGCGTTTTCTATTCAGGGCCAAGGTCTTTGAAGATTTTCCTCGTTTTCTGTCCACCTTCTTGTTCGGGTTGTTTCTTTTCCCCCTGGGTTTGAGAGGAGGGTTTTTCTTCTCCACCCATCTTTTTCTTTTTCTTTTTAATATCGGGTTTAATTATTTTTTCTTCTATGGGAGTTTCAACCGCAAGAACCATATTTTCAGTTGGAACTACGCTTTTCTGAAGTATAGTTTTTCCGGAATGAACCACTGTCAGTGAAACAGGAGTAGAAGATTTTTCAATTTGGAAAGGATTTTTTTCTATTTTTTTATTATCAACAAAAATTTCTGCTCCCTCCTTGAGACCGCTAATTTCAATTTCAATAGTTTCTTTGTCTTGCTTCTGTTTGTTTTCAATTTCATTAATCTGAGATGAAACCTGGAATGCTTCTTTTTTCTTCGTCGGGGTTTCTACTTGCGATTTTTTATGAAATTTTGACCATAAGAACCATGCTGTAGCAGCGGAGAAAAGTATCAGTAAAATCAATATAACTGCAATTGGCTTCTTTTTCTCCTCCTTTTTTTCCTTGAGAACCTTCTTCGTAGCATGAGAAAAAGTTGGGATTGTTATTTCCCTTTCCTGTTTAAACTGGGGGAGTGAAATGGGAGTTAATTCTCCTGTTTTTGACCCTTTTGAAAGTATTTTTTCAACGATTTCCCCTGGCGAAGTACCGGCAAGAGGGTAGAATTTTTTTAGTTCTAAAATGAATGATTCACAGTTCTGGAACCTTTCTTCAGGATTTCTTTTAATAGCTTTCAGAACCACTACATCTACTTCCGGCGGAAGAGTTGTATTGAAAAAAGAAGGGGGAGGGGGGTCGAGATTTAGGATATTTTGTATCGTTTCGAGAGGGGTATCACCTTTAAAAATATTTATGCCTGTGAGGCACCTGTAAAGAATTAGTCCACACGAATATAGGTCACTTCGGTGGTCAACAACATTTTTTTTGCCAGTTGCCTGTTCAGGGCTCATGTAGGAAGGGGTGCCAAGGAGTGACCCATCAGTGGTTATGTCTGCCTGTTTCTCAGGGTCAGCCTCTCTGAACTTTGCAACTCCAAAATCGAGGATTTTTACTACTTCAGACCCATCCTCTTCTTTTGCAAGAAAAATATTACCCGGTTTTAAATCTCTGTGTATTATTCCTTTGCTATGAGCAACCCCCAGTCCTGCCAGAACCTGAACCATAATGTCTGTAGCATGAGCAAGTTCGAGATGGTCCACTTTTCTAAGCCTATCTCTCAAAGATTCACCATTTAAAAACTCCATTACGAAGAATGGGATTCCTTCATCATCTGCTCCTATATCGAAAACATTGACTATGTTACGATGCTGTAATTTTGCGACACCCCTTGCTTCATTGAGAAATCTTGTGACCATCTCTTTATTTTCTGTAAGGTGAGGATGGAAGATTTTTATGGCAACTTTTTTGTCCAGTTCAAGGTGTCTGCCAAGATATACAGTTCCCATTCCCCCTTTCTGGATGAAAGAGACTATTTCATATCTGTTGAGTAGTTTTGCACCTACTCTTTTTTCTTCCAAACCCATCTAATTAAATTATAATACAAAAAAATTTTTAAAATCAATAAATACAATTGAAAACTTTGTTTTTGTTTTTATAATAGAAAATTGAAAGGTTAACTTTCACTATAAGAATGAGAAATAAACCATCATGGATTCCCGCTGAGTTTATCCCTGTGAAAACAGGGACGGGAATGACAGAGGAAGGTTATTTAAGTTTTTACTTTCGTGGGGATAAACAGTCATTCCTGCGGAAGCAGGAATCTATATATTATAATTTTCATTCGTGGGGGTGGGCAAAATTTGCCCATAAACATTTAATAAAAAACCAATTGTTAGGGGTATAAAATGATAGGCAGTAAATTTTTTAAAATGAGGTTTTATTTACATTTTTTCAAAAATTTTTCCCTGATACTTATATTTTGCTTCTCAGTAATCTGTTTCAATTTTGAAGGTTGTGGAGATAAAAATAAATCAAATGCCAGATTTATTGGGGAAATAAAGGTCGAACCTTCAGAATTACTGGCAGGTGGAGAAACACCTGGAAGGGTTGCGGTAACAGTTTATTTTGACGGCTCTGAAAGAAAGCCAGTTTCTGGTGCTGAAATTAAGGTTTTTTCATCAAGAAATCAGGGAGATGAAGTTGTAGATTTAATAATTCAGCCAGATGCTCCTACTGACGAGAATGGGTCAGCCATTGCTTTCATCAGGTCCTCAGTAGAAGGCGAAGCCGTTTTAAGTGCCACTGTGAATGGTGTAACACTATGTTCATCTTACGAGAATGGAAACTGCTCGGAAGCACATGCAACTGTGAAATTTGTTCTCGAATGTTCAGGGGGGCTAGAAAATTGTGGAGGACTTTGCGTGGATATCCAGAGCGATACTGAAAATTGCGGAGGGTGCGGGAAGAAGTGCGAGGTACAGAATGGAGAACCTGTCTGTAATAATGGTCAATGTGAAATTAAAGAATGTTTCAGTGGGTGGGATGACTGCAACAATGATGTAACAGATGGGTGTGAAATAAATATTGACCGTGATAACAGAAATTGTGGTGGGTGTGGTATAGAATGCGACGAGGGTTATGCGTGTGTTTCAAGGGAATGCGTTGAATGTTACGATAACGACGGTGATGGTTTTCCTTCAGACGAATGTGGCGGTTTGGACTGCAATGATGATGACCCGGAAATAAATCCTGATGCGGATGAAGTTTGTGATGGTGTTGATAATGATTGTGACACTCGTATAGACGAGCAACCTGAGGCGTCAGCATCCTGCGACGATGGTGATCTGTGTGATGGTCTCGAAAGGTGTGCTGGAGGAAGGTGTGTCGAAGGACTACCTGCAGATTGTGATGATGCGAACCCCTGCACGATTGATACCTGCGACCCCGAAGGGGGATGCATTAATACTATTGCAGAAGATGGCACTGCGTGTGGCGAAGGAATAATGGGTGAATGTGACAGGGAAGACACCTGTGTTTCCGGAATTTGCCAGCCAAATGTGGCACCTCCTGGCACAGTGTGCAGGGAAAGTGCAGGTGATTGTGATTTACCAGAATTTTGCGATGGTGTAAGTTATGATTGTCCTGAAAATGAATTAAAACCGCCTGGAACAGTATGTAGAGAATCTCGGGGTGATTGTGATGTTGCAGAATTTTGCACCGGGTTAGACCCCAATTGTCCACGGGATAGTTTCCAGCCATCTTCAGTTTTATGTAGAAGTCAGGGAGGTGCCTGTGATACTCCCGAGTATTGCCCTGGCGATGGTCCTGCCTGCCCGGAGGATAGAGTCAGCACCGCAGGCACGGTTTGCCGTCCCTCAAGTGGGGTATGCGATATTGAAGAGAGATGCGATGGAGTCTCAAAAACATGCCCGTCGGACAGAGTTGCTGATAGAGGGATAGTCTGTCGTCCAGCCTCAAATGAATGCGACGCAGAAGAAGTTTGTGACGGAGAAAATGTCAACTGCCCGAATAATGGATTTTTGCCAGATGGAACTCTGTGCACAAGTGATGGGCTTTTCTGCACAGGTATTGAAGAGTGCAGGTCAGGTGTTTGCATAAGTTCCGGTAATCCATGTTCAAATCCTGCTGAATGCAATGAAACTCTCGACAGGTGTGGAACATGCGGTAATGGAATAGTAGAATCAGGGGAGGAATGCGAATCTGCTCCTCCCAAAAACGACCATTGCTGTAATAGCGCAACATGCAGATGGATTCCTTCTGGAGGAGCCGACCCTCAGGGAGTATGTGTGAGCACTCAGGACTGTGTAAATGTTGTTTGCAATGGTTCAGGTGGGTGTCTTTCTCAGCAAATGCCAGATGGAACTCCGTGCGGTGACCAAACCGATACCGCTTGCGATAATCCTGATACCTGTTTTAATGGCTCCTGCCAGAGCAATCTTGAACCAGCGGGGACTGTTTGTCGAACTGCTAATGGAATATGTGATGTTGAAGAAAGGTGTGATGGGGTTAATCCCTCATGTCCTTCAGATGCTGTTCAGCCCCCAACTGTAGTTTGCAGAGCAGCATCTGGTGTTTGTGATGTTGAAGAAAGGTGTGATGGAGTGAGCAAGACATGTCCTTCTGATGGGTATGCCCCTTCAGGTACCCCATGTCCAGACAATGACCCATGCACTGATGATTTCTGTAATGGCTTAAATGTTTGCGTCCATACGCCAGCTTCAAATCCAAGTAGCAATCCTAACTGGGAATGTTTCGAAAGGACATGTGATGGTGTGGATAATGACTGCGATGGATGTGTTGATGAGAATTGTGGAGGAGGGACAGTTGTTAGTGTAAAAGTGATTCCTTTTTCCGATGGTCCTGGACTGCGCAGAATTTCAGGAAATGCCCAATTTGGTCCTGCAGGAAGGAGACTTCCTGGTAAACTTGTAGTGCAACTTAATGATTCAAATGGGAATCCTCTTTCCTGTGAAAGGATAAGATTTGCCATTGAAAGAGCAGGGACGGTCTGTTTCGGGAAAGGGGGTAGGTTTGTGACAGACAGGGTCAGGACTGACCCTGAGATAAGAAGGGTTTGTAATGATGTTGGGACGGGAACAATTATTGGGGGACCAGAAGTTTTAACTGACCAAAATGGTCAGGCAGGAGTTGAACTTGAATTTGCTGACGCAGTTGGAACAACTGTTGTTAGTGCAACTGCTGTTTCAACAGGTGAAAAGGTATTTTTTGTGGAGACTGCAGTTCCTCGCCTTTCCTCTACTCTTACCCTTCCTCCGCCTTCTCCGGTTGAAAATCCTGCTCTTGGACCTCTTGATGTAACCGTTGGCACATCTCCCACAAGAACATTCATGGGTAATAAAAACAATTATACACTTACAATTGATAATCTAACTGCTTCGACAGGCACTACAAATGGTGTTCCTTCTGCTCCTCTTTCTGGAGGTGGAACTCTTACAATTACAGGAACTCAGTTTACCGATTCTCAGCCTGTTCAGGGAAGTTGTGGTGGGGCTCCTTTACCAGGGTATCCAAAAGTGTGGATAGGAGGGATAGAAGTAACTCCAACTTCGGTTACAAATACTCAGATAGTTGTGCCTATTCCTGAAGGGCTTCCTGGTGCTGCATCTGTTATTGTCAATGATGGCACAAATACAACCTTCAAGAGTGGAACGGGGTGTGTTCCTTCAGTAGCAAATGCAATGGCAGGTTTCTGGAGAGTGCCACCTTCACCACCAGTTTTCATTTCTGCTAAAACTGGCAGTCTTAATGGTAGTAGTGTAAAAGTTAAAATTCTTGCTCTTGATAGTTGTGGTAATCCGCTGAGTTTAAATGGAAGAACAGTTAATGTCTGGACCGAAAATCCAGATGGGACAACCCCATCGACAAGTGTCTCTGTTTCCCCCCCAGACTCCGCAGGTGTAGTGACTGTAAGTGCCCTTTCTACGGGTGTTGTCAGAGCTGCTTTTATAGGTGCAAGTGTTGATGGTGTTTCTACAGGTTCATCTGATAAGGCTGTGGTAGTTCCAGTTCCTGTACTTCAGCCAGGGACTTACACGGGCGACCCTGCACTTGCAAATAACGACGGAATCAACTCATTGATTTACAGAGGAGGAGACGAAAGTGGAGGAATATTCGACACAGTTCATGTTAATCCTGCGATGCGGATGCAGACAGTAAATGTGGTAACTTATGATTTGAACTGGATGTGCACTGTTGGAATAATTTCATCCTGTGAATGTCCTGCAGTGGGTAGAGAACTTTCTTCAACATGCGGTTCTGTTTATGAAACGGAGAAGAACATAGTCCTCGCTACGGTTAAAGGTGAAGGTGACCTTCGAAATTTAGCAATAGGAACCGGGAATGTAGCAGTAGGGGGAACGAGCTTTTTAGATGTTATGTCAGGCTTCAGTCAGTCGCAGGGTAGTGGTGGTTTAATGGGGATTCTTTCTGCTCAGGTTTCATACGAGGTCTCTATTTCAAGTGGTGTGAAAAATGCAGATGGGACCGTCCATACCGGGTGGCTTCGTCAAAATTCCTCAGAGCAGGAAATAGAAACGAATGCCTCAGGTCTTGAACTTTACAATGACCGTGGAAATTCCAACCCAGCAGATGATGAGATAAGAAACCTGCTCGTAAGGATTCTTTTCCAGCGAGCAATGCCATAAGATTAGCACTTTACAGGCTTGACCTTACCCCTTGCGCAGTATAATAAATTTTTTAAATGACAAAACTTGAGAGATTTTTATGTGCATGTAGGGGTGGGAAACCTGATAGACCGCCTGTATGGCTCATGAGGCAGGCAGGAAGATACCTGCCGGAATACAGGAAATTGAGAGAAAAGTTTTCCTTTGAAGAGATTATTTCTTCACCTGAACTTTCTTCAATTGTTTCAATTCAACCCCTAAGAAGGTTTGGACTGGATGCCGTTATAGTTATGAGTGACATTCTTATTGTCCCTAAGGTTATGGGAATAAAAGTTTCTTATCTCGATAGTGGTGTCTTGCTTGAACCTGCGTTAAATGGTTCTGGGGATTTGAAAAAACTGAAATTAAAATCACTTCATAAGGGATTTTCACCTGTTGCGGGAGCCATTACTAATATTCGAAAAGAAGTCGGTAAAAATGTTCCAATTATAGGATTTGCAGGTGCTCCTTTTACACTTGCCTGTTTCATGATTGAGGGAGAGGGAGGGGAGAGGGATTTGCGAAAAACCCGTCAGGTGATGTTTTCAAAGGAAAGTTTTTTCATTGAATTGCTGAAAAGACTCGAAGAGATTGTAATCGTTCTTCTTGAAGAGCAGATACAAGCCTCTGCTAATGCTATTATGCTTTTTGATTCCCTGACTGAAATTCTTGGTGAAGAAGAATTCAAAAAGTTTGCTCTTCCATCTATAAAAAATATTTTTAAAAGTTTAGACAAAAATGGTGTTCCAGGGATTTATTATGCAAGAGGGAGTGGAATTCCTTTGAACCTTCTCAAAGATTGCGGTGTAGATGTTTTTTCGGCAGACTGGAGAATTTCTCTTTCGAATGCAAGAAAGATTTTAGGAAATGGTGTTTCACTTCAGGGAAATATAGACCCTGCCTGTCTTTTCGCTGGTGAAGAGAAAATAAAATCTGAGGTGCGCAGGGTGATTTCACAAACAGGAGGGGTAGGACATATAGTAAATCTCGGTGCTGGAATCTTCCCCGAAACTCCCTTAAAAGGAGTTGAAACACTGGTAAGGGAAATCAAAAGGATAAAACTTTGATGAAAAGTGAAATTATAAATGTTTCTGAAAATCTTCTCAAAAAATATTCAACAAAGGGTCCCAGGTATACGAGCTATCCTCCAGCATCTTCATTTCATTCGAATTTAAATTTCGACGATATTTTAAATATCTGGCGTCAGGAATCTTATAATATGGAGGACGGGGTTTCAATATATGTTCATATCCCTTTTTGCAGAAAAAGATGCCTGTATTGTGGATGTTTTACCTCAAGTGAATGGGATCCAAATTTACTTGTTCATTATGTTAATGCTATCAGGAAGGAGATAGAAATTGCTGGAGAGATTACAGGAATTCAAATTTCTGTTAAGCAGATAGCCTTTGGAGGGGGCTCTCCAAATGTTTTGCCTTCTGAATTTCTCTTAAAAATTATGGAAAAGATTGAGGAGAAGTTTAAATTATCAAACGATTGTGAGATAAGCATAGAACTCGACCCAAGGATTCTTACAGATGATTACCTCGAATTTCTTCATAGTTCAGGTTTTAACAGATTGAGTCTTGGAATTCAGGACCTTGATCCTGAAGTAGGGAAAGCAATTGGAAGAGAGCAGGATGAAGGAAAGCTCAAAAAATTAGTAGAAAAAATAAAATCTCTTGGTTTTCATTCCTTTAATTTTGATTTAATTTATGGACTCCCCCTTCAGACTTTGGATTCTTTTTCAAAAACAATAGAAAAAGTAATTCAATCAGGACCAACGCGTGTTGCTATTTTTGGTTATGCCCATGTTCCTTCAATGTTTCCGCACCAAAAAAATCTTGAAAAATTTAAAATTCCAGGTCCGCAGGAGAGGATGGAACTATTCCGTTGCGGCGCATCTAAACTTTTGTCCGCAGGGTATGAAAGGATTGGACTTGACCACTTCGCAAGGGAGGGTGATGAACTCCTTATAGGTTTGCGGAAAAGAAAACTTCGAAGAAATTTCATGGGCTACACAGTTGCGAAGGGTTCAAACCTGATTGCCTTTGGGGCATCAGGAATCAGTGGTGTTGGAAGAAGTTATGTGCAGAATCATAAGGAACTTGATAAATATTTTGACATGATTGAAAAAGAAGGAAAACTTGCATGGTCAAGAGGTTTTATTCTTTCAGATGACGACCTTATAAGAAGGGATTTAATTATGAATCTTTTCTGCAATTTCTTTGTAAATCTCGAAGAAATTGAGAGAAAATATGGAATTGATGCAGATTATTATTTTTCATCGGAATTTGAAAAACTTAAAGAAATGGAAAATGACGGTCTTCTTGTTCGTCGTGGAATGGAAATGGAATTGACAGATGTGGGGAAGAATTTAGTGAGAAATGTGTGTATGGTTTTTGATAAGTATCTCGAAAAAATTCCCGAAAAAAGGATTCATTCACTTACGGTTTGATAGTTGATTGGTTCGTTATGGAAAAATCGCATACAAGAGAGGGTATAATATTAATTTCAACCGGTTGTCCGCATGGCAGGGAAGATGTTCGTGGTTTTATTCAGGCAATTCTATCAGATTCCGAAGTCATGAGAGTTTCCGGGTGGAAAATTTTTTCAAAGGTTTTATCTCCTCTCATTGCTCGATTGAGAGAGAAAAAAGTTGTTATGAGGTATGAATCCTGTGGAGCCTTTGGGGTGCTTTCAAAAAGAATGGAAGAAATTGCATCGAAGATTGAAGAAAGATTGGGTGTTAAAACAAAGCCTTCATTTATTTATTCAAAACCTTCAATATTTGATGTTTTGTTAGAAATGAAAGAAAAGGGGGTAGAGCGTATTGTGGCAGTTCCTGTGAATCCTCAATTTTCAATCTCTACAAATGGTGCTTTTATATCTGCTTTTAGAAATGCAATTTCTGAATTGAATATAGAATCTGTTTTTGTAACATCTTTTTATAGAAATGATAAGTTTATTGAACTCATGGGCAATGTTGTGAAAGAAACATTAGAAAATCATGGCATTTCTTTTGACAATAATTGTTGCAGGTTTGTTTTTGTTGCCCACAGTATTCCACTTTCAAACTTAAAAGAAGGTGACCCTTATGTTGAACAGGTTGAGGAAACTGTAAGGAGACTAAAAAATTTTTTAAAGATAGAAAAAAATTGGATCTTAGCCTGGCAGAGCAAAATTGGACCAGTAAGGTGGGTTGGACCTGATGTTAAGGAATGTGTTAAAAAGATTGCTAAAGAAGGCATAGAATCAATTGTTGTTGTTCCAGTGAGTTTTTTAGTTGAAAATCTTGAAACATTGTTCGACCTCGATATTGAATTGAAAAAAGTGGCAGAAAAAAGCGGGATAAAAAAATTTGTGAGGGTAAAAACTCCCGGGGAGGATGACAGATTTTCAGATGTTATCTGTAAAATTGTAAAGGAGTTTTTAATAAAATGATTGAAAGAAGAGTAAAAGTTGCTGTTATTGGTGGTGGGATTGCAGGGCTTACATCTGCATATCTTCTATTAAAAAGGGGAATTGATGTAATTTGTCTTGAGAGGGAAACTGCTCCAGGAGGTAATATAAGGACGACAAAAAAGGATGGCTTTCTTCTTGAAAGGGGTCCTTATGCTTTTTTGAGTTCTTCAAGATGGGTATGGAGACTTGTAAAGGAAGCAAAACTTGAAGATTTTTTAATTTCTTCTTCGCCATTTTCTAATCAAAGATTCATTTTCAGAAATGGAAAACTTGAGTTACTTCCAACAGGTTTAATTTCTTTTCTTAGAAGCGGTTTTCTTTCAACTTCTTCGAAAATTAGAATTATCTGTGAACCATTTATAAAAGGTGGTGCAAAGGAGCAGGAGACTGCCTGGGAGTTTTTTGAAAGGCGTTTTGGAAAGGAATTTACAACATTTGTTGCTTCTCCCTTTGCAAGCGGGGTTTATGCGGGTGATTTGAAAAGTCTTGGTGCAAGAAGTGCCTTTTCAAAATTCTGGAGTTTTGAAAAGGAAAGTGGAAGCATGATTATTGGTGCATTTAATTATATGATGCGAATGAAAAAAGAGGATAAAAAAGAGGGACTAAAGAAAAGAAGTGGATTATGGAGTTTTAAGGATGGGCTTGGATTTATAACGCAGTATCTCGGAAGTGAACTTGGAGACAGGTTGTTTTTATCCTTCGGAGTAAATTCAATAGAAAAACTTAAAGATGGAATTGCAATCTATGGGAATAATTTAAAAGTCATCTGCGATGCAGTTATTATTGCTACACCACCATTTGAATCAGCACAAATTCTACGAAATTCTTATCCTGACGCAGGTTCTATTCTTGCCTCAATACCAATGCCACCTGTGACAATTGTTCAATGGAGCCCTCCTAAAGAAGTTGAAAATCCTTTTCCAGAAGGTTTTGGTTTTTTAATTCCACCTGTTTATAGATTCAGTTCATTAGGAACAATTTTTTATTCGGATATTTTTCCATCACTTTTTGAAGATGGAAACAGGAAACTTTACGGAACTTTTGTTGGAGGTGCACTTAATCCTGACGCAGGGCTTTTACCAGAAGAAAAAATCTTAGGCAGAGTTTTGTCTGAGCATAAAATTTTTCTTGGAAAAGAAATCCGGAAGCCCTTATTTGTTAATATTGCTAAATTTCCCAGAGCAATAGCACAACTTCTTCCTGACCACAATGAAAAAATTGAAAAGGTTATGGAAATTCTTGAAAGGAATGAAAGAGTTTTCCTTGCAGGGGGTTACATTCGAGGTGTCGGCATGGATAGTGCTATTGAAAGTGCATTTGAGGTGGTAGATAAAGTGATGAAGAGTTTAAAAATTGTTTTTTAATAAGATGCTGTGAGTGTGTAAGATCCATTAGCACCACTAATACCATCCACAATTGCAAATAAAAGACCTGGTCCCCATATTGTTTCATCTATTCTTGATCTTCTCCATGAACCTCCACTACATCCACCATCATTACATGTAATTTCATACGAACCACATATACCACCAAAACCACTTCTTAAATAAATAACACTATCCCAATCTTGTCCATCACCGCAGGTATATAATGTAACATTGTGTTCTCCAGGGCACAGTGTAAAATAATATGGAACATCAGGGGCTGAATTGCCACCGCAACTGCTTCTTGTATCCGCTCCCTGTCCAGTTGTATTTCCACTATTAGCACCCTGATTTAATAATCTTGCACCCGGGCATCTTGAATGATTAAATCTTAAAACTAATGGTCCATAATCAGAGGCGTTAAAACCTGACACAAGAATATAGTATATTCCTGCATCAAGAACGCCTGCTATCTGTGACCTCTGGGTAGTGCAACTATCATCATTGCAAAGAACATTCGGTCCTGTGCAGGAGCCACTTTTTACGGTTATTACGCTATCCCATGAATTTCCATCAAGAGTATCAAGATAAACAACCTCTTGCTGGGTAAGAGTAAATCTATACCATACACCATTTGCTCCTGAACCTTCGCATGATTGTCCAGTATCTGAAGTCGCTGAAGTCGTGTCGTCGAGAATTATCGGGATAGAAGTTATATCTATTGCTCCACTGCACTGGTCATTTGATGCCGGAACTGCATTAAAAGAAAGTGAAAAATCACCATAGGAATTAGCATCCCAGCCATCCACTATTACATAATATTCCCCTGGATTTAAAACAGCATTTAATCCTGATTGTGGCCAGCATCCGGGATAATCGTCATTGCATAGTAGAATACTTGATGGAGGACATGTATCTGCACGAGCAATGTTAAGGACTGTATCCCACGATGCTCCTCCGCAGGTGCTGAGGGTTACAAAAGAACGCTGGGATACGTTGAAACTATAAACAACATCTCTTCCATTACCATCATCGCACCGAAATGTGTAGTCATTTTGCGCACCACATGTTGTTCCGTTTACGGTGGTTCCTGACGTTATGGTTTGAGGTGTCGAACATGTATCATTAGAAGGCACTGGAATTACGCAATCTTGCCACTCACATGAATCAGAACAGGTTTGCGTTCCATTGCAACTATCTATTGCGCAATCTTGAGTTGCACCTGGTGAACAAACACCTTCATTTGTGCAAGGTCCTTCATCCCACTGGCAACTTGAATTGCAGGTCAGGGTTTTTATTCCGCAATTTCCACAGGGTTGGGTTTGAGTTGTTCCAGGTGTGCAAACCCCTTCACCTGTGCATGCCCCTTCTTCCCACCGACAACTTGAATTGCAGCTCAAGGTTTTTGTTCCGCAATTTCCACACGATTGAGTTTGATTTGTTCCGGCACAGCAATCAAATCCTTCATCGCAAGTGTTATTACAGTTATCGTCAATACCATTACAGATTTCGTTTGGAGGTGTGCAATTTTCAGGCGAAGGAATTTCACAGCTATCCGTGCAAGTCCCTGTTCCTGTAGTTCCACAGGAGGTGGTGCAGGAAACACTGCTCCCTTGAGCACAGTCGAAGGAATCGTCAATAGCTCCATTGCAATCATTATCTCTTCCATCACAGACTTCTTCTGGTGGAGTTGAAGGAACACATTCGATTTCGCAACCATTTTCTAAATTTCCATCTAAATTTGACCATCCCGGGTCGCATTGAATACCGCAGATTCTATTTCTGCAAACAGGGATTGAGTGAGGACCTGACGGACATTGATTCCCGCAACTTCCACAATTTGAAACATCTGAACTCAGATCAACGCATTCGTTTCCACAAAGAGTCAAGCCATCTTCACACCTGTCTATCTCATCCCCAATAGCATCTTCTAATGGAATATCATCAGATTCTCGGGCGTCATAATCATAGGTTGTCGTCTGGTCGTAAAAATCTTCGTCAATGACTTCCATAATCTGTTCATCAGGATTAAATTTTCCTTCAAGACGAAGGGAACAACTTATAAAATAAAATGTATTTGTAAAAACGAAAAAAGTTATTATATTTTTTTTCATAGTTTTTATTATGAAACAATACTTGAAATTGTCAACAACTGCACCAAAGGAAGTATTTGAGGAAAATTTTCAAGTACCCCTTGTATGTGCAGGTTGTGATTTCAGAATAGCTCCTACATCATGGCGAGAGAGACTCTACCTCGAAGGAGAGGATAAAGAAAATTTCTTCAAAAAGCTTCGCAGTATGGATGAAGAGTGTGGATTTGTGACTCTTGTCACATGCAATAGAAGCGAATGGATAGTTTCAACCAAATACCCTCACTGGATGGGAGGCTTTCTTGAATCGGAAATAAATTATTTCTGGAAAGGCATGGAAAGTTGCGGCATAAAGAGCTTACCAAAACCTTATGTTTATACTGGAAGAGATGCCGCAAGGCATATTTTCAGGGTAATAGCAGGTCTTGAATCATTTATAAGAGGGGAGAGGCAGATTGCAAGGCAGTTTCATATTGCTGTTAAGAAATCAAGGGATGAGGGAATGACCACTTCTGTAATAAATGGTCTTGAAAATGTCGCAGGGAGAATGGAAAAGAGGTTGAAGCAAAAGGGAATTTCAATGCGTCAAAGCATAGGGATTCATTCCCTTGTTTGTAAATACATAGATGGTAATTTTGGGCTTCGAAAAGAAGAAAAGGGGAAAAAAAGAAAAATTGCAGTAGTTGGGATGGGTGAAATTGGAAGGAAAGTGGCTGGAATTTTAGAGCATTCAAATCAGTGGAAAGTTTTTAAGGTAAATCGCACGGTGCGTTCAATCGACTGGGTCTCTCTTGAAAATCTTGAGGAACTCTTCCCATTTATAGAAGGTATGGTCCTATGCACAGGGGCTGACAGACCGATACTAAAGCTTTCAAAGATAAGGGGAAAGGTTCACAAAAGTTTTTGGATTGTTGATATAGGGGTTCCACGTCAAATTGAGAGAGACTTATCGGAGAGAGATAAAAATATTCGTGTAATAGGGCTTGACGAACTGTTAGAGGGTTATGGCAGTTCATTACCACGAAAAATCACGATGGAAATTGAAAAAGAAATTGAAGCTTCTTTACGAAGTTTTGAGATTTTTTGCAGGGAGCGTCCAATGGCTGCTTTTCTTGATTCTGTTCAGAAAATCCATAAAAAGTATATAAAAGAAAAAATACCAGAAATTGTCCGAAAGGATGGTGTGGATTTTGATTCAGGTTTAAGAAAAAAAATCGTTAGATTAGTACGGGAGATTTTGATTCAATACACAAGCCAGATAGTAGAAAAATTTCACTTTCATATTGGAGAAAGGAAAGATTAAGGCAAAATTTCTGTAATGATGAATAATCAAAAAATTGTAATAGGGACTCGTGGAAGTAAACTTGCTTTGTGGCAGGCAAATTTGGTTGGAAGAAAACTTGGTTGCGATTATGAAATAAAAATAATCAAAACAACTGGTGACATTGATAGGTTTTCACCGATTTCAAGCACTGGAAAAGTTGGGATATTTGTTAAAGAAATTGAAAAGGCTATTATTGAAAAGATTGTTGATATTGGAGTTCATTCATTAAAAGACCTCCCCACTGTTTTGTCTGATGAATTGATAATTTCAGGTGTAATAAAAAGGGATTTTGTTTCCGATGTTATTGTTGTGGAAGGGAATTGTAGTGAAGAGGAAATTTTATTTCGTGCTTCATCAGGTATGAGAATCGGGACATCCTCTTTAAGACGAATGTCTTTGATAAAAAATTTTTTTAATGGTGCTCAGGCAGTTCCTCTCAGAGGAAATGTAGAAACAAGATTAAAAAAACTGAAATTGCAAGAATGTGATGCTCTGATTCTTTCGAGAGCTGGGATTGAAAGGTTAGAGTTAAAACTCGATGGCTTTTCAGTTTTTGAACTCGAACCATTCGTATGGCTTCCATCACCTGGACAGGGGGTAATAGCGATTGAATCGAGGAAAGGTGATGATGTTATTCTAAATTTATGTTCAAAAATAAGTCATCAAGAAACAATGACAGCATGTACTATTGAAAGAGAAACGATGAGACTCTGCGGGGGAGGGTGCCACTTTGCCTTTGGTGCATACGCACGAAAAAATAATGGCGAGTGGATTTTAAATATTGGAATGGAAGATAGCACTGGTAAATGGCACTCAGTGGAATCGAAAGGGGAAGGTTTAGATATTGCAAACTCTGCTGTGAATCTTCTCAAAAGCCTCAAAATAACCGAAAATGAGAAACAACAAATAGTGTTGAGAAGAATTTATATTTAAAATTTGTGATTTTAATCAATTTTATTCATATTCTATTGTGAAAATCGTGATGCTTCAGGAAATATAGAATTTCATTTATGCTGGACCCAACTTTTCTATTGAGGCTTTCAATTGTATTGAATGCATTGTGAGGAGTTAGAATAACATTTGGATAGTTTAAAAGTTCATTTATGATTCTAACATTTTCAAAATTTTTTTGAGCTGGATTCCTCAGTGCAGTGCTGACCACAGGTTCATCTTCAAAAACATCGAGCCCTATCCCGCTGAGCTTTCTTTCTTTTAATAGTTTGAGCATATCTTTAAGAGGTGAATGTTCTCCACGGGCAATATTTATAAAAATTGCTCCTTTTTTTGCTTTCTTTAGTAAATCATAATTGAAGTAATGGTAATTTGATTCATTAAGATCCATGGCGCAAATAATTACATCAGCCCAGCGAATTCCTTCATACTTTTCAGTGTAAGATATAAAATCATACTTTTTTACAATATCCACCCCTTTTACATTCATACCAAGCCCTTTTGCAATTCCAGCGATTTCACTTCCGATTCTGCCTACTCCAACAACAAGAAGATTTTTCCCTTTACATTCTTTCCCGGTAATGCCGTCGCGATTAAAACTTTTCATCTGATATAATTGTCTGGGAAGGTGGCGCATTAGTGAAAACATAATCATAACGGCATGTTCTGCCACACTTCTTGTTGCATATTCGTCAAGATAACCACAGATTACATTTTTATGAATTGAATTCTTAAAATTCAATAGATTATCATATCCAGTCGTTCTGCTGAGCACCCCATCCAGTTTATCCTGCCAATGTGCTGGAATTATTGATTGAGTTCGGACACTTATCAGAGAAGAAGGTGGATTTCTATACCCGCTTTCTTGAATGGTTCTGTTAGTCAATCCAAATTTTATCTCCCCCTTCAGGTGTTTTCGAATAAATCTGGCTTCTTCTTCGAAAGCTTCAAAAAAATACACATCAAAAGATTTTTTATTTTGTTTTTTGTTTGTCTTTCCGCTCATTAAAATTTGTAATATTACTATAAAAATGAAAAATAAAGCATTATGGATTCCCGCCAGAGTTTATCCCTGTGAAAACAGGGACGGGAATGCCGGAGGAAGGTCATTTAAGTTTCTACTTTCTCAAGTATAAGATGTCATTCCTGCGAAAGCAGGAATCCATTCCGGAAAAAGTTTTTTATATCAATCTATTTGATGTTTTCATGCTTGAAATTGCAAAGCAGAGGTAGTAATAAACTGAATTAAAAAATTCAGATTTTTAAATAAGAGATAGAAATGACAGGAAAATTTGATAACTCCATGGAATTATATAAAAAGGCATCCAGGCTAATGCCTGGCGGTGTTAATAGTCCTGTGAGGGCTTTTCGAGCAGTAGGAGGAACACCTTTATATTTTAAAAGAGCAAAAGGGAGTAGATTCGAAGATGAAGATGGTAACGAATTTATAGATTTTTGCATGTCCTGGGGTCCATTAATTTTAGGTCATGCAGACCCAGATGTTGTTGAATCTGTCCAGAAAGCTACTCGTGATGGACTTTCATTCGGTGCATGTCATAAAAGAGAGATTGAAATAGCAGAAATTATATTAGAAGCATTTCCTGAATTTGAAATGCTGAGGCTTGTCAATTCTGGAACGGAAGCAGTAATGACTGCTTTGAGGCTTGCACGGGGAATTACGGGGAGAGATTTCATTGTAAAATTTGAAGGATGTTACCACGGTCACTGGGATGGTTTGCTTGTAAAAGCTGGAAGTGGACTTAGCACCTTCGGGATATCTTCAAGTGCTGGAATACCGGAAGCGATTGCTTCAAAAACCTTTGTTCTTCCACTTGGTGATATGGAAAGGGTGGAGGACCTGTTTAAAAAACAGGGGGATAAAATTGCAGGAGTTATAATTGAACCACTTCCAGCCAATAATGGGTTATTGGTTCAGAGAAAAGAATTTTTAGAGTTAATGAGAACCATTACACAGAAGGTAGGAGCAGTTTTGATTTTTGATGAGGTTATAAGTGGTTTTAGACTGAAGTTTGGTGGATACGGGCAGATGCTTGGTATACAACCCGATTTAGTCACACTCGGGAAAATTATAGGCGGTGGAATGCCTGTTGGTGCAGTGATGGGGAAGAGAAAAGATATGGAAAAACTTGCTCCTATCGGGAATGTTTATCAGGCTGGAACACTTTCTGGAAATCCCGTGTCAGTTGCAAGCGGTATTGCGACTCTTGAAAAACTAAAAAAAATAAAACCCTATGGTCATCTTGAGAAAATAGGGAGGGATTTTGAGGATTCTTTTGGGATGATGGATAAATTGGTAAGGGTAGGTTCAATTTTATGGTTAAATTCAGGTGGTGGTTTTCCTCCCGAAAGAGCAGATGAAATTTCAGGTGATTCAGTTCGAATTTACAATTCCATATTTTCAAAAGTTCTTGAAGCAGGTTTTTATATTCCTCCATCGGCTTATGAAGTGATGTTTCTTTCAATAGCTCATTCTTCTGAAGATGTGAGGGAATTTGGTAAATACCTAAAAAAACTACTAACTGAAAAGTAGGTTAAAATGGAAGCAGAAAGAGAGGTTTATTTTTATCAGGATGAAAAATTAGTTGCAGGGAAGAAAGTTGTAGTAGAAGAATTCCTGCTTAAAATTATTGTCAACGAAAGAGAAATTGCTACATTGATGGCTTCCCCTCATGATTTGAGATTTCTTGTTGCAGGTTTCCTGCGTGTTAACGGTTTTGTTGACTCTGTTAATGATTTTGAAATGTTCAGTGTTTGCGATAATTTTGGTGTTGCTAATGTAAAAATCAAGAAGGCACTTCCTGATAAACTTTTGCCGATTCTAACCACTGGTTGTGGTTCTGGAGTGAGTTTTTCAATGGATGTGAAGAAGCCTGATGGTGAAAAATTTGATTTCAGTATTGGAAAGATAACCCCTTTGGATTTGTTTTCAATGATGAAAGAATTAAGTAGCAGAGCTGAAAATTACAGAAAACATGGTGGAATTCATTCTGCAGGTGCTGGTGAAAAGGGAAGGTTAATCCTGTATTCAGAAGACCTTGGCAGGCACAATACAATAGACAGAATAGCAGGTGAGGCGCTTTTCAAAGGGGTAGACCTTACAGGTAAAACACTGATTACCTCAGGAAGAGTCTCGAGTGAAATGCTTGCAAAATCCGCAATACTTAAGGTGGGTGTTGTTGCTTCGAGAACAGCACCCACCACCCTTGCTGTTAAGATAGCAGAGGAATATGGAATAACGCTCATAGGTTATGTTCGAGGAGGGAAATTTACGGTTTATACTCACCCTCAGAGACTCATCTGTGAGTGTAGATGAACCTTCAGTCATCGAGCGGAGTTAGTTTTTGACTACGCTTAAGTCAGGTGGTTGTTTTTTACTTGACTTTTGAGAGAAAAAAAGCAAATCTTTATTGAAATAAAGGAGAAAAAGAATGAAGAAATTTATCAAAGCAATTATATTTTGTTTTATATTAGCTGGAGCAGGTTTTTCTATTTCATGCGATGAAGAGGACAAATGTGACAAAGCAGCCTCGATGTGCAAAGAGTGCTACAGTGACCCTTCATCCTGCCTTGCTTCAGTTGATGCATGCAAGGTACTTCTTCCCGGGCCACCAAGGGATGATTGCTGCAGTAGCTTAATAGACAGTATGAGTAATTGCAAATAAATCAATTTCATCTGAAGCAGACCTCCCATTTCAAATAGTAAGATATAAAATGGATTTTGTATATTCAATCAGGAGGAATCTATTGATTGGTGGGATGGCAGGAAAAGTTAAGTTCTATGAGATTCGGGGGAGGGAAATTAGCTGGTGCAATTAGATTTCCCGAAACTGAAACAGCTCCATCTTTTATACTGACAGATGTAGCAATTTCACCTGCGGGTTCAGGCTTTTGTAAATCAAAAATATTTATAAAGTTTATTCTTGTAACTTCTTCCTCCTCTTCCAAAACCATTAAATAAGAGGAGTATGATAGAATTTTAAGTGGGGAAGATAATGAAATTTTCACCGAGCCTGATAATAATGGGCAATCCGGTTCAGAAATATCAAATATTGAAAATCTTTTTTTACCTGCAACAATTAAGTTGTTCTGGTAAATAAATAACCGTTTTGCCTCTCCTGAAAATTCTGCTGGAATGTAATTTTCAAGGAATGGAGATGCTGGTGAAATAGCATTTAAAACCCAGATTCCGCCACTTCTGTCAATACCCCAGCATCTCGATTTTCCAGCCTGAATTCCTTTATCTTTATCTATATTTATGTCATTTAAAGTAATTTCTTTATACTGCGTTGAAGATTTTGAGAAGACCCCAATATTACCATTGTCTAATAAAACGCAGAAAGTCTCATCATCACCTGCTACATCTGATACTGATAATTTCGTTTGAATATTTTTAATTTCTGGAGGTTTGTAGGGGTTTGAGATATCCAATAATAATATTCCATTTTTTGCTACTCCAGCAACATTAAAGGGAGATGTTGTGGTTAATGATTTAATAGATTCTAAAAGATTGAATTCTTGAATTTTTTTGAACTTGTTCCCTTCTTTGTGAATAACAAAAATTTTATTTCCTGCAGAAGCAGCATAAAACTCCTTTCCTTCCTTCTCGCCTAAAAAAGTCACATTGCTGAATTTTGGTTTTTCCTGTAGTAATGATAAATTTATTTCATGGAAACTCAGTGAACCCTCATTTACAGGCAGTCTGTAAATTGAAAATAGGTTTTCCATCAAAATGCCTGCCTGCCCTTCTTCCCATTTTATGATTTCAATTTTTTCTTTATCTCCTTTATTTTTAAAAGGAATATCACCTGCAAATTTAAATTCTTTAGCGTCTGAAATTTTTGTTTGAACTAAAATGCCATTATTAAAAGCAATCAGTAAATTATTTTCTGAAGCAGTTATACTGGTAATATCCTTTTCGTAGAAATATTCGAATTCATTCCATGATGAATTGGAAGTTTCTGTGAAGTGTTTTATTGAATTCCTGTCCTGAACAAAAAGGTTTTCATTTGCTGATGCTATTTTTTCCGAACCCGAAGCCTGAAGTGTGTTTAATAGACGGGGGTTATAAATATCTGAAATGTCTACAATATTAACCTTTCCATCAATCCTTACAAAAATTCTTTCGTTTTTCACATCGAGTGCAACATGGTAAGGTATTCCATCGAGTTTTAACTCTGAAACTGGAATAATTTTTTCTCCGTCTGGAGAAATAAAAAAAATCCTTAGCATGGAGGAATCATCTCCCACTGCAAGAATTTTTCCTTCCCCTTCCACAGATAAAATCTTTGCTGAAAATTCTTTTGCATAATTTAAGTTATAAACTTTTAAAAATTCTTTCCCTGATTCATTTTTAACAAGGGTAAGTTCCATTTTGTCATTGATTACAACAAAATTTCTGCTGAGGGCTACCACTTTTTTCAGCCCACCTTCGAATTCCATGTAACCTTTTGGAGCGGGATAAGAGATAAGTGATGTGTCGAGAATCAAAGCTCCACCTTCCATGCAACCTATGATTGCACCTTTATCGCTGAAATCTGCATCAACAAAATTTTTACACGCAGAATTTTTTATTGTGACTGGAGTATTTCCCGCCATTTTTTTAATGTTTAAATTTCCGTCCGGATCTTTTGCAATAACAGCATCACCTGAAAGTTTGTATTTATATCCATTGAAGGGAAGAAAATTTTTTTGAGCCTGCGGAATATTAGAAATTAGTAATGTTGCATCTTTTTTTTCTAAAAGCAGGTTTTCACCATCGAATTGAAAATTTAAAACATCATATGAATCGTAGATATTTTCTACTGAAATTTTACCTTCAGAATCGAATTTAAAAACAAGAATCTTATTTATGGGATTTTGATTTTCACCCGCTAAATATTTTCCCATGATTGCACATTTTTCACAGCCGCAGGCTATTTTTTGAGCATCTTCAAGATTTTCTATATTGACTTTTTCCCACTTTGGGAGAGGGCTACTGGTTGAAATAGAAAAAATTCCTTCTTTACCGCATGTGACAAGAAGTAAATCTGAAACAGTTCCATGGGATTTTGGGATACATGGTAGAGATGTTGAAAAAATAATGTCCGGTTCTACTGGTGATGATGCATTGACAGGATAAAGCTTTCCTTCTGAAAAAATCCAGAGGAGCGGTTCGTTAGCTGCGAAAGATTCTATCGAAGAAGATGAAAATGCAACTAATTTTAAAGGTCTTTCGGGATTGGTAATATCTACTATGTGCACAGAATCTTTTTCTTTGAGCCCGCCAGATGTTAGAACATAAAGTATTCTGTTCTGGGATATTATTTCTTTTATTACTCCATCAAAAGAGAGCCCGCCAATGAGTAGAGGAGAGTCATTCGAGATGTCAAATAAAAAAATTGTGTGTTTTGAGGCGGTAATAAGAATTGTTCCATCAATTTCGAAAAATTCGGATTGACCCGGTGGTTCGATAATTCCTCCTGAAATTGGATATCTAAATGGTTTATCTGTTAAGCATTCCCCTTCATCGCATACAGGGTCACCGCATGAAGTTTTCCCGATGCAATCACTGTCCCTGCAGCATTCTAAACATATAGAAGCGCAACAGTGCTTACCTGTAGGGCAATCCTCATCGTTCTCGCAGGTCCGCTTTCCCTCATTTTCTGAATTGCTATAAATGTTCTGTTGAATTGTGCTCTGTTTCCCGAATCTGCCCGATAAACATGATGTAGCAATCATTAAAATCAGAAAAATTTCAAAAAGTTCTTTTCTTTCTTTAAAAGAATGCATCAGCGTTAATTTATAATTTGTATCGCTTATTAAATTCGTCCAAAATTGTTAAAAGAAAAGGGTCATATTTTTTCAATAATTAATATCAGATTTTGGCATAATTAATAAACAGTTTTTACCATTTTTAAATTAAATATATTCATTTTTATCAGGGATTATGCAGATTCATGAATTCCAAATGGATTCCTGCTTTCACAGGGATAAACTCCGACTGGAATCCAGAACGGAAAGGCTGCGCATATGTTGAAAAATAATGGATTTCTGCTTTCGCAGGAATAAAATTTACTCCTGCGAAGGCAGGGGGCAAGAGCGATATTTAACCTCGTGAAAATGCAGGCAGTAGCAATATTTTAAGTGGTGGCAGGGTTGCAAATATTATTGTTTAATATATGAATATAGTATATAAAAATTTGCAAACTTAAAAAAAGGAGGTAAAAAATGACTGAAAGTACATACAAAATTATTGAACTTGTTGGGTCGAGCGAAAAATCATGGGAAGATGCTGCCCGTAATGCTGTAGAAACTGCAGCCAAAACATTGAAAGACCTTCGTATAGCAGAAATCACAGACCTTGATATGAAAATCGAGAAGGGAAAAGTTGTTGCGTACAGAGCAAGAGTTAAAGTTTCTTTTAAATATCTTGAAAAAGATAAAGATTGATTTTGGATTAATAAATTATAAGTACATCAAAAAATTTATATTTTTATTAATTTTTTTGTATCATGGAATCTAAGTTAATAGATTTAAGGTCTGATACTGTTACCCGTCCATCGCCTGGAATGAGGCGAGCAATGGCAGAAGCAAAGGTCGGTGATGATGTCTACGGAGAGGATCCAACTGTAAATGAACTTGAGGAGTTGTGTGCAGAGGTTACCGGAAAAGAAAGTGCGCTCTTTGTTCCATCAGGTTCAATGGCAAATCTCATAGCACAGATGATTTATGTGAGGCGTGGTGATGAAGTAATTATAGGCGCAGGATCACATTGTTACAGGTATGAAGTAGGTGCAGGAGCCGCAATAGCAGGTGCCCAGTATGTAGTGATAGAAGGTAATGGCACTTTTACTGCACAGGATGTGCAGGATAGAATAAGGACAGCAACTTTTCACCGCCCCGGAACAGCACTTGTATGGATTGAAAATACTCATAATTTTGGAGGAGGAATAATTTTTCCTTTCGATGAAATAAAACGCATTAGCAATGTTTGCAAAGAAAGGGGAATCCCGATGCACATGGATGGAGCGAGGATATTTAATGCAGTTGTAGCTACGGGAATAGAAATAAAAAAATGGTGTCAGTTCTTTGATTCATTATCCTTTTGCTTTTCGAAAGGACTTGGAGCTCCTGTTGGTTCTATTCTTTGTGGAACTCGTGGAATGAAGGAGGAAGGAAAAAGATTCAGAAAAATGCTTGGAGGAGGAATGCGACAGGCTGGAATACTTGCTGCTGCTGCTATTTATGCTCTTAAAAACAATATAGAAAGGCTTGCAGAGGACCATGCAAACGCAAAATACTTAGCGGAAAACCTTTCTGATGTGAAACAAGTTAAGATTGATATGAAGACTGTGCAAACCAATATAGTTATGGCTGATTTGGAGGGGATTAATGCAGATACTTTTGTAAAGGAGATTGCTAAAGAGGGGGTGCTGGTAAATGCCATAAGCAGCAAAAGGGTGAGATTCGTTACCCATCTTGATGTGTCTAAGGATGATATAAGTCAGGCATGTGCTATAATCAGAAAAGTTTTGCATTAATTTTCCTGTGTTTTTTCGTTTTTTATTTTTTTGTTTTTCCCGGCTGTGCAGCAAGATACGGGGATTTCGAGAAAACTATACATGAAGCATGGAATTTTGAGAGAAAAAGAAACTACATTGAAGCAATAAATCAGATTCAAAAGGCGATAAAAATACTGGATAATGCTAAGGACAAAGATTCCCCTGCAATAAAAAGAAACAGGATATGGGTACTTTTATATCAGGGGAGGCTTTTGGTTAAAGTGGGCGATTATGAGAATGCCCGTAAAATTTTCGAATGGGTCGAAGAGAATGCAATGGATTATTCAGACCGTGGAAGGGCTCTATACGAAAAAGGTTTGATTGAAGAGAAAATTGGGAACAGGGAAGAGGAAAAAAAAATCTTTTTACAGTTCATAAAAAAATATCCTGAGCATGGCCTTTGTAGCATTGCTCTAAAAAAAATAATGTTCATAGTGGAAGAATCTTCAGGGAGGGAAGGTTTAAGGTCATTTCTTGAAAGTTTACTCGCTGATGCATTAAAAACGAGTTTTGGAGATGACATTTTATGGGAACTTGCTAAACTCGAAAAGAAGGCGGGAAATTTTGAAAGGGCAGAAAATTATCTCCTTGAAATAGATAAAAAGTATCCATATCCAAAAGGTGGAACTGCTTTTGATTATCTTTTTTTACTTGCCGAAATGGAAAAGGAGAGGGGAAATTATGAAAAAGCAATACAGTGGCTCAGGAAGGTAGAAAAAACAGGTGAGATTCCACATCTAATCGGTAGCTATGGAGAAAGTGATAAGGCAAAAACCCTTCTTGCTCTGGGCAAAATTTATCTTGAAGATTTACACCAACCAGACAAAGCATTCAAAGAATTCATGAAACTTGTAAAGCTGGATTTTAAAACGAGCAGTGATGATGGATTATGGTGGGCTTCACAGGCGCTTTTTTCTCAGGGCAACGAAAATGAAGCATGTGATTTATTGCGCAAACTTGTGAAAAAATATGAATATTCGAATTTCAAAAGAGAATCCCTTTCTGTTTTACAAAGTCAGAAATGCTCAAAATTTTACCCTTAAAATAGCATATCAACCATTATGAATTCCCGCTGGAGTTTATCCTGTGAAAAAAGGAATGGGAATGACAAAGGGATAGGCTATTTTTATAATAGTAAGAACCGTCATCTTCGGGGGCAAATCATGCATATAAATGTTTGAATGAAGAGAAGTGTTATCTATGCCTTGCAATGGCAAGAGCAGTTTTCGCTTTCTCTGCTGTGAAGTAATGTCTTGATAGTTTTAATTCCGGCAGGAGAGATTTAATTCCTACATAACTATACCCCGAGAAAAACAATAAAAGAAATGGAATTGCGAAAAATTGGAGTTTAATTAATGCAACTATAATCGTGATAAGAAAGTATGTGGCAAAACCGATTTCTACAATTGCTGTTACGCTTTTGGGTGGCTTATAAAGTATTTCAAGTGATGACCTTGTTCTGCTTTGAGGTGTTACTCCCGTTTTTGGTGTTCGAACAAATTCCGCATCTTTGTCGAAAAGTCCTTCTATTACTGCTCGTGCATTGTTTAATGAGATTCCAATTCCAACACTCATCAAAAGCAGGAGCCTCATAAAACTTCCTTTGAATGAACCATGAATGTATCTGTAGGTAATGAGATAAAATAATCCAATAGCAAATGTTGTAGAAAGGAAGAGTGGAACATCTACGAGTAGCACATCCTTAAAACTGTGCTCCTGACGGAAGAGAATCGATGGCAGTATTAAAAGAGCAAGAGGAACCATGAGAACATATGCGAAGTTATTCGTTAGATGGAAGAATGCTTCTAATTTTACTTTAAAGGGAAGGTTTGCCTTAAGAACTTTAAAGAGGAGTTTTTTCACTACCTGCATTGACCCCTTTGCCCATCTGAATTGCTGAGCCTTAAAGCCATTTATATCTGATGGTAGTTCTGCGGGCACTGAGATTTCAGGGACATAAATGAATTTCCATTTTTTAAGCATCTGCACTCTGAAAGATAAATCGAGGTCTTCTGTTATTGTATCGTGTTCCCATCCGCCTGCTTCAATAATAGCCTGTTTTCTCCATATTCCAGCCGTTCCATTGAAATTGAAAAATCTTCCGGTTCTCGAGCGTGCTATGTGTTCTATCGTAAAATGTCCATCGAGCATAAGCGCCTGAACTTTTGTTAGAATAGATTCTTCCTTGTTAATATGGTCCCATCTCGTTTGAACAAGAGCAACTTTTTCATCTGAAAAATAATGTATTGTTTTTTTAAGTATGTCCGGAGGTGGAAGAAAATCTGCATCAAAAACCATTATAAATTCACCTCGGGCAACTTTCATTCCCTCATCAAGTGCTCCTGCTTTGAACCCCTTTCGGTTATCTCTATGCATATATTTTATGTTGATTCCTTCAGCCCTTTTTTCTTCCACTGCCCTGCGTGCTATTATTTGTGTATCATCAGTCGAGTCATCAAGAACCTGAATTTCGAGTTTATCCTTTGGATAATCTATTTTTGAAGCTGCCTCTATTATTCGTTCAGCAACATAGCGTTCGTTGAACATGGGGAGTTGAATAGTTACTATGGGGAGTTCATCGAATTGGGTTTGAGGGTAGCTTTGCTTTTCTTTAGATTTCAGAAATAGGTAAAGGAGAATCAACCTGTGAATTCCGTAAAGTCCTAAAGAGCTCAGAATTACAAGATACAAACCTACAAAAAAATTATGCCAGTCCATCTTCCCTCCTGCTTAAAAAAAGTTACAATTAATATAAAAGATAAATTATATTTTTGTGTCAAAAGATAGTAATTTATAGTTTTATTTTGTAATTCTTTGTAATTGGGGGTTGAGCGTGGGTAAGATGTAAAGTTAGTTTTTGCCAATATATGGAATTTGAAATGAATGGTTGTGAAAATAGGCGCATGCCTTCAAAGTTTATATTTTTGCCAGCAGTTTTTATTCTTGTACCTTTAATTGAAATTGCATATCACAATTTTGTTGAAAGCCGTATTCCACAAAGGCAGGACTATAAAACCGCATCCTCCATAATAAAAAGTAGGTTTATGAAGGATGACCTTGTTGTGATAAATCCCTGGTGGGCTACGGAAGGGTGGCTTTATCTTGGTGATTTCATGACTGTTGAAAAAATGGCAAGAGAAGATGACAGGGGGTACGGGCGGATATGGGAGGTGGCCTGGAAGGGAAGGATTGTGGAAAATTATAAAAAGGAAGGAAAACTCGAGGAAGAATGGGATGCAGGAAGACTTGTTGTAAGGCTTTGGAAATTTCCTTCTGCTCCTGAAAATCTATACGATTTCGTTGCAAAGGTGGAAAGTGCTTCTGTAGAAATGACAGATTCTGACAGGAGAGTTGAAAAAACCTGCTCATTCAGAAAAAATCCTCCTGCGGGGATTGGTTCGGTGAATATCGTCCAGACTGGTAAATTTATATGCAACCCTTCGTTACCGTGGAATACTGTTCACAGAGAGGTGATAGCAGACCTCGATAATAAGCCGAGACTCTGCATCTGGGCTCACCCGATAACGAATAAGAGAGTAAAAATTACTTTCAACGATGTTCCTTCAGGTGCTTTTTTAGAAGGGCACATGGGACTGAAGTACGAAGCTGATAGGGAAGGAACCGGGAAGCCTCCAGTTTTTCTTGACATTTTCGCTTCTGAGATTCTGGTTGGAAGTGCGATGCATGAAGAAGGGAAGGGGTGGGTTCCTTACCGATTTGCTATGCCTCATGGCTGGAATGGTGGAAAAGTAACATTTGAGGTTCATACCCCTTTTGATGGTATGCAGCACTTTTGTTTTACAGCAAAATTGAGGGATAAATAAAGATGGATAAAAATGGCTCAAAAGAGCGGCTGTTGATAGTTCATTTGATTGGTTTATCTATCGCAATTATTTATATTCTAATTCTTCTTTCAACGGCAAAAGACATTGGTTTTGCAAGAGATGAGGGTTTCTATTTTACCTCATCAGAATCCTATGCCAGGTGGTTTCAGTTACTGATTGAAAAACCTCGAGAGGCAGTTAAAAGAGGTGCTATTGATGCTCACTGGTCAATAAATAGTGAACATCCGTCCCTGATGAAAAGCCTTTTTGGTATAAGCTGGCTCATTTTTCACAAAAAGCTTCACCTGATGAGAGAAAGTACATCCTTCCGTTTTCCTGGCATGCTAATGAGCGGTTTGCTGTTATATCTTGTGGTAGTTTTCGCAGCGCAACTCTGGGGATTGAGGGTAGGTGTGTTTTCTGCTCTTTTGCTTGCAACTATGCCGCGATACTTTTACCACTCACATCTTGATTGCTTTGATGTCCCGATAGCTACGATGTGGTTTGCTACTGTTTTTGCTTTTTATAAGTCTCTTTCATCTGTAAAATGGGCTGTTTTGACAGGGATTATATGGGGACTGGCTCTTGAAACTAAATTAAACGCATTTTTTATTCCTGTTGTGCTCTTTATTTTCTGGTTTTTCCGTTTCGGGCGAAGATTCTTTTTATGCGGGGTTAGTGGAAAAGGTGGGAAGGGAGGATTACTCGGAATTCCCCCTTTGCCACTTGCGTTTTTTTTCATGGTCATTTTGGGGCTTCCATTATTTGTAGCCCTCTGGCCCTATCTCTGGTATGATACTATTAATCGATTGAATAATTATCTCGGCTTTCACCTTCATCACCCTTACTACAACATAGAATACTTTGGCATTACATATTTTAAGCCTCCGTTTCCCATTTCTTATCCTTTTGTAATGACGATAATTACAATGCCACTAAGCACTATTATGCTTTCATTCGTTGGAATGGGTTACCGTTTGAAAATGGCAATTTTGAGGTGGATGGGAAGGTCATGGCAATTCGACACTGAGACAGCAAAAATTGAAGAAAAAAATAAGGGCGCAACTCTTTTGATTTTACTAAATATGCTCTTTCCTATGTGCTTGATTGCTCTACCATCAACACCAATTTTTGGTGGAACAAAACACTGGTTACCTTCATGGCCTTTCATTGCAATATTTGCGGGGATTGGATTCAAGCAGGTTGTGGATTCTGTTTTTAATCTAATGGAATTTTTAAAGGGAAGGCAATTCGAATGGAAATGGGCAAAAGAAGTTGTAATCGTTTCTTCAGGACTTCTATTTTTATCAGCCACCGCACAGCAAACAGAGGTTTCTCATCCATTTGGGCTTTCTCATTATACAATGGCAATAGGTGAAACTCCAGGGAGTGCTGACGCGGGGATGTGCAGGCAGTTCTGGGGGTTTACAACAGGTTCTGCTCTTGACTGGCTGAATGCAAATGTTCCACCTCGAGGCAGGGTTTTCTTTCACGATACAGCATGGGATAGTTACAACATGTATAAGAGAGACGGGACATTGCGAAGTGATATTCAATGGAGTGGGGATATTGAAGGGGCTGATGTTGCTATGGTTCACTGGGAACAGCATATGTCAGGTTACGAATATGAAATATGGACATGGATGGGGACCATCAAACCTGCAGAAGTCATAACTCATCAGGGAGTAACCATCCTTCCGATTTATAAGAAATGACATTTAATGAGAAATTTCCTTTTATTCATTGAACTCTCCTGCTAATCTGAGAATATCGTTCCTTAAATTTTTACTTATCCTGAATCCAAGATTTACAAGATTATCAAGAATGGATGATACTGATGTAATATACCCTTTTTGCTTTGCTTTCAAGATTACTCCTGCTGTGCCAGTAAATTTTAACCCTCGAAGCTCAGCAATCCTGCGTGCTAACCGTTCATCGAGGACCATAAGCGAATCCGGGATTTCTAATGCAAGTGTTAGCACTTCAGATTCACCTGGACCCAAATCTGCAATTAATTTTAGAAACTCTGGAACTTTTACTTGCTTAATTTGAACCCAGGAATAATCTTGAATATCTGGAACATCTTCTCCTTGTTTTTTACCCTGTTTTAATTCATGAATAACCGCTGGTGGAACAATAATTGTTTCATATAATTCTTTAAGAAGTTCTAAAAGTCCTAAACGATTTAAATAGAAAATGGGTGAAGTATTTACAATAACAGATTCAGGCATTTTTTATATCCTTTTCTAATTCATCATAAGAAATATCGAATATTGGGACATTATAACGACTAAGGGCTTGAAGAAAACTTACTCTTGAGATGCCTGCTAATTCTGCGGCCCTTCCTGAAGATAATTTTCCAATTTCGTATAATTTTGCTGCTGCTGCCATACGGATTTCTTTTATAAATTCTTCTGGGGTTTCCTTAAGTGAAATCAATATTTCATCAGGGCAATCAATTTTAATACTTTGCATGGTTTCCTCTCCTTTAATTATCATTTTTACCATTTAAATAAAATAACCATACATTCATTCGGTATTAATTGGATATTGTCTAACTTCTACATTATACTCAATAATACTTTTATCAGATGCAATACGAGCAAATCCCAGAGCAATAAATTTTTCATCAGGTGATGTTATTGCAACTAAATCATATATCCAGTCTGCGGATGTGTCCATACAGAACTTGCAATATTTAGAATCCACATCAATTTCCTTTTTCATGATTTCGACAATTCTGTTTTTACCGTGAAGAATTTTATAAATCACAATAACTATTTTATCTTCTTTTTTACCCCAGTCAATCCAGAAATTTTCTCTGTTATTCTCTTTTACGACGGGACAAACGAAACGGGTTTTTTCGTATATTATCGGATTCCATGAACCATTTTTAACATCGAATACCCTGCAGGAAGCTCTTTTCCCTTCGACAGGGTCCTCCCATGCATCACAAACGCATAATTTTTTTCCATCATTCGACCAGGAAATCCTGGCTCCTTCTTCTATCCATGCCTTCTGGAAATTATCTTCCTCATTTATGGATGGTTTCTTTGCTGTGATTTTTATCTGTTCCGGCATAAACTCATCATCATTTTTTGAAAGTATTTTTTCAAAAATACTTGCAGCTTTTCCAAGCCTTGCAATTCCATCTTTCAATCTTCCGGAAGCAAACATATCGATAGCTGACCTTTCCCATGCAAGGGCAAGCCAGTGACTTGTTGGACGAACAATAATATGAATATGGTTCTGCGAATTTGAGAAATCCACTCTTATTGCTCCGGCAGTCAGCCACTTTCCATCGGGTGAATAATCAAATACAACCTTCCACTCGCTCCCTTTCTCATCAGGTTCTTCTTCTTGTTTGGCTTTCCATATTTCGGTTACAGCGTCGGTTTCGGTTATTCTTCCGAGTAATCTCGGTCCTTTTTCTTTTGATTCTTCATCGAGTGGGTGAACTGCTGTGATTGGATAAACATATAGTTTTTGTTTTCCTGACTGCCATGGTTTCCATTTAAGGAGCGCACCTTTTCTTGATACTTCCACCCATTTTAAAGAATTTCTATCGAAAAAGAAGCATCCTCCAGCGGTATCGGGTAAAGTTGAGGGGTTACAGTATCCATATTCCATTCCATCATCACTCCATCCACTGTCAACTTCAATTGCTGCCATAGACATATTGGGTATAGTGGCCATGATAGATAGAAAGAATTTAAAAATGAAAAAATTGTATTTCATTGAGGATTTCATGTTTTTCCTTTTTAGCAATTGGAGCAATTTACTGCCCATGGGGTATTAATACCATTTTATTTTTGGTTTCATAGCATTTTCTGTGCAAATTTCTATACAGCAAAAACATGAGATACATTTTTTTCTGTTAATAACAGGTTTCTTATCAATCATTGTAATTGCTTCTGCTGGACAGATTTTCTTGCATTGACCACAACCTGTGCATTTTTTCGCAATGACTGCAGGAATGCGGTCGGGATATATCGACATACCAAACCTGTTAACTATTGATTCGATAAATCCAGCACCTAATTTCATGGTGACGGGTAATTTGAATTTACGAATATCTGAAAGATTTCCTTCGATACTTGTATTTGCTATGCTTCCGATTCCGAGTTCTTCTGCTCTTTTTATCATCGCGACTCTATCAATGCTAAGCCTTATCATTGAAAGTGCTACTCCGTCGAGTGCCACAGGGTCGCAGGACACAAGAATTTTTCCTGTTTTTATAAGTCTCCCTCCCGAAGGACCATTTCCCTCCATGGAAAATATTGCATCGAGAATTGAAAGTTCAGGGGGTCTTACTTTACAAACATCTGCCATGAATGCAGAAAATTTATCCGGGTCTGTTATGTCACGATGGGCATGAAATTTGTCGGAACCTATTACAATTCCAAACATGTTTTTTATTGCACCAGTGAAACCGGTGAGCATGTGTGTTTTAAGTCGCGGAAGGTTTATAACAATGTCAGATTCAAGAATTTGTTTTGAAACAAGCATTTGTCTCCCTGCAATATTTTTTATGATGCCTTCTGCGGATATATTTATAAAGCAATCTCCTGCGGCTTCCATTATTCCAGATATTCTGCCAACTTTCTCACTTGCCCCATAACCTGTCATACCTGGATTATCACCTACTAAAATTTTTTTTGCTCCTCTGCTTTTAAGTGACCTGATGATTTCTTTTATGAAAACCGGGTGTGTCGTTACCCCTCTCTCAGGTTTTACTGCTGAAAGCATATTTGGTTTTAAAAACACAGATTTTCCTTCGAATATGATTGAAGAAAAATCGAGAATATTATCTATGATTTTAGGAAATGATGGGTCATCGTAGCCATTGCAATCAAACACAAGGACTCTACTCATTTAAATTTTACTCCTGATTTCAATATTTGAACGAACTTTTAACAAATTTCAAGGATTAAAATTGTCTGGATGGATTGACTGTTTAAGGAAAGGTCTTAACTTGATAAGTGAGAATTAAAGATTTTGATGGAGGCTTGAGTATGAATATAGATAAACTTACAAACAAGTCCAAAGAAGCCCTTTTTGCAGCAAGAGAACTTGCTGTAAATTCGAAACATACTGAGGTTACCCCTGAACATCTTTTCTTAAGTTTTTTCGAACAGCCGGAAGGGGTATTGAAGTCGGTTTTAAGTGCTGCAGGTTGTAATTTGGTTTCATTTAAAAATGGGCTTTTGCAAAGGCTGCAGGTTATGCCTGTTTATTCAGGTTCGCCGCAGGAACCCTCAATTAGCAAAGCTCTTTCCGAATTAATAAAAGAATCAATTGCAGAAGCAGAAAAGTTGAAAGATGAATATGTAAGTGCAGAGCATTTCCTTTTAGCATCAATTAGAACCGATAAGCACCTCAATCAAATTTACAGGCAATCAGGTTTAACTTACGAAAATGTTCTCGCAGCATTACAGCAAATAAGGGGCTCTACCCGTATAACTGACCCGGAACCTGAGAATAAGTATAATGCCCTTGAAAAGTTCTGCAGGGACCTGACGAAGATGGCGAAGCAGGGTAAACTCGACCCTGTTATAGGAAGGGACAGTGAGATTCGAAGAACCCTTCAGGTGCTGAGCAGGTACAAGAAAAATAATCCTGTTTTGATAGGTGAACCAGGGGTAGGAAAAACAGCCATTGTCGAAGGAATTGCAAGAAGAATAGCGTCAGGTGATGTGCCTGAAAGTTTGAAAGATAAGAGACTTGTTGCCCTTGACCTTGCAGCAATGGTTGCAGGAACGAAGTATCGTGGAGAGTTTGAAGATAGAATGAAGAGCGTTCTTAAAGAAATTGAGAATTCGAGGGGCAACATCATTCTTTTCATTGACGAGTTGCACACCCTTGTGGGAGCAGGGGGGGCAGAAGGAGCCCTTGATGCTTCAAATATGCTGAAGCCAGCTCTGGCAAGAGGGGATTTACACTGCATAGGTGCAACAACACTTGATGAATACAGAAAAAAGATAGAGAAAGACCCTGCATTAGAGCGGAGATTCCAGCCGGTTATGGTTGGTCAGCCAACAATAGAAGATACTCTTGCTATTTTAAGGGGGCTTAGAGAAAGATACGAAACCCATCATGGAATAAAAATTCATGAATCTGCCATAGAAGCAGCTGCGATTTTGTCTGATAGGTATATTACTGACCGTTTTCTTCCTGATAAAGCAATAGACCTCATTGATGAAGCGGCAAGTAAGATAAAGATGGAAATGGAATCCATGCCTGCTTCAATTGACGACCTTTCGAGGAAACTTGCACAACTAAAGGTTGAGGAGGAGTGTTTGAAAGAGGAAAAGGATGAGGCGTCCATAAAGAGACTTGAAGAGGTCAGGAAGAAGGTTGGAGAAATTACGGAGAAATTAGAGATTCAAATGGCGCAGTGGAAGAAGGAAAAAGAAATTCTATCAAAGATAAGAGAATCGAAGGAAAAACTTGAACGAAAGAGATTTGAACTTGAAAAGGCTTCTAAAGAAAAGGACTGGGGAAGGGCAGCAGCTCTTGAACATGGAGAAATTCCTGAACTGGAAAAAGGAATAGATGCTCTTGAAAAAGAGCTTAAGGCTATTCAGGGAGATAACCCCTTTATTAAAGAGGAGGTTACAGCCGAAGATATAGCGGAAGTTGTTTCGAGATGGAGTGGTGTCCCTGTATCAAAAATGCTCGAATCCGAAAAGGAAAAACTCCTTAAAATGGAGGAAAGGATTCATCAAAGACTCGTAGGACAGGATGATGCTGTGGAGGCTGTTGCAAATGCTATTAGAAGGAGCAGGGCAGGACTTGCTGATGAATCCCGTCCCATTGGTACATTTCTTTTCCTTGGACCAACTGGTGTGGGGAAAACGGAACTGGCTCGTGCTCTTGCAGAATTCCTTTTTGACGATGAAAGGAATATGATTCGTCTTGATATGAGTGAATACATGGAAAAACACACCGTAAGCAGGCTTATAGGTGCACCTCCAGGTTATGTTGGTTATGAAGAAGGCGGAGGACTTACTGAAGCGGTCAGGAGGAAGCCATACAGCGTTGTTCTTCTTGATGAAATAGAAAAGGCTCATCCCGATGTTTTCAACATACTTCTTCAGGTAATGGAGGATGGAAGGCTTACGGATGGTCACGGAAGAACCGTAAATTTCAGAAATACAATTGTGATAATGACTTCCAATATTGGAAGTGACCTCATATTCGATTTCAAAGGTGATGATGTTTCGCAGCTTAGAAATCTTCTGGAACCACTTTTGCGGAGAACATTCCGACCCGAATTTTTGAATCGCATTGATGAATGGATTGTTTTTAGATCACTCACCAGAGAAGATATTCGAAAGATTGTTGATATTCAGATTGACAGAGTTCGCAAAAGGCTTTCATCTCGGGGAATCGATGTTGTTTTGGACGAAAAAGCGAAAGATTTTCTTGCGGATGCAGGATATGACCCGAGTTTTGGTGCAAGACCTTTGCGCAGGGCAATAAGGCGATATGTTGAAGACCCACTTTCCCAGAAACTTATAGAAGAGCAAATAGATAAAGGGGTCTCTTTGGTTGTGACATTTAATGAAAAGTTGGGGCTACTCGATTTCAAAGTTCAACGAAATACTGAAGTAGTTGGGAGTTATAATATGATTTAATTTTCCTTTTGCTCCGAACGCTTTGCTGATTCCACAGCGCTATAAAAATCAATTAAAAACCCTGAAACATTAATGCCGATTTTAGCTGGGTCGTGTGAGCAAACTATCTCCCTCAAGAAAGCCTTTCTCCTGGGATGTTTTTCAGTAAGGTCAACAATCTGGTAGTTTTCGATTTTATTTCCGAATCTATCACGCACCAGCAGAACAATTGGGCGAACAATCCTCCCATCTCCCTTTCCACTTCTAACAACTATACCAAGGTCACCATTATCAAGTTCAACAAGTGTTCCAACAGGATATTTGCCTAAGGTTTCGACAAATGCCTGTGTGACAACAGGGTCAAAAGCGGTGCCACTTTTTTTCACTATTGAGCGAATAGCAACATCCGGAAGCACAGGTTTTGTATCTTTTGCTGGTGTAGTCATGGAATCGTATGCGTCTGCAATTGCTATTATTCGTGAAAAGAGATGTGGCTTGAGCCCAAGGCGAAATTCCGGGAATCCCATTTTCCCATCATAAGAAATATGATGGTCCAGAACCGAAGCAGCACGGATTAGCAATTCCTGGTTGATTTCCCCTGTTTGCATCACAAGTTTGTACGATTTGAATGGATGCTCATCATAATTTGATTCTGATTCTTCAGTGTCAAATTGCCCTATGTCATGCAGAAGTGCTGCAAGTGCAAGGTTGCAGAGGTGTGCTTTTGTGAGACCGAGTTTTTTACCAAGCACTATTGAGAGAAGACAAACATTCATTGAGTGAGAAAGAAGGAAATGCTCGCAGTTTTTTATTGTGATTAAGGAAAGAATTCCGCTTCCGAAGGAATCTTCAGCGTCGCTTAGCCCCTGAACAACCCTTGTTAAATCAACAAGGTTCATGGTTTTGCTGGCTCTATATCCCGAAAGAGCGAGATTTTTAAATGAAATCATTCCTGATATATACATATTAACTGCCTGAAGTGTGCCTGCTTTTTCTTCTGCTTCTTCTTCGTCTGTAAGAGCGAGCAAGCTCATTGGTATAATTTCTTTTACACCTGCATTTGAAAGATTGCGGAGCAGAATTTCCCTGGGCGATTGAATTTCATCTGTTTCTTTAGGGTTCTTTTTAGGAGTTGAACGCAATGCAGAAAAAAAATCGAAAAGAGATTTGGGTGCTGGTGGAGAAGTTATTCTAAGTCCCCCTACATCTCTTTGAGCGAAATATTCTGTTGTTTCGTTAACCCATTCAAAACTGCTCGAATCCAATTTTAATCTGGTATCATTTAAATACACCTGTCCCTCAGAAAATATCATTTTGATTTCACCGTACATTGAGAAAAAAGTGTCAATCCTGCTGTGGAGTTGCATAACGGGCTTTTTATATGCTTCATTGGAAGGGTCATAAAGGCTGGACATGCGGAGACATATAAATATGTTCTGAAGTAGGTTTTTCCCATTTTCCTGAAATTCTGCTACATTTGAGATTTGAAAGCTACCTGGTTGAAAAGAAGGGTCGCGGCTCATTTCATGCTCCTCAAGATTCTTTCACATGTTTCCCTGAGAGGTTTAATCGAGGTATCCAATGAATTGATAAGCACCTCTTTTGCTTTTTGGCTTCCAACTATTCCAAGACCTTCTGCTGCAGCAATTTTAATCTGGTTTATTTCATCACGATGGAATAGAGATTTTTTTGAAATCATTTTTATCAGGATATCTTCTGCTGCGTCTCTGTCAGATGAAGCAAATGCTTTAGTAGTTGCTATTTTTTCTTCAAGGGAGAGGGTAACAAATTCATCTGATTCAATGATGCTTTTTAATTTTCCTGCAAAAGAACTATCTTTTTCAAAAGTAATCTGGCGAAGTGCTTCAAGTCTCACTTTTTCATGTTTGTCTGAAAGTGCCTCCATGAGTGCTTTTCTATAAGCAGGACCCTTTCGAATTTTTAACACTCGAATAAGAAATAGTTTTATTTCTTCCGATGGGTGCTTACTAACCTTGCTTAATGCTTCGATTGCTTCTTCGTTACCAATGCGTGCAAGGCATTTGAGCATACTTTTTACAACAGGGATTCTTCTATCGTAGAGTCGACTCGAAAAAACTTCTACTTTTCCATTGCTGAGTATAATTAGAATGTTTTCTATTTTTGAGATTATATCTTCATCCTCTGTTTTCACAATGATTTCGAGAAGGCAATCAAAAAGGGATTTTTTCGTGACACGATAAAGATAGTCTATATTTGAAATATAATTGATATTTTCAGCTGAAAATGATGAAATTAGCAAAATAAGTTTTTCGTCTTTTGTTTCATTTAATAACATCTGATAGAGTTGTTCCTTTGTTTGATGAGGTAATCCATTATCCCTTTTAAAAAGGGGATAAATGTTTTCAAGTATTTTCAGATATAGAAGAATATCACCGGCACGCGCTGTTACCTCAAGAATATGAGTTATTCCCTCAATTACTTCCTGCGATTTCTGAAAAGAGTTGGTGAGCAATGTTATAAGGCTTTTAGTAATGTTAAAAACTAACAGGCGATAGTTCTGTTCGGAAAGCTCTTTTTCAATGGCTTCCTGCACCTCCTTTTCAGGTAACACCTGGGATACTGCGCCTTCTTCAATTGAATCTATGACCTGAAGGAGTTTTCGGATGTTCTGTCCGGAAAGTTCTGCTTCACTCAACTCTTTTTGTTTTTGTTGTTTATTTTCTCCATCAATATTGATGTCAAAACATTCTGCATTTTCGGTTTCTCTAACTCCCCTATTTTCTCCACTGCCACTTCCACTGCCTGAATCTCCAATTGTAGCTGACGATAAATGTGTTGTATCAAATTTTTCTTCTCCACTACCCATCAAAGACTGGAAAAAGATAAACTCACTTTGAGCTTTGCCTGCCGCGCTTTGTTCGAGTGGAGATTTGTTCGTTGTAAAGGCATCAATTTGCGGGAGGAAACTCATGATGTGCCTTGCATATGTGAATTCCGGGCTGGCGTAAGAATCCTGCATTCCATTAGCTTTTTCCGTATTTATTGCTTTGAAACCTTTGGCGCATGTATATGTAATATTTTTAAAGTCTGCTTTCCATAGCATTGTGGAAAGGTCTTCGTAACGATTATCGTCAGTCTTTGCCTGGGACCCTAAAATGGTAAGAAACTGCACAAGTTCTTTTTCTGTCACCCCTCGTTTTATCGTTACTTTTCGAATTCCATCTTTGAAAAGATTAAATGCGAAACTCGTGGAATGGTCAGGGTTTTCGTAAATTGGTTTTCCAGCATAGATTATTTCTGTTGGAGTTATGCGAAAACGAAGTTCCTCATATTGAGAGAAGAATCGCTGAGTAATTTCGAGCAAAGCACTCATTTGCTTTTTTATAATTTCATTGTTTGGATTGTACAGTTTATAAAGTTTGGATAGTTTGGATATGCTCTCGAGAATATTCTGTGCAATCACAACATCCTGTGATTCATTTTTCTTTTCTATACTTGCTGAACTCATTTAAGATTTTGTTTGCATTTTTAAATTTTAAAATGATAACTGTGAGTGTCAAGAAAAAACAATAATTTCATATTGATATAATACGTAGGTTAAAAAAAGAATGGAAATTTTTTCGGGAAGTTGTTTCTGCTTGTTTAAAATTACGCTTATATTTTCGCCTGTTTTTAAAATTTGAGCTATTTCTATTTCCTGAGGTGTCAGAAAAATTTCGTCTATTGAAATTTTACTGTTATTATTGAATTGAGGTTTCTGATTCAGGTGCTTTTGCAAAGCCTGTATGTATAATTTGTAATCAAAGCCCTTTCTGATGGACGGAGTAAGGATACTGAAAGCTGGAAGGGGTGAGGGAAGGTATGCTTCTATGTTTTTCTTTTTTTTGAAAAATTCGTATTGCGCATTAGGTCTGGTGACCAGATTAGCAAGTCTTTCCCGGTAAACGAGATGAAGAAAATTGTTCAGCTCGGAGTTGTCGAGCAACTTTTGATTTTTCAGGTATAGAATTGCTCCATCTCCTCTGGATGTTTGTCCTGCTTCTTCAATAGATTTGAGAGGTAATGTAGTTGCTTCTATGAGGAATCTCTCTATTCGTTCTGATTCGAGATTGGAATTTAAAGATACTATGTCCCCTTCTAAGAAGAAAATACTTTTTACTATTTCCTCTGTTTTAATGCGTAATTCACCTGTAAGTTTGTTGTAAACAATTCTGCTTATAAGTCTCGGTATTAAGAAATCTTTAACCTCTCCCGCGTAAGCTGGTTTAATTTCCTGGGGTAAGGGTGGTGGTTTTTTTTCTGCAGCAGGGGTGCTTTTAACAGTTTTACTTTTTGACTTGAACTGGTCGATTTCTTCTTCCTGGACAGGAGTTTTAGGTTGTGATGCTGTTGTATCAATTTTGAAAATAGCACTTAAATTCGAAATTGATGAAGAGGTGTCGGTTTTTTTCTCATCTTCGGAGCCAAGTATGGATTTTTTCTGGTGCAGAATCTGGCAGAAAAAGTCAGAAAATTCATGAGGTGAAGTTTTAATTGAATTGTTGTAGCAATAGTCAGTCAGGTCGTTATACAAATCCTGAGCACTATCGTAACGGTCTTTTGAATTATTTGCTATAGCACGACACAAAATTTCCTGAATTTCGTCGGGTATAGTCGGGTATTCACGAAGGCTTAAAGCGGGATTATGGTTAAGGATATTTGTAATGATTTCTTTATCGGTTGCTCCTCGAAATAGTTTTTGCAATGTTAGTAGTTCAAAGAAAACAATGCCAAGAGAATATATATCTACCTTATGGTCAATATTTTCTCTTCGTATCATTTCTGGTGCCATATAACTCAATTTTCCTTTTATGGAATCCGGACTTTCGACGGATTGCTGGATCCTGGCTCTGGCTATACCGAAGTCAGCAAGTTTTACATTCCCCATAGAAGAAATTAGTATGTTAGAATGAGTCACATCACGATGGATAATTCCAAGAGGTGTTCCATTAGAATCAGTAGCCCTGTGGGCATAATAAAGTCCTTTGCATACTTCCATTATGATATAGAGAATGTGTTTAAAAGGAATCCTTATCTGTCTGGATATACAATGTCGCACAAGCATGTTGAGGTTACCACCTTCGACATATTCCATAGCCATGTAGTAAACTCCATCCTGCTGTCCAAGTTCGAAGACCTGTACTATGTTGGGATGTTGAAGTGAAACAGTAATGTTTGCTTCATCGAAAAACATTTTTACAAAACTTTCATTTTGAGCAAGATGAGGAAGGATTTTTTTTATGACGAGTATTTTTTCAAATCCCCCTATTCCTGTTAATTTTGCTTTATAAACCTCTGCCATACCCCCCTTGCCGAGGAATTCGAGGATTGTGTATTTTCCGAAAGGTTTTGGAAAATCTGCTGTCTCTTGAGTAGCCATTTTTTATTATTTTGTTTTTAAAATTTCATAGTAAACGCTTATGGGCAAATTTTGCCCACCCCCATGAATGAAAATTTAAGTCAATAGATTCCTGCTTTCGCAGGAATGACTTCTTATCCCCACGGAAGTAGAAATCTAAATGACCTTCCTCTGTCATTCCCGCGCATGCGGGAATCCAGTATGCTTTATATACCATTTTTATGATAAAAAACTTGATTAAACTTATTATTGAATTAAAATAACTTAAAGAAAAAGTAAAGGAGAGTCCTATGAGAAAAATAAAATTTTTCTGGACATTAATTTTTATTTTATTTTTCACTTTTAATACTTTTTCTGGGTGTGCTAAAACCCAGACATCCGAAGATGTTAGCGAAGATGGTGTTATAGAAGAAGATTCATCTCCTCCACCTACTACCGATGAGTGTGGAGCAATAAAAGCATCTGTTTTTCCTATTATCAACGGAACCACCGGCCCTGACCCAACAGTTGCCAATCTGACTACATCCCAGCAAAATGCGATAGGGGCTTTAATAATAAATTACGGGGAAGCTGGGTGTACAGGAACCCTTGTAGCACCGAATGTTGTTTTGACTGCTGCTCACTGTGTTTATAGCACACCCGATTTCAATGTAAGAGCCATTTCTTTCTATATGGGTGAAGATTATACTCGTCCAATTGCTTCTTTTGGTGCAAGTGAATGGCATCCGCACCCATCATATTCAAATTGGCCTCCTTATTACGACATAGCAGTAGTAATTTTGAGAGGTGACCCTGTGGCATACGGTGCAACTCCAATTCCGGTGAATTGTGCTCGTACCTCTCTGGTTGGCAGGACTATCCAGGCTGTTGGTTATGGGCTTACTTACCCTGAAACTGGCTACAATTCATTTAGATACTGGACGACTCTTCCAGTTTCAAGTGAAAGAACAGAGTATTATGTAACATACAGTAGAAGTACTGGCACCTGTCAGGGAGATTCAGGAGGACCCATGCTTTACACAATGTCAGATGGTGTGAAAGTGATGGGAGTTGTTTCTTCCGGAGATAGTTATGATTGTCTTGGAAATACTTACTGGCCAAGAACTGATAATTATTGCTCATGGCTCTCTTCTTATATTCCTGCTGACCCGTGTGGAGGTGAAACATATCAGGGTAGATGCTCGGGAAATACAGCAATCTGGTGTGAGGGGTCAACAATAAGGACGCAGAACTGTCCTGACTACTCGCTTGTCTGCGGTTTGGATGGAAGTGGAAATTATAGATGTGTTGTTCCACCAGACCCCTGTAACGGTGAGACACTTCAGGGGAGGTGCGAAGATGGGAAAGCAATCTATTGCAGTCTTGGAAGAGTTGTAACCCAGGATTGTGCCGCTGCTGGTTATGACTGCGGCTTAAATAGCGAGGGGAATTACAGATGTATAGAAAGACAGGACCCGTGTGGAGGTGAAACTTTTCAGGGTAGGTGTGAAGGGAATATTGCTATATGGTGTGAATCCAGTACAATTATGCAAAGCGATTGCAATGCGATAAATCAGATTTGTTCTCAGGATGAGTGGGGGAATTTCCGTTGTATGCCAGCTCCTCAGCCATGTATGGGTGAGACTTTTGCTGGCAGGTGCGATGGAAATAATGCAATCTGGTGTGAAAATGATTCCGTTCAGATGGTGCCATGTCCCGATGGCACACTTTGTGGTGTGACTCAGGATGGGCTCTGGAGATGTGTTGATGAATGCCTGATAACTGACCGGGCAGGAAGGTGTGATGAAAATGGCAGGGCGATATGGTGCGAAAATGGAGTAAGATATGTTCGTGATTGTAATGCATGCGGGCAATTATGCGGTTGGGTTAGTGATTCTTTAGGTTATTATTGTTACTGATTTGAAAAGTTTTCTGGGTAGATTAAAGCTTGAAAATGTCGTGTCTTAACCGCTTTTTACTGAAGCACTTTTTTCTCCTTTTTTAGCACGAATGTATTCAACAAATGCAGGCATCACAGAAATTATAATTATTGCCATTATTACAAAGGTAAAATTTCTTTTTACTGCTGGTATGTTGCCAAAAAAGTAACCACCTAAAATAAAAGTATGTATCCAGGCTACTCCTCCAATGATGTTGTATGCAATGAAACGACGATATGACATTGTTCCTATTCCTGCTACAAAGGGAGCAAATGTTCTTATAAAAGGCATAAACCTTGCGATAATAATGGTTTTTCCACCATGTTTTTCGTAAAAGCGATGTGTTCTTTCGAGGTGTTTTTTATTGAGAAGTCTTCCATAGTCTTTTTTAAAGACTTTTGGACCCACATGGTAACCAATCCAGTAATTTGCTGTGTCACCGAGAATAGCAGCCAGGGATAGGCTGATTAAAGCAGTTTTAAGGTCAAAAGAGCCAAGAGCGGAAAATGTTCCTATTGCAAAAAGAAGGGAATCTCCTGGAAGAACAGGCGTCACAACGAGACCCGTTTCGCAAAAAATAATTAAAAAAAGAATAACATATGACCACAATCCCATAGTTTGAATCAAAACATCGAGGTGTTTGTCGAGGTGAATAAAAATATCAAAAAATTTCATTATCAAATCCATGATTTTTCCCTTTGCAAATTAAAAGGCAAACTTTTACTAAAAAATTATTAGATAATCAAATAAAAAATTAATTTTTAACCGTTCAAACCTTACATTCTGGTTTCATTCATAAATTACCTTTAGAAGAGTTAATCCGTGAGGTGGAGCTGTTGGTCCAGCTAAAGCTCTCGAGCGAGATTGTAAAATTTGTGCAATTTTTTCAGGTTCTATTTTGCACATTCCTGCGTAAATGAGGGTTCCTGCAATAATTCTTACCATGTTTTTAAGAAACCCCGTTCCTTTGATATCAATAAAAATTTCATTTTTTTCGGATTTAACGCTGCATTCTGTTATAGTTTTTACTGGATTCGGGTCAGTTGAATCAGATGCGCTAAAGGCAGTAAAATCGTGTGTTCCTAAAAGATATTTTTCGCACTCCTTCATTTTATTTAAATCGAGAGGTTTTGAGACATGAAAGTGTGTCTTTCGAAGAAGAGGTGAAGGATAACGGTTGTTATCTATGGAATACCGATAAATTTTAGCAATAATTCCCTTCCTTGCATAAAATGGCTGCGGTATTTCTTCGATTTTGTGAATAGTGATATCCTCACCTGTAAGTGCATTTAAAGCAGAAAGAATCTTTTCAGGGGGCAAGGAACAGTCTATCAGGCAGAAACTTCCGACCTGACCCTTCGCATGGACACCTGCATCTGTTCTACCAGCCCCGTGAACAGTTACCTTCGTATGAGTTAAGGTTTCTATCGCTTTTTCAATATCTCCCTGAACTGTTCTTTTACCTGGTTGAGTCTGCCATCCATGAAAATTACCACCATCGTATTCTATTTCAATCTTGAACCAGCGTTTCATTCAAAAAGATTGTCCATGCTATAAAGCCCTGGTTTTTTTTGAATGAGCCACTTTACTGCTTGCAGGGCTCCTCTTGCAAAAATTTCCCTCGTTTCTGCTATGTGACCGATTTCTATTCTTTCTCCATCACCTAAAAACAGCACTTTATGTTCACCCGTGACAGTACCTCCACGAAGACTATGAACACCTATTTCCCCTGTTTCTCTCGGACAGGTTCCACCTTTCCTTCCGTATTTGATTGATTGCGATACCTTTTCCTCTTTTGATTTTGATATTATTTCCAGAAGCACTTTTGCAGTACCGGAAGGAGAATCGAGTTTTTTACGATGATGGATTTCTATGACTTCAATGTCAAAATTAGCAAGTATTTTAGTTGCAAGGGCAACAAGTTTTTTCAAAACTGCAACACCGTATGAAAGATTAGGGGACATAAGAATCGGGCATTTAAGCGATACCTGTTTTGCTTTTTCTATAGTTTCTTCGTCAAGTCCTGTTGTCCCTATTACAGAGGGGAGAGGAAAATTGATTAGGGCGTCCAATAAACGGGATGTTCCCTGCTTGCTTGAAAAGTCAACTACAGCCTCTGCCTTACGAATTTCTTCGTTAATTTTTTCTGAAATAGTCACCCCTGAAGGTTCAAGTCCCGCCACCATGCCAGCATCTTTGCCTATTAGTGGGTGCCCTTCCATTTCAACTGCTGCAACTACTGCAAAGTCACGATTGTATGATACAACCTTCAAAACTTCTCTCCCCATTCTTCCTGCAGACCCTATTAATGCTAATTTAATCATTTTTCATTTTACTGTGATGTTCTTAATGAAGTGAACGATTATTTCTTTCAAGCACAAAAAATGATTGAAATATCCTCAGGGGTCCTATTGCTGCGTATGCCTTGCCCAGGTAAAGATCCGGGTTATCCGGATAAACTTTTACAAGATAATCTCTAAGCAATCTTGCAGGGTTTAGTAAAAAATTGTCTCTGGGTTTGCCATAATTCAAAAGTAGAGCGTTAGGATATTTGCAATCTATCTCATCAAGTCTCACCGGGTAAACTTCAAAGTAACCGTGATGAATCGATTCAGTTCCTTTCAGTTTGTCTATCCATGGTTCTCCAAGGTGGTTTTGGACCACCACCACATTGTAACCATAAACTACATCCGTTCCTTTTTTGAAAAAGCCTTTTTTAAATTTCTTGTTGAAAATCAAATAGGTAATATCGTTTGTGTTCCATCCCTTGAATTCCCAGCCTGCAAGGTCATTGGGGTCGGGCAGAGTCCCGAGCCTCATTACTTCTTCAAGTTCGTTATTTCCTGCGAGACAAAGGGAATTGAAATCATATTTTGAGCCATCTGGTTTGCATGGTTCATTTCCTGATTTTTTAACTGGATTCATATCTTTCCTCACTTTATTTTATCCATTTTTGTTCAATATACCAGTTCACAGTTTCTTCTATTCCCTTTCTTGGGTCGGGATAGAGAAATTTGAAACCTGTGCTCTTTAGCTTTTCATTAGAATATACAAAATCACCATTTAAATAATCAACGCTATCAATTTCAAGTAATGGACCAATACCTAAAATATCCGAAGTAATGAAACTTTCTATGCTTCCTACTGCTTTTATTAACTTCTTTAAAAGGTAAAACGGCAATGGAGGAATAGTCTGGAACTTACGACCACGAAGTTGTGCCATGAACTGAAAAAATTCTTTTGTTGTCATCTGAGAGTCATCATTTACATTGTACGCTTCCATTACTGCTGAATCTGTTTTTGAAAGATGCAGTGCTGCTCTTGCTACATCCCTTACATGAATAAATGGTATCCGTCCTAAAAAATTACTCGGGCAGACAACGATGGGAAGGGATGCCAGTAGCATTAGTAATTGACCACCACCATATATAGCTCTTGGACCATAGACGGTAGTAGGACGAATTATAGTATATGGGAAACCAAACTTTTTCCCGCACTGCATAATGAAGAATTCCTGCTGCCATTTGGATTTTAAATAATTATTACCCGGGTCGGGTAATGTTTCATCCTCCTTGAATGGTATTTCCTGTCTCTCCGGCAGTCCGTAAATTCCTCCCGCTCCCCAGAGGACAAACCTTTTTATTCTCCGATTATTCATAAGTATATTGACGAGGTTTTTCGTCCCTCCCACATTTACATTTTTTAGCACACTCCATGGAGCTTTGTAGTTGAAGACAGAAGCAACATGGAATACATAATCTATTTCTTTTGGAAGTTCTTCCAGCGTTCGTGGAACTGTCATATCAGAAGGAATGAATTCTGCATTGGTTGCTTTTACTGCTTCTACAGAAGTTCTTTTCTTGGGGTCTTTAGTTTCCCATGCTGAAAGGAGGTCAGTAGCAATTATTTTATGCCCTGCTTCAGCGAGAACTTCGACTACATGGGAGCCTATGAATCCACAGGCTCCTGTAACAAGACTTATTGGTTGATTCATTTTTTAAACTCCTTAAAATCTGAATGATGATTCATTTTAGCCCATATTATAATATTTAAAAGGAAAGTCAACCAATAGATTTAAACAGGGACAAACAACCATTCATCCTTACTTCAATTGCCGTTTGTACTTAAAGTTTAAACTTTTGAGATTCGAAGAAAAAAGTTTTTTCGGATGGCTGGATTTTTTCATTTACGAACAGGGTCATGAATGAACCAAAAAAACTATCAGAAGGATTCAAACTTCCTGAGTCGCTTAGAGGGCGCTTAAGCCATTTGCGCATTGATTCAAGAACTTCATCAGAAAGGGGATTGAGGTCTACCGTTGCTGAAAAATAGTATGTTCCACTTTCAACCCCGTCTATTGAAAATTTCATGTTTTTGGGACTTGCACATATGCTAATTGCATTTTTCCTGTCCCCACATTTTTCAGTTTTGTTACCAGTTGTTTCGTAAATATTTACCACATAGTTTTCTTCCCAGATGTCATAAACTATTTTGCATGTCCGTATAAAAATTTTTACTGGCTTATTTTTGCTAACTTTGTTTAAGCCAAGTCTCAATAATACCACGGACGGGAGACCACTTGAAAGGTTTTGTTGAGCTTTCTGGTCGAAGATTTCTGTGTAATCAAAAGATAAAAGAAGGGTGTTTTCTCCTTTTTTCTTTTTTATTTCGAATTTTTTTAAGTTTTTACCATCTGCATATACTATAGAAATGAAGGTAAAAACTATCCCGAGAAAAAGAAACCCATTCCTGTCTATTCTCAACGCCATAGGGTTAATTCCTCCTCAACAGGAATAAGGCTGAGCAGGGTTGCTACGGATATTTCGAAAAAGCCAGCCTGTGTATCTATGCGAAATCCAGTGTTGCCTGTAATATCAAGTGGAACAAATTTCTGACTTCCATCGTTAGAGGGAGTAATTTCAAAATCCTCAGGTGATGCAAGCATAAATAAGCCTGCGGAAAAGAAAAAATCAATTCCATAAATTCCTCTATTTTTACGATAGAGTGGAATTATGTATTCTATGAAGATTTTTGCTGCTATTGTTTCATATCGCATTGAATTTATGTTTGTATTCAGGAGATTGAAACTTTTTCTTCTATCGAAGGAGAGCCCTAAAATTCTTTGAGGTATAAGGTCACTGAGGTCTCCTATGTAGAATTTTTCAAAAAATGGGGCACTTCCTGCTATCAAACCAGCACTTATTCCTAATTTTAAAACATGAGACCACTTTAATTTTTTAAGCCACTCAAAGTAAGTGGTGTATTTTGAGTAGTTGTATGAGCTTCCAAAAATTGAGTTGGACAGTTCGAAGGAAATGCCAAAGTTAACCCCTTCGCATGGAAGGAATGGGTCATTTCTCGAATCGTATGAAATTACTGCAGATATTGTAGAGAGATGTGACTTTCCTGAGACTATTCCAAAGTTTAGAGGTTTTGTTTTTTCTCCTGTAGTTTGAATAGCTACAATTGGCAGGATAGCATCAATATATTCGTACCTGTACTTCAAGGTAAGACGAAGTGACATTGGAAGTATGTAAGAACCTTTAATTGCCCCTCCAATTCTTGTATAATCTATGCGCGCAGGACCCTTAATTACATCTAACGAATCTTTATAAATACTGAGTGCACTTGAATCACCGAGGTAATCCAGACCGGAAGAGTAATGAATTGATGTCCCGAAAGAAAAAGGACTACTTTTTATGGAAGGGTCGAAAAATTCGATTTGCATTCCTTTTCCCGGGCCACCTGCCACAAAGCTTCCTGAAAGGGAAAGTCCTCTCCCAAGGAAATTTCTTTCGGTAATTTCAAGTCCGCCATAAGGGGTTATGCTGGAATTTCCGATTAAGAGATTGCTTAAAAGGAGAGTGCTTCTTTCTTCAACTGTAACTACTAAAATTGCAAAACCTTTTTTTGAACCTTTTTCAAGTGAAAATTTGACATTGCTAAACCATCCCGTGGATAATAATTTGATTCTGCTTTTTTCAATTCGCGGGTCATCAGGTGAAAAAGAGTAACCTTCTTTGATGGATATATAGTGGAGTATTGTTCCTCGCAAAGTTTTTGTATTCCCCTTAACTACTATTTTTTCGAGGACATACTGGGGCAAAACTGCAGGGGTTGGTGAAGTTTCCTGCTGAGTCTTTTCATTTTTTTCGTTGTTAGTAACTATTCCGGTTGGCACCTCTTCAATGGATTCCAAATCTGTTGCAGTATCTGATTGGGATGGATTTTCTTTTATTTTGGAGAAGTCTTCTGCAATGATTAAATTGGGAAAGGTGTTCAGGACAAGTAGAAAACTTAGTGAAATTTTAAATATTCTTGCCATACAGTATTAAAGTATCTAAAGATTTCTTTTTAAAAAATAGTTATATTCATAAATATACTTTATTGACTTACTTTTCCAGTTATTTTTACTTATTAAATGGATTTTTATAAATGAATTACTATATTTATTCAGCGAAAAGGAGGAGTAGTTAATGAAACCTTCAATCGATTACGGTAGAGAAGACATAGTAAAATTTCTTTACCTTGAAGAAGTTCTGGCACAGAAAAGCGTTTTAATTATTGGACCTGAAAACGAGAATTTGATGTATATTTTTGAGAAAATGGGTTGCAGGTCCGTAAAAATGTTCATGCCAGGAAAAGAAACTTTGCCGGACTTCGACCTTGCTTTTTTGAGAGGTAAAAGGGATGCCACAGAAGAAAGAAGGCGTTTAATTCCTTTTGGGGCAGGGCAGTTTGACATTATTTTCATTCCTGATATAGGTTCAGTTCAGGATTACAGGATGGTTCTTTCGGAATGTTCGAGGATTGCAGGAGCAAAAGGTCTTGTGGTAATCACAGCAAGAAATGCAGAATGTACCATTGCAATATCTCAGACGGGATTGGAAGAGACAGCTGATATCTGGTCACTTCAATCGCTCGAGGAAATGGCAGGTGGTTATTTTAAATTCATAGAGAAAGTTGGGCAGTGTCCTTTTTTAGCGTATGCAATGGTTTCGTTCGATCCCCGGAGAGCAGAGGAGGGAGTTAGACTCGATACATCGCTAATGGGTTCGATGAGTGAGGAACCTGAGTTCTTTTTGCTCCTTTGTTCTAACAACCCGTATGAGTTTTCAATTTCAAATGCAGTTTACCAGATACCAATTGTTGAAATGGCTCCGGTTCAGATGCCTGTAAGTGAATTACCGAATCAGGAAGAAATTGAACCCCGTGCCATTAAGACTGAAAATGAAATGTTAAAAAAGGAAATTTCAGAGAAAAATGTTTTGGTAGCAAGGTTAAAGAAAGAAATTGAACGGCTCGAAAGGGAAGCAGAGGAAAGGCGACAGAAGATGTTTGAAATGAAGCAGAAAATGGAACAGCAGAGGAAGGATGTTCAGAAAGAGGTTCTGGAAAAGGCAATTCAAAAACAGGTGGAGAAAATTCCAGAGACATGGCTCGGAGAGCGCGAATCGCTTATGAAAGAAATGGAGAAGTTGAGAAAGGATTATGAGAAAATTTTGAAGGAAGATGAGGTTCTTCGCAATGAAAATTCTTTGCTTCGCGGGGATAAGGAAGCGAATGAAAAAAGGTTAAATGCTCTTAAAGAAGAAATTGAGAAACTGAAGGAGGAAAATATTAAAATTAAAGCCGAAAGAGATAAAGAGAAAGATAAAGTGGAAGATGATAAACTCAAAAAAGAACTTAAGTATAAGGAGCAAATTATAGAAGAATTATTACATGAACTTGAGATTGCTCCAATTGGTGAACTGGAAGAGGGGGAAAAAAATAAAGAGGTTGAAGAAATTTTACATAAGGTAAAGGAATTTGAAACTGAACTAAGCAAAAGTAAAGATGAACTTGATAGGACACTTAAGTTAAAATCAGAACTTGAAAGGAGGATTGAGGAACTGGTTGCATTGAATCAGATGCTTGCTGATATGATTAAATTAAAAGAAAATGATTACGAAAAAGAAAAACTCTTCAGAATAGAATCTGTTTTAAATTTCTGTCAGGATGAAATAAAAAAACTTGCCGAAAGAATAAGGGTAGAGGGTGTTGGTAGAGAACTTGCCATTTTATGGGCGAGGGTTGAAGAAAGAAAGAGGCTTGTTTAAATATGCCTTATTCAACGAAAAAAACTTTGAAGAACAGATTAATAATTGGGATAACGGGAGCATCGGGAGTTATTTACGGTCGAAGGATTCTTGAAGTATTGCGGGATTTAAAGGAGGTGGAAACTCATCTTATTATAACAAAATATGGAAAACGATTGATAGAAAGTGAGTTGGGAGTTAAAGGGGAAGAAATCGAAAGGCTTGCTGATTTTTCCTATGATGATGAAGATATGGAAGCTCCCCCTGCAAGCGGTTCTTTTGAAGTGAAAGGAATGATTGTTATCCCGTGCAGTATAAAAACTCTTTCTGCAATTTCAATTTCATATTCACCAAATTTACTTGTGCGTGCAGCGGATGTAACATTGAAGGAAAGAAGGCCACTTGTGCTTGTAGTGAGGGAAACTCCTCTTCATACAGGACATCTTGAACTAATGCTCCGAGTATCAAAAATGGGAGGAGTCATTATGCCTGCATCTCCCGGTTTTTATTCATCACCATCTTCAATAAATGACCTTGTTGATTTTATCGTCGGTAAAGCCCTTTTTCAGGCTGGCATTCCAACCCCCATTCTAAAAAAATGGAAAGGAAATCCTTAAATCTTCTGAAAATTTTTCATTGCTTCAAATTTTTAGACCAATTCCTGCACTCCATCCAAGCGGGAAGTAAGAGATTTCACTGTAAGTTGAAATAGGGAATGTGAGGAATGTTTCAAGAAAAACAGGTTTTATGTCGAATCTCATTCCAATAAGGGGCATTATTAGAGGGGAGGTTTGATCGAGAGTGGAACCTGAATAATCTTCATTCGAAAACCCGATGTTTTTCCATGCTGCATGGATAACCACACCACCATTAACTGCAAACCAGCGGGTGGGTCGGAAGCCTGCGTAAATAGCAAACCTGTAATAAATGTCATTATCGTTTCCTTTGTCATTCATACGATAGCAATCAGTATTCGGGTCCGTTACATCAACTGCTTCCCATTCACTCCATGGAATTCTGACATATTGAATTGATGTATATCCTCCAAAGAAAAATTTTCCCCCGAAGAATTTTCCTCCTGCACCTATTTGAGGTCCAATTGCAAAGACATGTTTTCCATCGTCTGTCATGGGTGGAGTGCCTTCCGCTGACCTTTTTGCCCATGAGCCATGAGCGTAACTAAAAAGACCTCCTATGTCGAGAAAATTTATCACACCAAAAAGGGCTGAGGCATTAAGCATAAATTCAGGTACCCATAGAGCATCATCATACAGGGCGAAAAAATCTGTATTAGGATAGGTTTCTTCTTCAATATGGCTCCCTGCAACCTGCGCCTGTATTTCCACATGACCTTTCCCTAAGGTTTCGCCTCTGTATGGTGGGGGTTGAGGTGATGGTACAAGAGCTTCTCTTCTGAATCTTGTTTGGGGAGCACACGAAAGTAGAGAAATTAATATTATTAAAACTGTTAAATAATTATTGGTATTTTTATACATTTTTAAACCTCCTTGTATTTTAATTATAGCAAAAAATATGCCTTAGAATTAAGCCACCCATGCCAGCCCCCACCTCCTTTTGATTTGGTCTTGATAAATCAAGCCTATACAAAAATGGTGGATTATTGTCCTTTTTTTGAATAGTTCATTTCATATTTTTTAAATATTAAACCATTCATAAAAGCTTTTTTTGTAAAAAAGAGTTTACTAGTGGCGCATTCGCTAAGTTCGGCAAAAAAATGTGCGTCTCATAAGCGCCACTGGAGAGGGGGCACGGGGGGGAGGAAGCCTTCCCCCCTTAGTGGGGTCCGCGGGGAGGGTATAGCGGATAGTGCTTCATGACACCACCTCGACACCCCCCCGCACGACTACGCCCACCTTCACCTCCTTTCAGTTTTGCGTGGCTGAAAGCCACATTTGCAAATACGCGACCCTTCCCGCGAAGTGCTCCGTTTAAGGAAAAGATTTTTTATCAAGATTTACAAAACGGAGCACTTGTCTGGTATGAATTTTATGACACATTGGTGTTTCAAAATATATACACCTGTATATTTGTAGGGGTGGTTATTCTTCCTGCCTTTTAGTATTAAAAAGCACGCTCACACCCATTCTCATCTTTTTAATTTGCGGTTTGGAATTATTTTTGCTAAAATAAATCTAAATAATGTTATGGTTTTAAAAAAAGGAGGTTAGGAATGAAATTAAATTTTAAAAGAGTAATTTTTTTATTCTGCATTTTTCTCTACGGTTTTTTTGTCCCACGCTTTTTGTTTGCTCAACCAATTACAGAGCAGGAGGTAACGGCGGTGATGGAATCAGAAAGTCTGAAGCAGGGTTTGATTAATTGTGCTTCTTCTTATGAACACCCGCAAAATGTTGACCTTGTTTTTATTGTAGAAGAATCCGGGAATGCAGTTTTGGAGAAAACCGAACCCCCGGTGAATCCGAATTTGTTCTCCTGCCTTCAATTGGTAATGAAAAATGCAAAATTTCGTGCCACAGGCAAAAAACTTGAAATTACATATCCTGTGGAATTCCCTGTAACTACTCCAGGACCCCTTCCCCAGCAACCTGGACAAGCCGGTCAGGTGCAAACGCAGGTGCCACCACAAAATCAGATTGTTGTTTTACCACCAGTGACTTCCGGGACTGGTGTTTCAGGTGCAATCCAACCTTACGCTGCTCAGGCAAAGCCTGCTGAACCCGACCCTTTCTGGAGAGCACAATACAGGTCAGGAACAAGTATGGTGATAGCAGGTGCTATTCTGTTGCCACTCGGAGGGGTTATGATTATTGGGTCATTGATTGGATTGGCAGCTGTAGCGGCTGATTGTACTTTTGACCCCGTAACGCAAAAAGATACTTGTAACGAAGATGCGAAAGATTCTCTTACACTTTTAGCAGTAGCAGGAGTTCCTGTTCTTGTAGTCGGAATAGTCCTTCTGGCAGCTGGTAGTGTTAAAAAGAGAAGGGCATATAACAGGATGTACTATTCGTCATTATTTCCTGAATTGAAAATTGCCCCTCTATCAAATGGTAGTGGAGGAGTGGGACTTCTTGAATGGCATTTTTAAAATTTTAAGCATTCCTTTTTTTTATTTTGCCTTTTTGCTTTTTAGAAACTTCTCGAGCGCTTCGGTTTCGAAACAGTTAATTATATCCTTTTTTTCAAGCCAGCCCCGTCTCGCAGTCCCTACACCGAATTGCATCTGATTTAGACCGGCAATGTCATGAGAATCTGTCCCAATAGCGATTTTTACTCCAGCTTTCTTTGCTTTCATAAGATTCTGGTCTGACAAATCGAGCCTGTCATAGTAAGAGTTAAGTTCAAGGCACTTTCCGAGCTTTCCTGCTTCTTCTATCACTTTGTCAATATCAACCTCGTATCCTTCTCTTCGTGAAAGGAGTCTTCCTGTTGGATGGGCAACTGCATTTACATGCGGGTTTCTTAATGCAAAAATTATTCTTTCTGTAACATTCTTTTTGAATCCCTGATGAATAGCTGCAATGACCCAATCGAGTTTTTCGAGGAGGGAATCAGGGTAATCGAGTTTTCCATCTGATAGAATATCGACTTCAGTACCTTTAAGTATTCTGATTTCTGGATGATTTCTTTGTACCCTTGAAATTTCTTCCCACTGTTTTTCAAGACGCTCAGGTTCCAGTCCGTTTGCATATTTTACTGAAACTGAATGGTCTGTGATAGCGACATAGCTGTATCCCAATTTTACTGCTTTTTTAACTATTTCCTCTATACTTGAATTTCCATCACTAAAATTTGAATGTATGTGTAAGTCACCTTTAATGTCTGATAATTCTACGAGTTCTGGTAAACCACCTACTCCACTTGCTTCTATTTCTCCTCTATCTTCTCTAAGTTCAGGTGGTATCCATCTAAGCCCAAGAATCTCATATACCTCCTCTTCTTTTTTTCCTGCTATTTTTTTGTCATCCCGAAATACTCCATATTCGGAGATTTTTAGCCCTTTTTGTTTTGCTATATTCCTGATTTTTATATTATGTTCTTTTGAACCGGTGAAGTACTGCAATGCGGAACCAAATTCTGCGGGAGTCACCACACGCAAATCAACCTGTCTGCTTCCTTCGGGCGATTCGATTAATATTGACCCTTTTGTTGTCCCGGAAGCAATTACATTTGAGGTGCCTGGAAAATTACAGAAATGCTGGATGATTTTCTCCCCATCTTTTGCTGCTACAATTATGTCTATATCGCCTATTGTTTCCTTTTTTCTTCTTAAAGAGCCAGCAGGGGAAATTTCCTTGATTTTAGGTCCTTTTTTCATGTATTCAATTATCTCATTTGCTATCTCTGTTGCTTCGCGCAGTGTAATCCTCCCATGCTGTTTTTCCCTGAACTGAATGCCCTTCAGGATGCCTTCGACTTTCTTTTTACCCAGACCAAAGAGATTGGTTAGAGAACCATTTTCTATGACCCTCTTTAAGTCTGTAATGTTTTTAACTCCGAGTTTATCCGCTGCTTTTGCGATTGTTTTGGGACCAAGCCCGGGGATACTGAGAAGGTCAACAAGTCCTACTGGAATCTTCTTTTTTTCTTCTTCAAGTTTAGAAATTTTTCCGGTCTCAAGATATTCTCTTATTTTTTTTTCGAGACCTTCTCCTATTCCTGGAATTTTTTGGGCAGGGGTTTGCGAAAAAATTTCTTCAACATTCTTATCAAGATTCTCGAGCGTTCTCGCTGCTTTTCTATACGCAGATACCTTAAATGGCAATTCTCCACGAATTTCAAGTATATCCGCCAATTGATTGAACAGTGCGGCAATTTCAAGATTCTTTTTCATGTTTCATTATTGCCCTGATTGAAAGTACTAAAGTTTTTCTTCCATCACCAAGCTTCTGAGTTTTTTTATCGCGGCATTATGGAGTTTGGATGCCCAGCTCTTTGTATATCCAAGCTTTTCGCCAGCCTCTTCGAGTGTGTTATCTTCATAATAATATAGGTAAATCAACTTTGCCTGATCATGAGGCAATTTTTGTAACAATTTTCGCATTTCAGATGCCTGGACAGCTTCTTCATGTTTACTTTCTGCTGTCTTGTCAACAAACTCCCATTCTTTTTCACCGTCTTCATTTTCCTTTTCTGTAACCCCAATATTGAGGGAAGCAAAATCATAAATTGAAGAGAGGTCTTTAATAATGCGCGAAAGAAACGCTGACCGCATTTCAATGTTATTCGTTTCTATGGATTTCACCTCACCTGCCACTTCTTCCATGTAGTCATTTGCTTTTCTTGCAAGTCTTAGTTTCCTTGCTGCATGTCTGTTTAAACAACATTGTTTTGCTATTCCGTCATAAATTGCCCCTCTTATACGATAAAAGGCAAAAGTTTCGAATCTGGCTGCAGATTTTGAAGGGTCGTATCTTATCATGGCTTCTTTAAGTCCAATGAAACCCAGAGATATGAGTTCATCAATTTCAACGGTAATGTTCAATTGATGTTTGATTTTTACTGCAATTTTTTTTATCAGGTCGAGATGTTCATCTTTAATTCCATTCGATGGAAGGGATGAGGTTGAATCGTTCATGAGAATCATTCCTCCTCTTCTTCAATATCGGTTTTCTTTGGAGTGGGCATTGTGAGCCCCTGGGGGTCATCCCTTCTTATAATGAGTTTCTTCATGGATATGCTATTTGAATCCTGTCTCGCAAAAATTGTTATGACATTTACGCCACCATGAAGCGGTACAGTTGCTTCGAAATCCATTTTTTCCGGCGATGCAGAACCTGCATTAGATTTATAGAATATTTTGTCAACATCTGCGTAAATGTACATATCTTCTACATGAGTATCATCTTCTACAGTTCCCCTTATTGTTATAGCAGGTGTTCTTACACTCATCTGCAGGTCTTTTCCAATTTCAGGATTTGTGGATGTAATTGTTATTACTGGTGTGTGGTCATAAATTGAGCCACTTTTCAATTGCTCCAAGGTTTTTTCGGGAGAAGACGGAAATTTTGCTTCGGTTTCATAACGAACAGGCAAATTCGAATCCTGGACAGATATTTTTAGCTTAAAGTCTTTTTTTTCGTAAGATGGTAAAAGTTTTATTTTCAGGGTAGATATGAATTCCTTGCCTGGAAGCAAATTTTCAAGAGATTCTCGCCCTTTTACAATGTAAACGCCTTCTCCAGAAGTGTTTTTAACATAAACAGAAAGGCTTTTACTCTTTCCTTTTCCAGTATTTTTGACTTTTACATAAAGTTTTCCTTCTTCTCCTGGCTCCAGAATATCGTTGAAGTTCCCTTTGATATCATCCTTAATTTCATAAGCAACAGAAAAAACTGGCTGCGGCGATTCATTGATTACAGCTCTAATTTCAGGTGCAGTTAAAATTTTCTTTTCTTTGTATGTGTAAATATCTAATTTTATTGGGTCAATTCTTGAGGGTGAGGATTGTGGTATTTCGATTTCAGATTCCCATGATTTCTTTTTTCCCGGCAATATTTTACCAAACACAAAATCCCGTTTTGATAGAAGTTTATTGTCGCTCTGAGTAATTGCATAAAGCCTGCATAACGGTTTATCCCATTCATTTTTTACTTCAACTTTTATTTTTGCTTTCGTTCCTGCATCAAATGAAAAGAATTTTACTGGTTTGTTGTCTTCGTAATATTCTATTTTTATAGCGTCTGGTGGGGGTGTTTCATTGGAACAATCGTTTTGCCAGTCAATTTTGAACTTTTTCAGTGCATTTTGGAGTTCTTCGTCTTGAGAAGCACGAGCTTTTGTAAGAAAAGTTTTTATTTCATCCATCATTTTAATACGGTTAGAGTTAGGTGATGTGAGAAGAATATCATGAGCGATTTTTACTTCGTAATCGTCTTTGACTATTTTATCGAAAGGTAATGGGCAGACATTTTTTTCTTCGGTTTTAGAATAATATACATATTCGACCGTTTCTTTTGATTCCAATTCTCCAATGGTGCGGTCGCTTACTAAATGCCTGTCCAGAGAGCTTTCTCTAATTGCGTCTTCTTTTGAAACTACAATATTCAAATCTTTTTTGCCAATTACAAGTGGTACAAGTTGAACATCAGGAACGACCCCAATACTTTGAATGGATATATCACCTGGTGTTAGGTATTCTCCAATTGTATATTTTAGTGCAGAGCCATCTCTCATCTCTTTTAATTGCTGGATTGAGCCCTTGCCAAAAGTCCTTTCTCCCATTGTAAGTGCTCTGTTGTGGTTTTTTAATGCTCCTGCCACTATTTCTGCAGCACTTGCGCTTTCCCTGTTCATTAATACAATAATTGGATAATTTGGTTCGCTACCTCCGATTTTTGCCGGATAGGGTTGAAGGGGTGTTGCATTGCACGGAACCCGTGTTGTCGTTATTGTACCTGTATAGAGAAAAACATCTGCCACTGCAATTGCCTGGTCGAGGAGCCCTCCTGCGTTAAATCTCATGTCGAGTATTAGACCTTTCATTCCGTTTTCTCTGAGTTTTTCAAGTGCATTTTTCAGGTCTTCGTATGTGTTTTCCTGAAATGAACTTAGTTTTACATAGCCTACTTTTCCATCAAGCATCTTATACTTTACGCTCTGAATGTGAATATTAGCCCTTTCGATTTCAATTTTTTTAGGTTGTTTCATTCCTTCTCTGATTATCCAGATAGTGACAGATGTCCCAGGTTTACCTCTGAGTTTCGATACTGCTTCGTCAAGGTCCATATTAACTGTGGATTCTTCTCCAATTTGAACTATTTGGTCTCCGCATTTAAGCCCTTTTTCTTCAGCAGGGGTTCCTTCAAGTACTTCATTTATTGTGAGTTTTCCTTCGGGGCTTGAAATGACTATTCCCAGACCTCCAAATTCTCCTTCCGTGTCCATTTTCATTTCCTTGTAGAGGTCAGGGGGCAGGAGCCTCGTATGAGGATCTAAGGTGCTTAGCATACCATTAATAGCGGAATATTCTATGTCCTGCGTTTTTATGTTTTCAGCATTATTGAGGTTCTCCTTAATAAATTTAAATATCACCTTTAAAACGGATGACATTGACCATGGGCTGTCTATCTTCGAATAATCAAATGTTTCCTTTTTTGCTCCTAATTGAATTTCAACTGAGTTGCTGTTTTCATTGAATCTTGCAATAAATCCAGGAAGCTGGTTTTGAATACCATACAGTGCTTCCTTGAACATCTTTTTGGGATTAAAACGGGAAGGGTCAACATAACATTTGCTCAGGTTAAGCAAAACCCCGTTTAAAGTTTGCAGTGATGAGAGGTCATAATCTCCTTCTTTTCTTTCGTTTGAATCGTTTTTCTTTACATCTGCTGCTGAAGCAATGTCTCTGGATAAAGGAATGAAAATGTTTGTATTTTTGTGAATTGTTATTGCAGCAGAGATAACAAAAATAATTAAAATCAAAATTACTTTGTAATGTCGTTTCATCTGGAACCTTGCAAAGTTAATAAAATTCTTATAGTAAAAATTTCATTTTTAGTGAAAGTTAATATTTTACTCTGAATATATCTTAATGTAAGTTATAGTCAATGCTAAAAGAACTTCTATCGTCAAACGGTTTTTAAAATGAACAGCAGATGTTCATGTCCCTTAAAAGAGGAAGAGGTGCAATTTTGATTTAGATTTTCAAAACAAAACTTTTTAGTTAGGAAAATTCTCGACAACGGAAGAATAAGTTTGTTAAAATATTTATCAAAGCATGCCAGAAGGTGGAAAAAAAATCGCCAATTGTCCAACCTGTGGGAAATCTGTAGATAAATTGCGTGCCCCGGCAATTGGTATTTTTTCAAATAGAATTTTATATTTCTGCTCGAAAAGTTGTAAGGAACTTTTCGCGACAGCAGGTGCTCCGGAAGCTACAAAACAATCTCAAAAACAGGATGAAAAGGGTGCTTATGAACCTGTAATGTTTTCTCAGAAAGTGGAGAATTTAGAGTGTAATTTGAAGGAAGAAAAACAGGAAACCGAACCTGTCAATTTTTATGCTGCAGAAGAAAATTCAAAGGGGAAAATTTCACCTCAATTTCATGAAGTTAAATCAGAGATTAAACCTGAGGATAAGAAAAACAAAATTTTAATTAGAGGTACTGGATTTTCAAAGATTGTTTATTTGCTTATCTTTATTGCTTCGCAGTTTTTTGTTTTTGTCCTGTCTTATTTATTGGGTGGTAAATTCCCATACATTGCAACTTTGTTTTTTATAGGTGGAATCTGTATATTGCAGTTTGTTTATATCTTAAAGACATGGGAGAGAACAGGAAAGGGAGTAGCGCTGGATGAAATTTTAATCTGCTTTGGGATTTTACTTTATATTGTTCCAGTATTTCCATTTCTTTTTAATATTAAAGGGGATTTAAATTTTTCAAAAATTTTGAATATAGTCGTCGTTCCTTTAATTTTGGTGACTTTAATCTGGATTGGAAGATTGCTCGAAGAACTTGGTAAAATTGCAATTGCCAGAGATTCAGGATTGAAAACTGAAACATGGAAAAGTGAGATGAAAGGTGCTCCACTTCTTCGGTTCTCTTATGTCATGTCAAAAACAGTAATGTTTCTATCCATTATTTTGCCTCTCGGAATTTTGTTATTTAAGACTCTGGGGAAGGGGGAAGGTTTTCTTGATGCAAAAATATGGGCTTTTGCTTCTACGATTTCAATTGCCTGCTCCCCAAGATTGTTCAGGAATACGATATTTCCTTCATTTTGCATGGCATTGATAAATGGCGGGTATCGTGGAATTAATTTTATAAGTGAAGGGAGTTTTGAAAAATGCAGTATTGTTGATGCAGTTGTGTTCAGAAAAAGAGGTGGGGTTGCGCAGGAGGAAACCAGAGTAATTGAGATGAAGAGAGTAGGCTCAGTTATTGAGGAGAGTTTGCTTGCTCTTGTGCTGGGCTGTGAGGAGGATATAAAAGAAAGTGAAATAGCAAGGGCTCTGACAAAGTTTGCAGGAAGGGGAAAGGTAAAGTCAGCTGGATTGAGGCTCAAACGGTTTTATCCGTCGAAAGGAATTCATTCTACTTCACCTTATGGTGAGATAATGATAGGAAGCAGGAATTTTCTCGTAGATGGAGGCATAAGCCTTGCCGGAGTTGAGGAGATGGCAAGAGAGAGGGAAAGGCGAGGGGAAACGGTAGTTTTTCTGTCTGTTGATAGAAAAATTCAGGCTCTGTTTATGCTTGAAAATGCAATAAAGCCACAGGCATCTAAAGTTTGTAAGAGATTAAAAAAATCTGGCATAACACCCATAATTATTTCTGGTGATAGTACGAGGACTGTTGAGACAATAGCTGAAGGGGTAGGGGTAGAACATGTGCGTGCGGAGATTCCTGCTGACTCATATCTATCGGAACTGGAAAGAATAAGAGATACAGGTCACAGAATAGCAATAGTTGGGAAACTGCCATCTGTTGATGCATCATCATTACGGACAGATGTTATAATAAATTTTGATAAAACAGGGGAGGCAATTGAAGCAAAGTCAGATGTTATTCTGGAAGAGGAAAATCTCGATTTGGTCGCAGATGCTTTGGAAATTGCTCGAAACAGCAGAACTTACATTGTTCTTTCTTTGAGTGGGGCGGTGCTTCTTCAGATTTTTGCTCTGGGTATTGCACTTTCAGGGCTTATAAGTCCGATTACAGTTGGAGGACTGGTCAATATTGGAGCCGGGCTTTTATGGTTCCTGAAACCTCCTGTGACAGAGGCATAAGTAATGTTCTGTGCGGTAAGTCCTTCTACAAAACTTTTCCTTGAAACTGAAAGTTGGTGGTGGTAGGCGTGGTCGTGCGGGTTATTGATGGTGATGGGTTGAAGCACCACCATGCCATAATAATTAAAGTTTCTTACTTTTTTGAAAGCATTTCGAGTAAGGTTTTTTCGTCAATAATTTTTGTTGAATATTTTTTAGCTTTTTGAGTTTTCGAAGCACCAACCTTTTCCCCGGCTACAAGGAAGGTTGTATCTTTTCGTACAGTTTCGTGAATATCACCCCCGGCATTCCGAATCATTTCATGGATTTTTTCTCTTGGCTGACTCAAAACCCCGGTAACGCAAAAACTCATTCCGTTTAGTGGTCCTTTAACTTTTTCAGTTGAAGCCTTTTTTATGGGTATAGTTTCTACGCCTGCGCTGAGAAGTTTTTCTATCAGTTTTCTGTTTTCGGTTGTTTCGAAAAATTTTCTTACCGAACTTGCAATAACAGGCCCAATACCGGGGATAGTAGAAAGGGTTTCTTCTATTTTTGCAGGTTTTTCTGAAAGGAGGGATTGCATATCGGGGTAGATTTCTGCAATTTGCTTTGCTGCCACTTCTCCTACATGCAAAATACCAAGGGCGAGCAGAAGTCTGTCAAAACTTCTTCCTTTTCTTGATTGCTCAATAGCCTGGAGGACATTTGAAGCACTTTTTTCAGCCATTCTTTCGAGAGGAATCAGTTCTTCTTTTTTGAGTGAATACAAATCAGCTACATCCTTTACGAGTTTTTTTTCAGTAAGTTGATAAATGAGACTTGGTCCAAGATGGCTAATGTCCATAGCGCTTCTACGAGTAAAAAACAATATTCTGGCTCGAACCTGTTCCGGGCATGATTGGTTGGGGCATCTGACTGCAACCTCTTCCTCTTTTTTCACAAGAGGTGTTCCACAGAATGGACACTTTTGCGGCATTTCCCAGATTTTTTCTTTGCCTGTTCTTTTTTCAGGGAATGACCTTATTATGTATGGAATGATTTCGCCAGCTTTTTCAACCTCGACGAAATCTCCTATTCTTATATCCTTTTCCTTCATTAAATCAGGATTATGCAAAGAGGCGTTTGTTACTGTAGTACCTGAAAGATGAACCGGCTCAAGTATTGCGACCGGGGTCAAAACTCCTGTTCTTCCCATTCCAAGCCTTATGTCTACAATTCTCGTAATTGCTTTTTCAGCTTCGTATTTGAAAGCAACTGCCCATCTCGGAAATCTTGCAGTTTCACCCAGGATACTCCTGTGTTTGTAACTATCCACCTTTATGACTGCTCCATCAATAAGGTAGGGAAGCTTGCTGCGCAGTTTTTGAAGTTCTTCGATTGCTTTAAGGACATCATCAAAATTTTTACATTGAACGAGTTTTCCGTGAACAGGTATTCCAATGGAGCCAAGCCATTTCATTGCATCGGAGTGTTGTTCGAATCTTTTCTCACCATCTACGAGGTCCCATGCAAAAAACCGTAGTGGTCTTGAAGCAACTATTTTTGAATCAAGTAACCTGAGTGAACCTGCTGCTGCATTTCGTGGATTTGCAAACTCTGGTTCTCCTGCTTCTTTTCTTTCTTCGTTGATTTTTTCAAGGGCATGAGTATTTATAAAAACCTCTCCACGAATCACAACTTCTGTTTCATCCTTTATTTTTAGTGGTATCATTCTAATCGTGCGGGCATTTTCAGTTACATCTTCTCCTACAATACCATCGCCTCTCGTTGTGGCAAGTTCAAGGATTCCCTTTTTGTAAGTAAGTTCAAGGCTCACCCCATCTATTTTGGGTTCTACAACATAAGATGGTTTTCCTGCTGACGAGGGGAGCCCTTCTTCGACTCTCCTGTGAAATTCACGCAACTCAGCTGAATCGTATGTATTGTCAAGACTGCCCATCTTAATCTTTCTTGTAACTTTACGAAGTTCACTTCGAGGAGCAGGGGCTATGCGCTTTGTTGGAGAATCGGGTCTTATCCATTCAGGGTGTTTTTTCTCTATCTCCTCAAGTTCTTTCCGAAGAGCATCGTACTGCCTGTCGGAAATTTCAGGACTATCGAGGACATAGTATTTATAATCATGACGATTAATTTCTTCAACTAACCAGTCATACCTCTGTCTTTCGTTCATTTTTTACCCTTTTCCATTCCTTTTATTTACATCCTTAATATTGCGTATTTTCATATAAAATGTCCACTAAAAATTTTTTTCAAATAGCGATTCTTTGCATAAATCTAAATTGATAAATTTAATCTGTTAGGATGGATTCCTTTTGGATTTCACCACTGCGAAATCGAGGAGAGAAGATGGAATCCAAAGGGCGATGCAAAGGGGATGCATTTTCGTTTCTGGGGGCTTTCGACGATTGTAACCCAAAAGCATTCTACTTTTTCACGATGGCACCCCCCAAGATAATAAATGAACCCAGAGCGCTTGACTTTATTCCTAAAAAGTAGTTTTGTATTTGTTATTAGATTTAGATTCCTCTAAATGGATTTAAAATTATATAAAGGAGATTTAATTATGGAGGCAAAGATTAAGGATTTGAGTGTTGAAGAATTGCGAACTTTAATATCAGATACAGTTAGAGAAACCCTGGAGGACTTAATGGAAGACATACTGGCTCTTTCGAACCCCGAGTATATGAGTTCGATCGAGGAAGCAAGGAAGGAATATAGAGAGGGGAAAGTGAAACGATTTGAGGATGTATTTGATGTATAAGTTAGTGTTTACTCAAAGGGCAGTTAAAGATCTGGAAAGAATCGATAAAGAAATAAAAGACAGGATTGCCATAAAACTCAAAGATTATATTGGAAACCCTTTGAAGTATGGCAGGAAATTAATAGATTCCAGAATAGGTACTTATAGGTTTAGGATTGGAGACTACAGGGTTATATTCGATATTGATGGTGAGAATTTAGTTGTTTTAAGAATTGGGCACAGAAGAAATATCTATAGATGATAATTTGTTTGCGCTTATTATGAGTTCTTCGCATTTTCGGGTAATGATAAAGAAAAAGCGGTAAGACCTCAAGAATTCAGAATTGATTTTTCAAATGTAAGAAGAATGCAACTAAGTATTAATACAACAGAATTTAAACCCTGCTTGAGAAATTGTTATAGAAATAGGTATCAAAATGAAAAGTTCTAAAATTTTTGTTTTGTATTTTTTGATGGGTTGTTTATGCAACTGTAATTGCGGAAATGAATTGATTGTTGGTGATGCTGATGAGGAAGAGAATTTTGAAAATGTGTTTGACAGTGATTTAGAGAAATTTGAAGAAGATGAAGTGAATGAAGAATGTCAATTTGAAGTGATTGACCCTGGTCCTGTAAATGCCTCTGCTTTCAATGTTGAAAATTCTGTATGCAGGGAAGATGGGTGGTGCTGGCACTGGCCATATCCTGTAGGGTCATTACTTAACTCAAGTGTCATTGATAAAGATGGAAACATATATGTGGTGGGAAATGAAGGGACTATTCTTGTTTGGCCTGCTAATGGAAAACCTTATCTTCTTGGTCATGGTGAAGTTGCCGAGGATAATTTGTGGGCAGTATGGAAAGAGGAAGATGGCACGGTATGGGTAGGGGGGCATGATATTTTTGAAGGTCCTGTCATTTTTAGTTACAGGAATGGGACTATGGAAAAAGAATTTCTGAATATTACCTATCCTTCAGGTGATGATTATGATTATGCATATATACACAGGATAAGGGGTAATGGTGAACAATTATGGGCAGTTGGTAGTAAAGGTGCTTTTAGGGGATTGGATGTCAGAAAATGTCTTGCACTATACTATAACGGTGATTCATGGGAAGAGGTTAACCCACCGTGTGATTCAGCTGACTTGAATGATATAGCATTTTCTCAGTCAGGGGAAGTATGGATTGCAGACAATGGTGGGAGTATTCTTGTTTATAATCCTTCTTCGCATTTGTGGAGAAAAATTACTCCTGAGCCCCGTCATCCCTGGGTTCGACTCTGGTGGCTGGACAGAGGACTTTATCTATTTGCAGTGGATGGAACATTTGCAAGAATGGAAACTGATGAAAGATTTGTAGAAATGGGAAGTGTTCCACCTTCTTATCAGCCGAGGTATGATTATGACCTTCCAGGTGTGTTTCCAGTTTATGCTCCTGTAACTCCTTATGATGATGGAAGATTTGTGGTAGTAGTAAATGACCCATGGAAAAAACTAAAAATTTATGAAGTTTCTGATGGCGGAGTTGAGGAAATCTATGAAAAAAGTCCCTTTGAACCTATAATCTCCACCATTGAAAAGCAAGGTAATGGTATAATTGGATTTGGCCAAAGAGGCTATACATTTTCTTTTGATGAAGAGGGGTTTAAAGAAATCTACCGTGTTCCTTCCTGGGACCAACAGCAAGTAACTCTCTGGGGTTATGAAAATGATGTTCTGGCTATAACTGGGGGAGGTTTGCTTTTAAAATTTAATGGGATGCAATGGGAACCTGTATCGAGAGTTCCTGGATTATCTTCATACACAAATTATTCAGATTTTCCCTTATGGGCTAATGAAAGTTGTTTATATACTTCTAACATTTACGATAATGTTGTTTATAGGTATATGAATGGAAAATGGGAAGTGATTCCTTATATTAAGACCGTAGAAGATGAGTCTGTTAGAAGTATTTGCGGATTTAATTGCAATGATGTTTATTTAGTAACTCAGAGAAATCACCTTCTAAAACTTGGTAATTGTGGATTTTATGAGAGGATAGAGCCTCCAGAGGATAGACATATTGGTTTTTCGTCTTTATGGTGTAAAAAACCAAACAAACTCTATGTTGCAGGTACAGGTTTATATTTACTGGAAGATGGAAGATGGGAAATTTTAGTGCCAGCCCAGGAAGATTCTTTCGGAGGGTGGAGAGGAGGTAAAGTTATTTGGGGTCACGAAAATGATGATACTATTTATTTTACTTATGATGGTTTGCGAGTAAATAACTTTGATGAGCCTATTGAAGAAACGATGGTTCGAAGAAATGGGACATGGGAAAGCTGGGTTTGTAGTGTGGATTCTCCAGATTGTTTTATTAACAGTATTAGAGGATTTGATTGGGATACAATATGGGGTTTTGCCAATCAATTTGTTGGATTTAGACCTGGTGAGGATGGATGGGAAAGAACTCCTCTATTGTTTGGTCCACCAGAGAGCGTATATAATTCAGGTGCATGGGTTACGAGAGATGGAAAGGTATATGCCCTCGGAGTTGGCGAGGATATTTCCTTTAAGCTATCAAGCGGTATGGCAGTAAAAATTCCATAAATTAATACTAATACATGGTTAAGATTGTTTAACTATTGCATTTGAGTTATTAATTATTTCCATTTGCAGAATTCTATCAATGCGAAATACTCGCTCCTCTTTTCTTTTTTCGCAATAGGCACTTACTCCAATAAATGGTTTTCCCTGAAAAAAGTGCTCACCAACATAATGCGGTTTTATTATTCTCCTGCTCTTTTCGTCATTTGGTTTTAGATAAACAATTTCAAGACTATAGCCGCCATCTATTGCATTTTTTATAATTTCAATCTTTTGTTTTAGAGGCAAAACCTTTTCAGAAATTTTATACTGAAACTTCGTAAGAAAACTGACAATTCTTGAATCTAAAAAGATATGCTCTTTTTTTATTGGCTTTTTTAAAATTATTCCATCAAACGAAGTGCATCTGCTTAAAGCGACATAAACCTGCCCACCGGCAAATGTTCCCCTTCCCACATCAATTATTACTTTATCAAAAGTTTTCCCCTGACTTTTATGAATTGTTACTGCCCATGCAAGTTTTAATGGATATTGAGTGAATTTACCAACTACTTCTGATTCTATTGTTTTTGTTTCTTCATTGTAATAAAAATGGAAAATCTCCCATGTAAAAGGCACAATTTCTTCCTCATTGCCATCCTGGAATTTAACAACAATCACATCTATTCCTGATTTTTTATCGTAACTTATATCAACTACTTTGCCAATGGAACCATTAACCCATCTTCCTCGAGAATCATTATTTAACATCATCACCTGAGCACCCTTTTTTACCGTTAATTCATAGTCTGTTGGAAAAGAGTTTTTATCAAAATCACCTTCAATTAAAGCAGTCCATTTATAAACTTTTCCATGCAATTTTTCTAAAAAATTATTGTTTATGTCATAAGCCATTTTATTGAGAGTGGTAAGATAAACTACAAAATCTTCAGGCTTCTGAGCCGGGGATGGATTTACCCGTCTATTTAGCATAAGTAACCCTTCGTCGGTAATTGTGTTATTTCTTATTTGATTAAGTAAATCAATGAACATTGTATCCTTTTGCCGGTATACTTTTTCAAGTTCAATAAATTCCACATTTAGATTTTTAAAAACATTCGAGTCAAAAAAATATGGACTTTTATAGTGCTCAGAAAATATCTTTTTTTCTTTCGTTGTAACTACTGGTGGCAATTGATAAAGGTCACCAATAAAAACCATCTGAACCCCGCCAAATGGTAAATTTGACTTTTTTCCATTGAGCCTCATAAATTCATCTACACAATCAAGCAAATCTGCCCGAACCATGGATATTTCATCAATCACAATTACATCAAGTTTTTTATAAATCTTCGCACTCTTTGATGACAGTTTCTTAATATTGGGAATTGTAACATCGGGTTTAAATCTAAAGAAGGAATGAATTGTTTCACCGTGAATATTTAATGCTGCAACTCCTGTTGGTGCTAATACTACTACCTTTTTCCTCGTTATGTCACGAAAATATTCAAGTAGCGTGGATTTGCCAGTTCCTGCTTTTCCTGTAATAAAAACATTTTTGTCAGTATTTTCCATCAAATCGATGGCATGTTTAAATTGTTCGTTAATTTCAATACTTTTTATATTCATAATAAGCTCATCCTTAAATCTTGTTAATTATATCTATGAGCTGGTTTTTGAATTATGGAGATTTCATAATTGTAGAGAAAATTTTTAAACAATATTTTACATTCTCTTTCAATGCAATCAATTCCTTTACCTGTAGATGGTTCGTATGTTATTACAGAAATGAGTTTCGATTTCTGATAAATCATCTTCATTGCTATATTTTCATTAGATTGTTTTATTAAAACATTATCTTCAGGGATGTCAGTCGAATTATTTTTATTATAACCATTAATATCTTCAACGCTCCATTCACTAAAAATTCTCCATATATCAATTGCAATATTTTTCATATCAAATTTTATGTTTCTTTTCACTATTTCTGATGCAGGTTTTATGTAAAGTTTTTTGCTATTCCATGTTGTGACAAAAAGGTCCATCCCGATTTCATTTTCTGCTGAGAGGATATAGCAGGAATCCTTTTTAGCAAAAAAGCCTTTCATAAGAAATTTATCTGATCTGTTGTTGATCATAACAATATGAGTTGCTGTGAAATTAAAGTTAGCCTTGTTAGTTGATAAGCAATCTAATCGGTGTGCGCAGGAGAAAAATGTGAAAGTAAAAAATAAATAGTATGGTATAAAAAATTTAAAAATTCGTAATGCTTTGAGCGAAGGAGATTCCATCATTTTTTCCTTCCTGCACTTATAATTCCGATAACTGAAGGCACAAGGAGAAAAGATGATAGTAAATTTAATAAAATTCCAATAAGAACAACTTTCCCAATGTTACTTAAGACAGGACTTCTGCAAAAAACAAGTCCTCCAAATGCGGAGGCGGTTGTAAGTGCTGATAGAAAGATTGAAAATGCTGCTCTGCTTTTTTCCACTTCAGATCGCACGGCATCTACCATGAATATTCCGTAATCAATGCCAAGTCCTATTACAATGCAAAATGCAAGAAGTCCCATAGCATTCAATTTACCCCAGAGAATTGCAAAAAGTCCTGTCGTGACTTGTAAACTAAAAATTAGAGGAGTAATAGCCACAAGGCAAAATTTTATACTTCTAAAATATAAAAAGAGAAAAATTATTATTAAAATAGCGCTCAGTATCAGTGATTGCTTTACCTCTGATGTTAGTTTTTCAAATATACCTTTAAGAAGATTTCTTGTATTAAATTTAAATATTCCTTCACCAAAAGAATTCGTTGAAAATTTATTATAGTTTGAAGGGATAAAAAGGGTTACAGTGTACCATGAGTTTGAATCCATGGTAATTGCATTTCTTGCAATCTTTTCTGTAAAAGTCCCTTTTATATTTTGAAATGATAAAAATTCTAAATCCCCTTTTCTTGCTTTTTCGAAGTCTTCGAAAAAAGGTAAAAAGAAATCTTTCTTGTATCCATATTTTTCTTCTTCTCTAAAAATTTCTTCTTTTATTGTTTTAAAAACAGTTTCAATTGAAATGATGCTTTCCTTCTGTGTGCGAATGGAAGGGAGGATTGGGGAAATTGACATAAATGAAATTAGTTTTCCGTTTTCTAATTCTTTTTGCAGTTTTTCATAAATGAAGTCATTTTTCTGTAATGATTCTTCAATGCTTTTTCCCTTTGATATAATAATATCTCCCTTACCCAATACACCCCACCTTTTCTGGAATATTTTCAAATTTTCTTCAAGTGCAGGGCTACGATATTGGAATTTTTCTACATCATGCTCTAATTCCAATCCCCGACCTTTCCATATTGATGTGATAAAAATTATTGTGCCCAGTATAAGAATTGAAATTGATAAAGTTTTACTCCTGATGATTTTGTCTATTACAAGTTGTAAGTGCATGGAGAGAGAACTGTTTTTATTTATACTTTTATGAGGGAAAACTGGTATTATCACAAGGGAGCAAAGAAAAGCAGAGGTTACCCCGGTGACTCCCAATAATCCAATTTGCTTGACAAGTTTAAAACTGCTGAAAGACATGATAGCAAAAATGATAATTGTTGTAATCCAGGCACCAAAAAGGCTGGGTAATAATCCAGTAAGCCTCTGGACTCTTGTTTCGATGGTCATTTCTTCTTTTGAAAAGGCATTCCATACCGATTCTGTATGTATGGCATAATCAACGCATATTCCAAGCAATGTTGAAGCGAAACCAAGAGTAACTCCATGAATGCTATTATTTGAAAATCCTGTAAATGCTATAGCACAAACCAGTGAAAAGGTGGTTATAATAGCCATGAGTAGAAATGGAGTGAATCTTCTGAAAATCAGAAAAACTAAAATAATGGCGAGTGTGGTTGTTATAATAAATGCAACTTTTATATCATTTTTAATAATTTTACTCTCATAAGCGGTGAAAAGATGAGGACCAATTAAGATTGTATCAATATTAGAAAAATCTCTGAGGGTTTGGAGTTTTTTTAGAATTGTTTCGAGCTTGCCCATGAATGATTCTGCTTCGGAAAAATTGTAGGCATGTATTTTGGGGTGGAAAGTAAAAAGACAGTGTTTCCCGTCCTGAGAAAACAGGCAGTTATTTTTTTTTGCTGCTAAAATTGTTGCTCCTGTACCTTTTTTTAGGTTTTCTTCGACAAAACCAAATAAATTGAGAGGGTCTCGTGAAATTCTTTCCTGAAAGAATGCACCAGCAGGGGATAGTAGAAGCATTCTGCTAAGGGCAAGTCTTTTTGTTATTTCTTCCTGTGTTAGTATTGATTCCACATTTTCAGTTTTCAGTCCTGTAAGATAGAATCGATGCTTGAAAAGAAAATCTGAAATGTTTTCCTTTGAATCTTCATTTAAAGATATTTCCTCTGGTTCAACAATTTTCTCCTGAATCAGGTTTTTACCGAGTGAATCTGCAAATTGCACGAGTTTTTCTTCATTTTCTCCCCATGCATCGACAAAGAAAGGATTGAAAATGGAGCTACTTCGGATGAATTTCCAGATTCCTGATGACATTCCTTCAGGAGTAACAAAATCAAGCATTTCTCCTTCAATTTTTGTTCTGTAAGCACTATAAGAAAAGAAAATAAAAACTAAAAAAAACATCAGGTAGATAAAGAACTTATGCATATAGAGAAAGAGGAAAAGTTTTTTCATTTTATTTTTTTGAGGCAGGGTTTAGTTTAATGTTTTGAAAAACTATTTTTGTTATATCTCCATTTCCCTCAAAAATTTCAATTGAAGTGATAAAATCATTTTCTGTTATATTTAAAGTCATTTTAGTTATTGCTTTTTTTATTTCTTTTTGTTTCGGGATTAAAGTTATTTGCCAGCCATTTTTCCAGTTCCCTTTGATAGTGGATTCGTAGTTTTTTTCTATAATTTTGTATCCTGATATTGATACTATGGCAAAGATATTTTTGGCTACTTCCGAAATTACACCTGCATTTCTCAGGTCATAATATTTTTCGTAATTAAGGTCGGGATAGGAAATCTTTACAGTATTACCATCAATGATAAACATGTTTTCTACGGGCTCTGCCACATGCCAGATAAGTTTGCCATTTCTCGAGGAGAAAACAGTTCCTTTTTGAATCTGCTCTGTTTGAAAGACTTTTGATTTTTTTGTTTCAGTAAAATTTGCCTCTACGCTTTCTATGTTAGCAAATTTAGAGTAAATTTCTGCGAGTTTTCCCTGAGATATGGTTTTTTTTGATATTGTCAGAATTAGAAAAAAAGTTAGATATAGTAAATAGTTTTTTTCACGAAATTTATTCATTATTTTCCTCATATTTTCTCCAGAATTTTTCAAGTAAAGGTGGAGGGGTATAGAAAACCTCGCCCTGTGGAGTGGTAAATATCTGAGTTGTGGTTCCGGTAGCAAGCAGTTTCGAAGAGTCTTTTGAAAATATTTTAAAATTTAAAACGAACTTTGGGACTTTTTCTATTTTGTATCTTGCTTCTACAATCAGGGTTTCCCCATAATGAGCAGGTGCTTTATATTTTATTTCTACTTTGACTATAGGTGTGCGAAGTTCATCTTCTATTAGATGAGTGACATCAATTCCATACTGACGAGCAAAGGCTTCTCGTGCCATTTCAAAGAATCTAAGGTAGTGTCCATGCCAGACAACTCCCATCATATCAACCTCATTGAAATTCACAATGTGCTCCACTCTTGCTATCAGGACTTTGTTAGACATTTTATTATTCATTCCATTTTTTTAATATTAAAACAGTATTTATACCTCCAAAAGCGAAGTTGTTGGAAATCACAAATTTGAGATTTTTTCTAATTGGAGATGTTACATGAAAAATTCCAGAACACGCTTCGTCAATGTTTTCGAGATTCAGGGTCTGGTGGATGATGCCACGCTTCATCATTTCAATGCAAAGTATAGCTTCGATTGCCCCGCACGCTCCAAGTGTGTGTCCCATATGTCCTTTGGAACTGCTTACTGGAACATTGTTGCCGAAAATTTCGTATATCATTTTTGCTTCTGCAATATCACCTGAGATAGTTCCTGTAGCATGAGCGTTGATGTAATCTATATTTTCAGGGTCAAGGTTCGATTGTGATAAAGCCATTCTCGTAGCCTCTCTCATGCCCTGCTGCGATGGTGATGTCATGTGAGTTCCTTCTGCGTTTGTAGAGAAACCAATAATTTCTGCTAATATGTTTGCCCCCCTTTTCTTTGCAAATTCGAGGTCTTCTATTAAGAGGGTTCCAGCACCTTCAGAGCAAACAACGCCGTCTCTATCTTTGTCAAAAGGACGGGGAGTTTTGTGGGGGGTGTTATTGTATTTTATAGATGCTGACATCAAGCGGTCGAAAACTCCCGAAGTTATGAAATGCAATTCTTCAGCTCCTCCACAAAACATTGCATCCGCTTTATCAAGGAGTATACTTTCATAACCGAAACCTATTGATTGACTTGCTGAGGTGCAGGCACTGCAAGAGCAGACAATTCTTCCTAATGTGCCGAGAGCCAGTGCTACATTTGCAGCACAGGTATGACTCATTATTTTTAAGAATGTGTTGGAAGTCATTCCTTCCAAACCTTTTCCTTCGAAATAAGTATTAAAGAAAGTTGTTAGTGCTTCAACACCACCCATGGTTGAGCCATAAGAAACTCCCACTCTTCCAGATTTTAAGTCCTTTTCAGTAAGTTTAGACCTTGGTAGAATCTCGAGTGCTGTTTCCGCTGCCATCAATGAAATCCTGCTCATGCTTTTTCGAATTTTTCTCGGGATGTTTTCGCCGCTTACCTGTGGGGCAACTCCGCCAACTCTTGTTTCCATATGGGGTATATTTTCCCATTCTTTGATATAACTTATCCCGCTTGCTCCTTCGAGCATTTTGGTGAGGACCTCTTGCGCATTATTTCCAAGAGGGGTTATAAAGGCATAATCAGTTATCACTACTCTTTTCATGGTTTCACTGCTTCACTTTCATTTAATTAAAAAAATCTCTGTGGTAATTTTTACCAAAAATTTCCCCTGCAATCAAAAAACTCGTTTCTATTGTTCCAACAACTCCCGGGTAAAGGGCACTCTGTCCCCCCTGCCATAGTCCCTTTACAGGAGTTTTCCATCCGCAGGTGGCAAGCCCTAACCTGCGAGCACTTCTCAATATTCCAAATGCTCCGCCCGGGTTTCCAAGGTAATCTCTTATTGTAAGAGTCGTTACTTTATCAATGCATGTCAGGTTTTCGAATTCACGAGGGAATGCTTTTTTAATTTTTTCTGCGATATTAGATGCCATTTTATCTTTCATTTCCTCATATTCCTTGCCTCTTCTTCCTGAAATTGAATTCTTCCATGCGTCAAACAATTCAAAGGGGACGAATAAATGCGCTCGAATCATTACTTCATCATTTTTTTCCATCCTGGAACAGAAAATACATATTCCAGTGTCGTCAAAACTTTTATCTGTTGTTAAATCAAATTGTTTTTTCTTGCCATCGTTAGTGAGGATTGTCCATCTGTTTTCTTCCAACTTTGGAGTTTTTGCTTTAAAGTAAGCAACAAATACACCCGATGTTTCTCCTGCTCTTGCAATCCTTCGTTGAATTTTATTGCATTCTTCATTGTTAATGAGTTTATATGTTATTGCTGGATGGAGTGTTGAAATAACTGTATCTGCAGGATAAAATTCTCCGTTGCTTGTTTTTACGCCTTCTATTCTGTCAGTGTTTGCTATTATTTTATCAACCTCTGAAAGCACAACTTTTTTTCCTCCCCATGATAAAAATTTTTCTTCAATTGCCCGAACAAGTTTCCTTCCATCGAGAAAGCAGGGTCCTTCTACAAAAGAGGTGAAAACAGGTGCATAAAGAGACATGGGGAGGAGTTCAGGAGGAGTCCCTGTGAAACGCCAGAACAATGAAAGAATTTCTTTCACAACCGGGTTTTTTACTTCATTTAAACTTTCCTCGACTGGTTTTGTAAGTAAAATTACTTCCTTTTCCGCAAGAGAAGAATCATTAATTGTTTTTGAAATGTTTAAACCGGTGAGGCTTGTTGTAATTTTTTGAATATTTTGAAAGAAATTTATTATGGTTGTTTTGTCGTTCGGATAGAGACTGGTTAAAAAATCCTCTAAATTTTTAATTCCTGCAGGGATGAGTATTTCTCCTGAGGTAGAAACTATTCGAATGCATCCATTTTCATCGAGTTTCTGAATTCCTGTCCGTTGAGTTATTCCAAAGTAATCGAGAAATCTTAGGAGTATTCCCCCTTTTGAGACAGGTCCTGAAACATTACATCCAAGCTGAAAGTGAATTCCCCCACGATAGAACCCTCCCGCCATACCACCCAACGATTCGTTTTTTTCGATGATAACTGTTTCTACCCCTTCTTTTGCCAGGATGGATGCTACACTTAAACCCCCTATGCCACCACCTATAACTACGGCACTGCGAGGAAATTCCTTTTGGTGACAGGCTTGTTGCATGGATTACCTCAGAAAATCCCTCCGTTTACATCTATTACCGCGCCGGTAATGTAACTTGCTTCACTGCCACAGAGGAAAGAAACTACTCCTGCTACCTCCTCTGGTTTACCGAATCTTCGCATCGGAATGGTCTTTTTTATTGCTTCGATATCAAGATTACTTGTCATGTCTGTTTCAATAAAACCTGCGGCAACTGCATTTACAGTTATACTCATCCTTGCAAGTTCTTTGGCAAGGCTTTTTGTAAATGCAATTATCCCTGCTTTTGATGCCGAATAATTTGTTTGCCCAATATTACCCGTATGTCCTGCAACTGATGTTATATTTACTATTCTTCCTCCTTTTTGTCTTATCATCGAATCCATTACAAGTTTTGTCATGATAAAAACTGAATCGAGATTTATAGAAATCACTTCCCGCCACTGCTCGTATTTCATCCAGCCAAGCAGAGCATCGTTCGTTATTCCCGCACAATTAACAAGAGCCCACAGTGTGTCTACATTTCTGTCAATTTTTTCTATTTCCGGTTTAATTACACTGTTCGCCTCTTCGAAATTAGAAACATCGAATCGCATCATTTTACACTGCCTTCCGATTGATTCAATTTCCTTCCGCAAAGTTTCTGCGAGTTGCTCGCTTTTTTTATAAACACCCCATATATCGAAGCCATCACTGGCAAGTTTCAGGGCTATAGCCCTTCCTATTCCACGAGTTGCACCTGTTACAATTGCTATTTTTCCCATGATGCCCTTTATAAATTGTTTGAGTGGCTAATTCAAGAAATTATTTAAGGAAAAATAAAAATTTGAAATATATTGCCATATTTTCGTCATAATATTAAATAATATGAAACTGGATTGAAAGGAGGTTTTAATGATTGCAAAAATTTTTATTTCGTTTTTGTTTTTTATGACTTTTCTTTTTGATGGTAAATGGCAAAAGGAGTTTACAGAAGATGGTGTTACCGTCTGGTCAAGAAATATTGAAGGGACAAAAGTCATTCAGGTAAAGGCTTTTACGGTTGTGAATCAAAATCCGGATGTAATCTGGAGAGGATTGCAGGAAGATGGGAAATTCATGAAATGCATGCCAAATGTAATAATTAAGAAGGATTTTGAGAAATGTGGTGAGAATTGCAAACTTACATTCCAGAAAATTCACAGAGCCCCTTTGAAGGACAGAACTTATGTTATTAAAGTGACATGGACGAGAAAAGAAGAAAATGGCAAGATTATCATTCATCATGTTTACAAACAGGTCAAGGGGCATAAAATGGCAACTCAAAATGGTATGGAAGTTGATAATATATTTGGAAGATGGGAACTTGTATCTGAAGATGGCAAAACCACAAAGTTTACATATATTAACCATGTGGACCTCGGGGGTCTGGTGCCTGCCTCTTTGGTAAATAAGAGTCTTAAAGAAAATGCTGCTAAATTCCTCAAGAATCTCAAGGCGCAGGCTCCTTCGTGGAAGTAGTGTTAAAAAATAAAAATGACTGTTATGGTTAGTTAAAAATTGTAAAAGTAAGCAAGTTTCTTTATGGATTCTATTTTTTCCCTGTTACCTAATTTTGACATCTCTATCGCCCTTTTTAAAACTTCGATGCTAAAATCGTATGTCCTTCTATCGACAGGGTAGGGGGTTCCGTCTTTACCTCCGTGAGCAAATGAAAATCTTGCCGGGTCATTAAAACTTGGTGGTTTACCGTAAAGGAGTTCAGAAAGGAGGGCAAGGGCACGGAGTGATTTTTCTCCGACTCCGCGGATAGCAAGAAGTTCTTCAAAATTCTCAGGGGCTTGTTCATAAGTTGAAAGAAGGATTTTGTGAATTTTTTTTGAATCAATATCTTCACTCCTTATTTCATGACGGGAAGGGAGAAGGAGAAATTTGGAGCCATAAAACTCTTTGAGAATTTTTGACGGTTCTGTATTTGCTATGGAAACTGATGCTTTTCGGCATTCTTCACTTTCCCTGTCAACAAGGTTTAAGATTTTCTGCTCTATTCTATCCGCTGCAATTCCTGAGTGCGGCTGGCATACAAAACTTTCCACTTTATCTCCAAGCCAGTGGTATCTTCTTGCCATTTTGTTTTCTTCGTTCATTCCCTGCTGGATTACCGCCCACTTACCTTTTGCTGTAAAGAAAAAGGAGTGATGGTATAGTTTGTAGCCATCCTGAATTGCAGACGAATCTACTTTTGCGCTCATTCTGCTTGAATAGATAAGTTTGTCTCCTGAAATTCCAGTTTTTTCACACCAGAATGTGATTTCTTCCGGAGTGCGTCTACTTACTTTTCCTTTCCCGCCTGCAATAAAAATTCCAATTTCTTTTTCATACCCTTTTATACCTTCTTTCAGTGCTCCACAAACTGTGGTTCCAAGTCCGCTTGAATGCCAGTCGAAACCGAGGACACAACCGAGGCACTGGAACCAGTATGGGTCGCTGAGTTTTTCAAGTATTATGTCTTCGCTAAATTCTTCTCTCATGGCAATAATGATGTAGCGAGCAAGAGACTTCATTCTTTCAAAAAGCCATTTAGGAGCCTTTCCATAATGGAGGGGTGAAGTTACATGTCCAATTTTTCCCATATAAATATTTCAGGTTTCAGGATAACAAAATGTTCCGAGTGATTCAAACATTGGAATTAAATCGCATTTGTAGCCTTCTTCCGTTCTGCAATCAGTGTTTGAAGAACAACGCTTTACACAAAGCCCTTCTGTAATGAGCATAATGCATTCTGCGTCTGTGCCACATGAACCAAGCCCGGAACATTTGGCGGAGCAATAACCTCCAGGTAAAGCAAAAGCAAGAATTGACGCCTGGCACATTGGGGAAAGTCCTTCAGGTGCAATACAGTCATCATTTTTTGTGCAGGGTCCTCCTATTGGGTGTTTTTGTGCCTGTTCAGAACTATCTATTATATCATATTCATTTTCCATGGTATCAACGGAATCCAGTCCACTGTCCTTTTCTTCTGGTGAAGAACTGCAAAAAGGAAGAAAGGAAATTAATAATACTATAGTGATTAAAAACCACTTCATATTAATAAAATAATAACAAAAAATTATTTAAATGCAACTAAAATATGTCATGAATATTTCCCTGTTAGTAAAACTTCCAGTTGCCCAGAAAATTGACTCACCAGATTTTGACAATGCAAATTTACACTTAGTAGATGCTTCCTGAGTGTTACTGACCTGTAATTCGAAAGAAAGTTTGTTTCCGTTACTATCGAGGGTAGTGGCATATACATTAGTTATTCCTCCTCTCGAATCCTGCCAGCATATATCATGAAAGATGTTTTCGCCTTCTATCCTGACTATTAAATCCGGTAAGTCTGCTCCAATGGCACATTGTGTTACCTGAATCGGAAGAGGTATAACAGGGTTTAAAGAAAAATCCGTCTTTGTGAAAAAAATTTCTGTTTCTCCTGGACTATTATCAGTCCAGACAATTGCAAGTCCAGATGGTTCTGCCATTATTCGAGGTGCTCCTGCTTTGCCAGAAGAAGCGCTTATGAGTTTTTCTGAAGTAACATTTCCCTGCTGGTCAACAATCATCCCGTAAACACTATCTTTTCCTGTGCTATTATTAAGAAAAACTACGCTGTACATTCCTGATGCCCATGCTATATCTGGAAGTGTAGAATCACCGAATAGAGTTCCTATTCGCATAGGTGAAATGACAAAATTTCCAGACTCGTTTATTCTGGCAAACCAGATTTCATTTTTCCCTTTCCTGCTATCCTGCCAGACAATGGCAAAATCACTTCCATTCCAGACAATTGAAGGGGCTTTAGCAAAACCGTCAGGGTCTGCGATAATTAATGGAGTAAAAGTTTCGGGTATGGGAGGTTGATAATTAATGAATACTAATTCTATCCTGAAGTCGGTTTCAGGTTCTTTCTGTTTTTCTTCCCAAACTATTCCAAAACCAGAGCCACCTGCTGATATTGATGGTGAATGTGAACCCTGATTTTCAGTAATTTGTCTGAAGTTATTAACCGCTGCGTCTTTTGAAACTGTTGCAAACCATAGATTTGGGTGACTATCGTCACCATTTTTGAAAACCATTCCCCATCCTTCCATATCGGGGAATGGTGCAAGGTCAACTTCAGTCGAAATCTTTTCAAGATCCGGAATTGTCAGACCATGAGTCACCTGAACAGGTGGTGTGGAAGTGCAGGATGATTGAACATCTGAACAGGGGTTGGGAGGGAGTTCGTTAGAAAGACCGATTATGTACTGACAACCAATGAGTGCAAAAGAAAGAACGAATACCCCCGGAAATATGATACCCGCCTTTTTCATTTTTATTTAAAATATACAACAAATTTTTAAAAATAAAAAGAATTTTAGAAAGGGGCATATTTAAAAAAGTAAAACTAAATAAAAGTCTGGAGATATAGCCCACATAATTTTTGTTTCTGCTGCCAATCCATTTTTATTTTTCTTTTCCTTTTTTCCAATTTTTTTTGAAAGGAAGATGATTGTAGAAGTAATTGCAAGTCCACCACCAATTCCTAATAGAATGTTGCACGCTAAAGACGATTTCTGGCTTTTATCGTAATATGAATCGAGCTCTTTTTTTGTTAACTCCCACTCCCCCGGGATAAGTCTCCCTTCGTTATATTTTTTCATATAGTCTTCATAAATTGAATCCCTGTTTTCTTTTTGTTTTAAAGCATAAATACCTGCTGCAGTTCCACCTGCTAATGAGGCAAAGGCAAATGCTGCAAGAATACTTCCAGTGAGGATATTCCATGAGGGTGGTTTGTACTTTTTAGTTTTGGGTTGAACAACTGGCACAGGAACCAGAATTCGCTCAGGTTGCTTTTTTTTCTTGAATAAACTTTCATCTATTTTGACAGTTATTGATTTCTTTTGACCCCCCACAATTACTACATCAAATTCGTCTGCTATTTCCTCCCCTGCAACTATTGTGATTCTATGTTCACCCGGGTTGAGGAATATTCCTTTTTCTTTTGTAAATTCCTCGATAAGTTTTCCATCAACTTTTACCTGTGCTTTTTCGATATTTCCCTCAAGAGTTAGAAATCCGACTTTTTCTTGCATTTCTGAAATGACCTTCATGACTTTTTCTGCTTGCTTTAAAGGAATTTCATCCCCTCCTTCTTCAAGCATCAAAGTTAGTTGAGTCATGGATTGTGTCCATAAACCTAATTGCTTGTAGCAAAGCCCGATATTGTATCTTATCTTCCAGTGAGGTTTTAGGGAAAATGCTTTTGTGAATTCTTCAAGAGCAAGGTCCCAATTTTTTTTCTCATAGTAGGAAATACCCTTTTCAAAATGCAGTTTCGCTTTTGTTGTATTTTCATCTATTTTTTCATTCTGGTTCTGGCTCTCTTCTCCTTTCAATAAAGAAATATGGAAAGTAGTAATAAATAAAAATATGAGTATGAAACGAAGTAAATTCATTTTAGGTAATATTTTAAAATATATACAATTGAATCCAAACAAAATTCAATAATTAATCCAAACTTGCCACCCTTGACTTTTTTAAATGGACTCCTGCTTGATTTACCCCCATGGAAAGGGGGACAGAAAGGGGGCCAGGACGGCCAATTCAATTGCACGGTGGCTAAGCGAAATAAGAGCCACCGGGAGTAGAACATGTTAAAATGCGTAAAAATCACTTGATACTGCAATTTTTAACAATTGTATAAATTTTAACAATAATTCCTCTTTTTAGTGCCAAATGTATTTTTTGGCATGGTTCAAAAAATTGGGCTTGATAAATCAAACCTCTACAAAAAATAGTGGATTTTTGCCACTTTTTAATACTTTGTTGAACCATGCCTATTTTTTTTAATTCCTATTGACATGTTTTTCAAAATATTGAAAAAATAAAAATTATGGAAAGGGGTCTTTTCACCAAAGGGGTCTTTTCACCAAAGGGGTCTTTTCACAAGGTAGTAGCATTATCA
>Ga0078972_1001050_pt1 | contig 109869 bp, 95 predicted proteins | sample YelNatPaOPGAMG01_FD_67568 | JGI IMG/M metagenome (GOLD analysis project Ga0078972, IMG submission 67568) | Hot spring thermophilic microbial communities from Obsidian Pool, Yellowstone National Park, USA - OP-RAMG-01 (SPADES assembly) (version 2) | ecosystem: Environmental > Aquatic > Thermal... | reverse complement strand
ACGAAACGAGTTCTCAAATAAAACATTCCCATGCAAAAACTATCATATCACCGCCAGTTTAGTCTGTCAAGAGGGATTTGAAACAAAATTATTTTTTTTGCCTTAAGTTTGGCTCCATGGGAAAGTTTGTGGAAAATCCCCGGAATCATCCATAATTATGCATGCGGTTTCCCGAGGCTTGTCCCGCAGAGACACGGGAGAGGAGATCACCCGCTTATCTCTGGATGAAAAGAGCTTCAGACGTTTCTTTCAATGTAAAACAGTGATCGAGGCGCAAACATTCTTTTCAATTGGTATGGAGCCGCGTTGTTGTTGAAAAACCTTCATTTGACCAAGGTGGCGCAAATGCTTAATCGGCATATTGAAGGACTTTTGGCTTATGTCAGGTATAAAGTTACGAACGCATCCGCCGAGGGGTTGAACTCACTGATTCGGCAAATCAAGTCAAACGCCAAAGTCTTCAGGAGATTCGTCAATTTCAGGATTGCGGTCTTGTTTTTCCTAGGAAAGCTTGATCTCAGTCCACAAACTTCCCCATAGAGCCCTCGGGTTGTGAGATTAGGCATTCGCAATATTCGTTAATCTATTTTTACGTAAGTTCAATTTGCGTTATATACAAAAAAAAGTCCATTGCCTATTTCCAAATAGCTAATGAGGCTTATGTTACCCTTGATGGTTCATTGCAATTATTTTTGCAATTCACGAAACACGATACGGTCCGAGTGATCACGTCATTGAAACTGTTTATTTCATACGAACTTGAATGGAGAGATAGAGATGCAGAACATGCGCTTGGAGATACTGGAACAACCTGATTGGATGGATTACGTCATCGAGGCGGAACAGGAAAAGGTTTTCGCACTCGCCGACGCCATCAGGGACAGAGATATTCGATACGTATTAATCGCCGCGAGAGGAACGTCGGATAACGCCGCAACCTACGCCAAATATCTTTTTGAAATCCTAACAGGCATGCCTGTCGCTTTGGCGGCGCCATCGGTTTTCACACTGTACGACGCACATTTGAACTTATCCAACACCCTCGCCATGGGGATTTCTCAATCGGGGCAGGCTACCGATGTGGTGCAGGTGCTTTCGGCGGCGAGATCCGCCGGCGCTTTGACAGCATGCCTTACCAACAATGCGGATTCGCCCATCACTCGGGTTAGCGATCATTCGCTCCTCTGTCACGCAGGAGAGGAAAGGTCGGTCGCCGCCACCAAAACCTACACCACAGCTCTCGCTCTCGTGGCGATGCTTGTGGGGCATCTGTCAGGCAATCGCAATATTATGGACGGGCTAAAGACGATTTCCGACAAGATGCGACAGGTATTGAAGATGGAGGAGAAGATTTCTCGTTCGATGGAACGGTTCCGTTATATGGAGGAGTGTGCGGTGCTTGCCAGAGGAATCAATCTCGCCACCGCCCAGGAGGCGGCTCTGAAAATGACGGAGACAAGTTACGTCGTGGCGCGTCCGTTCTCCGGCGCCGATTTTCTGCATGGACCTGTCGCCATGCTCCACGAGGGGTTTCCATGCTTCCTTTATGCGCCGAACGATCAATCCTACTCCTTCATGCTGGAATTGGCTCTGCGCATTCGGGAGGCGGGAGGGGAGATGGTTATCACTGCTGAAAGCAAGGAGATCGGCAAACTGGGAACTCAATTCATGCAAATTCCCGTTTCCTGCAATGAATATCTCACTCCAATCCTCTATATCCTTCCGGCTCAACTGATGGCGTATCATTTAGCCAAGATCAGAGGGGAGGATCCGGATTCGCCGAGAGGATTGACAAAAATTACGCAAACACGATAGGGGCGAAGAAAGAACATGACACCATCAATTAACGTATCGCGCTTGACCAATCTCTTCCTGGAGCTATGCCGCATCGACACCCCTCCGTTGAAGGAGAAACCGATTGCTGACTACGTTCAAACGACGCTTGAGGGCATGGGATTGGAATGTGTCCGAGACGATGCGCACCATGCAACCGGTGGGGACAGCGGTAATCTTATTGTCACCATCCACGGAGACAAAACCGGCGTTCCGATCTTTCTTTCCGCGCATTTCGATACCGTTGAACCAAACCCGAATGTCCAAATCATTGTCGAGGACGGAGTGATCAAAACCGACGGCAACTCCATCCTTGGGGCGGACGACAAAGCGGGAGTAGCCGCGATACTTGAGACGGTGCAGGTGTTGATGGATAGTAATATATCGCACGGGGATATTCAATTGCTCTTGTCCGTATCCGAGGAGATCGGCTTGCGCGGAGCCGCAAACATGAACCATGATCTGATCAAAGCGAGAATGGGGTATGTTTTGGATACCGGTCCCCCTGTCGGTGCGATTATATACTCCGCACCGACGCATGACATATTCGATGTCGATTTTCGAGGGAGGGCGGCGCATGCGGGATTTGAACCGGAAAAAGGGGTTTCCGCCATTCAAGCCGCCGCCCTTGCGATCAGTAGAATGAATCTCGGTAGGATCGACGAGGAGACAACGGCGAATGTTGGCGTGATCCAGGGCGGAGTGGCAACCAACGTGATCCCGGAAAGGGTAACCCTGCGAGCGGAGGCTCGAAGCAGGAACAAGGAAAAGCTTGCCGCTCAAGTGGAACATATGTCCGCTGCGTTTCGCTCCGCTGCTGAAGAGTTAGACGCATCCGTGGATATTCGCGTGATGCGTGAATACGAAAGCTACCTGTTGCGAGAGGATGATCCGGTGATCGCTTTGGCAAGAAAAGCGGCGAACAGCATCGGCTTGCAAACCGTCCTTCGTGCGGGAGGGGGCGGAAGCGATGCGAACATTTATAATCGTATCGGCATTCCCGCATGCGTTCTCGGAACGGGGATGAGAGCGGTCCACACGCATTCGGAACATATTCTGATAGATGACCTGGTACGATCCGCTCAATGGGCGCTTGCGATATGCATGACAGCGGCGGCGGAGTCAGTTGGATGAAATTGCGTAAATGGCTTCCATGGGTTGTTTCGGGATGCTTCCTGCTTATATGGCTTGGCAAAATCCATGCGGATACGATAGATCTCATATCCGGCATACAATCGGAGACTCTTCCAAACGGATTAAAGGTCATCGTCAAACCTGATCACACCTTGCCTCTCATCCGCGTGGATATCTTCGTTCGCGCCGGGTCCGGTTATGAAAAGGAGGACGAGAGCGGTGCGGCTCATTTCATTGAACACTGCATCTTCAAAGGCACCAAGACCCTCAAGCCCGGTGAAATAGACGAAACGATCGAAAGCCTCGGAGGAACCCTCAACGCTGCGACGAGCAGGGACTACGCGCATTTCTTCACAACCATCCCCACCGACGGCGTGGACACCGCCATCAAGGTGCTAAGCGAAGCTTTGCAAAACGCGATATTCGACCCTCTGGAGATGGAAAAGGAACGATCCGTGATCATGGATGAACTTGCGATCAATCGAAACGACCTTCATCGTCAAGCGTTTGACAAGCTCTTTCATGATGCTTTGGGCGATTCCCCTTACTCCAGACCGGTGTTGGGAATTCCAGCGATCATGCAAACCCTTCCGCGCGAAAAGGTTCTCAGCTTCTATCATCGGATGTACACGCCCCAAAACGTCACCGTCATTCTCATTGGCGATATCTCAGTCTCAAGCGGATTCGAACTAGCGCGAAGATATTTCTCCTCCTGGGAGAATAGGGGGGACGTTGCCAAGCTGCCTTCCTATCCGATTCCCTCCAGCCTTCCGCCCATGCCATCGATCACCCCCGCCGACACCGCTTGCGCATTCGGATATGTCATCCCACCATTTCAACGTTCCGTTGCGCCGGGAGGTATGAAGGAGGATTGCATCATAGACATCATCACCAACATTTTGAATGATCCCAACAACGGATTGCTCTCACACACATTCAAATTGAACCATATCGATGTGCAATACAAATCGGATTACCTCTCCTTGCTGGGGCCTTCAATCCTCTCAGTCTTCCTTGAAACGGATAAGGGCAACCTCAAGCAGGCGTACGAACTGGCTCAAACCCAATTGGATAAGCTTGGTATCGTCGAATTTCCGAGAAACGCGATTGAATACTACAAGCGTAGAGCGATCGGTATCCTGTTAAAGGATGTGGATACCTTGGATAGCGAATCGAAAATGCTTGGATGCTACGAGATACTCGGGAATTATCGCATGCTGCAAACCTACCTCGATGATATGCAAAGCGTCACCGCATCGGATATCGAAAATTTCGCGGTGCGTTACCTCACTCGCGACAACATGACCGGAGTGACACTGCAATCTCCAGGTCGTGTAATGAAACCGGAGAATCTGGGTGAGCAGAAACGAAGCGAACAAAGGAGGCGGTTCCTTGAAACTGAAGACGTTTCAGAGGATTTTGACGTATCCCACCCAAATACGAACACACCCATTTCCACCCCGAATATCCAAACAGCGGATGATTCCGCGCAGTATCCGTTTCTCCGCGCAACCCTCTCCACGGGCGTCAGAGTTCTTATAAAGCCTGATCCTTATTCCCGATACGTGTCAATATGCGTGCTTGTCAAAGCGGGGCAACTCGAAGAGATGGGAATGTCCGGTGTGGGGGCCTTAACTGCGAGAAGTCTCTTCAGTAGCACCTTGGATTTGTCGGAGGAATCGCTGGATCAAAATGTCATGTTGGCAGGAGGAAGTTTGACCGCCCAATTCACTCCGGACTACACCAAGATCACTTTCGCGACAACCGCATCGGGATTCCCGGATGCAATGTTCGTTATCGGTGAAGCGTTGAAAACGGCGCAATTCAACCCGAAAATACTTCCGTCCGCAAGAGTGGATATTCTGAATCGCATACGGGAGGATTTAACCACGCCGCATCTTGCCGCTCAGGTATGGCTTCGCAACATCATGTTTAGTACCGGTCCCTATAAAACGGATCATTTGGGGGTGAAGGATACGGTCAATTCGCTTACGCGAAACGATCTGCTCAACTACTACTGGCGAAATTACACTCCGTTGAACACCGTTGTTTCCATCGCGGGAAATATCCGACCAAATCAAGCTCTGCAATCGATTCGAGATCAATTGGACCCGGATTACGATCGCCCAACTCGCCCGATCTCTCCAATTCCTGCGAATACGCTCGCGCCAAGCGGATCCCGTTGTGTGCACACCCTCCCTTGCGACACCTATCTCATCGTTGCGGGGTTCCCCGCCCCCTCCATCACCTCGCCGGATTATCCTGCGGCTATGGTCCTCGCAGCCCTGATTGGCGGCGGAAAGGGCGCCAGACTATTTCGCGAGATACGGGATGAGCGCGGGATCGGATACTCCCTTGGCGCCACCATGACGAGCGCGCGTCTGAACGGGATTTTGACCGCTTTTCTGGAATACGGGGAGGGGAAAAAGCGCATGGACGGCAAGCCGCTCTCCGAGGAATACGCGGAGCAATTGCTTCTTAACACGGTGCGGTCGATACTCATCTCGCCTCCCACTCCGCAGGAGATGGAGAGAGCCAAGGCCTATGTGATCGGACGATTTCTGGTGGATCATGAATCTCAAGCCATGCGGGCGTTTTATCCGGCATATTATGAGCTAATGGGGTTAGGTTATGATTACGACGCGCATTTTCCCAATCTGGTGAATATGGTTACGGAGAAAGACGTCATGAGCCTCGCAAAGAGTGTATTGGCTAAGGATTGGGTGTCGGTCGTGAAGCCGGAGAACGCTTCATTGAATGATCCAAAACAAATCAATGCAACCTCGTCCTCTTCCGCTCAATGACCTGCCTTCAAGTTGGGTTTCCTCTCTCAAATTCGAATGACAGGGGCAAGGCAAAAGGATAGTTCGTTCTCTGCGCCGTATCCAAAGCCCGCTCCACCTGTTGACGGTGCTGTGACCAAGGAGTGCGAAGCATGAAAAGGACGATGCCGAAGCATATCCTCTCCTCGCCATTCCTCGCGTCCATTAAAAGCGAATGCATCGTCATTCAATATCCACCATCGCTGTAAAAGATTACAACGGAGGATATCAGGTCTTCCGCAAGACGCCATAAGCGAGAATCAAACCTTGCGGCGAGTATCGCACACACCCCGTTGATATCCATCGCGGAAGAAAAGGGGTTCCATGCGATTGGATCGCATTTCGATTAAAAAGGAACCCTGGGTTCTAACGAGTACGCCTTATTTCTCAGCTTTTTTCATGCATTTCAGAGGGCGACGATTGCAATTCCGCGAGGATATGCAAGGCGTCCGGACGATTGGGATTTTTAAGAAGCATCTGATGCAACACATACAGCGCATCCTTGTCATCTCCCATTAGACGCAAGGTGTCCGCCAGGCGAAGGTAGGCGTTTCCTTCCCAGGGTTGATATATCGCGCAGTTAATGAACTCATCCCTGGCTTCCTTCCATTTTTTCTCTCGAAAATATAACTCGCCCAGCTTCTCGTGCGCCTCGATTTCACCAGGATTCAGCGCCACGGAATGCTTAAAGTACGAGAAAGCCAAATTGTATCGGTGTTTTACAAATGCGCAGTCTCCCAAGCCGCAGAGAGTGTCAGGCAGGCGAGGACAGATCACGTAAGAGTGCCGAAAGAGGCTTTCACTCCTATTCAAATCCATTTTTTGAAGATAGGCGAAGCCCAATTGTGTCAGCAACGCTCCAAGCCATCGGTATGACTTAACTCTGTTTCCTTGATTTCCAACAATCCGATCTCGAACCTTCGGATCGGTGCGGTAAAGAGTGATTGCGTTATCGCCTTGCATCCAATCAGTCGTATTGTAAATTCTATCCAACACGAGATTTAAATGGTATATCGCTGGGTTGATTTCCCCATTGTTGAGCAACGTAGAGCTAAGATTCATCTGGTTGATAAGACTGTAGGGGTCATAATATGCGATTGTTGAGAATAAGGTTAAGGAATCCCGCCAGCGTCCAACGCCCCAGAAGGTAAGAATTCCAGTATAGAGAAGATATCCCCCGACAAATACCGATAACGCCATCGTCCAAACTTTACGATGCTGCGCCTTCGTGTTATGCACGTAATCAAACAAAGAGATAAACCACCAGCCCATAAACGCCGCGATCCCCAGCCCCGTCACACCCGCCCGATATGGAGCGACCAGAAGGGATGGCAGGGGAACGAGATTGCTCACCGGCGCCAGCGTGAGCATCACTAAGGCTAAAAACCATGCCGCCTCGGGTTTTCGTCGATGCATGATGAAAAAAAGTGCGATGAATCCCGCCACAATAACTCCGCCCAGAAATACCCCGATAACGCCTTCATTCTGGATGTTTTGCAAACATAAGGTGTGCATGGTGGTGGGAGTGGGAAGGAACAAAAGTTCGGCGTAATACAAGCCGGTCTGCGCTCCTTGCACTAGAAATCGGGATGCATATCCCCTCTCCAAAGAGGGCCTGGGCGGTCCGTAGGTTAACCACGCCGCCACGAACAGCAGGGACGCAACCGTAAAAAGAGCGAGAACCTTCCAAGCGTATCTCCTCGTACGGTTATCCCAACGATCCCGAACGTCCTTCGAGGAGAAGCTGTAAAATGCCAGGGGTATTAACGGGATGAGACCAATCGTCTGCTCCTTGCACATAAGCATCATTAGATAAGCCGCCAAAGTGACGAACAACCACCGCTTCCTTGCACCTTCTTCGGAACGGACTAAACGCCACAAAGCGATGCAGAACAGCAACGTAAACACGCCGCATTGGGAATCCGTTCTGCCCCCGATCCACGCAACGGTGCTAACCTGCACAGGCTGAACCGCGAACAATGCGGCGCCGAGCAAAGCGATCCGGCGATCACGAAACACCAGCAAAAGAAAAAGCCCCAACAGAACCGTCGCGCACACATGGAAAAGAATATTGGTTTGGTGGTAACCGAAAGGGGTTCCCTTCCAAACCATATGATCTAGGTAGAAGCTCACGGATATGAGAGGACGGAAATAGTTCTTCATAAAAGGGTGTGTGAAACAGTGCAAAAGACTATCCCCGCCACCTATGCCACCTCCGCCGATCAGAGAGTAATCATCCCATATCTGCATGCCGTTCAAGGACGGAAGATAAATCAGCAAAGCTACCAGCCCGATAAATGCTAACGCCCAGCGGAATGTTCTATTAGAAATGTTTTGCATGGCAAATCCTCAATTGCATACCGTTATTATCGGAATTTTCACGGCTTCCTTGAGATATGCGCCGCTTGAAATCGTGTCATAACCGTCACAATCCGATCGGATATCGTTTGATGGAAGTGAATGATTGGGAATAAAAAATCTCATTTTGACTAACACCGCCCTCGCGGCAGCGTCCTTAGCCCTAGAAGGAATCACCCCCATACGTGGTGAGGAGACGTATTCCTAAGCCGACGAGGGTTCCAAGGAAGCAATTTGGGCGAATTGATGTCATAATGCATTGTCTTTATGCGGCGGATAATCCCATATCCGTCGCAATTTTCAAATAAGATCCATACGAAACACATGCAAACGACGTGGAAAGCGTAATCCAAGCATTTTCACTTCGGAAGGGTTGCGTATGCTCACTCTCTGGGAATATAAGTGAAGGGATCAACATGATTACGGAATCGGGCTTGGTAATTGAGGATATCCTTGAAGGCGACGGCGCCGCCCCCAAGGCGGGAGACACCGTCGAGGTGCATTACACCGGATCATTCGAAAATGGACGCGTATTCGACAGTTCCATCTCGCGAAACGAGTCTTTCAAGTTTCGGATTGGCATGGGACAGGTTATACGCGGGTGGGACGAAGGCGTGATGAGCATGAAGGTTGGAGGGAAAAGAAAACTCACCATCCCCCCCGCATTGGCGTACGGATCACGCGGGGCGGGAGGCGTAATCCCTCCGAACGCCACACTGATCTTTGAAGTCGAACTGCTCGATATCAAATAAGCCCCGGAGGGTATTGCAAATATCGGAAAAGACGTCTGAGAACGCTGTTTTCAAGTTCGATAAAACACCGAATTTTACAATTTCCTGAACGAAGCGCTTTGTTTGCCACTTGCAAGCGGTTCGTGTTGACCTGAATATGGAGATATGCCAAAATTGTATGGAGGTCACGAGGAATGATCCCCCTTAAAGGCAATATTCCTACACGCCGCTTTCCCATCCTAACGGTATCACTTATTGTTGTCAACGTGATCGTATTTGTGATGGATTCGCTGGATCGCGTCAAGATCATTGGGAGTCCCATTTTGACGCCATACGGTTTTGTACGTCCAGTAAGCTATATTGGCGCTCTCACATTGCATTACTCGATGGTCCCGTACAATATCACGACTGGTGCGCCAGGAGCTTGGCTAACCATTTTCACATCGATGTTTCTGCATGCGAACTGGTTGCACATTGGCGGGAACATGCTCTATCTCTGGATATTTGGGAGTGTCGTCGAGGATGCACTGGGGCGACCGCGGTATCTGCTCTTTTATTTTGTCGCGGGATTCGCCGCCGCCATTGCGCAAATATATTCCAATCCTCTATCGCAAATACCCACTATCGGAGCAAGCGGCGCCATTGCCGGAGTGATGGGCGCATATCTGATACTCTATCCCGGAGCCAGTATTCTCTCCATCGTGCCGATCTTTTTTATCGGCATGCTTATGAACGTGCCCGCCGTACTTGTGATTGGATTTTGGGCTCTGCTCCAGTTCGTTGAAGCCAGTTGGCTTGGCGGTGGCGACATGCAAGGAGGCGGCATCGCCTATTTCGCGCATATCGGAGGCTTCGTCACAGGGGTCGTTTTGATTTTGCTGATGGGCGGCAGAACCCTTTTATATAAAAAACGGGGATATTATCTATAAATAGGCCTTCAACTCCTCGTCCGCCTGTTTCCATTGTATTCAATGGAACTGGAACGGATATTCTTTTAAAAGGACAAAAAGCATTGAGACGCACAATAGCCATCGTTTCGTGTCTTCTCGTTGCCATCGGCGCCTTTGCCGGATTATACGCCGCTGGTAAAAGATTGCAGTCGGAAGCCAAAAATCGCAGGGTTGAGATTGCAATGGAATATGACGATGTCTTACAGCTCGCTTCATCAAGCGGTCAATCCCTGCCATCGGTCATATCCAGTCTGAAAAACGCGGGATTAACCTCCCTCGCCATTCCGGAGGACACTCTTACATCGCTTCAAAACGATGGCTATATCCATATCTTTCATTCCAGAAGGACCACGACCGTTTACGCAGGCTCAATGGAACTGCTTAAAAGAATACAACACGCCCTCATCATTCGAGGATACAGTCTACAAAAAGGGGGACTCGTCCCGAACGAGTCAGGGGTTCAATTCGCCTTCTCCCCAAACCCAGGCGGAGATTCCAAAGCGAACACGCTTTTTTCCGTGCTGAATACCAACTTTGATTCAATCCATCTCCTTGGCATAGGGGTAAATCCTCACAGCGTGGAGGCTATAAAAAGCATGGGATTGAATGTCATCGCCAGGATCAACAATTTCCCCGGAGCCAATGGGTCCAGCATGTATCAGGCGCTCATGGATGTGAAGAGGGAAGGGATTAAGACGGTAATCTTCCAAGGGCTCGAGGTCTTCGGATACAGAGGACAGCAAAAAGCCGCCGCTGAGGCGTTCCTGAGGTCCGGCGTCCAATACGGGCAGGTCGAGTTCGGGAAGCAAAGAGGGGATTCTCAGCTTTCCGAGGAGTTGAAGGGAGCATATGTGAGAGTGCACAGCGTCTCCGACGCCGAGATGGGAACGATGTCGCCAAGCGATGTCATAGAACGTTTCGTGCGTGCGGCGAGGGACAGAAACATCCGTATATGCTATCTAAGAATGATCACATGGGAAGGCGGCGATCCTGTGCAGGAGAACGCGAAGTTCATCTCCAGCATCTGTCGTCAAATCGCCCGCAAAGGGGAGATGAGCTTCGGATCGGCGCATCTATTTGATCCACTCAAACTTCCCAAATTTCTCTTTCTGCTCATGGGGCTTGGAGTGGCGGGGGGCGCCATGATCGGATTGATGCGTTTGGGTCCGTTTTCCGGCAAGACTCTTTTGATGGCGTTGATTATTATGGTTCTGATTTGCGTCGCCTTGCCCATGTTCGGTTTGATGGGCAGAAAGTTGGACGCGCTCCTGGCGGCCTTGATTTTTCCGACAATCGCCTGCATGCGGCATGACATTCTTGAGAGAGATTTTCCAAGCGAAGAACTCTCGGCGAAGGACGCCGGATGGAAGGCGATATACACCATACTGGAGGCGTGCGCCATTACGTCTTTGGGCATCTGCCTCGTGGTTGGTTTTCTCGCATCCCGAATCTTCATGCTCAAAGCCGATCAGTTCTCCGGCATCAAGTTGGCGATCGCGGCTCCCGTCGTTTTCATCGCCATCCTCGCCATTACCGGTATCCCCTCGTTGAGCGGCACCCTCCCAAATGAATGGGATAAGATCAAGATAAGGCTCAAGGATTTCTTCGGAGAGCCTGCAAAAGTGGGACCTTTGCTTCTATCTTTACTGGCTTTGCTTCTGTTAGCGCTGATGATTGCGCGGACGGGCAACGATCCGGGAGTTGGCGTTTCGGGTATCGAGCTTAAATTCCGAGCCCTTATGGACCGGTTCCTCCCCGTGCGACCACGCACGAAAGAGTTCCTCTTCGGACATCCTCTGTTTATTCTGGCGATAGCTCTTTGGTATCGCGGACGGAAAAAATGGGCGCTACCTTTGTTTGTCGCGGGAGTCGTAGGACAGGTTTCGATTTTAAACACCTTCTGTCACATCCACAGTCCATTGCACCTCTCCTTCATTCGAGATGTGGCTGGTTTGGTGTTTGGCGTGGTGATTGGATTGATCCTCTTCTGGCTGAGCGAGAAGATATTCCCGGTAACCAAATCGAACGATACAAGCGGAAAGCAGGAGCCGAGGAAGCGCATGGTCGAAGGAAATGGCTAATGCGTCACCCATAGTTTTGATTTCAGGCTATTACGGTTGCGGCAACAACGGCGACGAGGCGGTGCTTGGGGGAATGCTTCACGCGCTGAAGCGTATTCGAAGCGATTCGGAGGTGCAATATATTGTCCTGTCGCAAAATCCCCCGGAAACGGCGAACATGCATCATGTCCCATCGCTGCATCGCATGCATATCGGCGAAGTGTATCACATGCTAAAACGATGCAACCTGCTCATATCCGGCGGAGGCAGTCTATTGCAGGACACCACAAGCCTGCATTCCCTTGTATACTATCTTTTCATTATCTATCTTGCAATTCAATGTAAAAAACCGGTGGTCATATACGCGCAAGGCATCGGTCCCATACGCAGACCGATCGCACGATATGTGACGCGGCGGGTGTTAAACCGGACTCGGATCATTACCGTAAGAGACGAGGAATCCAAGGGACTCCTGAAAAAGATAAAGGTCTCCACCCCACCCGTATCGGTCACATCAGACCCCGCGTTTCTCGTGGAACCGGCGGATGCGGGCAGAGTCGACGCCATCCTCCAGGAAAATCAGGTGCCCAAGAATAAGAAGCTGATTGGCTTCGCGCTGAGACCTTGGAAATACCCTTCGTTGAAGGATTTGGTCGCCATGGTGGAGGAAATTTGCAAACTCACGGACTATCACCCCGTGTTTCTCCCGATGCACTCGGGTTCGGATCTCTTCTTCTCATCCCTGATTCGGGAAAAATTAAATTGCCCTTCGTCCCTTATAAGAAGTAAAATGAATTACAAGGAAGCGTTGGGAGTAATAAGTGCGTTTAACACGACCGTGGCGATGCGTTTGCATGCGCTCATCTTCGGCGCAAGCGTAGGCTCCAAGCTCTACTCCCTGTCGTATGATCCCAAGGTTGTAAGCCTGATGAAGAGCCTTGATCTTGATGTCTATTGCGAAAACGTGGAGGAATTTAACCCTGTCAATACTGCGAAAAAAGTCGCAAATATGATTGAAAATCCGATTGCTGGAAAAGTTACTCCGGAGAAAATCGCTCAAATACGTGAGGGAGCGATTGAAAACGCCAAAATGGCTCTTGCCATTCTCGATGAAAAGTGATATATTCATGAAGTCACTGGAATAAGAACTCCATCGTAAAGTTACCTGTTTGGTATTCATCCGCTGTATTCACAAGTATGAGGATAGCGTACTATGTCCTAGATGAGTGTATGGCCCCTTAAAAGTGCAGGGAATCAAATAACGCTTTCCATGCGTGGCATCGAACGTAACTTCGGCGATAAATATCGCCATTCCTGAATTTTGCAATCGCCTGATCCGCCGATTTCGGACGAATGATATTGTTCCATACAATCAATGACCCGCGTGAATCGATGTTAGCGTATATTTTATGAAAGACCTTCGATCCATCATCTTGATCTTGATACTCCTGGCAGATTTCGGTGGTGTTCAACCTGTCATGGCTCAAAATGAGACAATATGGGAGAAGATCAATTCCTATTCGACTCCTAGCAGCCATACGAGCGGTACTACCAGCGCTCCTCCCGCTCCGTCCGCAGCCAACGCCCTGAATAAAGCGAACACTCATGTCACTATCAAACCGGCGCCCGTATCCATCCAGCCGAACTCCCGCATAACCATATGGGAGCAATTAAATCGACGCCCATCCGCATCCGCAACGGTTCCGGAAAAGCCCCAAACGATATGGGAGAAGTTGAATTTTCAATCCTATCACGCTCCAGGATATGTCAGCCCCATCCCCATTCCGGAATCATCTCCTGGCAAGGCTCCTTTTTCAAGCGTTACAAGCTTTTTCACTCGAGTTGGCGATGGCATGCAGAAAATCGGTCGCACTCTAGACACCAAAATCAAGGTGCAGGGTCAGCAGACGATAGGCTTTCATATGGAGAACGTCACGGGAAGCGCCGCAGCTTATCAAACGGACAACTATTTCGGGCAACAGGGAATAGCCGGGTCGTACGATAACACGGATTTAACCGTGGAGGGGAAAGTTCTCGGAATCATAAACTTTCAAACCCACTACAGCAATAATATCTACGGAAACCCTTACAACAATCAGATATCATTGAACTACGCTTCGAAAAATCTGAAGGTGGATGCAGGAGATATCACCGGCACCATTCGCGGCAACTCTCTGATCAATTTCACTCGATCATTACAAGGGGTTCAAGTCTCGGCGAACGTCACGAAGGGGTTGAAACTCACTTCGCTCTACTCGCAAACGCGTGCGCAGGTTCAAACCATCACAATTCACGGAGGAAACGGTCCGGGACCATATTACGTGTATGCCGGGGGACAAATCGTGGACGGATCGGTTCAGGTGAGAGTGAACAATCAACCCATGGTGCAAGGCACGGATTACACCTTGGACACCACCACCGGCGAACTGACTTTCAAAACAGGAATGATTATAAGTGAGATGGATACAATCGCGGTATCCTTCGAAACCTACGGACTGAATCAGTCGGTGGGAACGATCAACGGATGGAGAGCGGATGTCACCTCGTTCAGAGGCGCTCAAGTAGGACTGACATACATGCAGGAAACCACTCCTAACGGATCCACCTCCCTGCAAACCAAAACAGACCAATTCTACGGTTACAATAACGCCAACACCCCTTATGTGCTGACGTACCCTGTGGACTTAATCATCCAATATAATTCCGCCGGTCAGATTGTGAGCGCGGTTCCGAAATATCCCATGCAGGCTTATATCGGAGCCACATTGAAAACCTACGGCGTTGATTACATCGTAGACCCGAGCATCCCTAATCAGGTCTATTTCGCCTACCCGGTGCCAAGCTCGGAAGTCATTAAAATCACCTACACCCCGCAAGTCGTAAACGATGTGCCGGGAAACCGAAACGTTTGGGGGGTGGATTCCACTTTCTCTCTTGGAAAGTTAGGGAATTTATCCGCGGAAATGGCGTCCAGCAGTCTGCAAATGACCAGCGGATTGGTTTCGGGAACAGCCTGGAACGTGCGAAGCAATATGTCCTTCCTGAATGACAAACTCAACTTCACCACGTACCTGCGAAACATAGGAACCGATTACACCTCAATTGAAAGCACGGGATTCCAACAAAACGAGAGAGGCGTCACCCTTGGAATGGATTACCAGATAACCCACGGCTTAAAACTCTCCACAACCTATGAATCCACAAAAAAGCCTGACTACAGCTATGACACCACCGGAACGAGTTCAACCGCCACCAGCACGGGTTTGGATCATTTCAAGCAAATACAAGCGTCCTTAAACTGGCAAATCGGACGGACGGGTCAATTCTCCTTTTCCCATAACGGCATGGATACGATCCTTGCCGCAGGGGGTGAATCCAACTACACCACCGATAACCTTGGGTTGAATTGGAATTTCAAATCATTTGGCTTCGGTCTCAATATGGGCCAAAACAAGAATTACTCCTCATATGTCGCCACCCCATCCACCACGACCGGCTCCACAACCACTCCCGCTCAGCTATCCGTCACAGGCACCAACTCCTTCAACACCAATTTGAACATGCACTGGCGGGCGGGGTCGAACTTGAACCTCAGTGGAGTCCTTGCGGATAGTAGTATGACAAGTAACACAGGGGTGAAATCCACCGCTACCGATATGAGTTTGACGGCGGACACCAAACCGATGCGAAATGTGAGTTTGAAGCTGAGTTATCAAAATCAAAACTCCGGCAACTACTCCCTTTACGGGACCACAACATCCACCGCCACGACAACCCCGCTAACCGCAAACGCGATCGCAAGCAAAATGATGTACGCTTTTCCGGGTTTCCCGTTTTTACGGTACGGAACCCCCGCATTGAGAGATGCGTCCAGCATTTACAACAACTTCCCCAACATACCCACCGCAAATACAGGTACAAATCTGCTCGGCTCCATAACCGGCACCACCTATGCGGGCGGTGGATACAACAGTGCCGTGGGCGGTTACGGGAACTATAGCGGACTGTTAAGCAACAGCAGTGCGAACACATACAACAGCACCAGTTTCACTGGACAGTCAAATGGGATTAGCGCATTGCTCAGCTATCAACCTTGGCGCACCATGTCCTTCGATTTGAATTGGAGCCAGTCCAGTAGCCAGGGAAACTACCTATACAACAGTACGCAGAATAGTGTCACACTAAACTGGAGCTATAACACAGGCGAGCGTTTCGCATGCAACGCCAGCATCAGCGCTCAGAACATGGTATACCTCGGCAATAACGGAGGATCGAACAGCAGTCTTTTCTTCTTCAATATCCGAACCAAGCCTTGGGGAAAGCTCACCACGACGTTAAGCTATCAATCCATGGTTGCCAACAGCACCTTGAGCTCCAGCGCCACCAACACCACCACGACCATACCGGGATCCATCGCCATCCCGTCAACAATGAACACGCAGTTAAACGCCTACTCATCCAGATTTGAATATCCCGTCTGGTTAAAAAGCAACGCCTACCTTGAGTACGATTACGCTTTGAGTACGGGATATCTGGCTTCCGAACAAAAGACGTTCCTCTTGGGAATCGATTTCGGTCTCACTCAGAACGCCAGCTTTTCACTCGGCTGGAGATATCAGGAGAATATCAGCACCGACGTGACAAACGGTTCAAGCAACTATCAGGTGAATTCCCTGGACGCCAATATCAACCTGCACTTCTAAAATGCCGTATCCGTTCTTTTCGGGTCTGAAAGAGTGCGACCCCCTTACCAAGCCTATCGGCGCCAATCGTGTTACACGCCTTCAAATGAGAGGAGGAGTAAGATGACTACAAGCCGGAAATTCAGTCGAAGAGAGATGATCGGCAAAACCGCCGCAGCCTTCGCGATCCCCTATTTCGTTCCTAGCGAGGTGATCGGATGGAAAGGCAGAACCGGAGCGAATGACAGAATCGTCATTGGCAACATTGGGGTGGGAGGCATGGGCATCAATCATGTCGCTTCGGATAGCGCGGCGATTTGCGATGTGGACGATGGTCACATGGCGAACGCCGCGAAACGAGTGACTCAAGGAACGCCCCTCCTCACCAAGGACTTTCGGCGTATTCTTGACCGCAAGGATATCGATGCGGTGATGATCGCCACGCCGGACCACTGGCACGCCGTGATGACGGTCATGGCATGCCAGGCGGGCAAGCATGTTTATTGCGAAAAACCCACCTCGCGCACCATTGAGGAGGGCAGAGCCATGGTGAATGCGGCTCGATATTATGATCGCACGGTGCAAATCGGGGCGCAGGGACGATCCACCCCCTCGGGCAGGTCCATCGCCAACTACGTCTTGAACGGGATGATTGGAAAGGTCAGTCGCGTGGACGTATGGCATGTATTAAATTTCTCCACCACGGACTGGGGCGATCCGCAACCCGTTCCCGCCTCTTTGGATTGGAATATGTGGCTGGGCCCCGCAAAATGGGTTGATTACAATCCCATCCGCTGCTTCTTCAATTTCCGATGGTTCATGGATTTCGGCGCGGGGTTTATTCGCGACCGAGGGATGCACGCCTTCAGCATCGTTTCCTGGGCGATGGATAACGATCATTACAAGGGCGTCGTAACATGCGAGGCAACAGGAGAGAGAAAAACGGTGGGGTGCTATGACGTGCCGGACACTATGAGCGTCACTTGGACATTTCAAAATCCCAGATGGACGCTCACATGGGGACAACCCGGGAACCCTCCCTCGCAAAATCCGCAAGGCTGGGGGGCGATCTATCACGGGGATAAAGGGGAATTGCTCCAGTTCGGAGGGGATGGAGGATGCGACACAGAGCCAAAAGCCAAGGAGTTCAAAGTCCCTCCTGGTGGCAAGGAAGTGACGGTAAGCAATAACCACCGGGAGAACTGGTTGAACGCAATCCGCACACACGCCAAACCCATTATGGACGTAGAGATCGGCTACCACGTTGTCACCCTCTGCATCCTTGGGAATATCGCCTGGACCCTGGGGCGCAAGGTGACCTATGATTTCACTCGTGAAACCTTTATAAACGACGAAGAGGCGAATAGAATGCTCCGTGGAGAGTATCGCGCTCCATGGCAGATATAGGGAGGCAACCGATGAATCCTGATCTTTTCCAAAAAATCGAGCGGATACTTCACGATATGATACATGGGGACGACACCGCGAAGCTCCAAGCGAACGTGGATGCCGCTGAATTGCCCTCCGAGGCGGTGCCGAGGATTGCTGAAGTCTGCAACGAAGATGACCGCGTACGCTCTAAAACCGCCGGAGAAGTTCTTAAGATGATGACGCACCACGCGGCAAGACCCGGTGCGAGGGTGGAAGCTAGAAACATGACGGGTGAACTCTCCAAACTCGTCAATGACAACTCCCCCAAAAACCTGCGATTACTCGCTATTGATCTGCTGGGATATGTGGGAGGGGCGGAAGCGGTTCCTGCTCTTTCAAGGCAACTGACGGATCCGGTCACTCAGGACGTTGCTCGCATGGCTTTGGAGCGAATCCCGTCCCGAGCCGCGGAAACGGCGCTCAAAACCGCGCTTTCCAAATCCTCCCCTGAATTCCGAAAGTCCTTGGAGCTTTCTCTCTCGCACAGAAAGATGGAATTCAAAACGGTGGGCGTTAAGCTTTGAGATCTCGATGACAATTGACTTGCATAACTTATGGATGGGGTTTTCAGGCAGGTAATCGTGTTCGATGGGAACTTTTTCATCACTCAACCGTTATAAGAACGATAGTCCACGCGTAAGTGGAGGATCCACCCCTTTTTCATGCCTTAAGAGTATGTTGAAATTCGCCGGAGGAGAAATGAGGAGTGGAATTTCGCGCTTCACAGAGGAGAGAAGGATGAGTGATGATTTAAAAGCGAGCCTGAACCTGCCTTTCGCGGAAACGGTTCAAAAAGTCAAGGAGGCGTTTCAAGCGGAAGGCTTTGGCGTGATAACGGAAACGGACATGCAAAAAACCCTCAAAGATAAGATTGGGAAGGAGATTGAACCCTACACGATTCTCGGGGTGTGCAATCCAAACTTTGCTTACCGAGCTCTTCAAGCGGAGCATGAGATTGGTTTGATGCTTCCATGCACGGCGCTTGTGCATGAATGCGAAGGACAAACCAAGGTGGCGGTGCAAGATCCTGCGATCATGGTGCAATTACTGCCAAGCAAGGAGATGGAGCCTATCATTGAGGAGGTGAGAGAAAAACTCGCTCGTGCGATTCAACATTTGAAGTCTTAACGCATACCGGATCACTGGGATTAAGCCGCTTGATACCATCCAAATCTCACCGATCAGGCGGCATTTTTACATCCGTCCTAACAACATCATACCTACCCATTACCATTCTTCAAATAATATGCTTCCCTGTGTTCGAACCCCGCGAAGGGTGAAAAGACGGAGTTCCCGAGAGGCTCCGAGGACGTTTCCATGGTTCTTGACAACACAACTGAGACGTACTGAATGCTGGAACAGAGACATCTGAACGCCCCTCAAAAAAGATTTCAAAAAAATTATCGGAATCGTTGACAAAACCATCGTAATATATGTATATTCATATATATATAGAATACAGGAGTAATCCATGGTCATTGACGATGAATTGATAGATATGGAAACGCTTGAGCGAGTGGCGCCGGTCATTCGCAACGCGGCTCACCCTCTCCGCTTGCGTATTTTGGACTACCTGAACCATGAGAAGGAGCCCAGAACAGTCACCGAAATCACCGAGGCGGCGGGGGCTTCTCAAGCGATCGTTAGTCAGCAACTTCGAATCCTAAAGGATCAAGGATTGATCTCTGCGAAAAGAGACAGTCACAACGTGCTTTATTGCATCGTCGATCCAAGCGTTCTTCTTCTATTGGAATGCATCCGAAGCCATGATGGATTATGCATAAAACCACCGAATATGTAAAATGGATGTTCCAAACCGCAGTTTATCGCATCATGGCTAGAATGATGCCTTGTTGATTATAGTTCACGACGATTATGAACGTGAAAACAGAGAAAATACATCGCTAAGCATCAGGAGTTGCATCAAATGAATACAAAAAAAATCACCTTGCTTTCTCTTATCGGACTGGTTATCGTGGCAGGGATATGGTATGCCTTCGCCAACATGAAAAAACACCCCGCATTGGCGGAAAGCGTGGAGAATAATCCCGCGCGGATCGTGGATGCGAATGTGATGACCGCGTCGTACGTCACCACTCCGAAATGGTTGGAAGTGATTGGCACCGTACAATCGGAATACGACGCGCCGGTGTCCTCAAGGGTGATGGGATTGATAACCAAGGTCAATGTACACGAGGGGGACATCGTTCACAAAGGCGAGACACTCGTCACACTGGATAAACGGGATTTGCAAGCGGGCATTCAGCAGGCACTTGCGAATCTTCACAGCGCCAAGGTGGGCTACCAAAACGCCGTTGTGTCGGAGAAAATGGGCGAAGCCATGAGCAACGCGAAGATAGCGTCCGCTCAGGCTGCGGTGAGAGAAAGTCAGGCGGCGCTAAAGGCTGCGCAAGCAAAACAGGAGCTTGTAATCAACGGCCCGCGAAAACAGCAAAGGGTGCAGGCGAATCTTGGGGTCATTCAGGCGCAGGCGGAACTGGACCTTGCGCAGAGAAACTTTGATCGCATGAAAAACCTTTATCAACAGGGTGCGATATCCAAGCAACAGTACGACACCTACGACACCCAGCTAAAAGTGGCTCAGGCGCAATATAACACTGCGGTGCAGTCGCAGAGCATGACGCAGGAGGGTAGCCGCAAAGAGGATATTCAGGCGGCGAACGAAGGCGTGCGACAAGCGATGGCGGCGTATAATCAGGCCGAAGCCGGTCTCAAGCAAGCCATCGCAGGCGCCTTGCAAGTAAACGTTCTTAAAGGAGAGGTTCAGAGCGCCGCAGCTGGAGTGCGACAGGCTCAGGCTGCGTTGCAAATCGCCATTGTTGGAAAGGACTATGCCTCTGTACAAGCCCCCTTTGACGGAGTTGTGGAAAAGAGAATGGCAGATCCCGGGGCTTTCGCAAACCCCGGAGTTCCCTTGCTCATGATCCAGGGAGGCGCGCTTCGTATCGAGGCGATCGTCCCCGAAAATGCGCTTTCCATCGTCCATTTGGGCGACATGGAGCCTGTGTTCATTGATGCGCTGAATGGCAAGAAGGTTATGGGCAAAGTCGTGGAGATATCGCCTCAAGGCAATCCAGCAAGCCATACATTCATTGTTAAGCTTCAACTGCCTTCAAACGCCAACATCCGTAGCGGAATGTACGGCAGAGTGCGATTTCAGCTCGGTGTGGAAAAACGTCTGATGGTTCCATCCACCGCACTCATTGAGTTACAAGGACTTCATTATGTTTTCGTGGTGAACAACGATAATATCGCCAGGCTGAGGATTGTGACCATAGGACAACCCATCGGAAACGAATACCCCATTCTCTCCGGTGTCAATCCGGGTGAGAGAGTGATCATAAGCGGAACGAACAGGATTAAGGACGGGGACATCGTTCACAGCGGCTCCGCCTCGTCGTAAGGGTGAATCCATCGCAGGCTGATCCATTAAAACATACCTATGAGGATCATCCTAACGGGCAATATGCTTGTCCGGCATTACCCAAATACTCTGGACGACAATATCTTGAACCTTGCGAGAACACTGAATAAAGTTACGCCTAACCTCGAAATATAAGGGGCTGAATATGAAACTAGGACTTGCCGGCCGCTTGGCTTCGGCTTTTATAAACTCGAAACTGACACCGTTGATTATCATCACATCACTGTTGCTAGGCGTGTTCGCCACGTTAAAAACGCCTCGCGAAGAGGACCCTCAGATAGTGGTTCCGATGATGGATATTCTTGTCTCCATGCCGGGATCGTCCGCCAAGGAGGTGGAAAGAAGAGTTTCCATCCCCATGGAGAAACTAATCTGGGAGATACCGGGTATTGAATACGTCTATTCCACATCGAGTCCCGGACAAAGCCTGGTGGTGGCTCAATTCTATGTGGGATGGAACGAGGATGAAGCGTTGGTGCGGTTGAGGGAGAAGCTGCAATCCCATTACGATATCATCCCGCCTGGGGCGTCGCTGCCGATCATCAAGCCGCGATCCATTAACGATGTGCCCATCCTCGCTCTCACACTGCACAGCAAAGACTATAACGCATACCAATTACGCTTGCTTGCGGAGAGAATCGAGGATGAGATCAAGCCGATTTACGACATCTCCGAAACCCATATCATTGGCGGCGATCGACGCGAAGTGCGGGTGACGCTGGATCGTGAAAAGATGGCTGGTTACAACCTCGCACCGGAGGAGGTGGCGCAGGCTCTGGGTGGAGCGAACCAATCCGCCGTTGCAGGATACTTCTCGCATGACAACACGGAGTTTGCGATCAAAACCGGAACATTCCTCAAAAATATCGAGGATGTCGGCTCTATCGTGGTTGGAGTGTTTCAAGGACGTCCGGTCTTTCTTTCCGATATCGCCCGGATTCAGGACGGTCCCGAGGAACCCAAGGACTACGTTTTCCTAGGATATGGAAAGGGAAGCGGAAAACCGAAGAATGAACGAGGGCTCCAACCAGCGGTAACCATCTCCATCGCAAAACGAAAGGGTTCCAATGCCGTCAACGTGGTTGACGCCGTGATGAAAAAGGTTGACGGACTCAAAGGCACTCTAATCCCATCCGATGTTTACATTACCGTAACGCGGAATTACGGCGCCACAGCCGAGGAAAAGTCCAACGATCTTCTGTTCCACATGCTCATCGCGGTGATCTCGGTGACATTGCTTATAGCGATCACCTTGGGATGGAAGGAATCCTTGGTGGTATTAATCGCCATTCCTGTGACGCTCGCATTAACGTTGCTGGTGTTCTATTTGTATGGATATACGCTGAACCGCATTACGCTTTTCGCTCTGATATTCTCCATCGGCATTCTGGTGGATGATGCGATTGTGGTCGTGGAGAACATCGTACGGCACAGTCGATTGCCTTTGGATCAAAGGAAACCCCCATTGGAATCGGCGATATACGCCGTCGATGAAGTGGGAAATCCGACGATTCTCGCCACCTTCACAGTCATCTCCGCCATCTTGCCTATGGCTTTCGTTTCAGGGATGATGGGTCCTTACATGAGACCGATCCCCGTTGGCGCCTCGGCGGCGATGCTCTTCTCCTTAATGGTGGCGTTTATCGTAACGCCCTATGCAGCGTATAAGTTGTTGAAGGAGGGGCATCCGCACAAGCATTCCAAGCATACCGAAGGGGAAAAGGAGATGCTTTTGGTGCGCATATACAAGAAAGTGATGCGCCCGATGTTGAGATCGTGGAAATTGCGATTGATATACTTTATTACGGTGGTGGTATTGCTGATTGGATCGATCCTGCTTGTTGTGACCAAGGTAGTGGTCGTCAAAATGCTACCGTTTGACAACAAGAGCGAATTTCAAATCATCATCGACATGCCGATGGGAACCACTTTGGAGCAAACTGCGGCCGCCACACGGGCGATGGCGAATTTCATCGCCACCGTGCCGGAGGTGCACGACTATGAAATGTACGTGGGCACTGCAAGCCCTTATAACTTCAACGGGTTGGTGCGCCACTATTACATGCGCCAATGGCCCTATCAGGCGGATATACAAGTAAACCTTGTGGGCAAAAGCGAACGCTCCACCCAAAGTCATGGCATCGTGACGAGAATCCGACCCGAAATCGCCCGAATCGCCAAGCAATGGGGAATCCGGGTGAAGGTTGCGGAGGTTCCTCCTGGGCCCCCTGTCCTTGAAACATTGGTCGCGGAGGTTTTCGGACCAACGCAAAAAGACCGTTTGGACATCGCGAAAAAAATCAAGCACATATTCAACACCACGGACGGGGTGTGCGACGTGGACTGGTATGTGGATGACAATCAGCCCACTTACCGTTTCGTTGTGGACAAACAGAAAGCCGCATTAAACGGGGTTGACACCGCGAATGTCAATGATACGTTAACGCTCGCTCTATCCGGCCAGGTCGTGGGGTTGGCGCATGACGCAACTGCGCGCGAGGATATTCCAATCAAGTTGCGTATCTCCAGAGCGGAACGAAGCGGATTCCTTCAACTTGAACAGCTCTATGTCGCCGCCCGGGACGGACACTTGGTGCCGTTGCAAGAGTTGGTTAAGCCGGTGCGGGTGGACACGGACAAGTCGCTTTACCGTAAAAATCTGCATGGTGTTGTGTATGTCACAGGAGATGTGACGGGAAGGCTCGACAGCCCCGTATACGCCATGCTCAACATGGATAAGCGAATCGACCAGTTACGCGGAGAGAACGGACACAAAGTGGACGTTATGTTCACCCACATCCCCACCACCACGAATCAGGTGAAGATGAAATGGAGCGGGGAATGGGAGATAACATATGAAGTGTTCAGGGATCTGGGGATCGCGTTCGCCGCTGTCCTCGTGCTCATCTACATCCTCGTGGTGGGCTGGTTCCAATCCTATAAAACTCCGTTCATCATCATGACCCCCATCGCTCTTACATTGATCGGTGTGTTGCCGGGGCACTGGATAATGGGTGCGTATTTCACCGCCACATCCATGATCGGGTTCATCGCGGGAGGCGGTATCATCGTGCGCAACTCCATATTGCTCGTGGATTTTATCGAGTTGCGCTTGGAGGAGGGCGTTCCTTTGGAACAGGCTGTCATTGATGCGGGGGCGCTGAGGTTCCGTCCCATTCTGCTTACGGCGGCTGCGGTGATCGTTGGTTCGTTTGTGATCCTGTTCGATCCAATATTCCAAGGAATGGCGATTTCATTGATGGCAGGCGCTATCGCCTCCACGATCCTCTCGCAGATGGCTGTTCCTATTCTGTATTTCCTCATGAAGAGTTCGGAACTGAAAAAACAGGAAAAAGAGATGAGGAAGTTGAACAAGGAGGAAGGCGCCTGAGAGTGCAATCGTCATCCAGGCAAGACCGCGCATCTTGCCGTGTGACGAATAATCCGTGAATAAGGAGCCAATTATGACTATTGAAAAATGGTTGCGACTGGTCGCAGGGGTCGCGGTGCTGATCTCCATCACATTGGGATTAATAGTGAACCACTGGTGGTTCGCCTTCACCGCCTTCGTCGGAGTGAACCTGCTGCAATCGGGTTTCACAAACTGGTGTCCGGTGAAATGGGCGTTGGAGCGAATGGGAGTGCCTCCCTGCGCTTAAGGAAGCCAAGAAGGACGCGGTACAATTCCCGCGTCCTTTTCCATGCTGTTTCATGGTCTCTTTTCCGCTCATTTTATTATCACATCCCGTTAACGCTGATGGAAATAGAGTTGAAACCATCTTCACTTTGGGATATACTGCAGTAAAGGTTTGAATTTGAGGAGTGGTATGTCTAAGCTATTTTTCGCGTTTACGGTTGCATTCACCTTATTGACGATGGGGGCGAAGAGCGATAGTTGTGCGAACGTCGCCAGTGCGACACCATCCTTGGAGCAATTCGCGACATCCGACATCTCGGACTTTAAGGCGAGCGTGGTGGTGGATATGGCGAACGAACAGCAGTTGCAAAAGATCAATCGAGATTTCGCGATCATATATCGTCTTAAAAAACTGAATATCTATTACAAAGACCCCGACAAGCTGCGCATGGAGAACAAGTACGCTTTGATGATTATCAATGGAGATTCCCGATATTACCAAATCCCCATGCTTGGCATCAAACGAACTGATCACATCCCAAGCGACATGAGCCAGAAGCACTCGCTGTTGGACTTGGGCATCTTGCCGGCGAGCGGTCTTGCCAATATCGAGAGTAAATTTGTCGGCTCTGAAACCGACAATGGCTCCAAGATTGATATCTTCGATTTTAATTTCAAAGGGGACACGGATTCAAACTATAAGATCTGGGTGAACACCTCCAACAAATTAATCGAAAAGAAGGAATGGTATGGAGCTGGGAACAAGCTGAAGGCGATATTTCTCTATAAATCACCAAAGGAGATCAAGCCCGGATTATGGTTGCCAACGCGCATAGAGGTGTTGAACGCCGATGGCAGCGTAGCGGCTATCACATCCTATGAAAACATCCAGGTGAACGGGAATCTGTCCAATTCCCTCTTCGTTATATCTTGAGGCTCAACGAAACACTGCTCTCATTCAGTCCATTCCACAGGAGTTACTTTTGCCCGAACACATAGAACACACCATTTTCATTTTTCTCAACCGAGATCCCGCCAACCCGTTTTGCGATCGTCTTTTTTTCTTCCTTACCACTTTGCACCAGCAAAAATGGTTTCAAATTCTTGTTATTTTATTCGTTGCCGCCATCTTTTGGAAAGGCACGAGACGAGGCAAGGCTTGGGTGCTTTGCATCCTTCTCGCCATCGGCATCACCGATTCCTTCTGCACAAGGCTTCTCAAGCACCCTATTGACAGGATTCGTCCGTGCCATCGTATGTACCCGGGAGGTCCGATGGAAGTGCCGGACATCCATCTTGTGGGCAACTGTCCCGGTCCCGGCTCCTTCCCATCCAATCACGCGGCGAACACAATGGCTTTGGCGGTGGTGTGCTGGCAATTCACAAAGAGCAGAAAAAAATGGCTCTGGTTCATCATCCCCGCACTTATAGGATACACGCGTATCTACCTAGGCTACCACTATCCGTCCGATGTTCTGGGTGGATGGATCATTGGAGCGTTCCTCGCCTGGCTATTCATGCGTTTAACGCGCAAATGGAATATGGCTCGCGATGGGTCTGCGCCCTCTGAGACCGCCAACTCCTGAATTCAGTTTCGCCGCCAAAAAAATATTTCCCAAAAAGGTTAAATTTTTATCTACGCGCGGAACTTTATGGTTTGCAGTTTCGCTTCATATATTGAAATTAACTGTCAACCGGTTGAAATAATGACCACAATTTCAATTTCAAATTCACTATCGGAGGGACATCAGAATTGAAGAAGTTACTTTACAGCGTTTTGGCTCTTGTCTTCGCAGTCAGCCTGTTCGGCATGTCTAAAGCGAACGCCGCCAAGAAGCCTGAGCACAAAAAGATGGTAAAAACCATCAAAGGCAAAAAGACCGAAGCTCACAAGTGGGCTAAAAAGGGTAAAAAGGAAGTCGCCGAAAGAACCATTCGAGTCCGCAAACTCGTTGGTTACAAAAAGGAAGGCAAAAAGAGAGTACCCGTGTACAAGTGGGTTACCGAGAAGAGACCGGTTTCTCATAAATGGGTCAAAGGCAAAAAGGAAATCGCCCACAAGAAGTTGACCAAAAAGATTGCCCACAAGAAGTTGACCAAGAAGATTTCCCACAAGGGAAAGAAATAGTTTCTAATGAAAAAGGTCGGAACCTAATCGTTCCGACCTTTTTTCTTGTCTCCCAATTCCATCATTCAAGGGGAATCTCGCCTTCGAAAACCTCCTCGGCAGGACCGGTCATCATCACTCTGTTATCCCCCATCCATTCAACCAAAAGGTCACCCCCCGGAAGATGGACATTCACGCGTTTAACCGTTTTGCCATTCAATGCAGACGCAACCACCGCCGCGCACGCACCCGTTCCGCATGCGAGAGTAATACCAGCCCCACGCTCCCAAGTGCGCAGTATGATCTCGGAATTGGAGCAAACCTTCACCACTTGAACGTTGGTGCGCTGGGGGAAGGATTTATGGTTTTCAATTTGCGGTCCCACCCGCGCCAAATCGAAAGATTCGATATTGTCATCGAAAATAACCACATGCGGGTTCCCCATGGAAACGGCGGTGATCTCATACCTCTTCCCGTCCGCCTTCAAGGGTTCCGCCACAACCTTTTCCGTATCCTCGCCACGCATGGGTATTTCCGAGCGACGCAGGCGAGGCTGTCCCATGTCCACGCGTACGTTTTCCACTTTCCCGCCGCGAGTTATCAACTTCAGCACTTTTACGCCAGCGAGGGTTTCCACCTTAACCGTAGAATCAGACACCAATTTTCTGTCATACACGTATTTGGCGAAGCACCGAATTCCATTCCCGCACATTTCCGCTTCGCTTCCATCGGGATTGAACATTCGCATACGGAAATCCGCCATTCGCGAAGGGAGAACTAGGATCAACCCATCTCCTCCGATGCCGAATTTACGATCATTCACCTTAATGCTGATCTCCGCCAAACGCTCTTCCACAAGAGGGTCATTCAGACAATTCACTACAATAAAATCGTTGCCGATCCCCTGCATTTTCGTAAATAACAATATCCAACTCCTTCTTATCACACACGAAACGAACCCCCGTCACGATATTAACATTTTAATACGCAACGGAGGTGTTTTTTTATGTCGAAATGGAAAACGCTTAAGGCGAAAGCTGAATATTTAACAGTCTTACGCTCGTCTTGCGGCGGTTCTATTCCTGAACTAACGTCTCATCCGCCCCTACGCCAACTCTCTGAGGGATAGCCCCTCTCTCCTGGGATTGGGCTTCTCTGTGAGCCTCCACGTAAAAATTGGATACAGGTCGTGTGGGGACAATTGAAGTGACAGCGTGTTTGTACACCAACTGGGTGGGGCGCCCCACTGAATCCAACAAGATGGTAAAGGCGTCGAAACCGCGCACGACACCCCGTAATTGAACGCCTCCCATAAGATAGATGGTAACGCCGATGTTTTCCTTGCGAACCTGGTTGAGAAAGATGTCCTGCAGATTGAGTTGTGGCTTATTCATAATTAAATGCTGACCTCCCACAAAGATAAAATACAAAAAAGAACAAACAGGTTGCCGCCAAGTATCATACGCATGAGGCATTGAAAAGCTCAGCGACCATCTCCTCTTCGCGGCTGAACCTTGCAACTACCTTTATAAATGAGACAAAATCATCCGCGCCACCTGATAGGATTCCATACCCTTCACTTCCAACCAAATCAGGTCCGCATCCGCACGAAACCATACCAGTTGCCGTTTCGCGAATTTCCTTGTATTACTCTTTATCAATTCAACGGCTGTAGGGTGATCAATTTCCCCTTGGATATATCGTACCATCTCCTTGTAACCAAGGCTTCGCATTGATTGAGAATTCGTCGGTACGCCTCTTGCCAGCAAGGAACGCACCTCCTCCTCCAAACCATCGGCAATCATCCTTTGCACTCGCTCGTCGATTCTGGAGTACAATGTCTCGCGGTCCAGATTGAGTGCGAACTTCAAAGCCTTTTTGGGGGTTCTGTTCTCCTTGTCCCTTTTGTGTTGGACGGATATAGGTATGCCCGTGCGATGATGAACTTCCAACGCTCGTATAATGCGTATACGGTCATTTGGATGAATTCGTCTCCCCGCTTCGGCATCCACGCGGCATAACTCCGCATGAAGGCTGGCAACGCCTTCACGCCTCGCGCGTTCCTCAAGAGCCTGGCGTAACATAGGCTCCCCGGGAGTCTCCGTTAGGTTAAACCCCTCCAGGAACGCACGGATGTACAACCCCGTTCCCCCTGCCAATATGGTTCTTCTGTTATTCGTCAGTATTTGTTGATACGCCTGTTCAGCAAGCTGACTAAACCGAGCCACATTGAAGCTCTCATCCGGATCGACGACATCCACCAAGTGAAACGTAGCGAGGGATCGCTCCCTCATTGTCGGCTTGGCGGTGCCTATATCCATTCCCTTATATATCGCCATGGAATCGGCGCTGATCACCTCCCCGTGAATTTCGCGAGCCAAATCCACTGCGACCGCCGTTTTACCGGTGGCGGTCGGGCCGACTATGCACACAATGGGTTCATCGTTCCGCGTCAAAGTCATACGATCCATCCGGTTCTAAGTATAGCACAAAGCCCTATTGCATGCAATTACATGCGGCATGAGGTTCCTCGGCATGAGTGGTTGGGAACAAAATGGTGTGTTTTACGTCTTATAAGAATATAAAATAATTGTGGATGCGTTTCTGAGATTTCACCAAGTGTGAGATTTGATATCTATGTCCCTATTTGCATAATTTACAAACTCCTCAATACAAAGGTATGGAGATGGTGAAAACCACCTACATCTCTTTTGCAGACAATATGCTAAACGCCGGCGTGCATTTTGCTCATCATCGAGTCCATCGTGCGTAAAGGCGTGTCATTTCACAAAATTAGGCGACGAATACGAAGGAGACGCTCATGCTTGAAGAAGTCACGAAGAGTACTCCCTCCCCGGAGAGAGGGGAAATCCGATGGGATTACCAAATTAAATCCTTTCATGCTCGCAATAATGCGGCCTTTGAGGAGATTTTGAAGGAGGAAGGCGGCAATGGATGGGAATTGGTTTGGATACAATGCCCGGTAACCTACGAGTACAACTGCATATTTAAAAAAGTCATCCCCTAATCATATCGACATGCAGCCATTCACGAAGGAATGGCTGCATGTTATACATCCCATGAAGACGTCATGGATATCGAAATCCGAGGCGACGGGATCTATCACACCATCATATATTACGCCATATCCACCATGCGACGAATGAGATTGAGGGTGTTTCTCGCCCCTTCAATTTCGTCTCCGTTCGGCGGGCAGGATTCAACCCCCCAGCATCCTTTGTAATTTGCATCCAAAAGGAGCTTTATCGCCTCGTCGGGACGATCGGAAATCGGGTTCCCCTCTTCATCCCAATCGAAGGTTTTCACATGGGTTGCCACTGCATACGGAGCGCATCGTTTTCGTCCTTCGTCGCGAACATCCTCCCTCCAGTTATGCGTATCATACAAAAGCCCCAGACCTGGAATGGATTCCAATAACTTAATCACGTTATCCGGCAGGATGGAAGGTCCCCAGTGATTTTCAATGAGAATTTGAATGCCCATGTCCGATGCTCTTCGAATGATGTCTTTGTAGCCATCCACGATGATCGTGAAAACATCCGAAGGCATCTCCACCGGACCGCCTGCATCCACCCGCATCTGTTTCGCGCCAAGCCTATGACAAATATCCATCCAAAGATAGGCTCTTCGCCTATTCTCCATTCTGGCTTCGGGAGTGGGCTCGTAGATGTGAGCGCCATCCACGGCGATGCAGCCGAAGGGCAAGCCGGCGGAATCAGCCGCAGCTTTGACCTTTTCGAGATATTCTTCCCCGCCAGCCGTGAGATGTTGCGATTCGGAAGGATTATGTCCCGCGTGCAAAACCTCATCTCCGCTCTTTATCTCGGATAAAAATGCATTCCAAGGATCGAGCTGAGTGCACCCCAGCTCCTTGCACGTCTGAATGTACTGAAACATATCCTGTTTCCCGGCCGCAAACAGACGGTGAAAGCTAAAAGAACAAATAGCAGTTTGCATATTGTATTTCCTTAAATTGGAGTTGAACGACGTTCCACCCTCCTGTCATTCGTCTAAATCCGCCCCCCCGCCGACGCCATCACCGGCGGATTCCGAGGCCGCACCGGACATCTCCTCCTCCAGTGCGGCCTCCAAATCGTCCCCCATATCCTCATCCATAGCTTTGCCCATTTCGCGCACCCATTTGCGCATCGCCTTGGGATCGTTTTCGATATCCCCTATCAAAGATTCGTCCGCCAGGCTTTCCAGTTTATCCTCTTCGGATCGCAAACGCGAAAAACGGGAGATCAGCTTGGTGAGATTGGAGCCTCCGCATTTGGGGCATGCCGGTTGGCGCGAATTCGATACAACTCCAACCAGCGCACTGAATTTCCGATGGCAATCTTCGCATATGAATTCAAATATCGGCATATCCGAACCTTCACTCCTCTTTCATTTTATTGTAAATCTCTCTCAAATAATCTGCGGTTTGCTCCGGAATTGCGGTGGTGATGTATATCCCCGTACCCAATTCAAATCCCGCCGCCGTGGTCATTCTCGGCAAAATTTCTATATGCCAATGGAAATAATCCATGCAGCGATCCCGTGTGGGCGCATTGTGCAGGACTAAATTATAATCCGGATTATTCGCCGCCACATTTAATAGATGAAGGGCGCTCTTTAGCACAAACGCGAGCGACTTCAGTCGATTTCCATTACTATCGTTGATAAAAGAGGCTCCATGCTCCTTTGGCAGGATCATCATTTCGAAAGGATAACGAGAGGCGAATGGAGCGAGCACCGCGTAATCGTCGGTTTCAAAGATAACTCGCTCGCCTTTAGCCAGCTCTTCCTTGAGGAGATAGCAGTAGACGCATTGCACGCGGTCATCGTAAAATCTCCTAGCCTCCTCAATCTCCTCCCGAACGTTGGTCGGAACAATCGGCGTGGCGATCAACTGAGAGTGGGGATGCGCCAAGGACGTCCCCGCCGACACTCCATGGTTTCTGAAGACCGCCACGAACTGTATTCGATGATCCTGAGCCAAGGAGGACATACGGTGTCCCGTGGCTTGAATCACCCTCTCCACTTGCTCCAAAGGTTGCATCCCAAGGCTTTGATTGTGTACGGGCGTCTCCACAATCACTTCATGCGCGCCAAAACCTGAAATGGTGGTGAATATATCCGGAAATTCCACCTTCAGCGTAGCCGACGATGAGAGAGCCGCGAAGCGATTGGGAATCACCCTCACTTTCCACCCAGGAGTGTCGGGAGCCGTGCCATCTCGGATGGCGTAGAGTTCCGGTGGCGTGTTCTGTTCATTCCCCATACAGAAGGGGCAGTCATCTCGATGTTCCGGCTCCGTTTCCACTGCGGTTTTACGAATAAAGTCGTGAGGCCGCTTTGCGCGTTCCGTGGAGATGATCACCCATCTTTTCGTCGCAGGGTCCTGCCGTAATTCTGACATTATTTCCTCCCACTGTGTTTATTTGTTGATATGTTCCACGGCATAATTCTCAAAAAAAGAGATACCTTGAATTGACTGTAAATGTCCAGTTCCGATCGCTTTACCATGCTGAAGTAACTTACGAAGGTCGGAAATCGTTGCGAAACATGGGGAGATGAGGCATGCTCCCCAGCCATGAGCATGGAAAGGCTCCGACAGGACAGTTCGCCATTACCTTATCATATTTGACAGAGCTTCGCAACACTCAATTCCCCGGATCCGGCTAATAAGCTCACGAAAGCCGCCATTTCTTTCCTAAATGATAGCATATTGCAGTAACCCATACGGTTCTTGTGCATGGAAGGGTATATTGGATATATGGGATAACAAAGGGTTGAGGAGGGTTTTGAATGGAGATACGCATTTCGGTGACGGGGTTGCTTTATATTATCGCAGGGGTATTATCCCTTTATGGCATTATGCGCGTGATGAACATGATGACTATCATATTCCTCATCACTGCTTTGATATCGATAGCGGGTTTGATAAGCGTGTTCGAGAAGAAGGATAAAGGGGGGAGCGACAGCTGACCTCAATAACCCAGGTGAAGTCCCCCCTCGCCTCTATGTTCCTCCTAGTGGATGTCCACCGCTCCGTTCAGAAGGATATTTCGGGACGAATCCCCAACCATGATCTTATACTTCCCGCTTTCCGTCACCCAGTCGTGCTTCGCCATGCTCCAATAGGCGAACGCCCTAGGTGCGATTTGGATTTGCACTCTCTTCGTCTGGCCCTTCCGTAAAAATACTTTGGAGAAACCAGCCAGTTGCTTGGGCGGCTCCCCCGTGGAGACGGGATCCCCGACGTACACCTGCACAACCTCAGCGCCGTCGCGGTTGCCGGTGTTCTTGACATCAAGAGCCACCGTTAGACCTTGGTTCTTCGATAATCGGCTGGAAGACAACCGTAACCCGTTGAAAGCGAATTTCGTATAAGACAGCCCGAAACCAAACGGGAATAGCGGTTGAATCCCGTTCTTGTCGTAGTATCGGTATCCCACGAATATGCCCTCCGTGTAGTGAGACACCTGGTTTACTCCTGGATATTGCTCGGCTGTATTCGCCGGGATTTGCTGCCCGTTTTTGGGGAAGGTCATCGGCAATTTGCCCGAAGGATTCACATCCCCGAATAACACTGCGGCGATGGAATTGCCATCCTCCTGCCCCGGATACCACGCCTCAATAATCCCCTTCACCTGTTTCACCCAGGGCATAAGCACCGGAGCTCCCGTATTAAGCACAACGATAGTGTTGGGATTCACTGCGGACACAGCTTCGATTAGCTGATCCTGATTGTTCGGCAAACTCAGGTTGGGACGATCCCCTCCTTCGGATTCGAAATCATTGGCAAAGACAATAGCCACGTCGGAATTTCGAGCGAGAGCGGTCGCCTCGTCCATCATGGATACTCCGCCGGGCGTTCGCCATCCCAAGGTTATGAGACTATCCCCCGTGCCTTGGAAATACTCCACTCGAATGGGATAGGCTTGATTGGCGTTCAGGTTGATGGAGGCGGTGACCGTCTGCGCGGCGTGATTGCCCCAGTTATTAATGAGAAGCTGGTTACCGATGTAGAGCCTGCTTCCATCGTCGCTAGTAAGACTGAACGTATACTCTCCGGACTTCGGCGGGGTGAGTATCCCCGTCCATCGAGCCGACCAGTTATCTCCGCCGATACCCCTTGCAGCAGGTCCACCATGCCAGTTAAAGTCGATATACGGCGCTATCTTGGTGGCGGTGGGTTGACCCTCCATATTGGTATTGTTGAAATACTCCCCTTGCAAACCATGCCCGCCGCCTTGATCGGAGGGTGAGAGGTATTGCGATGGGATGGCGGGCATCGCCCCGGTATTGGATGCGACCCCTTCCGCATATCGGACAGTGATCTTCGAGCCGACTCTGTTTTTAATTCCCTGTAGGGGAGTAATGACATAAGGGGCGATTACGGATGCGCTTCCCCCGCCGGCTGATTTCGGGGCGGTGGAGGCGTCAAACCCTATCACCGCGATGGAATGAACGCGGTTGGAGTTCAACGGCAGAATCCCCCCCTCGTTTTTCAGCAACACCGTCCCCTGTTCCGCCGCGATCCTGGTGAATTGCGCGTGCTCCGGAGTGTCCACATGAGCGGACGGCGAACCGGTTGGTTTTCTACTGAAGAGATGGAACCGAAACATCTCGAAGAGGATTCGCCGCACCTTGTCATCAAGGGTGGCTTCGCTAACCGTACCGTTCTGAATGGCGGCCTTCAAAGCATCCCCAAAGTACTCCCCATCCGGCATCTCCATGTCCAATCCATTGTTAGCCGCGTCCACAGTGCTGTGAGTGCCGCCCCAGTCAGACATCGTAAAACCGGGATACGCCCATCTGTGGAACAAAACGTTTGTAAGGATATAGCGGTTTTCGCTGCAGAATACGCCGTTAATTCGGTTATATGCGGTCATAATGGAGGCGGGATGCGCCTGCTTCACCGCGATATCGAATGCGGGCATGTATATCTCATGCAACGTTCTCTCGTCAACGTTTGCGCTGCCATTGCCTCTGTCGAATTCCTGATTGTACGCATCATAATGCTTCAAGCAAGCCATTTCGCCTGTGCTTTGTATTCCATCGATGTCGGCGACAGCCATCTGACCATTCAGGTATGGATCCTCTCCAAGGCTTTCGAAACTTCGCCCCCAAACCGGATTGCGAAGAATGTTGACGGTTGGACCAAGCTGAATGGTTGCGCCCTTTCCCAACTCCTCCATGGCCATGTCGCGTCCATATCGCTTCATCAAATTCAAGTTCCAGCTAGCGGATATCGCTATTGCGGCGGGAAACTGCGTCACGTTCGTCATGCCATCCGCAACACCGCAAGGTCCATCTTCAAGGTTTAATGCGGGAATGCCCAAACGCGTGTTTGCGGGAACATACCCCACATAGTGCGAACCGCCCCATCCATGCACCATCGCTATTTTTTCATCAAGGGTCATTTGCTGAAGTAATAAATCAACTCGCTTTGCAATCGGAAGTTTGGAATTCATCCACGGTCGGTCCTGCGCCTTAACTCCATTCACCGATAGCGCCAAACCGAAGATCATACATAACAAACACAATATTTGGGCGTGATGCACATTCCGATTACTTTTGGAGTTTTTCCCCTTCCCACATACGGGAGAGGAATTCTGAAAACGCGATAAAACCTTTAACATAGCCATTGCCCTAAACCTTTCAATCCATGAACTTTGTTTATCATATCCCGGGTCATTTTGACAGCGCATCTCCACTCTGAAGATTAATGCGATATTGGAATGATGGCAATTATGGAGTATGTCATTTCATAACCGCCGGCAATTCAAACGCTATTAGAATACTCCACATGCAGCTTGATTTCAATATCCGACGTGGCATATCTACTCAACGCATAGGATTTGATGCACAGGCGTAAGCGATAATGTATTGTTTGTTGATATGAGTGGGAGAATCCCAGGGATAAATGGAATAAGGATTCCAGCAAATCGGCGACGAAACGCCGACCTCATGGGAGATTGAGATGAAAATGGACTGGTCCACCAAAGCTGTATATGTTTTTCTCGGGAGCGGATTATGGGCGATCGCCTTGATGCATGGAACCGTAAAAGTGAGCGCACAGGAACCGGCTGCGCCCGATGTAATCAAGGCGCAAAAATTCCTCTTGACGAATGACAAAGGCGTCACGCTGGGAGAATGGAAAATAAACAAGTTCGGCATGTCAAGCTTATCCTTTTACGATACGCAAAACAAGCCCAGAGCGGAGATAATGCTGCTAAGCGCCGGATCACCCGGTCTATTTCTTTCCGATGCCCAGAGCGAACCTAAGGCGGCGCTCATGGTGTTCAAAGATGGGGCGCCGGGACTTGCACTTTACGATTCCAAGGGAACAATCAGAGTCGGAATATCGACCGAGCAGGATGGAAAGCCCATATTCTCGCTTAATGATGCGGATGGAAATGCGTTGTATAAAAAACCGTAACCCAAAACTCGTTCTTCCGACGCCGTTTCGTCGGCAAAAATCATAATCAATCGGAAGCGATGATGGATTGATGGTAGCAGAGGTTGATGTGCGAGAGAATTTGCATTCCTGATACTCCGAAGCATTAACGTGATGAATCCGAGCGGATTTTTTGAACAAAGGGTAGATTCCATTCATCCATCCATTGCAGGTAAGGGAGACCATGCTGGAATTGGATGGGAAGCCACACATACCTGCCATCGATGGCGTTTTGCGGACGCCATCGGTCGGCCATATAAATATAAACACCCGGATCACCATTCACCGGCAGGATATAGGTGCTTTGAGTGTCGTAGGATATTTCGGTTTTCTCTTTGGGACCCCTCCATGGGTTTCCGAGAGCGGTCCATGGCCCCCAGATGGAGTTCGCCACGGCAAGCCGCGCAGCGTTGGGAGCCCATCCGGTGCATCCCGAGGTGAAAAGATAATACTTGCCCAGATACTTGAAGATAGCGGGAGCCTCATTGTAACCCCCCGGAAAGATACGCACATATTTCCCGGAGGGACGAAGATAGTCATCGCTGAGCTGGGAGATGTGCAGGGTGGAGTTATCCTCTGAAGCGCATATTTGATACGCCTTGCCATCCGTATCCACAAACAGCGTCATATCGCGTGACATCTGCCCTCCGCGAAAATCCCTCGAAAGAACGGTGCCCGCCCGTTTATCCTCCTCCGTGGCGTTCATGGGCCACACGCCTGGATTCAAGCGAAAGGAGTTGATGTAACGATAGGGACCGGTCGGGGTATCGCTCACCGCAACTCCCGCCCGCGCGGTTTCGTACCCTTTCCCTTTCAACTCAAGGTGGAACCACATCACATATTTTCGGGTCTTGGTGTTATAGATCACCTTCGGTCGCTCCAAAATGCATCCGTCGGAGATATCGCTGGAGGGATCTTTTGATACTTTGAGGGCGATGCCGCGATCCTTCCAATGATAGAGGTCCTTGGAGGAGTAGACATGCACCCCAACATGCGCAACATTCCCCGCCTTCCCAGCGATTTTATGCTCTCCAAACCAATAGTATACGCCTCGATGGAAAAGGATACCTCCGCCATGGGCGTTTATGGGAACCCCGTTATTATCAAGCCAGATTTCCCCGGGATGGAAAGCATCCTCCGCCATGGGAGTGGTGGAGGCGATGGAAGGATTTATCATCGCATGAGGGTGATTGTTGTTTGTATCCATATTCGGTCGAATGCCTTTTGCATGGGGGTCCTGTAACATTAGGAAAGAGATTATCGCGAAGCTAAGCACAAGGATTGATTTCATTACAGGATTCCCACAAGGATTTATCGTTGATTTTACCCGAAACGTCTTCTTTCCAGGGTGAAACGACATGGATCGATGGATCCAATGAATATATCCATGGAGATAAGCTATAATAAACAAAATATATTTACCATTGAAAATATTATGAATATGGAGAGAATTATGAAAACGGATCGAATGACAAAAGCCCTTATGTTATTTATCGGAAGCGGACTGTGGGCGGTCGCTCTGATGCACGGTTCTGAAAAAGGAAACGCCCAGGCTACGAACGTGCCGGAGGTGATCGAAGCGAAAAAGTTCCTCTTAATGAATGATCAGGGCAAGGGTGTGGCGGCGCTCACAAATATCAGCACGGGACCAGCGTTAATACTTTCCAACGACCAGCAAAATCCGGGGATATTGTTGGGCACGGACAACACGCCGGGCAAGGAGGGTTCATTTCTCAATTTTTACAGCGTGAATGGAAACGTTGAAGGGAGAATTCTTGTGAATAAGACAACACAGGAACTCTTTTTGAATGATGAAAAGGATCAGCATGACGCCACCATTGTTGTTTCCCCCAAGGGGCAAGGGTTAGTCCTCAAGGACACGGCGCGCAATATTATGGCGGGCGTGGATATCGACAAACTCGGGGCGCACACCCTGTTGGAGGATATTCAGAGTAAGTATTACAATGATGCGGGGGTGGATCAAAACGGCCCTTATGTCAGTCTCAAAAATGGCGCTTCCAATTACAAGGCTCTGTTGGAGGTCGAACAAGGACCGGATCTCAAGTATACCGATTCCAAAGGTGTCGACCGTGCGGATTATTGTCTGGACAGAGACGGTCCAAATGTAATGTTCAGCAACAAAGACGGAATACAAGTTGAGAATTTCGGTGTGCTGACAGATGGGCCGTACCTTTCCTTTTCCGACACAAAGGGAATGGACAGAATGTGGATTGGAGACGGCAAAGAGGGACCGGGCGTGAATTTGTATGATGGGGACGGCAACATTAGGGCTGTCTTCGGAGTGACTCAAAGGATTGACAGGATCACGGGGGAGAAAACACCCACGGAACCATCCACAATCACTCTTTATGACGCAAAAAAAGACATTCTATTTCAGAAGCCTTAAATGAAATCGGACCTCGTAATGAACCGATAAGAAGATTTCCAGTACACCCAACATTGGAGGTTCAAACCATAAGTGCGGTTTTTCCAATGCGATTTCATCCATGCATCCGGGAAAGCCAAGGGCTGGGTGACTCGGGGACGGATGCAATCCGGAGATCGATAAGCAATGCATTCGTTACCGCGCCCTAGCATTAACGGCTAGTTGAATAGGCGGGTCCCCAAACGGTTATCCCGCCGACGCGCCCCTCTTGTAATGGACGTTCCTCTCAATCGAACGTCCATAACAAGAACTCAATTCCGATCTTCCCCATGGAAAGCGTTTAGGACGAAATCCGCCTCATTTTTCCTATTTCACCTTGCACGCCATACGCACCGCCGCTAATCGGGGTAAAATCCATTGAATGCGGATAAACTCCGGACGCTCCAATTCGCGTTTTGCCCATACGTCACTTTCCCGTCAGTCTCTGCGCACCCAGAGAGGCTTTGACAATGCTCGAGGATCGTTGACGGATGGACACTCGGAAGGAAGCCTCGAGGAGTCAGGTCGATGCATGCTCAACCACCGCACAACTCATCGCACATCATCACCATCTTTATGGAGACAATCATGCATCCCTCTGTGAAAATAGGAATTATCGGAACAGGTTTCGTGGCGGATATCCACGCTAATTCCATCAAACAGCATGTTCCTGAGATTGAAATCCTCGCTGTCGCCTCCCCCACCCCTGGCAAGGCGATTTCTTTCGCACGTGAAAGACACATACCGAACGCTTTCGTGGATTATCACGAAATCTTGAGGATGCCTGAAATTGAGATGGTTCTCCTCGCACTCCCCAATGACCTGCACTGCCAGGTCGCACTGGACGCCGCCGCAGCTGGCAAGCATGTGGTATGTGAGAAGCCCCTCTGCCGCACCCTCGACGAGGCGGATCGCATGATCGAAGCATGCCGAAAGGCGGGAGTGTATCTTTTTTATGCGGAGGAGTTGCTTTTCGCGCCGAAATACGTACGCGCCAGACAGCTGGCGGATGAGGGGGCGCTGGGGGAACCGTTTCTTGTGAAGCAATGGGAGGAGCATGACGGACCTCATATGCCCTGGTTCTGGGATGTGAACCGCTCCGGAGGAGGAGTCCTGCTGGATATGGGCTGCCATTCCATTGAATTCGCTCGGTGCGTATTCGGCAAACCGAGAGTCAAGAGCGTTCAGGCGACTCTGGGAACCTACGTTCACGTCGATAAAACCCAAGGAGAGGATCATTCCATCGTCATAGTGGAATATGAGGGTGCCAAAGTGGGCGTGGCGGAGAACTCCTGGGCGAAACCCGGAGGAGTGGATGATCGCGCGGAGATATACGGATCGAAAGGCAATACACGCGCGGACCTTTTACGCGGCAATGCGCTGCTAACTTATAGCGACATTGGATACGGATACGCAGTGGAAAAGGCCGGATCGACAAAAGGGTGGACTTTCACCATGTTCGAGGAGGCGTGGAACTACGGATTTCCCCAGGAGATGCGGCATTTCGCCAGATGCGTGAGAGGAGTGGAAGCTCCCATCGAGACGGCCGAGGATGGCAAGGAGGTGTTGAAGATTATCCTTGCGGCGTATCAATCCGCAAGAGAGGGACGAAAAATTCTCTGGCCCTACGAACCCGGCCCCTATGAGAAACCCATTGATTTGTGGAAGCAACCTGTCCTATAGCGCGGGGAGGATCCTGACTATCTCGCGATATGACATCATTTCCGGTTACGCAGACGTTTTGCGGCGGCTTAAAAAAATCCGCCTTCGAGGAAAAAATAGTTGCCTCAAAACCCTGAAGCAAAAGAGTATGTTATCAAACATTCGCCAGAAATGGAGTATGGTTATTCCAAAATGACGGACAAGGGAGTGCGGCGGAGAAAGCAAATGGGTCAAAACGGATCTTATTCGGGAAAGGAATCGGACGGGGATTACGATCTACGTGAATTGCTCCACGAGTACGGACACGAACTATCGGAAAAACAATTAAACCCTCGCCTGTTCATCAATGAGGCGCTTAAAGGAGACCCCGAGGCGCAATGCAATCTCGGCTATTGCTACCGCAATGGACTGGGTGTTAAGAAGGATAGTCGCGAAGCTGCGCGCTGGTATCTTCGCGCGGCTCTGCAAGGACACCCCAGAGCGCAAAACAATCTGGGATATCTTTACGAGATCGGGGACGGGGTGAGCCAGGATTACACCATTGCGGCGATTTGGTATCGTCTCGCAGCCGATCAGGGGGAGGATTACGCGCAATGCAATCTCGGAGTGCTGTATCATAACGGAAAAGGGGTGAAGAGAGACTTTCTAGAGGCGTTTCGCCTATATCTTGCATCTGCTGAACAAGGAGTTGCAAGAGCTCAATGCTGTTTGGCGGATATGTATCTGCAGGGGGAAGGGGTGAGACAAGACACCCGGGAGGGATTGAAATGGCTGAGAAAATCGGCGGAAGGCGGCGACGCTCACGCTTGGTTTCTTTTGGGTTATTACTACATGTACGGTAAATGGGTGCCCAAAAATCGTGAGGAGTCAAAATACTGGTTGCGCGGCGCCGCCGGTAAAGGTCATACCATAGCGCTTCTTTTTCTCATATTCCACAAATATTTGTGCGGCAAGGAATGAAGCGGAGAGATGATCCTCCTAATGACTGTCTGTTCGTCAATCCAATGAATCGTCCCGAGTTCCTACATTTGCAGCCTTGCGAACAGGGTCAGGAGAGTGTCGTATTTGTTAAAATGCACGTTCATTTCCGCACCGAGCTTTTGATTGATATTCATTCCGAAGATAAGCTTTCCATCGAACACAGCGGGTCCGCTTAGAATCGCACCTAACCCGCCGCCGATGTAAAACTTCCCGCCACCCGCCGTGGGATATAGAATTTGATCAATGGTGACCGGCACGATGGTGTCCACACCGCCAAAATTCGCCTTGAAGATGACGTCCGCATCCAAACGCCCCACCATACCATAACCGAGACTCAAGGTGGGCATAGCTGCGTCCACACCCGCAAGCCCCCCGCCGCGAGGGGATAACATCGCCCCCGCATGAAGAGAAAGCATGGTCGAACCGCCCTGAACGGGTTGAGGCAACTGCCCGATTGCTGATGAGGAAAGAACCACATTCGCTAGCGAAGTGCGATTGACCGCCATGGAGGAATCGGCTTTCGCCATCCCACAAGCGATCACACTGAAGGCTGCACAGAACAACAAAAACTTACTTTTCAATTGAACCTCCTTTTCAAAATGGGTGAAGCACCTGCATGCTTTTCCGAGGGAAGGGTATGGGAATGGTATTCACAGACGGATACGCCGCCTGACGACCAAACGCATCGGACAATTATGTTATATTATACTCCACTACTGGTGATAATCATGTCCGCGCTCCCAATATCGCCGCATCCGTTCCAAAGGGGCGAATCCATCACGCAACCCTCCTTCCATTTTTGTTCAAAACCGAAGATTACTAATATATAGGGAACCTTACAGCGAGGAGGAGACAAGATGCATCATCATTTATTTCGGATGTTCGGGTGTTTTGGGTGTTTGCTAGGCGCAATCGTTTATTTGTTTATCGTGCCTATCATTATTTACGCCAAGGTCAAAGAGATGGTCAACCAATAGCGTGGTCGCTTGTGCGAATTCCCCTCCGGCGGATCAATTCGCGGCTCTCAAACGCACGAAATCCGCCTCCGTGGATTTCAAAAACCACCCTCCCAATGCGCATCGTTTTCGCGCACGCATTTTAGCCCTACAGGAACTTGATGGGAAGAAGGGTTGGGCGCCTCCGGTCATGTAAATGACCGGCGGAGAGTGAAGTTCGCAAAACGGAGGAGGTGATTGAGCGATCCATGGGGACCATTCTCCTCCTTCTTCCCCTCGTTTCGCCTGGATGAGATTATAATCAAAACGCAGGATGTCGCGCGTGGCATAATGCGCTGGAAAGGCGGATGGATGAAAGGCAAAGGGAGGGTGCAAAGTTCGTGATAATAGTGCACAAGATCGAACTGGTGAACTCGAAGGGGATGTTGACTCCATCCGACGCGCTCATTTTTTGCATTCAGCCGTTCCCGGTCGATATCGGGGTTCGGGGGTTAGGGTTCAAGGGGTTAGGGTTTGGATTCACGATAAATGGAAGCGTTTCGAACCGCAATGATTCCGACAAGATCGTAAATGCGTCAAATTACGGATCAACCCCGTCGATATCCGCAGACCGAAAATGTGACACCTTCGCCACCACCTTACAGCCACGTGTCAATGGATAATCAAACATCCGCGTAGCTGTATGACATGCCGCTACCAAACGTTCAATTCCTGAACATCAGTCTACAAAAACATGGGCGATACAAGATTTGAACTTGTGACCTCTTCGGTGTCAACGAAGCGCTCTACCCCTGAGCTAACCGCCCGAAAACCTCCTTAGTATAGCGGATATGCCGTTCTTCAGTCAAGAGAGAGGCAAGACATCAAAAGGCGTCATGCCGAAACACCCTGCCATCCGATTGGACCATTTCCCCGCATCCATTCCTTTTACAGCGGTCTGATCCAAACGAGGTGAATTCGGATGGATGCAATGATAACGTGTCACCGCTCGTTCGAGGCGGAATGGAAGGCTCGCACGGCTCCAAAACCAATGTTCGGCGATGGATAACCAATGGAACGCAAGCATCCCCAAAGCGTTGCGGATAATGCTATGAGTAATAAATGAAGGAGGAAGGTCCCCGACACCCAATCCCCGAGACACCGCATGCCGTATCTTATATCCATCATCCAAGTGAGTTTGTACGACAGAGGTGACGACGGAGAAGTCGATGAAAAAAAAGCGGGAAACGGGACTCGAACCCGCGACCCTCTGCTTGGGAAGCAGATGCTCTACCACTGAGCTACTCCCGCTTATCGTTTGAAATTATATCCCCATCCCGCGAAATTGTCAAGTTTCAGCTCAAATCCGCGATAGGGTGATTATCATGCGGATTGTTTTCCATGTTCGGGAATTACATCGGCGCGGTTCACAATTTCCCTCGATGACAGAGGTTGAAAAGGGGAGGAGAGACTCGATTTTTACACGCGCCTGAAGTAGAATGTAATTGGTATCCTCCATTATTCAAGCACAACCATAACACAGGTAGGTGATGGCGGATACCTATCGTTCTATCACGAGGAGTTACAATCCGGATGAGACCTTTTTTGCCGCTTTTCGTTCTTGCGCTTCTCCCCTCCCCTCTGTTGGCGCAAACCCAGTCCATTCTCCCCGCTCCCAAGGCGGTCGAGGCCGTCGCCCTGGGTCAAAAGATCATACGAGTCTATTGGGACGCAGTCCCCGACGCCAAATCTTACCGTATCTATCGCGATGACAAACTCGTGGGTCAAGCGTCGGCGAACGCCACTCAATGGACCGACAATCTTCCCAAGCCCGGCATGACTGTCACCTACAAAGTGGCTGCCGTGGATATCAACGGTGATGAGAGCTTCGGAGCCCCTTATCTCGAACGCGCCTTCCCGCCCTTCCCCAAATCCCTCCATTGTGACGTGTTGGTGGTGGGAGCAACGTCCGCCGGCGTGGCGGCTGCTGTCTCTGCGGCGCGTTACGGCTTGCATGTCGTGCTAACCGAGGAGACTCGCCGACTGGGCGGCATGCCGGTGAACGGTCTGGGAGCCACGGATATGCGCAACAGTCAGGATGCCAGCGGTTTTTTCGAGGAGTTTCGCCAGGAGGTGGAAAAGCTATATGGCAAAGGAGACGGCATGGCTTACGAACCCAGGGTTGCTCAACAGGCGATGAAGGAGATCATATGGCGCACTCCCAACCTAACCGTCTTTCGCCAGGTGCGCCCCATCAGAGTGAAAACCGTGGATGATCGCATCGCTTACGTCACCATGGAGGAGTTGCCGTCTCATGCGCATGCGCGTTTTTACGCCAAAATCGTGATAGACGCCACGGACTGCGGCGACGTCGCCGCATGGGCGGGCGCACCTTACGCCCTTGGACGGGAGAACCGAACGAAACGAGAACCGCACAACGGTTTCATCTATTACGACAGATATACCGATTCCCTTCTTCCGGGAAGCACGGGCAAGGGGGACAAACGGATTCAAGCTTACGCATACCTCATGACGGTGAAGGATTACGGACCGGGCGCCGATAAAACCATTCCCCAGCCTCCCGGTTACAACGTGAACAACTACATACACGCGGTGCCATTCGATAAAAGCTGGGCGGTGAGCAGCGGAGTGCTGCCGGATCACAAATTCGAGATCAATCAGCATCCTCAAGGCAGCGATCTTCAGGCGGTGAATTACAAGTATCCTGTCGACACCTATGCGGAACGAAGAAAGATCGAAGAGCTATACAAGAATCATGATCTAGGTTACCTGTATTACATTCAAACCGTCGAAGGTAAAAAGAATATCGGGCTTTCGGATGATGATTATCGCGACACGGATAATTGGCCGCCCATGCTCTATATCCGTGAAGCGCGACGAATCATCGGAAGGCAATGGCTTGACGAGGAGGATATCTCCGACGCACGCAAAGTCATCCGCCCAAACGCCATCGGTTACGGAGACTACCCGATGGATTCCCATGCCTGCCAGCCAAAACTGCACTGGAACCGACCGGATTTCGGTGAGGGGGAATTCTATCTCCCTCAGCACACCCCGTGGCATCAGATACCCTATGATATCATGATTCCTCAAAAGGTGAACAACCTCATCGTTCCAATGGCGGTGTCATCGAGTCACGTGGCGTTCGGCGCATTGAGGCTCGAATCGATAAGAATGAATTTCGGCGAGGCAGCGGGTATCTCGGCGTGGTTCTGTGTGCATTACTCCATGGATCCTGCGGATGTGCCTGTGCGACAGATTCAACGGGAATTGCTAAAAAGCAATGCGGGCTCTGCAAAAGATCCCGCACGCGCCGGCATAGCGAATCCGGGACCATGCAAGGATGCGGGCTATCTTTACAAGTTTCCCGATGTGCTTCCCCAAACGGACAAGTTCCAGGATATTGAATGGCTTGCGGCGAGAGGATTCTATCCCTGCCCGTCTCCCGCGAAATGGACAGCCTCCACAACCATGTACGCCGCGCCATTCCATCCGAACGCCGCGTTAACCTGGGGCGAGGCGAAGAGGCTTTTACTCTTCCTGTTGGCGCGGGAGGCGTACCAGCATGGAGAGGATCACACCGACGCGCAGATCACCATCCCCGCAGGAATGGCGGATCAACCGATCGACCGAGGAGATTGCGCCATCCTTTTGGCACGCACCATGGGTTGGAAAGCGCCTGAAGGAGCCTCGCATTATGAGGACCTGCAACCCGGAACCCCAGTTTCCAACGCCGCCGAGGCTTTATACGCCACCTATATCGACAGCGAGTTGTGGGACTACGGAAAGGCTCTCGCACCGGATGGGAAGCTCTATTTCAGACCCAACCACACATTAACGAACGCGCAATTCGCGCAAATGCTCCACTTCGCACACGAGTACATCGGCCCGTTATGGTACGATTATCGGGCGGACACCATTACATATGACGCCCCTCTGAGCGATCCGACGCGAATCACGCCTTATGTGCATGGAAACCCGTATGAGCATGAAGCGCCCCTGGCAAAAGACCTGGAAAATTTTGATTCTTTCGGGAAAGGATGGTAAAATTATCATAGGTAAATTTTAGCGTACCAAAAGGTGGGAATCATGATTTCGGAAGATTGGACGGACGAAGCGGCTCGAGTGTCGGACCTTTTCGTCGGTATTCTGTTCAAAACATTAAGTCAGCACTTGATCGCAGAGTTGTCCGATGCGCGAGTCAGCCTTCCTCAGATTCAAGCGATGCGTTACATATGGTTACACCAACACGTATTAATAGGGAATCTTGCAGAGGGATTGATGATAAGTTATCCCTCCGCAACCAATATGGTGAACCGTTTGGAGAAGCAGGGTCTCGTGGAGCGCATTATCAATCCAACGGATCGTCGCCAGGTGGAGGTCAAACTCACCGAGCAAGGAGTGAACCTCACCTCGTTGATGGAGGAGGAGCGGGTGTCGCGTTTGCGCGAGGTGCTCCAAAAAATGAAGGAAGAGGATCGTCAATCTCTTCTTCACGGACTTACAAGTTTCATTCTCGCCGCTGTGGGCGACGACAAGGAGGCGGCGGAAGAGATATGTTTGCGTTGCGGCTCCAAGGCGAACAATAACTGTCCTGTGAGATACAACAACATTATCGAACACTGCAAGTAGCCACCTGCTAGAGGGAAAAATGTCTTCTGGTGTTGCCAAATGGAGAGCCGGTTTAAGATTTGCGGGTTCACGTGAATTTACCGGGCGGGAGAAAAAAGAGCTAAAAGCGATAATCCTAAAAAAAGCGTTGTTTAGCTTGATTAGTCTATTGTCCGTTCCGGTTTGTTCCGTATTACTTGCTTTTCCGGTTGCAATGCTTCGCCTGATGGGGAGGGACTACGCTCGAGAGTTCGTGAACATCATGGGGGTCGCCATCCCAATATTCCTAGCTGGCGCCTTGATCTTCACAGTCATTAATCTCATCCGCATGATCTCGCTTTTTCGCGATCTTCGGAACAACCGCATGGAAAGCTATGAAGGTCGTTTCGATGAAAACGCGCATGTCACTCGTAGTATCACAACGCTGATTCGCAATGGTCTGTTTTACCCCGTGACGAACAAGCCCCAAACGATGGAAGCGCTCGCCAGTTCCGGCTTGATCTGGAGCGTTAACGGAGTGCGCCAACGCCTCTGGCTCACCGCACCCGTTGTGGAAACGGCAGAGGAACCCAGTTACGCCGCCATCGCGGCGGATTGGGTGATGCCCCTGGACCCCAAGCGAAACGATCTGGCGTATGTGAATCAACGGCAAATGACCTCCGACGAAAAAACGGAGTTGATCCACCACATACGCGTTCTGCTGCGCAAGAATCTGTTCTTGACAGTCATGATGAACGCTTGGTTTGCATACAATCTGGTGCAGGTCCGCTTTCATCGTGAAAACGTCGATTTGCTTTTCATCCTCGCGCTTTTCATAGCTTCCACGTGGGATATGGCTCTTTTCACTCGGTTGATGCAGGTGGCTAAATTCAAAGGCGATTTGAAAATGGGTATTCTTGTCATCGCACGAATGCCGGATAAAATTGAAAAAATTCCTGAATCTCAAGTGCCTTCCTTATCCACTCGAACGGAGTTTCTGCCGATCTCCCGCTACCTCTGGTCTCGAGAAGGGGTTCCCGCCACCTGGCGGATCACCCCGATGCAGTAGTTTTATCCGGATACACGTCTTTTTACAGGGCTGGAAAGTTGGATTCCCATGGCAGAACATATATATCTGGATAACGCCGCAACCACCCCAATATTGCCAGAGGTTCTGGAGGCGATGCGTGTTTGCTACGAGGATAGTTACGCAAATCCTTCGGCAATTCACACCGCAGGCGTCAAGGCGCGTTACGAAATCTCCAAGGCTCGTGAAACCATAGCCCAGGCTATCAACGCCGACCCGGAGGAGATTTTTTTTACCTCCGGGGGCACGGAATCCGATAATTTGGCCGTTCAAGGGGTCTGGTTCCTTTCCGACAAAACCTCGCGTAAGAAGATATGCCACTCCGCCGTCGAGCACCACGCCGTTCTTGATACGTGCTCGTTTTTAGCGAAACAGGGAGCGGTGGTTCAATCCCTGCCAGTGGGTCCGGACGGCAAGGTTCTAATCGGAGAGGCTTTGGAACGGATCGACGATCAAACGCTTCTCGTTTCCGTGATGCACTCCAATAACGAAATGGGCGTTATTCAGCCTGCGGAGGAGATTGGGGATATCTGCAAAAGACAGGGGGCGCTATTCCATGTGGATGCGGTTCAGTCTTTCGGCAAAATCCCCTTGGACGTGGAAAGAATTCAGTGCGACCTACTTTCCATCTCCGCGCATAAGATATATGGTCCAAAAGGGATTGGATGCCTCTATATCCGCGAGGGAACCCAGATCTCCCCCATTCTGCATGGAGGGGGTCAGGAAAAGGGAATGCGTTCGGGCACTTTGAACACCCAAGGCATAGTAGGTTTCGGCAAAGCGGTTGAGATCGCAATGAACGACCTGGACTCTGAGAACGAGCGATTGACAAGGCTGCGCGATCATCTCGTGCGGCGCGCTCTGGCGGAAATCGAGGACGTGGCGTTATGCGGGGACGCCAAGGATCGCCTGCCTAACAATGTTCAGCTATTGTTCAAGGGGTTGGAGGGAGAGACGCTGGTTTTGGAATTGGACAGACTGGGAATTTTCGCTTCGTCCGGTTCGGCATGTTCCAGTGAGTCCAAGGAGGTGTCTCACGTGTTGCAGGCGATGGGGATTCCTAGGGAATGGGCGCGTGGAGCCTTACGCCTCACTTTGGGAAGGTGGACCTCATTTTCGGATGTGGATAAGACGGTGGATGCACTTGTTCGCATCACTCGAAACATTCGCAAGCTGAACAAAATCTGAAACTGTCGGAAACAGGATCCAAATTCTCAAGCGTATACAATATGTTAAGCAAATAGTTTCATCAAAATGCAAACAATATCTAAAAAACTGGTTGACAAATCGCTTAGGTTGCTTTATAATACCGTCAAATGATTCAACGCAAAGCCAAAGACAACAGTCCCTAATGGATAGTTAACCAAGTTCCAGTTTTTAGTCTCGCAGGTTCATCCAAGTAATTCGCATATTCCCCCCAATAAACGGGCAAGGAAGCCGTGGAATTGGGAATTTGATTCTAAAGAAGGATCTGCCTTATACACTATTTAACCTCTTCCCATCACAATTAATTTTCGCCCCGCTAAAGGTTTAAGTGCGAAAAGCTATCGATGCAGAGGAGTACGATGAACTGCAAATGATATTTTCATCACCCAAGACAAGGAGGGGTATTCATGACAAGCAAAAACGTTGTCCTGTACCCAGCGGACAAAACCCATCAGAACAACGCTAAGAAGAACACGAAACCGATCACAGAAGATATTGAAGAAGATACCGAGGACACTTTCGAGGAGGAACCGAGCGACGATCTATTGCACATCTTTGAAAGTTCCGTTGTTCCCGAAGATGCCCTCGAAACCGATGATGTCACAGAGCGAATAATGGATCACGAAGATCACCACGACAACGAATACGAACTCGAAGATCATCACGAGGACAGAGAGGAGGAACTCCATCTCTGGATGAGCAGAGCCAAAGTGGCTCACCTTTTAACAGCGGATGAAGAGATACGTTTAGCCCGCGCAGTTCAGCGAGGTGACAAGCGAGCGAAGGATAAGCTTACTGAATCCAATCTTCGTTTAGTTGTAAGTATCGCCAAGAAGTACAGTGTGCGAGGCATTCCCCTTCCTGACCTGATACAAGAAGGGAATATCGGTCTGATCCGAGCCGTGGAAAAGTTCGATCCGGACAAAGGATATCGTTTTAGCACATACGCCACTTGGTGGATCCGAAGAGCTATTGCGAGAGCAATCATCAATCAGGGTCGCACCATACGCATCCCCGTATACGTAGCGGAAATCATACATAAACTCGTCAAGGCTTCCAGTCGTTTGCGCCAGCAGTTGCATCGCGAGCCCACCGTTGAGGAGATCGCGAGAGAGCTTGAAGTCCCCGTGGAGAGAGTGAATGAGATCACCCGGATCGCCCTCGAACCGCTATCTCTGGAAACGCCGGTGGGAGAGAAGGATAATAGTCAGTTGTCCGACTTCATTCAGTCTCATAGCGCCCCTTCCCCTTCGGAAGCGACTCTGAACCTTATTCGCCGGGAGCAGATTGACGAGGTGTTAAACAAACTCACAAGTCGGGAACGAGATGTGCTGAAAATGCGATTTGGCTTGGATGACGGATACGCCAGAACCCTTGAGGAGGTGGGAAGCCGTTTGCACGTGACCCGTGAAAGGGTGCGGCAGATTGAACTTCGCGCTTTGAAGAAATTGAGGCATCTAAGCCCGTCGGAGCTGATCAGGCATTAAACAACGAATGATGATGGGAGTGGCGCTCGCCACTCCCATCATCATTCGTTTGCGTTACGTTTGATTTCTCCCCCGTTTTCCACTTGGAGGGAGGGGATTCTCTGATGGCTCCGGGAAACGTGACGATGACGGTTGTCCCTTCGCCTGTTTTGGATTCGATCGAAAGGACGCCGTCGCATTCCTCGATCACGGATTTCGCAACGGCAAGCCCCAATCCGGTGCCCTCTCTTATGGAATGAGTGGTGAAGAAGGGTTCGAAAATGTACGGCTGCACGTCAGCGGGAATTCCCTTGCCTGAGTCCTTTAACACGATGCGGATTCCCGGCGGGTCTCCTTCCAACACCCCCGTTCTTATTTCCAATGCGCCCCCGTCATGCATCGCCTCCACGGAGTTCAAGATGAGATGTATGAAAGCCTGATGCAACGACTTTTCATCCACAGGCAATGACACTTTTTCGCGGACATAGGAGGTTTGAACGCTTATCCTTCTCCTTTGCAGCAGGTTGTCCAACGCTGCGAGGACATTATTCATCATCTCATGGACATCCGTCATTTTTTCACTTTGATTTTCTTCGCAGAGTATGTTGGAGGAATGTCGGATGGTGTTCAACAACCCGTCAATTCGCGTCTTCGATTTGAGTAAGGCGCTCTTTCCCTGGCGAGACGATATTTTCGGCATCAGGTCATCCAATAGCCCGTTCAATTCCATCAGAACCGACTTGGAAGCATCAAGCATATCCTCCCCGATTTTTGCGGCTGCAATTCGATTCTCCACGTAGGACATATACTCCGTGAGCTTATGCAACTCCTCCCGTGCATCTCGCAGTTGCACCAACAGATACCCGTTCTGAGTTCTCATTGCGCTTCTTTCCATTGCCCGGGCGATATCCCTGTGAAGATCGGCGTAATTGCCCTTGGGACGTGGACGGTGGCTGTGGACATTGCCGCAATCATACAGTTCCGCAAGAACCATCAAGTCATCCGTATCGCAGACAAGCACGCACTCCATTCTCTCCGCATGCCTTGAGAATTCACGCACGAGATCAACATTTCGAATGTCATCAAAGTTGGCGGATAATAAAAGCACATCGGGGGAGTGGGACGCAGCCATGAGGAGAGCATCCGAAGCGTTATCCATTCGAAACACCTCATATCCGGCGATCTCCAAACTTAAAAGGAAAGCGTCGGAAAATGCGTTTTCCAAATCAAGCGTCATGATTGTACGAGGTAACATTCTTCCCTCAAAACCATGTGTATTTTTACCATGGCGTTGTCATGCCTCTGACCAAAAAGGCGACGTCTTGAAAATGCGAGATGATTGCGAAATTCAGCAGATGAGACGGAGATAGTTCCCGTCATGCTCGCAGAAATATCCTACACGCGAATTCCGCAATCCCTTGATGTGATATTATCGGCATAATCCCTCCGATCTTCAGCATATCGATGCGACTGATTATATCCGAGGGAAAATCGTTCTTTACCCCTCGCTTCTGCTAAAATAACAATCAGAGATTTCACATGGCTTTGGTTAAGGATTAAAGGACGACGCAATGACGAATGCAGAAGCCGTTATCATCGGTGCGATACAGGGAGTGAGCGAATGGTTGCCGATAGGAGATGCAGTTCATGTGAATCTCGCCCCCTCCCTTCTTGGGTGGAAGTTCATCAACGCACCTTACACCGCATTCCGCGCAATCATACAAATCGGTCCCCTGTTGGCCGCCTATCTTTACTTATGGAAGGATATCGTACGAATGATATCCCCCGGATCCATAGACGATCCGGATGAACTGAGCAGCGGCGGAAGCGGTCGAATCCTTGTGCCGTTAATTTTCGGATGCATTCCGGCAATCCTGATTCAATCGCTATTACGACATCGTGCGCAAGTTTGGGCATCCCACTGGATTTTTCCCTGCGCAGGCACGATATTGCTGGGATTGCTGTTTTTTCACGCCGAAGGGGGATCAAGGCAGGGCAGAAAGATGTCGGATGTCAGCGTGGTCGACGGTTTCTTCGTTGGTATCGGACAGGCTTTGGGGATTGGTCCGGGGCTATCTCAATCAAGCGCCTCCTTATTCCTCGCCATGGAACTGGGGTTTGAGAAATCTGTCGCCGCCAGGTTCGCATTTCTGCTCTATTTGCCCGCCTACACGCTCTTCACCGTAACAGACTTTTTCCATTATAAATCGATCATCATCGCCAGCCATCTCACTCATGCCGTATTGCTAGGTTCGTTAGCGGCTTGCATTGCGGCGTATCTCAGCTTGGCAATGCTGATTCAGTTTCTTCGCAGCCAACCGATCTATCTGTTCGCCGTTTACAGGGTTCTCCTGGGGGGATTCATCCTTTGGCTTATAGCGCAGCATCTTCTTGTTTGACAGGTCCATCCCACATGAAAAATCTCACTCGCGAAACGCGAGTGAGATTCAGCAGGTTAATCCAAGTTCTCCCCGGTAATTCTTCGATACGCCTCTCTGTATTTTTGCGCCGTTTGCCGCACAACATCCTCCGGAAGTTCGGGCGCGGGGGGTTCTCTGTTCCATCCGAAGGAGGTGAGCCAGTCGCGAACGTATTGCTTGTCAAATGAGGGTTGCGGTTTTCCCGGTATCCATGAATGCGCATCCCAAAAGCGCGAGGAATCCGGGGTTAAAACCTCATCCACCAGCATCGGCGCCCCATGATACGCGCCGAATTCGAATTTGGTGTCCGCGATAATGACGCCTCTGTCCCGTGCACGTTGCGAAGCCGCTTTATAGATATTGAGACTAGCCTCTTTCAATTCGTTGGCGATACTCTCATTCAGTATCTCACTCATCTCCTTCATGCCGATATTTTCGTCGTGCCCGGTCGTGGCTTTGGTTGCAGGCGTGAAAATCGGTTCCGGAAGACGGTCGGACTCTTTTAACCCTCCGGGGAGAGGGATGCCATGGATCACCACGGATTTCGTTTCCCCTCCGGCTTGAACATATTCCGTCCACAAGGACCCCGCCAAATAACCTCTCACCACGCATTCCACCGGATAGACCTCCGCCTTCAGCACGAGCATCGATCTTCCATCCAACTGTCGACGCAGATCGGCGGTGACATGGACCCCATGCTCCTCCAATTTCGCAGAGATAAACTGCATGTCTGTTGTGATATAGTGATTAGGCATAAACGGACGCAACTGCAAAAACCAATAACGCGAAAGTTGCGTTAACACCTTCCCTTTGTCGGGAATGCCGTTCGGCATTATGGAATCGTATGCCGATATGCGATCCGTCGCCACAATCAGCATAAGCGATCCCATATCATATATATCTCGCACTTTCCCGCTTGCGATCTTATTTAATCCATGAATTTCACTATGGAGTACAATATCCATTCTATTATCCTCTCGATTGATCGTGGCCCTCCCGTTGCGGACCATCATCGGTGATCAGACGCTCCAACACACACCCGTATTGATTGCACAAGTGAATTACAATCTCACGGAGGGGAATTGAAGCCATGTTTGATATCGGGTTGGGATGTATGATTCTCTGAACCACATCCTCTGCGCTGATATCCCCTTTGAGATAATTCCGATACAAAGTGTAGGCATCGATATCGCCGCCTCGCGTAACATATCCGTTTAAGTGTAGATATACCAGAAATGCCAGGAACGCGCATCTCAGATTGCCATAGGGAAAGGGATGGTTATCCACGATGGATTGAAGCAAATCCGCAGCGATCTCGATTGGAGTCCCGCCACCGCCATACCGATATTGAGCGGCGACACAGGATTCCAATGCGGCGTAATCATAATCCAACTCTTCGCCTGTAACAATCGAAACAATCCAAACCAAGTCATGCACTGTAAGATATCGCTTCAATGTAACCCCACCTGTTATCATCATATGTTTTTATCTTCCGACATTAAAAGTTGATACAAACCTTTAGGCGCGAGCTTGTCACCATCCTTGCCAAATTGATCGAACGACTGCCATTCGGCGTCGGGTAACATATCGGAATCCAGACGTTTAAAGCGTTTCTTTAGATAGAGCTTGGGATCGGTGAATTCGGCGGAGTATACAAGGACGATCTCATGGCGTTTTTTTCCTTCGAACTCAAAGATGTTTTCTATCAATCCGCGAAACCCGGTGATTGATATTTCCGCACCAATCTCCTCCAAAAACTCCCTTTTAAGGGCATCCGCGCATCTCTCTCCGAACTCGACAGCGCCGCCCAGGGGGCGATATACCACCTCACCGCTCATCCGGTCAACGATTTTGGCGACGAGGAGGGATTCTCCGTTACGGATGGCTGCGATAACGATCACCCTCACACGCTTTTTCTTGGGTTTGCCTAGGGCAAGCTGGGTGTCCATGTTGGTCGAGATATTACCCGAACGAAAAAACCGGTGTCAAACAGCGAATGAGGACGTAAAAAATGGAGCGAGTGCAGAAGGTCTGTAAGCCGGGTTCTGTATTTGTGTGGTCATCTCTCTAGGGATGCGATTGCTCGCACCCTCATGCGGTTCCACCTGGAGAGTCGGCGAGCAGCGTCATCCTCTCCATATTGAACCTTGCTCCCGATGGGGTTTAGCAGGCCGATATGTCTCCATATCGCCGGTGCGCTCTTACCGCGCCATTTCACCTTTGCCTTGACAGGCCGTGTCTTTTCTGTGCCACTTTCCGTCGGGTCACCCCGCCCGGACGTTATCCGGCATCGCGCTCTTCGGAGCCCGGACTTTCCTCCCCCTCCCATGGAGAGGGCGACCACCCGACCTTCTGCGGGACTATTCTATCACGCAACAAAAATGGAATCAAGCGGCGAGCTCCTTTCCATCCAAAATCAGAGACGGCGAATCAATTCAGCGCCTACGGATACTTTCCGCGACGGAATCAGGTGATTCTCGAACTGAATCATTTTATAGCCCATGAATTCAAACACGGAACACTTGAAATAGCTTGACAGGTAATGTATAATTCACTTGTGTTTATCTGAATATCTCCTTACACCGTACTTGGTTCAAATCCTATTCTAAATCTCTTGGAGACCGGGGTGAAACAAAAATATGCCCATTGTCTCAAGCCGTGTAGCCATCGTTACGAGGTAATGTCCGATCGTGATGTGGTACTTCTAGCGCAGAGCGGCGACAAATCCGCTGCGGAATATCTGCTCTACAAGTATCGTAACCTTGTCCGCTCCAGAGCGCGTTATTTTTTTCTAAGCGGAGCGGAAACAGATGATCTCCTGCAAATCGGGATGATTGGATTATGGCAGGCGATAACCGACTATCACTGTGACTATCCCATCTCCTTCCCCACCTTCGCGAAGATATGCATTAAACGGCATATCATCACCGCAATCAAAACCGCCACGCGCCAAAAGCAGATTCCCCTAAATTGCTCGCTCTCGTTGGAAATACCCCCCGGGGAGGACAGCGAGGATTTGATTCTTTATGACATTCTGCCGAGTTCCGCATCCATTGACCCCGAGGAGATGGTGCTACAGGCGGAGAACACCCGTAATTTGATAGAGCTACTTCATCAGATGCTATCGGATTTCGAATGGAATGTGCTGGTTCGTTATCAGGTTGGCAAAACCTACCGAGAGATTTCCGATGAACTTCGCGTGAATACCAAATCGGTGGATAATGCGCTTGTACGGATAAAGAGAAAAGTGGTGGATATTAAACTGGAGCATATCAACTTCAAGCAATTAATTCACACAATCAACCCGTCAACCTATGATTACAGCAATCTCGTCTAAGGCATGCCAACCAAACGAATGATTGCACGCTCCTTATATCTGCTGAACACGGATATCGGCAGGGAAGCCTTGGATATCGCCACGGGATTGGACGGCGACATCGTTCAACGCATAGGCGTTCTGCGGAAGCGTTTCCCGATGGAAATCGTCTCCACGGTTATTTCCCTCCTGACCCTGCGTGAAAAAGCCAGAGGCAAGTTCACACTCGCAGATCGGATGCTTTTCACCCGGGAGGGTTTGGAGCAGGCGACTAGCGAAAACGTGGCTAAATGGCGCGCATCCCTCTTTCCGAAAAACACCCGCATTCTGGACCTCTGTTGCGGCATTGGCGCGGATTCGATGCAGTTGATTGATGAACGCGAGGTCGTTTCCATCGACATCCAGCCTGAATTAGCCTTCTGCACGAAACACAACAGGCTTTTACAACACCCGGATCAGAACCCGGAAGTGATATGCGCGGACGTGCAATCCCTGCCACTCAAAGCGGACGCCGCATTTTTCGATCCCTCGCGACGTATCAACGGCAAGCGCACCAGAGAGGGGGAAGCCTATTCCCCACCCCTCTCCTTTTTCGAAAAGATCAGTCGGGATATTCCCAACGTATGCGTCAAATTATCTCCCGGGATGAGCAAAGAGGAACTGGCAGCACTGAATGGAAGGTTCGAATTCATCTCCGAAAATGGCGAATGCAAGCAGATCGCACTTTGGCGAGGTGAATACGGCCCATCCAGTCCCCATTCCGCTACGGTTATACGCGCCAACAAGCATGGCGTAAGAATTGAACGTCTGGAGCGATGCGACGATTGCCCGCCGCCGGAAATCGTCCCCGTGGCGGCATGGATGCACGAACCCGATCCCGCCATCATCAAAGGAGAGCTGATTCCTGAACTGGCGCAGTTACTTTCAGCCGGTAGGATCAACGAGAGAAGCGTTTGGCTCACCACCGAACAAAGCATTCAAACGCCTTTCGTCAAGTCCTATCATTTGATAGAGCGTCTTCCGTTTAACCTGAGAAATTTGAGGAGAAGCTTGAAACGTTTAAACGGGGGGGTGAACGTTCTGAAATGCCGCGGGACGCCATTTCACGCCGAGGATATCCTTCCCGATTTGAAGGGGCTTGGCGATACGCCCATGATTGTAATCATCACCCCCGTTCCCGGCGGTCTGGATGCGATGATATGCGAGACGGCAAATCAGAAACAATTGTGAGAGGATGAGACATATGCGATAAGCGAGGAGCGATACGCATCGGTTCGCCCCCCGCTTTCTATCGGTAACAGCCTTGTGAACTATAGAGCCTGAATGATATATGTTGTGACGGATTCCGCTGGCTCCGTCACCGTGAATTTACCATCCTTCAAGGTAATCCCACTCACTGGAGACCAGTGTTCCGTCGCCGTAGTGCGAATCGCCGTAATCTTCTTGGAGGCTTTATTGAGCTTTGACAGATCATAAGTGATCGTATTTTCCGTGTTTTTCGAATTGAGGGTCACAATCACCAACCGTTTTTGCTTGGCGGAATAGGCGGCAATGGAATCGGGCGAGTTAATATCCACGAAAACGAACCCCGGACGTATGTAGCGAGTGTATTGCCCCATTACGTAGTACTTGTTATTAATGGTGAATTCGGTATCGGTGTAGTTCCGCATGTCGTTCCATATAAATCCCCATCCCCCCACGCTGTCAAGCGCCTGCCAGTAGACCCATGCGGTGGGGCGAAGGTACCGCATATCGTTGGTTATCTCCTGCGCCATACGCAACCCTGAGGGATCGCCATCACCATATTCCGACATCCATAGGTTCTTTTTCGCCGCATACACTTTCTTCCGCAGTTCAGAACGGCTCCAGCCCCAGTAGGTGTGTGTGTTGATCTGGCTGAGACATCCTAACGCCTCGGAATCATAGGCGTCGAACGTTGCGATCGCGTTTTCGATGCTCGGTTCATCGGACGCCGCAACAGTGGTTGTCAAGTTCTTGTTTCTCAACGCCTTCGCCACCGCCTTGATGATGATGTTCTGAGTCGGACGATCGAAATTGCATCCCTCCTGATTGTTTCCGAACTTCCAGTCTCCCGTGGGTTCGTTGAAGGGTTCCAGGGTCTGGAAGGTGATTCCCCAGGCGTCGTGGAAATGCTTCACAACCTCCACGAGGTAATCGGCGAACGCATCGTAATACTTGGGAGAAAGATTATTCTCATGGGGCTTTTTCGCCCCGGTGACGCTCCCGCTGATTGTCATCCACCAAGGGGGCGAGTTGGAGAAAGCCTCCAGTTGATTGGCTCCCATTGCAATCGCCTCTTGCAGAATGCGCCGTTGATTCGCATCCGCATTCCAATCCCATTGCCCCGAGGTTGGCTCGTAGCCTGGAATGGCGGCTCGAAATGGTAGGAAACGCCATTGATCCTTTCCGACACGATATTCTGGGTTTTCTCCCCCGCCGATATTGTATCGCACGACGTTCAATCCCAAACCCGTCTTGGGATCGAACATCATGTGCATGATTTTCTCTCGCGCGGCGGATGGGTACCCGCCGACAACCTTTGCCCACCATGCGAGGGAGACCCCCCATCCCTGGAGGGTCTGATATTTTACCGTCGGGTCAACTGTCACTACCGTTTGAGCGCATGCGCAACCTGTTACAAGGAGGGGATACGCCATAAACAACGACGCAAGCAAAACCTCAAGGACTCTTCCAACTTTCATTTCCCATGCGCCTCACGAAACAGCGTGTAAAGTTGCGACGGAGTCACCGCCACATAATCCGGTCCGAGATTGCGTAACACCTGTTTCAAATCAGAAAGCTTCATGCCCCAGTTCGTAATGAAAGCATTTACGAACGCAGGTCGAATGTCTCCGACCCGTCGCCGTATCTGATCCGCCATCTCCGCTGCGGAACCACCGGTCATGGCTCGAAAGACGACCTGCCCTGAAGGCAGCATGAAGGTGATCCGATCATACGGTTTTTCTCCGGCGTAGCCGTAATCCGGCATGAAGAAGCGCGTGGAAGGCATATCCATCGCCGCTCGCACTATCTCCGAGGGAGTGGTCTCCATTTGGCGGAAAGTATGCATATCCATCCGCTTCATGTACTTCGTTGTCCAGTCGTAGAAAGTTCGATACGCTGCGGATCGATATTTGAGAGCTTTGCCCCACACAATGGGATTAATGTATCCCACACCCGAAACATCGCATATGAACTCATCATTGGGAGTGGCGTGATCGTAAAACCATTTGGCGATGGTTGGAGCGCAATCCAGCAACGTGGGACCCATTCCCCAAGCGATAGGGAAGGTTCCGTGAAGCGGATCGAGAAACTCCTGTTTGAAATAATTTCGCCAAGTGCACAGGTTATCCCCGTCCGAGACGGTGATCGCCACGTAAACCTTCGACGGATCAAGCTTGGGCGCCGGAGGTTGAGGCTTCTGTTTCAACGATGGAATGCGCACTCCGCTCAGGACTGAGAAGTTACTCACATAGTCGCTCACGACGGTCACCTTGCCGAATCGGGATCCGAGTTCAACGCCTGGCCCCTCGTTGATCCCCATGTCGCCCCCGTGCCACCAAAAGCCACGAACCACTGCGCATAAAGGCATCTCGGAGAAGGTTTTTTCCATCTCAATGATCTCATCTTTCATATCCGCGCCAGGGAGATTCTGCGCTTTAATGCCGGTGATCCAAAACGCCGTGCCCTTCGCAGCGATGATATCATCCACATCGCCCGTGTCCAGAAGCGTCGGGTCAATGCAAATTGAAAGGTACCTGTTCGATTTCGGCAGAAGTTTAATGCGAGCGAAACGAAGCGCATCCGCATCGTTCTTGAAACGACCCCGAAGATCCGCCTTGATCGGGATATGCAGTTTGGCTGCGAGTTTGGGAGTGGCGATGAGGAAATTATCCTGCCCCGCGATATCCACGGCGATATCCGGCGATACGTACACATTGGGATCCGGTATTACCGCACCCTTGACGACACTTCGGAACTTCGATACCAAAGAGAGCGGATTGGATACCCTTAGGATGGAACCCGTCTCCCCCTGTTTTATCATTTGCTCAAGCCAGAATTTGTCCTGATCGTCGAAAATGAGAAAGATTCTCGGCTGAACGCGATTCACCAACCCCTCCAGGGAGGTCAACAGCACTTTCACGTCCGACGGCTCCTTGCTCACATCCGTCACATAGAGATGACGCGCTGGCGGAGGCATCTTTGGTTGGAAAGTCGGGTAAGGACGAGGAACCGCAGGCAGAACCACATCGATAAACCCCTTTGGCGGGTGCATGGCGTTCAGTACGTCGAAAGCGTGCCGCTCCTCGTCGGGAGTGATAAGCTTTTTCATCGCCAAAACGGCCACCGCGCCGCGTTCCAGCACCTGTTCCGCAAGATAGGCGTCCGTGGTGGTGTCGCCAAGGGAACCATGGTTGCCCCAGAAATCCACGGCTCCGTTGGGCTGTTTAATCAATGCGGCGACAGGCAGATCGCCTTGAACCAAAACGGGTTGCACCGTCGCACCGGCGGGCAAGGATTGCTGGTCAAGAGGTTGGACAGAGTTGCACTCGCTCCAGTTGATTTTTATCCCCTTGAGGTCGAGAGGGTCGTCGGGAACGATTGTCGCAGCGCCCTGCATGATATTGAGGAAAGAGCCCACGCCAATCCCATTCTCTCCCGAAAGGGCGGCGTTGGAATCGTTGCCCAGATCCGTCCAGGTGATCGTCCCATTCGCGTTCTTCGCAGCCGTCACGGGATGGGTGAAGGGGACGCCGGACATGATGAGACAGCCACCCGCGCGATGAAATGCCTGCAGGTTGCTGAAGGCGTCCGCAGGATAGGTGTTTCCATAGGGAAGGATCACCGCCGCATAGTTTTGCTCGTTGAGGCGATCAGGATCGGAAAGAGCCGCCAGGTTCAATGCATCCACCTTTAAGCCGGCGGCATTCAAATTCCTTTGTATCTCCCTTGCGGAGAGAATGGCGGGGACGTTATATCTTGGAAAACTTTTCGATTCGAAAATCGCCACTTTGGGGCTCTCGCCCCAGCAGGCGGAAACGGCCAGCAGCGATATCAGTAACGCTACGAATACGCTTCTTAAAGAGGAGTAAAAAAACGTTTTCGATTTCAAACTCATCAATCTTGCTCCTGTGAGAAAGTATGGTCGTAAAGGCTGGTTGAATTGGAGCGGCATGACACATCACGGATCATGGTCCAAAGGGGGATGTTACAGACCGGAACCCTTTCGCATTGTACCCTAGCCGCACGGAAAATGCACATGACGCATACTCAAAAGAGTGAAAGGAGGAGATGGAACTACAAGAATATCAAGGCGCAGCAACTTCTTGCCCCCCCTTCTCCCGTCATGGCCCCCTTGGGAGAAAGAGCGACTATTTTGAACGATCGACTTGAAAGAGGGTTAGAAAAGCGTAACCAACCAACCCGGTAACCGCCCAAGCAATCTGCGCCAGCCTGAGGAGCATGCCGTATGTCAATCCCTCCACCGCACGAAATCCGTAGGCGATAAAAGTGAACATGCGGCTCGCCTCCAAGGAGCCAATGTTCATGGGAATGAGGAAGGATACGAGGTCAAACCATAATCCGATCACCCATATATTCAACATTAAAAGAGGGGATATCCGCTGATGCCTAAGAGAGAAAAAAAGCCATGTTTGGAAAAACCCCATGGAGATGCCAACCAGATGCCATCCAAACGCATAGCTCAAATCTCTTTTCCTATCCCGATAGAAAATACGGAAGGAATCGTCCACAGAGGATAAGCTGTTGGAGAGTCTGTAGACCTGTTGTCCGCCAATATTGCGCGATACCAGCCACCTTAAAATCGACCCGATTTTTCCATTTTTCTGAATGAGACCAAAGGAAAGGATCCCAAAAGAGACGAGCGAGCAGGACACAAGCATGGTGTCGCGCCATGCGGCGGGGATTTTAACATATCCTCCGATCAGAAAAACCCCGATGAGAACCCAAGTGAGATGGGCGGTGGCGTAACAGACCTTGTCAATCAAGACGGAGCTTGCCGCATCCGCAGCTCCTCCCGATTCGGTGATTAAGGATGCGCGAACGACCTCACCCCCCATAGCTGCGGTGGGGGTGAAATAGTTTATGGAGTAGCCCGCGAGACGCGACCAAAAAAGCCGTCCTCTTGATATGGAGCAAGCATGCCCGCTCAGGCAGCAACGCCATCCCTCCGCATGCATCACTTCGCCGATTCCCTCCAGCAATACAAAAGGGATCAGCCCCCATCTCAAGGATTTAATTCCGTTCCAAACCCCGCCAACGCCAACCGTGTGAAGCATCCACAGCAGGCAAATCAGGCCGACAATAAAGAGGAAAAAGTGAAGTCGCCTCACCTTCACTGACCATTCGAGGCTAAACGGATGGGTTTCTCAGACTGACAATTATAACCGAAGCGAGCGCAATATCGTTTGAAAAGGGAAAGTTCCGTAATGGCGTTGTCCGCTGGCAAACCTCGCAAATGTTCCCTCTTTTTTACAGGATATCTGGACCGACTTGACGCTAAACTTTCCATGGACTCCAGTGTTTCGGGGCTTAGTTCATAGCCCCAATGATCGTAAATGCGTTTAACGATACCCAATGGGTTGGAAACAAGATCGGGATATCGCACATCGAGAAATCGCGACTCCAATTCGGGATGAGAGTCGCGAAATCGCAAAAGACGCTCCATGGCTTCGGCCAATACTCTCACTTCCCTACGCATCCGTTCCTCTTTTCCATCGGAATAAGCATAGAGACGATGCAGAGCCTCAACCAATCGGAGACTGGATTCCAAAACCTCTCTCGGATTGCGATGGGTTTGTATGATCACGGCGTCCGGAAAAACCGTGAAGAGAGCATCCAGATTATGGGAATGATCCGGAGATTTGAGCACCCACCGAACGTTAGTCTCCTCCCCCTGCAAATACAGCATGAATCTCTTCTGCCATTCATACGTTGGGTTGAAATCCGTATGACGCAGAAATGTCTCGTACTCGGGCAACCAATTGGTGGTGATAAACTCCTCGGAATAAAAAGTGAAGCTATGAATCGCCTCGCATTCCTGCGGGGAGGTGGCTCGAATGGGATGAACGGAGTCAGCCATGGGGACTATTTTTCGAAATAACCATAGCCGCATGGATGCATTCCATATCTTCCAATTGAATGTTTGGGACGCTTTGCGGGTCACGGAAAGCGGAAACATCACCTCCCACACGCGGGGAGCGCGATTGGCGGGGTCAACGCACAGCAGATCATGCAGGAACGTGGAGCCGCTACGAGGCATTCCGGTGATAAACAGAGGTTTGACGATCCTTCCACGCTCCCATCGACCGGAACGGCGCTTCCACTGATCCACAAGGCGCAATCGCAGCACCAACATCTCCTCCAAATGATTCCACATGAGAAATCTTCCAAGAGGATGCAAATCGGCATCGCGTTCCAGGCTATCAACGAGAGTGGTGAATGCGGGTTCAAGCGGAGGATTGCCAAAATCGTGCAATCCGGACCGCAGTTCAGCTCTTTTTCTCAGGATTTCGGCGTTCATTGGCCAAAAAAAACGGCTAAGCGGGTCTGTGATTGAATGTTTTCGGGTAAACATTGTTTATTATCCCTTATGGGTTTTTCCATACGCATAGGAAAAGAAGTGGCGCTCTTTTCATTCCTACCATATATCTTTGTGTAAGCCCTTTGATGATAAATACGCATTTGTGAGTGGAGTTAATTGCGCATACAGCCAAGCTGTTTTATTTTACGTTGTCTTTTTCATCTTGTCAACTTCCCAACCAGCTCCGGGAGAGGAACTATAAGGAATGCATCGAATAAAACAGGACACTTTTATCCGATATTTACGGTATAATATAACATGAACAAATAATTTCAGCCCGGCGGAAGACAAACCGGAACCATGATATCGCCTGGTCAAGCGAAGAAGAAATCTTTTCCATTTTCTAGGGTGATCTCTTCCACGCTCAAGTGGCGGTTTCAGGATGATTCGAAGTTTGCAAGTCCGGCTGAAAAGCAAGCAACCAAGGAAATATCAAATGAGCCTTCAAATAGGAGCCAAACCGGACCACGGGTTTGACAATCCGACGGGTCTGCTGAGCGATTGTCATCGCCGCATCGAACGATTTCTTAACAAACTGATCCATTTGACGAAGTGCACGTCGGGAGGCGAACTCTCCGAGGAGCAGCGTCACGCTTTGGAAACCTCTCTGCGTTATTTCCGAAAGGCGGCGCCAAGACACACTCGCGACGAGGAGGATTCGCTCTTCCCTCGCATTCGCCGCAATGGTTCAGCGGAGGCTACGCAAGTGATGGATCTGATCGATTCCCTGGAAGGGGATCACAGGGAAGCCGAGGCGCTGCATCATATCGTGGACACCGCCGGGGAGAGTTGGCTGATCAATGGCTCATTGGATCAATCGACCCTCACGGAGATGGGAAGCGCGCTAAGCAGGCTGCGAACGATGTATCAGGGACATATCGCGCTTGAGGATAATCAGCTCTTCCCGCTCGCAGATCGGATTCTGACGGCGGAGGAGATCGCCGAAGTCGGACGGGAGATGGCGGAGCGGAGAGGACTCGACTATCGTCAGCCCTTGCGATGCCGCACGCGAATAGGCGCCCAATGATGACGAACGCCAGGGAACGGGACGCGTTTGAGATTCTCGGCGAGGATCATCAAAGAACAATGCATCGACTGGAGAGATTGGAACCATTGCTCGCCGAAGCGGAAATGCGTTCCGAGGAGGACATCAAAAACGGCCTGATGGAGTTCGAGTCATTCCTGGACACCGAGGTGTGGGCTCACTTTCGCAAGGAGGAGGAGCATCTCTTCCCGTTGCTGGACGCTCACTTCCCCTTTGAAAACGCCCCGGTCGCGGGAGGACCGATGCGAGTGCTAAGGGAGGAGCACCAGATCATTCGCAAACTGGCGGAGAGGTTACATATGTCGATGGAAAACAGCGCCGATAAAGGGGGGTGGTTGGTTGCAGCGAAGCTCTCCGGTCGGCAGCTTGTCACGGCGATCCGCAAGCATATCTACAAGGAGGATTTCGTCGTGTTCCGGTTGGCGAAAAGCCTGCTTACGGAAGAGGAGCGTTACAAACTGAACTCTTTTTTCGCCTCGCCTCATTAGGCTTCGCATGGATCGCGAAGTTACGCACCGCGCCTCTCCCCCTCTTCCCAACGAATTTCGACTCCACATTTCCTACGAATATAAGTACCTAAAAGCCCTCGGTCCCTCGAAATGCCGGAACCGCTATCGTTTAACGCCCCGTATCGCCAATCCAAAGTTCGGAGCCGCTTCTACTTCGAAAAAAATTTCAAAATATTTTTCATTCCCCCCGTATCATTTTCGCTTTTCGAACCGTTATATTATATGAGTGCGAATAAAAAATACGGCGAACAAGAGCGCCAGTAAAAGGAAGGGACATGAGCGATACGAAAACAACGGTGCGGAAACCTGAGACGGTTATGGAGGGGAACGTTTCCGAACCCTCCGAGAATGGCATGGACGACGCGGACGCCTTTATCGTGGAGAGGATTGCGGAGGCGGTGGTGCGAAAGATAGACGAAAGGGACAAGATAAGCCTTCTGGCGGAGGCCGTGATCGCCCGGCTTCAGGAGCTGGGGCAGGCCCCTGTCCCCGAGAAGGATCAGGCGAAGGAAAAAGAAGAAAAATCATAGGAAAGGAGTGACTTTGATGGAAGACAAAGAGAAAAAGAACGAGGAGGGGAGCGAGACCCCGAAGGAGGAGACGAAGTCTCGGCGTGAGTTTTTGCGCTCGGCGGCGATCCAAGGCGCTGTGGCGGCACTCTTCGGAGCAGTGACGTTTGATTCTATCATGGCGAGGGCGATGGAGAGGGTTAGCGAGAATCAATCCATACGAAAGATAGGAACTGGCGCAGCGGATTATCTGAATGCTCAAGGCGTTATTAAGCCTATGGATTACTATTGCGGTAGTAATTTTGAATGTACAAATGGCGCAGGTCCAGACTGTTCATCAGGATTCAATTGTGAGGGATATAATTGCACTGGTAATGATACCTTCATATGTGGTACTGTAGAGGAAGGTTTCACTTGTGATGTTTTCACATGCAATGTTCATTATTATTGCTATGATAAGGTCTCTTGTCCTTACAGATTTGTATGTTAAATCTGTTATAAGCTAGAAAGAGAATGAATTGCGGGGGTTGCGATGATTTATCAATATATAACGAAAAAAAACAATAACAAATATAATAATTTCAATTTTGATCAAAATCAATTAATATATGGATTTACTCTAATTGAAATGATTGTAGTTATAGCCATAATCGCCTTACTCGCTGGGTTGATATTCTCCGTAATGGCGCGCGCAAAAGAGAAGGCTCTTCAAACCGCATGCGCATCGAATTTGCGACAATTGGGGATGGCTACCCTCATGTATGCGCAAGACTATAATGATGTTCTCCCGCCTTATCAAAATGCATATCCAGGGATTCTTTGCTCCATTGATCTTCCGATGTCAGGAAAAGATCCATATAATACTATAGTATCAAGCGATACGGTTTGCTCCCCCTCAAATTTACATTACGCTCTAACGCCATATGTGAAAAATTCACAAGTCTGGTTCTGTCCTAATGACCCATTCGCTGGACATCATACCACTCAGTGGTTGATTGATCACCAGTATAGCAGTTATGTTTATTGGTTCACCGGTCAAATAGGTAGTCTTTTCACTATAAAGAAAGATGATGGCTCTTCATGGCAAATATCCACGGGTAAAATATTTCCACCGTTTGATTCAGTATCCAAAATAGAACTTATTGAAGATCCAAATGGTTATTATCTTCCTCCATGTTCATTTCCGCGTGATAAGTTTTTTTATCCGCCGATGACGGGAGGCGATCATCTCAAGGGTGTAAATGTATGTTATTTGGACGATCATGTGAAGTGGATTGCTCCAGGGTGTCCTTGAATGATTTTTTAGGTTCTTCGCTACATCGTGTGGGTAATGTAATATTTAAACTTTCAGTGATCGGGCATTTGTCGTTAGCGACAATGCCGTGATTCAGGCGAGAAGGGTCACTTTTATGGATAAATCAGCTTTCATGACCTTATATAGTGTGTATACCCCCTATTCACCCCAACCCCGAAGGGGTTAAACATGAATAGGGGGTGAAGATCAATTCACATGCGAAATAACCATGAGCGCCTAACAGAGTGGTTTCAGCGGCCAAGGGACAGTATAAAAAAGGCGGGTGTCGGGGGGAGGGAAATTCAAATCGTTGCGCGCACCATAGGTCGGTACGAGACGGCGGGCGTTCCCTATGGGGAGGTTGCTCATGCCAATCACGGGATTCGCCAACGAAAATGCCGTGATTTATCGCAGTTGGATGAACCTGAAGCTCAACACAATGCGTCTATTAGCCCAGGCGTTCCTTTATGCCCGGCGAATGAATTCGCGCCTAAGAAAACTCGAAATCCACCTTCGCGGATTGCCTCGTGTCTTGCGAAACATGATTTCATCATGCCTCGGCGATATTCTGGCGTATCGAAACGCGTCCATCTCCAACCCGCGCAGGCGGGGAGTCAAAGCTGATTGGACACTATGAGATGGAACCATGCGGCGGCCACCCAAGATTAAATCATGCGGTGCACGTTCACGGATGCCATGAATGGCATCCGGGGTGGCGTTGCGATTGGGGAGATATTTAGGTTCCATGCTCTGACCGGTCATATGAAATAACCGTCGAACGGGATGACGCCCGGCGAATGAATTCGCGCCTATTGAATACGCAAAGTCCGCCTGCGCGGACTGAACAGGAAAAAGAAATCGAACTTTTGACCCGCCTCATCTCGTCTTAAGCTATGAGGGGACAAGTCTTATGTAGAATCTTTTCAGAAGGATGACACCCCGTTATCTGCGACCAGTCCAGGGGAGGAGTTACAATGCTTCATCATAGGTCGCTAACAACAAATCACCATCTCAAACCTGAAAAAAACCGGCTGAAGCGAGCTTTCACTCTCATCGAACTGCTGATTGTGATCCTCATAATCGCTCTGCTTGCGGGGTTGCTCATGGCGGTGTTTTCGCGGGATAGGGCGAAGGCAAGGCAAGTCGAATGCCTCTCCAATTTGAGACAGCTCGGTTCAGCCAGTCTTTTTTATGCTCAGGACTTTGACGAGCATTTACCACTCTATATAAACCGTCGGGTTATTCCTCCTAGGCCATGCGCGTCCGGTGAACCTGCGCCCGATCTTTTATACTCCTCTCTTCACGCCTTATGCGAAGTGACAGGTGACGCTGATCATCTGTCACTTGTCCTCTTATCAGTTAATACGCGATGCGCACACTTTCGGGACACCATACCCCCCGTATCATGTCAATTGCCCCAGCGAGGGAGATAATCACCTCGGCGGAGTGAACATATTTTATCTGGACGGGCATGCGAAATGGTTCAATGAATGCTGGTGATTTCTTGTCTTCATCGTAGGCACTCGCTTAAATGATGATATGCTCTCCTTTCATGACCCGCTGTCATTAATTAAACGATCCTTTAATTACCGAATCCTTAATTAAAGCGAATCGGCTTATCCTTTAATTACAAGATTGCATCACAACACGAATTTCCCGGGCATCCCTCTTTCACTCGTGAACCTCATTCCATACGGATTATGCGTTTCATGTGCTTTGCCTGTTCCAGTTTCCCTTTTTACAAGGTTGCCTCAAGCGATAGCATATGAAAAGACAAGACACACAACGGCAAGAGGAACCATATCCGAACCGGGCGAAAAAGCGTTCCACTTGCCAATGTTTCATCCTTTCAGTCTCCTTGTCTTGTAGTGTAATTTTGACATGAAGGCTGTCTCACTTTATATTGGCACACAGGGGATTTAGAAATCGGACGCGTATCCGGAGGCGGAACATAATAGCGGGCCTCCCTTGTACGAGTCGCCTCGAACCCGGCACGAACGCCCAGCCCCATTCCCCCTTTCCATCCTTTAATCCGGTTCTGAGGATCAAGTCCCCAAACTATTGACATTCCCGCCGATCGCAAAGTAAAATAGGTTCGTGATTGATTTCAATCTTATGCCGCGATAGCTCAGTTGGTAGAGCAGAGGACTGAAAATCCTCGTGTCCCTGGTTCAAGTCCGGGTCGCGGCATTTTTTGCGTCCTCCCCTCCCCGAATCCCGAAGCAAACGATTACTATCAGAATGAATAGATACGGCTCCCATCCCCCCCAGCGCACGTAAGGTGTTTCGCCCAAAGGCAAGGTCACATCCCGAACAAGCCACCCGACCTCGTAACGCGGCAGACTCTCCACCCGCCCGCGAGGGTCCACAATAAAGGTGACGCCCGTGGTGGAGGACGCAGCGAACCATTTGCCCGTTTCCACCGCTCGAAACACTCCCATCGCTGCGTGCTGCCATTGCACCTTGGAGTGTCCCGCCCAGGAGTCGTTGGTGATGGAGACAAGCAGATTCGCCCCCAACGCCACTCGGGCGCGAGCGATGGAGGGGAACGCCGTCTCGTAACAGATCAGAATGCAGAGCTTTGCTGGATTTGCCGCCACTGGGGCGTTGTCATGCCCCGCCACGTCGTCCACACTGAAAAACCGGAACACTCCGCTGAAAGGCTCCAACTCCCTCCTCCAAGGAATCCATTCTCCAAACGGCACGAGCCAGTTCTTGTCGTACCGCGCCGCCAATTTTCCCTCGGGGCTGAAGACGGCCGCCGAGTTATAAGGGCGCCCTTGGTCGTCCTCGTATTCCGTGCCCACCACCTGCCAGGTCTTGTCTTGGTAAGAAAGGTCCTTGTAATAGGAGCGCAGGTACTCGTCGTTGATGGCGTCCCCCGGGGCGATGCTCTCGGGCCAGATCACCAGGCGGTCGGTCGCTTTTACCCAAATCGGGTTTTGCACCATCCCGTCCATCATCCGCTGGAAGAGGGCGAGGTCGCGAGGGGGGTTGGGAACCCAGTGTCGCTCGCTGTGGATATTGGGCTGCATCACCGCAACCGTCATTCTCTCGCCGGAAACGCGGCGATCCAATTGAACCCAACCATAAAGGAGTGCAATCGCAATGAGTACGACGGAAGGAAGAAGCATTCTCGCCCGCTTGCGATACTCCTCCCCTCCCCCACTCTCGCATCGATGAACCCAACAGGCGAGAGAAACGTTGAAGTGAACGATTAGGAAGGATACGCCATAGACGCCAAGAAGGTTCGCAATCTGAATGAGCGGAAGAAAGCGAAACTGCGTGTAACCCAGCAGCGCCCAAGGCATGGAGAGATCTCCCAAGCCTCGCAACCATTCCACCGTCACCCAAAGAGCGGCGATCCCGAGGGGTTGAAGGAAGTCCGCTTTTCGCCGCAACATAAGCCAGGCGAGAACGGCGAAAAGCGCGTACCACCATGCTTCTATCAGTGTGAGCCCCACCCACGCGAGCCATCCAATCGATCCGCCAGCCCAACGCACCACCGTGTCCCCTATCCAACTGGTGGTGCAACCCCAATGGATCACCCCGAAAAGATACCCCGCACCCAGGGCGCAGCGAAACCGTCCGCACCGATGCAAAGCGATAATGAATGGAACCAAAGCCACCCATGCGAGAGGTTCAAGGTCAGGCGACGGAAATGCGAGAGTCATTCCCACGGCGGAGAGAATTGAGAGGAGTATCACGGAGTATTTTCGCATGAGATAGGATATATTATACATAAGTCATCTTTCAGTTTAATGGAATGTGCCTCGCCCGCATCGGAATTGACAAGGAGGGAATGCATGAATAGAGGCGTTGCGTTGTTGGCGATTTTGTCCGTTCTATTTCCGATCGGATTGGCGGGGTGCGCTCGATCACCGGCGGGATTGACCAGCGGAACGCAACTGATCGTAACGATGCAAATGAACGGTCCGGTGAACCCGAATTATCACTATTTCTTTATCATTCGCAACGCGGCGGACCCCAACGGAGAGAACGGTCCGATCCCCGCCGTGCATGTGCCCTATGGCGGAAACGGTTTCGCCACGGGTCTTCACGGCTCACCGGGATGTTTCACGGATTTCGTGGAGTGGAGTCAAAACCAACCGTTCGTGAACGCTTCCGGTTATACACTATACCACGTTCTGCACGGTATGAACGGCGATCCGTCGCAAAACGCCTTCATCCCGCGCGGACAGCCCGTTGCCACCTACCCCCCCAACGGTGGCAACACCTTGCAGTTCACATTGGATCTCTCCCAAATCGCACCGGTCATATCGCAAGGCGATCCCGATCCGAACAACGGCAATCCCCCGCGATATCTGCAGATCAACATGATCACCACCACCACCACACCGGTGAACACCGCAGCGGACGATCCTTACAAGATTACGGACGCCTTCGGCAATCAATCCAACGAGAACTCACCCACCTTCAATGAGTATCTCACCATTGATGTGTCTCAGCCAAGGATGTACAGCAGCACCGATCCCGCAGGCATTCCCGAGACCGCTAATGACACCTTTAATACGGATGGAAAGTACGATCCCGGCGTTGACATGGTTTACTGGAGCGTGCAGGTGGTGACGCAGTGAGAGCAAGCATATTCCATGGATTTCACACTACAGGAGGATGGAGAGATACAAAACAACGACATGGAATCCGCCATGACGCAGTTGCGTCAGCCCTTGCAGCTTCCGGATGGAGCATTGCTCGCAGGTTCCGTCGCGCATGCGCAACATCATTCTGGGGACTCGGAGAATTCTCTTTTGATGGCGCTCCGACACCCCGTGGAGATAGGAACGCTGTTCCCCAAATTCGGGGTGAGGACTCGAAGGGGGGACCCAATGCGCGCGGAGCAGGGGGATGATTATTCTCTTTGAATATCAATCGAGCAGGGCGCGGGGAGCGCCAACCCCGCCGCCACTTGCATGGACTTGAATATCCCGCAGGGAACCACACATCCCGCGCAGCATCCCTTGACGGATTTGCGGACAGTCCTCAGAATCACCCCGTCAAACCCCGCGCCTATCTCTTTATAACCGTCCACATCCGAAAGCTCTTGCGCAAGACGACTAATATTTTCGCAATCGCTCTCGATGCTCAGGGTGACATTTTGCATGTCCTCCGATTGGGCTAGAACGGTGGTGGTGAAACCGCAAATACCCGCATTGATTGTCGTCCTTACCAATGGGTGTCTCCTTTAAGATGCGGATTTATTCTCTTCGGCAATCGCTTCCGACAGGGCGCTCCGGAGCGTTTCCAAGGACATGGAGCCAGCCGGACCGGATTCGGTTTGATAGATTCGGCATGTCAATCCGAACTCCTTGTTCTCGCGCGCCTGCTTTTCGACATCCAGTCCGTTAATACGGATGGAGGGGGAGCCGAGAAATCGTCTTTGAATCGCCTCCTCCTCCGTGTTCACTTCGATCATCTCAATAGGAGTGTCCAAACGGAACTCTTTTATCACCGTATGAAGCCTTTCAAGCGCGGTTTTATAGCTGGGACATTCCTCGAAATACAAAAACTCGATTTTCATTTTCCACATTTCCTGTGATATCAGGGCGTTGGTGTTCGACGCATGAATTAATTATATCACGCGATTCCGCCTCTTCGCATCCAATCACTGTTTGACTGGTAAATAGTAGGCGCTGATTTTCCACTCACCGTTGATGCGTTTAAGTGAGAAGGTTGGGTTGATTTGCATTGGCTTCACGCTTACGGGTGCGTTCTCGGGAGCGGCGGTGATGGAGGTGTGAACAGTCGCTTTGTCGCCATCGATATTCCACTTTTGCACGGTGAATTTTGTGATTTTTATCGATTCAAACAGGGGGCGAATGTCATGCTGGACGATATAATCCGGTTGGGATTTATCGGGATCCGCGGATTTGGAGTCCAAATAGATAAGGGGGCTGAGTGCGTTCCAGTTTTTGGATTGAATGGAGGAGAAAAACTTGGTGACCACGGAACCCGGGTCAGCGGTGGCGGTGATACGGGCGTTTTCACCATTCCGTAACACCAACCATACGACGATCGTCAACACCGCGATTACAACGATGGCGGCAATCACCCCCGCAAGCATACCTTGATTTCCGGACGAGGATTTGCGCTGAGTGTAAATACGCGGGGTGTTTGGATTAGCATTCATCTTCCCACTCTCCTTTTCGAGTAATTGAATCCATTGGCGCTTCACAAACAAAAAAAACTCTCAAATCCACAAGCCGCGACGGGATTGCTCTCGCCTTTTGGTTTTCTTTCAATCAAACGTATTCCACTGCCATGATAACATAATTGGATTTTTTTCACAACGAAAAATATGAAAAAACCATACAAAATGGGGAAGGCTTTCAATCGAGAAAACGATGGGAATTCATACAAGGATGCCCATCGTTGGTTTGAGTCGCCGCCATAGCGATAGCCCGGCGCGTCTCCGAACCGGTAGGGGAGAAGGCGGATTGCCATTTGGCAGGCGGCGCAAGGATAATGTTTCCAGTCCCTCTATTTCAAAGGGCGCGGATTAACAGGACTATTACAAAAATCGCCAGGATGTAAGCCGCATACAGACTTACACTGCCTGATTGGATCCGTTGCGCGAAAGTTGCGACCCGCTGCACCCATTGCAACGCCGGACGGTACAAACGTTCCTCAAACACACTCGCTATCTCGTTTCGATACACGATTCGACGGATGCGATGCGGAATCTCATGCCGTTCAATCTCAACCTCTCTGCGCGGCTGGTATATCCCTCTAAACATCAGTTGCAATGCATGCACGTAGCCGGTGGAGGTGTATTCGTAACGGGAGATGAATTCGGCGACACCGCCCGCCCAAAGCGTGCATGTTCGTGCTGGACGGTTAAGCAATCGCAGCAACAACGAAATTAGTATCAGAAACGCAGCGATCATTCCGGCAATGTACAATGGAGAAGTGCTTGCAGAATCGGGAGTGACGGGGATGATCACCTGTCCTCTTCCCGGTAGAAATCTAGCCCCCAACGCCCCTCCAAGCGGAAGCATGCCGGAATAATTCAAAGGATGGCTGAAAATGGGGATGATGATTTTACCTGTCACATCCGCACCGATGACTTGAGAGGACAAGCCGCCTAAGAGAGGAATCACATTCGCAGCCAGCACACCCACTCCCACCAAGGAGAGCGCCATCACACCTTGACCGATACACATGGAGCCGGGCGCCTCACAGGCGTTTTCCGCAGCCCGGGTACGGGGAAGCGCCAAAAAGCAGGTTCCAAATGTGCGAACGAAACATGTGATCGCGAGACCCGCCGTGAGAGCAAGAATCACCCCGGACATGCCTAAGGCGAGGCGGGCGCCCAGCATGCTGACATGAACTCCCTGAATGAGAGATTCCAAGACAAACCACTCTCCCACATACCCGCTGAAAGGAGGAATTGCAGCGATGCCAAGGGTGCCAAGGAGGAACCACAGTGAAGTCCAAGGCATCCTGCGAATCAATCCGCCCATATCGTCCATGTCTTTGTCATGCCCGATGGCGTTGCGCACAGCGCCAGCTCCCAGAAATAACGTTCCCTTGCTTACCGCATGACTCAGCAAATGGAAAAGCGACGCGAGAAGAGCTAATCCCGCCAATGCATCCAGATGAACGGAGCGAAAAATGAGAAATGCGCCTATGCCCACAAAGATGATTCCAACATTCTCAATGGTGCTGTACGCCAGCAGGCTTTTGATGTTCGTATCAAGCAGTGCGTAGAGTATCCCCACAATTGCCGTAAGAGAACCGAACCCTATTACGATCGCTCCTAACCACCATGGTATGTTCGGGAGTAACATAAGGAAAAAGCGCAGCACGCCATAAATTCCCATTTTGACAACAACCGCCGAAAGCAAGGCCGAGATATTGCTCGGCGAGGATGGATGCGCTTTAGGCAGCCAGATGTGCAGGGGGATGATTCCAGCTTTGACACCGAACCCAAAGAACGCCAACAAGAAGCATGTGACCGTGGCGGACATGGGGAGGAAAATGCGCTTGCTTTCCATGATGGAAAACACGGGACTTCCTGCGAAATGCCAAAGAATAAGAAAGGAGATAAGAAAAAGGGCGGTTCCGCCTTCGCTCATCGTCAGCATTAATAGCGCGGCTTCGGCACGCTTTTGATCTTCGTATTCAAACGCCACAAGAGCGGAAAAGGTCAGCACCATCACTTCCCAAACGATCATGAAGGTCAGCACATCATTTGAAACCGGTATGAGAGCCAGTGAAAGCAATCCAATTCCGAAAAGCGCGCACATCACCCTACTGGAGTATTTTGGAGAGTAGGAATCCGCATAATGGATGGAATAGATCGCCACAGGACATCCCACAACTCCGATCACAATCTCGAAAAAGGCGCTGAGCGAATCCATGCGAAGACACTGCAATCCGTAAAATGGGATCAGCTTGCTCAAAGTATCATTCCAAGATTGGCGCGAAATCAAGAGATCAACACCCGATAAGACGAGAAACCCACTCGCGATAGCGCATAGTGCGAAGCCGACACGAGACGCTTTGCGACCTAATACGCCGCAAAGGATTCCCAAGAGATACAGAGAGACCGCAACCCCGAATGCATTTTCGCTGCTCATTTCCACGCACTCCTTCCAGTTGCAAGCATCAAACCATACAAAAGAGCCAAGGGGGATGGAGGGGATCCGGGAATATAAATATCCACAGGCAATACCTGGTCCACTCCTCCCGCAACCGCGTAGCTTTTATCAAACGGAGCTCCGCTGATGGCCTCGACTCCCGCTGCGATCACCAATCGAGGTGATGGCATTGCGTTGAAGGTCTCAAGCAATATCGGTTTCATCGCATTCGTAACACAACCCGTCACAAGCAGTGCGTCGGCATGTCTGGGAGAGGTTGTGAAAAACATCCCAAGACGATGCAGGTCGTATGCCGGACTGCTCAGCAGCTTAACCTCCGAAACGGTCGCGTTGTCGTCCCCTGCATCCAGATGTCGTATGTGCAGAGAACGACGGTACAGACGCGCCGTGTTTTGCACGACGGATGAAGCCTTGACTGGATTTTCTCCGGAAACCACCACGAGGCTATCGCGCATGGTAACCGCTGTTTCATGCGAGCGACTTTTCCCGAACATCTCCGGAACCTTATCCGCGCAAAAACCACACATAATGCACCGCCCGCGATCCAACCGCACTCCGCCATCGGGAAGCGCTTCAATCGCGGAAGTAGGACATATCTCCTCGCAATCCTTAGCCTTGTTGCCGGGTAGCCTCTCGGACAGGAGGTCTATTCCCCCCACATACCCCTCCGGCATATCCTCCGGCTGAAACGGGTATTTTGTTGTGACGACTCCGGTGTTTAATCCGTGCAATACCAGACTCAGCATTTCCGCCTCCTGCGAAATTACAAATCGTTTCCTGCCACCGAAAGATTCCAACTGGCTTTGTTCACGGCAAAGTCGGGCATCATAATCCCTTCAATGGTGAGAGGGAACGGTTGCCAGTTCATAAACGATGGGGTTCGGAATTTGACCCGCGCAATGGAACCATCATCGTTCAAACGCACAAAATGCACGGTCTCTCCGCGCGGCGTCTCCGCCCATCCCAATCCCACACCGCCATGCCGTACCTGATTCCAATCGTGGGGTTCGATCGTCGGACCGGGATGCATCCTAAGCCAATCCGCGCATTGCCGAACCATATTCAGGCTCTCCTCCATCTCCTGCAAACGAACCACCATTCTTGCGAAGGCATCCCCTCCAATATATCCGCTTCGCCTCCATTGCAGGAAAGGATATGCGGCGTAGGGGTGATCATAGCGCGCATCCACCTCGACGTCGGACGCGCGCGCCACCGGACCAACGCATCCGTAATCCCTCGCCACGGTATCGGAAAGCGCTCCCGTATTTTCAAGTCTCTGCACATGGGAATATGTTTTTTGTGACAATCGGGACGCCTTGCGATATTGCGATGCGATTTTTGAAATGGCGCTCTGCAGCAAATCCAATTTGTCCTCGCCAAGGTCCTTCGTAACGCCGCCGATAACATTCACGCTTCTCAAATAGCGTGTCAGACCAAGCTGCGTGTTCAAACGCAGGGTCTGCTCCTTCAACCAGGTCCACGGAGACTCCAGCACAGGCAGGGAGGTGCTTTCGCACAGATCGCCCAAATCTTGAAAATGACTGTGAAGCCTTTCAAGTTCCGCATACAACGTCCGAAGATAGAGCGCCCGCATGGGAGGGCGGATATCCAGAATCGACTCGATCGCCTGGCAAAAAGCGAGACTGTGAGCAAATGAGGATCTTCCGGATATCCGCTCGGCAAGGGGAATAGCCATCATGGGGGATTTGTTTTGAAAAGCTTTCTCCAAACCGCGATGCTTGTAATAAAGTCGGACATCAAGATAAAGCATCTCTTCCCCCACGGTGTTGAAAACAAATTGCTGAGCCTCCTCCGTTCCTGAGCGCACCGGACCCACGGTGAATTGAAATTCCCCTTGAGCTTCGATGAGAGGCGTTTGCCGTTGAACGGGTTTCAGTTTCAGTTCGCCATCGGATGGGAAATTGGGATCAAGCGGATATGCGCCTTCGGGTCTTGATTCTTGAAATACCAGCGGCGGGTGCGCCTCCTGATCCGAGACGCTAAAGCCCATTAAATCCCCTATTTCCCTTTCAAATGCGATGGCGGCGGGGGAAACGCCGCTTAACGACGGATATGCGGGTGGCGTTCCGGTGAGCCGAAGGGTTAACACCTCATAGGAGTGTTTTCCATCCTGCGCCAAGACAACACGCACGATTGGTTCATTTTGAAAAAACTCTCCGACCATCCCGACAAACCTGTACTTTTCCTCCAATCGTCGGGAAATCCGGTTCACCCATTCCGTCGTCAGTGCATCCCTCCAAGTGATTTCGACGTGCTTATCGTTTTTGATATTCATAATCTTTCATCTCAAAATATCGTTCACTGCAAGATTGCCGCTGCGTTCTTCAGAAGATGGAGCAATCCGTCAGGAATCGCTAATCCGAAGATCAATGCCATTGTGACTAGGACAAACATGGGAATGACACTCCAAGGCGAAGCATCCGAATGATTGGCGTCCGTTTCCGCTTCGCTATGTCCATAGATCATTCGAACGAAGTAATAGAACAGTGTGATATAGATCATGGCCAGCAATAGCGCTGTGATTCCCCCAAGCGCCCAATGATTCCTCAAGAAAGCTGCGCCAAGAATGCCGAGATCGCTTCCAAAAAGGGCGAAAGGAGGCGCCCCTACGATTGCTGCGACACAGAGGAGCCATAGCCATCCGGTAACCGGCATCCGCCGCAATATCCCTTTCACTTCATCCATTTCATTCGTTTCATAATGGATAAGCACATTGCCAGCGCCGAAAAACATGGCGCTCTTGATCACCGCATGAGTCATCAGTTGCCAAAGCGCACCGAAAAGCCCCAAAGGTCCTCCGAACGCCACTCCGAGTAGCATCAGGGCGCTGTGTTCCATGCTGGAATAGGCGAGCAACCGCTTGTATTCTCTCTGAACCACAACGAAAACGGCTGCGACAATCAGAGTCGCAAGTCCAAATCCCGCTAAAATCGCGAAAAGAAAAGAATGGTTAAGACTGATTTCGGTTAAAGGTACGAACCGGTAAACCATGTAAACCGCGCAGGAGAGCTCCGCTCCGGAAAGCAGCGCGCACACCGGAGAAGGAGCGCGGCTGTAGGCATCCGGCATCCATGTGTGCATCGGCATGATCCCAGCTTTCGTTCCGTAGCCGATGAGAATGAGTAGGAATCCCAGCATCGTAACGGAATGAGGGAGATGGGATGCGAAAGTAACCCAGTGCGACCAGTTTATTCCCACATCGCTTCCGGCAACCTGTACGGCGCCGGCATAGAACACGAGGGTGCCAATGAGGGCGATCAAACTTCCGAGGCTAGTGATGAGTAAAAACTTCCACGCCGCTTCAAGAGCCTCATGGGTTCGATAAAATGCCACCAAGAGCGCGGCGGAAAGCGTCGTACCCTCCATCGCTCCCCACATCAAGCCCATGTTGTCCAGCATAGGAGTTAATACTGCGGCGAATGCAAATAGCGATAGAAGGATATGGAAGCGACGGATCTCCCTCGGTGAGATGGCTTGTTTCCTATCGAGCCCCTCGATATAACCACCTGCGTAAGGAAATGTTGCGGCAATCACAGACGACACCGTCAGAAGCAGTACGGCGCTGAGTGCGTCCGCACGCAACAACCCTCCACCCGCTGAAACAACGGAATGTCGATTGACTTCCATTGCAATTATGATCCCGACGCCGAACATAGCCAATCCGCCGAGTGTCAGGAAGAGGCGACGAACAGGGAAGGACCATACTCCCAGATTAAATGCGACGAGGACCAGTGGAATCAGGATCATCATAAACAGTATCATCGCTACCCCCTTAATCGCCTGAGATAAGCGGTGTCGGTGGTTTCGTGAGTCTCGTGTATGTAGAGAACCAGAATGCCGAAAATAATCACCGCCACAATAACATCCAGGAGAACCGCCACCTCCACAACCACCGGCAAATTCGGAGCCATGGCAATTCCCATCATCAAAACGCCATTTTCACAAACGAGCAGCCCGATGAGGTGAAACAAAGCCTCTCTGCGAAGAGTGATGAGGGCCATGCCCAAAAGGGTTACGGACAACCCCGAAGCCAGTCCGGTACGATAAAAGGTATCGAGATGAGGAGCGAAGTAAACGGATGTGGCATAAGCGATAATAGTCAGGAGCACTCCGCAGATGAGCGAGGTTGGAATCCCCACGCCAAGGCGCTTCTCCGCGCGAGACGGCAATCGCCGAACCACTCGCAACATGATCCAGGGGATGCCCAACCCTTTGAAGGCAATGGTGAGAAAAGCCACAATATACAGATGACCGTACCCCTTATCCAGCCCCGCAAGCAATGCGAAAAACCCCAGAAAAAAGGAACCGATCTGATAAGCGGTTATTCCAGGCTCGAATCTGGGAGTCGCCAACACACCGAAGGCGGTCAACAAGAAAAAAAGCGCGCAAAAGGTGGCGTATTGGTTGATTATCATTTTTCCCTCCTTATGCCAATAAATGGAACAACACAGCAAGGAGCGTCAGAACGAACGCGGCTCCCATGTACTCAGGTATGCGGAAAAAGCGGATTTTCGCATAGGATTGCTCCACCAGGGTAATAATTCCGGCGATGACAAGGAGTTTGACCAATACCCATATGAGAGCGAGAAGAATGTGCACAGGCGCTGTGTCTGGGGTCAATCCCCATGGTCCGATGATGACATTCACCAAAATGAGCATAAGGATCATCTGCCGAATCCATCCATTCCATTGAAGCAACGCCAGCAATGGTCCAGTGTATTCAAAGGATCGTCCCCCTTCCACGGTGAGCAACTCCTCCCGCCCGGAATGGATATCGATGGGAATGCGCCCCGTCTCGGCGAGAATCACAAGAAACAGGGCTGTGATCAGCATCAAGTGGGTGGGTGTGAATACTTCGCGGGGAGTCGCCAATGCCTTATTCACAATGAACGGAATGGTCGCGCCGGAGACTAAGGAGACCCCGAAGATGATAAGAAAGAGAGTGGGCTCCACCATCAGCGAGACGACACGGGCGCGACTGCTGGAAAGGGCGGCGTACGGGGATGCGGTGTCCAAGGCTGCGAGCGAGTAAAAGTACCCACCTAGACTGAGTATGAAACCGCCCGCCAGCATATCCCCGGCGAACGCCATGTAGAGAGGGTAAGCGGTGAAAACCGGTATCAAAGTGACCACAACCAATGCGGAGGCTAGGCTGATGTAGGGGCTAAATCGGAATATCCAGGAGGCGTTTTGGGATAGGATCGTCTCTTTGCGGAATAGTTTGGCGAGATCGTAGTAGGGCTGCCAAATGGATGGTCCGCGTTTGGACTGAATGATCGCCTCCCATCGGCTTATGCATCCATTTATGAAAGGGGCAAGAGCTATCACATATAACAATGCGCAAATTTGCAGAAGTAGCTTCATTTTTTGGTTATCGCCTCGTCGGATAATGTGATCTGTTCCCGCATCATTCCATTCAAGGCAAAATAAAAGCCCTGCTTGATGCGGGTGGGCATCAGAGCAGGAGCCATTAGCTTCCAAGAAGCGCTTCGCACTGCATTGCAGTCGTGGCGGTCTCCATCGCCACTATTCATTTTCCGAATATGGTATATCACACCGATCAATTAATTGTCAAGGGGGTTGACAGAATTCTCGCTAGCCCGTATAATGAAACCATAATTGAAATTATAGGCGATGGGGACCGCCGGGACGATGGAATTCGTTCAAACCTCTCTTTTGAGATAATGGCTCCTGTTTCGAAGCGATGGCTTTGAGGCGGGGGTTTTTTATTGCCCGGAATACGGCGTTATCACAGGAGATATCATCCATGATTCACGAGAGGGGAAAACTGAATGACGGGCACCGGGGCAGGCTTTTCACCTCGCTGATTCAGTTGGAGGAGACGCATCGGCAAATCCTCATGGCGATCAGGGATGGAATAAGTCCAAACTCGGGGCAACGGCTCACGCCGCTGAACGAAGAGGAATGGAAATCCATCGACGACGCCTTGCGTGGAATGAAAAACGCGATGAGCGAAACGGTCAACCGCTACGCGCACGAATGGATGGAGGAGCGTGCCAAGGCGGAGGATCGCAAATCCACTCTCTTTTATCTCTCCGTTTTGATGAATGAGCTGGAAGATCAGCTCCTTTTGGATCTCTCCCCCTCCGAAATCCAGGCGAATTACGGTCGGCTAGAGGAGGAGGATGTTGCTGTTTTACAAAACCTTCACGAGACTCTTGCGTATCATATAATGAGAGTCAAAGAGGAGATGCGCCGCATGCGCGAGGCACAGGAAGGACAACGCTAATGGGAATTATCACTATTTCCCGCCAGATTGGCGCGGGGGAGGCCGTGGTCGCGAAATCCGTTGCGGATAAATTGGGTTGGGAATGCGTGGACAAGCAGATTCTGAACAAGGAGGTGGAGGATACGGGAATCAATCTGCCCTATATCGTCCATTTCGACGAACGGGTGCCTCAAAAAGACGAAGAGCCTCCGAATTTGAAGGATCATGAGATATATATCAAGGCGTTGCAAAAAATCATCAGGGAGTTCGCAGACAAAGGAGATGTGGTGATCGTGGGGCGCGGAGCGAATTTTATCCTTAAGGATTACGATGCATTGCATTTTCGTCTAATCGCCGATCTCCCCTATAGAATACAGAGAGTGATGGAAACACGCTGGGTGAATGAAGGACCTGCGCGTTACATCATAGAACAGAACGACAAGGATCGCGCCTCGTTTATCAGGCGCTACTTTCACGCTGACTGGGAGGATCCGGTTCATTATCACGCCGTGCTGAACACTTCCAAACTTGGCTTGGAAACCGTTGTCGAACGTATTGTGTCCGCAGCGAAATCTCGCTGGAACCTCTGACTTCGCCAACGCTCATTCCTTGACACATCTCTGATAATTCAGTTTCTCCAGGTCATGAAGCTACCGGAAGAAAGGAAAGTGAGATGGGATTTTTTGACAAGCAAATGGTTCACGCTCTCTTTTCGAGAGTTAAGGACGGATCGTTCACGATCACTTACTGGGATGGAACCACTCAACACTACGGTGACGGGGAGAGCCTCTTCAATCTGCACTTGAAGGATGCGAAAATACTGGAATGCATTACGGATGACGCTGAGATGTGCCTGGGGGAGGCGTACATGGATGGAGCCATAGACGTGGAAGGCGATCCGGGCGACGTCATTGCGTTAGCGATACGCAATCATTTGTGGGACGCAGTGGACACGCCAAGCGGCGTCACCAAAATGCTGCATGGCGTAATGCACGGCGGCAGACGCTCCCTCAAGCAGCAAAAAGCGGATATCGTTCACCATTACGATTTGGGAAATGATTTCTTTCGTCTTTGGCTGGATGACACCATGACCTACTCCTGCGCCTACTTCAGAACTCCGCAGGACACTCTGGAACAGGCGCAGCGGCAAAAGATGGATCACACCCTTCTCAAGCTTCGGCTGAGCCCAGGCGAATCGCTCCTTGACATAGGCAGCGGCTGGGGGGAATTGGTGATGCGCGCCGTGGAGAATTACAATGTGTCCGGGCTCGGCATCACACTGAGCGAAGAGCAATACAAGGCCTCGTGTGACGCAGCGATGCGACGTGGCCTGGATGGCAAGGCTCGTTTTGGGTTGGAGCATTACGAGAATCTCGCCGAAGAGGGAGTCGAGTTCGATAAAATCGTCAGTATCGGCATGATCGAGCACGTGGGAAAAGCGCATCTCCAGGAATTTTGCGACTGCACATGGAAGATGCTCAAACCAGGAGGGCTGGCGTTACTGCACCTCATAACCTCTCCAGTGGAAGGACCAACCGGCGGCTGGGTGAACAAATACATCTTTCCAAACGGATATATACCGACACTCCTGGAATTGCTTGGTCATCTTTACACCCAAGGGTTTCGCATATGGGACGTGGAAAACATAGGACCGCATTACCGCCTGACGCTGGATCAATGGTCGGAGCGTTTTGAAAGAAACGCGGACATTGTGAGGAAGCAGTTTGACGAAAGGTTTGTGCGCATGTGGCGGCTTTATCTGAGGGGCGCATCCGCATCCTTCCGAGAAGGTAACCTCGAAGTGCATCAGATTCTCATCTCCAAGGGAATGCCGAAAAATCCGCCAATGACGAGACCGGAATTCTGAACACCGAAACTGACATATGATGAATGGAGGACATGCCATGAAGATCGGAATATTGACCGGCGGCGGAGATTGTCCCGGGTTAAATCCCGCCATTCGCGGGTTTGTGATGAAGGCTTTGGATTACAAGTCCGAAGTGCGGGGCGTGAGGGAGGGATGGAAAGGGTTGACGGAGGATATCGTGGAGGATCATCCCTTCACGATTACAGAGGTGGAGGAACTTATCCGACAGGGTGGCACGGTTCTTCTTTCCTCCCGCACCAATCCATATAAAAACCCCGAACAAGTCCAAGCGGTAAAAGACACCATTCGGCGACATGGTTTTGACGCCATTGTAGCTTTGGGAGGGGAGGACACCCTTGGTGTCGCCGCAAAGTTGTGGAAGGAGGGCGTCCCGACGGTTGGGATTCCTAAAACAATGGATAACGATCTCAGCGAGACGGATTACACTTTCGGCTTTGATTCCGCCGTGGGGGTCGCGGTCGAAACAATGGATCGCCTGAAGGACACCGCTCGTTCCCATAGCCGTGCGCTGGTTTTGGAGGTGATGGGCAGACATGCCGGGTGGGTCGCATTATACACAAGCATTGCAGGAGGCGCGGACTGGGTGTTGTTGCCGGAACAGCCTGTGGATATCTCAGCGATGTGCTCCCACCTGAACGATCTTCGCAAACGAAACAAACGCTATGCGCTGATTGTTGTGTCAGAGGGAGTGGAGTTGACGAGCCAGGAGGATACGGAAGAGGTGAAATACGATTCTTTCGGACATCCGATCCTTTCCCAAAAAAACATCGGGGAGACCGTTGCCAAACTCATCGAAGAGCGAACAGGCTGGGAGACGCGTTCCGTGGTGATCGGACATGCTCAACGAGGCGGTGCGCCGAGCGCATTCGACAGGGTTTTAGCTACCAGATTGGGGATTCGCGCGGCGCAGTGCGTGCAAGAACATGACTTTGGGAAAATGGTCGCACTGCAAGGGAATGAGATCATCACGGTTCCCATGGAGAAAGCGGTTGGAAGATTGCGCACAGTACCCGCTGAACTCTTCGAATCCGTGTCCGCGCTCTTCAACAAATGACAGACCAAGGAACGGTTTTCAATGTGATTGCGGCATGGATTCCCATTTAAGCCAGCCGGTCATTCATAGGCGAAATGAAGGGTATAACAGATAAGACGGTTAATCGCAGGAAGCATTATTCCGCTTGCCTTATAGCGGACATAATCAAGCTGACTTGCCCTTCATTCCTATCAGGCGAGACTGGAGCGTGAAATGAAAGATACGGTTGAAAATCCCGAAGTAATTGAAGAGCGTTTGATCGAAAGAAACGTCGTATCTCTTGGATGGGTGGCGTTTTGCGGCGGAATGGCTCAGGACATGATCCTGCCGGTGCTTCCTCTTTTCTATACATCCGTTCTCGGATTGAACAAGGAGTTCATCGGACTTATCGAAGGCAGTCTGACGACCATCGTGAGCCTGATGAAGATCGGTGCGGGGTACCTATCCGATTGGCTAAGATTACGGAAGGCGGTGGTTTTCGGAGGATATGCGCTCTCCGCAGTGGCACGCTTCAGTCTCGCCTTCGTCGGATCGGGATTTTCAGCTTTTGGCGCACGATTAACGGATGGCGTGGGCAAAGGCTTGAAGGACGCGCCGCGCGACGCCTTGGTGGCAAGCTCCGCAGGAAGTCGCAAACTCGGGCATGCATTCGGCATCCAGCGCACTCTTGATACGCTCGGTTCTGTGGTGGGACCGTTGATCACCTTCGGGCTGTTGCGCTTATGGCTTCATCACGCCAACCGCTATCGAGAGGTGTTCCTCTTTGCCGGCATCCTGGCGGCGCTTCCTTTGGTTCTCATAGGTTTGTTTGTGCATGAGAGACGCACCCCTATCAAGAAACAACAAATCTCTCTCAAAGTGATAAAGGGGCCTTTCGCATGGTTCCTCGTGGTGACGCTCCTCTTCACTCTGGGAAACTCGTCGGACGCTTTTTTGATTTTGAGAGCGCAAAACGTGGGGTTCTCCGCTTTGATGATTCCGATCGTCTATGCGCTGTTCAACCTGGTCTCCGCCATGGCGGCGATCCCCTGCGGCAAACTGTCCGATCGCATAGGTCGTCGCCGGGTGATAGCATACGGATGGGGAGTTTATGCACTCGCGTATCTTGGATTCGCCTTTGCTTCGGCTCCATGGATGATCTGGCTTCTGTATGCATTTTACGGGTTATTCTATTCTTTGAGCGAGGGGACGGGAAAGGCGTTGGTTTCCGAACTAACTCCTGAAGCCAGCAGGGGCACCGCGTTTGGTCTTTATAACGCGGCGATTGGAGTTATGGCTCTTCCTGCAAGTTTGATCGCAGGGATGTTATGGCACAAGGTATCCCCGTCGGCTCCCTTCGCATTCGGCGCCGTCGTAGCGGTCTTGGCTCTCATAGGTCTTGCGTTTGTCCCGCGACCCAGGATCCAAACAGCTAATTCATAGGATGAACGAAAATGCGTCTCGATATCGAAAACACCGCAAGGATCGCAACAAATTCGGGATTTGATGCATGCATCATTTGCAACACTCGTTCAGAAAAAGGACGATTAAAAATACATATTAATAAACAGGTACTCGCAAAATCGCAGGATCGAGCGTGCTTGAACGTGAGGCTCGCTTCCGAACGCACATTTGAAGGAATTTGCAATTACCTTGAAAGAAAGAACTTTATAACGAATGAAGGATTTGACGAAGTTTCTTGTGATTGGTTTGGGAGGGTTTATCGGGGCGAATGCAAGATATGTAGTCGGTGGATGGGTGCAGTCGCGAATGGGAACGTCGTTTCCCTACGGCACATTCGTCATCAATGTGACAGGGTGTTTTATTTTGGGGTTATTCGCCACATTGGCGTTAAAATACACATGGAGCGATTATTGGAGGTTGTTGATCGCCATTGGCTTCGTAGGGGCTTACACAACTTTCTCAACATTCGAATATGAAACACTCGGTCTTCTCGCCTATGGAGGTCGCTACTTAGACGCCGCCGTGAACTTAATAGCGAGTGTGACAATTGGTCTCTTCGCCGCCTATCTCGGCGTGGTCGCCGCCCGCATTTTAACGCGCGGCAGATTTTAAACTTGGGAACAAAATGGACAGCAAACAGGTTTTGGCTATCGCCATTTTTTCCCTTGTCTACCTGATTATTCTTGCAGGCGAGAACTCCCCGAGGAAACTGGACCGCCCCGCCGCAGGTTTGCTTGGCGGAGTGCTGATGGTGCTTTGCGGCGTGCTGAGTCGCTCCCAGGCGCTTCAAGCGATCGATTTCGGAACACTGACACTCTTGCTCGGAATGATGATTGTCACCGCGCCGGCAACGTCCTCGGGCTTGCTTGATCGAATAGCAATCAGGCTCACCGGGCGTAGCGGTAACGCCAGAATGTTGCTTCTCTTGGTCTGCCTTGGGGCGGGTTGCCTCTCGGCTTTGTTCGTGAATGATACGATATGCCTGATCATGACGCCGATGATACTCGCCGCCGCGAGGTCATCCAAGTTGCAGGCGGAACCCTATCTTTTGGCTCTGGCGACGAGTAGCAATGTGGGATCCCTGATGACCATCACCGGCAATCCGCAGAACATGTTGATTGGTCAATCCTCAGGATGGATGTGGACCGCGTTCGCGATAAGAATGTTTCCGGTTGGCATCATATGCCTGATCATTAACTGGGCGGTTTTGGACAGACTGTACGCCAATCAGTTGAAAGGGGCGCCCCCTCTTCCCAAACGCACGGAAAGCGGTTGGGAAAGACCCTACAACCGAAAACTAGCGAGAAGAACGCTTCTTGTGATGGTGGGTTTGCTAGTGGCATTCTTATTCGGCGCCCCTATGGATCTTGCGGCGATGACGGCGGGTGCGGCGTTGATTGTATGGGCGAACCAGCCCCCCTCGGAAACGTTCGCCGCTGTGGATTGGTCGTTGCTGATCTTTTTCGCCGGACTGTTCATTGTGGTTGGAGGGGTGACGAAAATGGAGACGGGGTTCATAACGCGTTTCCTTCCCCTGATCGAACATCATTCCGTTAGCATGATGGGATTGACGGGATTTTCGGTTTTTTCGGTGATAGGGAGCAATCTCTTCAGCAACGTGCCATTTGTAATGCTTTTGCGGGGATGGGTAAGCCATATGCATCACGCGCCTCTTTTATGGCTTATGCTTGCTGCTTCCAGCACACTCGCCGGTAATTTGACACTGGTTGGGAGTGTCGCAAATCTGATTGTGGCTCAAGGCGCGAACAAGGAATGCCCTCTGTCGTTTTGGAAATTCTTGAAAGTGGGTATCCTGACGACACCGTTAACACTGTTCGCCAGCATCCTGATGCTATGGATGTACGGGAGATTCGGTTGGGCGTAAGCCATGAATGGAAAGGATGGTATCATCATGAAAATTCAAGGATCGGCTAAGAAAATATGCATTTACATCGGGGATTCGGACAGTTGGCATGGAAAGGCTTTGCATAACGCGATCGTGGAGCGGGCGCGCAAGGAGGGAATGGCGGGGGTGACCATTTTGAGAGGGGTTGAAGGATTCGGAGCGAACAGCAGGATCCATACCTCCTCCATTCTCCGCCTATCCGAGGATCTACCCGTTATCATTGAAATCATAGACACTGCGGAGAGGGTGGAACTCTTCCTTCCATTGTTGGATGAGATGGTGACGGAAGGGCTTATCACCGTTGAGGATTGTGAAGTTTTCAAGTACGTGCACTCTCCAAAAGAGCCGGATAAGTGATACACTTAATAGGAAGCGAATGGTAAATTCGGTTTTGATTCATCGAGGATCGAAATGAACGATGTCCGGGTCGGTTACTGAATATCAATATCGTTTCGCTCTGCAATTTCAATGGGCGATGGAGTTCGCCCGAATCGCATTATACAATGCTGATGACTCCTGCAGGGGTTCGCGACCCCCTGCAGGAGTTTTTCGTGACTAAACAACAAGGAGAAACAGATGAAAAAAGGAGTGATTGAGGACATTCGTGCGATGGAGATTTTGGATTCCAGAGGAAATCCAACCGTGAGAGTGTTCCTTAAGCTTAGCAATGGTATCTCCGTCTCATCCTCCGTGCCTTCGGGAGCCTCCACAGGAGAGAACGAGGCGGTGGAATTGAGGGACGGTGACAAGAAGAGATACGAGGGCAAAGGAGTGCTGAACGCCGTAAGAAATGTCAACGATATCATTGCGCCCAAAATCAAAGGGATGGACCCCGCCAAGCAGTCGGAGATTGACTACCTGATGATAGCCCTTGACGGAACGCCGAACAAAGGGAAACTTGGAGCAAACGCGATACTCGGCGTTTCCATGGCGACAGCCAAAGCGGCTTCGGTTCAGGCGGATTTACCACTCTACGCTTACCTAGGCGGCGCAGGAGCGACCGTAATACCCGTCCCCATGATGAATATTCTGAACGGAGGCAAGCACGCCGACAACAGCGTGGATTTCCAGGAGTTCATGGTGATGCCACTTGGCGCGCCGAATTTCACCGAGGCTTTGCGCTACGGCGCGGAGACATTCCACGCGTTGAAATCCATCCTCAAGAAGAAGGGATACGCCACCGCAGTGGGTGACGAGGGAGGTTTCGCGCCCAATCTGAAGAGCAACGATGAGGCGTGCGAGGTGATCGTGGAGGCGATCCGCGCAGCGGGGTACGAGCCCGGAAAGGATGTGGCTCTTGCATTGGATCCTGCGGCAAGCTCCTTCTACGAGAACGGCTCCTATAACCTTGCCAAATCAGGGGGCGGACTGAAGACCAACGATGAATTGACGAAACTCTATAGGGAATGGATCGACAAATACCCCATTGTTTCATTAGAGGATGGCTTGGCGGAGGATGACTGGGACGGATTTCAACGCCATACCGCAGTACTCGGCGGCCTCGTTCAGATCGTCGGGGACGATATCTTCGTGACCAACAAAAAGTTTATCTCCAGGGGGATCAAGGAGAAAAGCGCGAACGCCGTGCTGATCAAATTGAACCAGATAGGAACGGTTACGGAGACGATAGAGGCCATCGAGCTTTGCCGCAAAGCCGGATGGGGCTACGTGATATCGCACCGCTCCGGCGAGACGGAGGATACCTTCATGGCGGACTTCGCCGTTGCGATGGGAGGCGGTCAGATTAAAACCGGTTCGGCGTGTCGAAGCGAGCGCATTGCGAAGTATAACCGATTGATGGAGATCGAACAGGAGCTAGGCGATGTCGCCCGTTTTGGCGGCTCTGAGGTTGTACGAAAATGATGCGGCATGAATCCCTTCAAAAATTGGAAACCCTAGCCCGCGCGATTGGCGCGGATGCGGTTGCCGATGAGGCGCGGTCCCTTACGGAACGCGCCTCGGAAGGGCGTTTTTACGTGGCGTGCGTCGGACAATTCAAGCGAGGCAAATCCACACTGGTGAACGCACTCGTCGACATGGATGTTCTTCCTTCGGGCACCGTTCCCGTCACATCCGTTGTCACTGTCGTGCGATACGGAGATATGCTCTCCGTTCGCATAAGACATGCGGACAAATCATGGGAGGAGATTGAGCCTTCCAGCCTCATCCAGTATGTGTCGGAGGATCTTAATCCGGGCAATTCCAAGGGGATTCTTGCCGTGGAGGTTTACGTCCCCGGGGAATTGCTCGCATCCGGACTCTGTTTCGTGGACACTCCAGGATTGGGCTCCGTGTTCGAAGCCAATAGCGAAGCCACAATGGATTTCATTCCTCATATAGACGCGGCGCTTTTCGTGTTCGGGGCGGACCCGCCTATCACGGGTGAGGAGATCCGACTCGCCGAGGATATCGCCAAGCAGGTGGAATCCTTTCTTTTCGTGCAAAACAAGGCGGACCGCGTCACCGACAAGGAAAACGAGGAGGCGGCGGCATTCGCCAACCGAATCCTCTCTTCACACTTAAATCATCCCGTCGACCGTATATACATCGTGAGCGCCTTGGAAAAGATCACCACGGGAAAAAAGACTCGGGATTGGACGCTTTTGGAAAACGAGTTAAAACAGCTTGCTCAGGAATCCGGGCAAGTTCTCGTGCAGGGAGCCGTGGACAGAGGCGTACAGCGGTTGAGCAAACGACTGCGCAATATCCTCAACGAAGAGACGGATGCGCTACTGCGTCCAATCGCGGAAACTGAAAAAAGGCTCGCCGTGTTGCATGACGCCTCAAACGAGGCGGAGAGAGCCTTATGGGAATTGGGACCTCTCTACGATGCGGAATTAACGAAGTTAGGGCGCACCTTTAAAATTCATCGCATGGATTTTTTAAGGGAGGTGATGCCCGAATTGAAGGAGGAATTGTTACGCGACCTCCGCTTGCAAAGCAAATCCATTCGATTCGGTCCCAAATTGCGTGATTACGGCTTGCATCACGCACAGCAAATCGCCAGGCGCGCAGTGCAGCCATGGCTGAGAAAATCCGAACGGGTCGCCAAGGAGGCGTATCTTGAAGCGGTCAACCGATTCGCGGGACTTCTTAACAACCTATTGGACAGACTGCATGAATCCGACGCATGGATTTCCATTCCCCTTCCTGAAAGCGTCGGAAGGGATGCCGGTTTGAGAACGGAAAAGAGTTTCGTTTTCAATGATTTTCATAATATCGCCTCCCCTGCGGGATTCGTTCCTCTCCTGCAATGGTTGGCGGACGCCATTCTTCCGCGTTCTCTCACCTTGAAATCCATGGAGCGAAACGCCATCCAATTCCTGCAAAAACTCATGGAAGTGAACGCCATGCGCGTGGAGAATAGCCTGAAGCAGCGTCTTCAGGACAGCAGGCTCCGGATGGAGAGCGAGATTCGTTACACCCTGAGGGAGGCGTTGAAGGCGGCGGAACGCGGCATGGAGAATGCACGCCGGATGCGCGACGAAGGCAAGGAGGCGGTGGAGGCTGAAGTGCAACGGCTGCATAAACAAAAAGAACTCTTAGAGCAAATCATGGACGACAAGATGCTCACCGAATAGGATTGCCCTTTAATAATATGGGTGAAATTCTCGAATTTCACTCATATCATTTTCATTTGCCAAATCCGCTCCATCGCAAATAATATTCATACTCCTTCAGCTCATCCATATCAAACGCCAGTTCGGGTGGCGAATTTCTTATTGCGTATCCGCAGCAACGAAATAGATCGCCGCATTTGCTTTCGATATCCGCCACCGTCAAACGCTTCGTGAGAAAGCGAAGAATGAACTTCGGCCCGAGTAAACATGCCATCCTGAACTGACTCTTCCTCGCTGCGAAAACATCCTCAAGCCTTTTACCCCGCCCCAACAGAGCGCCCGGATTCACCAGGTAGACACCCCCCATGGTCCAAAATCCGTCCTTCAGAGGAACATATGTGTTTTCGCTCCCGGGAAAACGAGACTCCAACTCCTCCTTGGTTAGTATGGGAATGCAGATATCGCCATCTTGAGGACACGCATCAAGAAAAGCGTTCACGGCTTCGCAAGAAAGAAAGGGAAGATCGGTGGTGACAATCAAGGCTTTTGGCGAAGTATCACTTTTGGCAAGCCATTTCAGCCCGATGAGGCAGTTTTCCGCTCCGGATTCCCCTTCGGGCAGCACGAAATCCGCCCCTTTTACGGAGGGACTTCCCGAGAGATTCTCCGGTCCCACCACGACAATGCGCCCCACCCTGTTCGTTTCTCTCAGGACGGCTATGATGTGCTCCAGGACGGTTCCGCGTTCATGCGGGATGAGCGCCTTGAGTGAAACACCCGCCTTTTGCTCGAATGCGCCGGTTATGCGCCCACCTGACGGCAGGACGGCGTCGTACGGCATTATCCACTCCTCTTTCCCTTCGCCCATGGGCGAGAACTCTTTCCTTACTTTGACATCCCCTCCATAATGAGGTTCCGATATCGAATTATAACACCTTTTACATATCGTTGGAGTGAAGACCATCCATGCCGACTGTAAACTGAATAAGTGAACCTTGCCTTTAGGTGCATTTTTTAATATTTCATCATTCCGTCGCAGGGTTACGCGGATATATGTTAGAATTTCATGTGCGCGGGGAGATAATCCCCCTGGAAACGCATACATCCTGCAGTTTGCAAGTAGGATTCGAAAGGAGGATGCCTAGTACATGAATACTTTGAGCCACCAACGAAACACTGCAATGAAATACGACGATTCGCCAAATGGAATTTCTATTCCCCCAAGATAACGGCATTATAGGCTTATCAAGCCTCGTTAAATTTAGAGTTTCACTTAGCGTACATACAACAATAGGAGGATAGCATTCATGAACCGCTTCATACGACTTGCCATGCTAACGCTTTTAGTCGGTATCTTTAACCTGGCGTTGGCGCAGGGCGCGCAGGCCGGGGAAAACGGGCTGGCGAAAGGGTTCTCAAGCCCGCCGGACTGGGCTCGCCCGCAGGTTTGGTGGCATTGGGCCTCCGGAAATGTCTCCAACGGGGGCATAACCGACGACTTGAAAGCGTGGAAAAAGGAGGGAATCGGCGGGGGAACTATCGCCAACATCGGTGTCCTACCAGAGGGACCCGAGCCATTCCTCTCCCCGCAATGGTGGGGATCCATCAAGCACGCCGTGATGGAGGCGCATCGCTTGGGACTTCAACTCGGTTTTTTCAATTGCGAGGGATGGAGTTCAAGCGGAGGACCATGGATCACTCCAAATATCGCCATGCAGATGGTGGTATGGAGCGAAACGCAGGTTCAGGGTCCGGGCGAAGTGTCGATCAAATTATCACAACCATTCACCAAACTGGGCTATTATCGCGATATCGCGGTTGTGGCGTTTCCGACCCCCCTATCCGATCTTGCCCCCACTCTAAAGGATGCGCAACCCGTCATCACCGGCGGGGACGGATCTCGGTTAAATGGCGCCCCCCTGTTCGATGGCAACCCGAACACCTTCCTTGTCGTCCCGCCCAACCCAAACGGCACCCCTTACCTGCAATTTGAATGCGCGCAACCATTCACCGCCGCATCCCTCGAATTGCTCCCCGGTCCCTCATGGATTGGAAGGGATTTCACTCTGGAGGCTTCGGACGACGGTCAAAATTACCGAACGGTGCAAACCTTCGACTTACCCGGAAATCTGACGGATGGCATGGGGACTCAATGGCGGACCACCGCAACGTTCGCTCCCGTGACCGCTCGTTATTTTCGACTGGTCTTCAACGGCTCCGGAACCATGACTGTGGCGGAATTTCGCCTGGGTGGAGCGGCATCGGTCAATCCCGCGCCAATCCCCCTTGATGGTATTGTAAATCTAACCACTCGCATGAACGCCAATGGCGTTCTGAACTGGAACGCGCCTGACGGAACTTGGACGATAATGCGCTTCGGATACACTCCAGTCGGGGTGCACAACCATCCCGTTACGAAATACGGCGACGGTCTGGAATGCGACAAGCTGAGCAAAGCGGCACTGAGGGATCATTTCAAGGCTTTCGTGGACAAAGTAATCGATACCGCAGGATCATTGGCGGGCAAAACACTGGTATATTCAACGATTGACAGCTATGAGTGCGGGGATCAAAACTGGACCGCGCGGATGCCAGAGGATTTCAACCAAAGAAACGGATACTCCATTATCCCATGGTTGCCGACCCTTGCCGGGAAGGTTGTGCAGAGTCAGAGCGAGACGCAACGGTTCCAGGAGGATTTCAACCAAACCATCGCGGATCTCTGGAGCGAAAATTACTATGGCTATTTCTCGCGCCTTCTCCATGAAAAGGGATTGAAGGGATCGGTGGAGGCGTATGGCAACGGCGGTTTTGATAACCTGGAATCGGCGGGGTTGAATGATATGCCGATGAGCGAATTCTGGTTCGGTAACTCCTCCGACGGCAATTGCGCCAAGCAGGCATCCTCTGCGGCGCACACGTATGGCAGACCTATCGTGGGAGCGGAATCGTTCACATCGGGGGATTTGTTTAATTTTTATCCCGCCAACATGAAGATTGAGGGTGACTGGATATTCACCAATGGCGTCCAACGGTATTATTTCCACAGCTATTGCCAGCAGATGTACACGGATGGTCGGAAACCCGGAGTTGTTTGGAGCAATGGGGTGCATCTCACTCGTAATTTGACCTGGTGGAATCAAGCCGGCGCTTGGCTGAAATACATCGCCAGATGCGAATATCTCCTCCAGAAAGGAAAATTTGTTGCGGATGTTCTTTCCTTTGAAGGGGAGGGGGTGCAGCATTTTGACGGGGATCCCCGCCCGATGAAAGACCTTCCCAAGGGATACGATTATGACGGGCTTGATGTGCAACTCCTCCTCCATGCCTTATCCGTTCGGAACGGCGTTTTAACCCTGCCATCGGGCATGCGTTATCGCCTTCTCGCATTGCCAAATCAGACGATGATGTCGCCCGCCGTCATCAAACGCATTAGAGACCTCGTGCGGAATGGAGCGCAAGTTTTCGGCCCGAAACCTGTGCGTTCCTTCGGTCTTGACGGCTATCCTCAAAGCGATGAGATCGTGCGTCGAATCGCCAATGAGCTTTGGGGAACGATCGATGGCAAGAAAATCATCTCTCATAAGTTCGGCAAGGGGCGCGTTTTTTGGACGGGTGATTTCACGGATATCCAACCTGTTCTCAATGCATTGGATATCAAACCGGATTTCGCCTACGTGGCTCCGGATTCCTCCGTGCGTTATATTCATCGCCAAATGGATGGAGGGGATGTCTATTTTGTAAGCAATCAGGAACCCAACCGGGTGGACGCCCTTTGCACCTTCCGAGTGAAGGGAAAACTACCGGAGATTTGGAATCCGGAAACGGGCTCCGTCTCACCCGCCCCTGTATGGTATCCAACCAAGGATGGGCGTACATCGGTGGCTCTCAACTTTGGGCCCGCCGAATCCCTCTTTGTGGTCTTTGAAAAGCCAGCGCCGAAAAAAGATCATCCTATCTCCGTTCGGTTCGTTCCCCTGCACCCCATGGCGACACCCCATCACACCTTGGTGATCACCAAAGCCGTTTACGCTGCGAACGATGGCGCTGGAGAGGCTTTGGATGTCACAAGCAAGCTTCAATCCATGGTCACCAATGGAAACCTTAAGACATACGCTACAAATCTCGTCTTTGGAACAGACCCGGCGCCTCTCCATGTGAAGCATTTGGATGTATACTATTCCCTCGATGGCAAACCGGGACTGGTGACCATTCCAGAGAATGGCATTCTGCGGATTCCCTCGATGCCAATGGGGGCGATGAAGCCGCCATATGAACTCATGGGTAAATACAATGGATATTCAATTCTCATAGCTTGGGAACCTGGCGGATTCGTAATTCGATTTGCCTCGGGGAAAATCCTCCGAAAGCAGGTCGCCAACGTGCCAACCATGCAACTAAGTGGCGCCTGGCAGCTGCATTTCGATCCTCGCTGGGGCGGTCCGGCGAGCATTCGGTTCGAAAAGCTGCAGGATTGGTCCACCAGACCCGAACCTGGGGTGAAATTCTATTCCGGCACTGCGACCTATGTGAAGACATTCGATATTCCACGAGACTGGCTCGCTTCCAATAAACGGGTGGATTTGGACCTCGGTGAGCTTCGAGATATCGCAAGTGTGAGCGTGAACGGGCATAACTTGGGAATCGCATGGCTACCGCCATTTCGCATGGACGTCACCAAGGCGCTTAAGCCGGGACGGAATGTGCTGGTGGTGCGTGTGACCAATCAGTGGGCAAATCGACTCATTGGAGATAGCGGATTGCCACCGGATCAACGCATCGCCTTCACCACCAATAATCCCTACAATCCGAACTCTCCTCTGGAGAAATCCGGTTTGCTGGGGCCGGTAACGTTACAATGCGCAAAGGCAATCCCTGTCCCCTAGCCTCTTGGAACTCACTTCTCATCCACTACAAACTCCCTTCCCATATGGAAGGGAGTTTTTCATCCATTCCTTGACATCCCATAAATATTCGGATATCATATTATTTGGCATTTTTACCTAATAGCAGTATAGTGATCGTGCAATATCAGTCCGCACCCACCCTGTAACCGAATTTTTTGCATACGAGGAGAAACTCACCATGGAAATCAAAAGCGTCGGGTTCATCGGAGGAGGAAGAATCACCCAAATCCTCATCGAAGGCATGAAACGTGCCAAAAGCTTGAACGTCCCCGTTGTCGTCAGTGATACGAACCAGACGGCTCTGGATGCATTGAAAACAAGGTTCCCTAATATCACCTTGCACCTCAACGACAACGCCGCTCCCGCCAAGTGCGACCTCGTTTTTCTCGCTCTGCATCCACCCGCAATCGGCGGTGTTTTGCCGCAAATATCTTCGTTTCTGAAGCCGCAAGCGATCTTCGTCTCCTTGGCGCCGAAAATCACCATCGCCGCACTCGCTCAAGGATTGAACGGATATTCCCGTATCGCGAGGGTTATCCCAAACGCCCCATCAATCATAGGACGAGGGTTCAATCCCATTACGTTCTCAGAAACGCTATCCGAAAGCGACCGACAATCGTTGCACGCCATTCTCTCACCTCTGGGCGACTTCCCCGAGACGCCGGAAAATCTTTTGGAAGCTTACGCCATCGTAACCGCCATGGGACCTACATATTTTTGGTTCCAATGGTCCGAGTTAAAAGCGTTGGCGATAGAGTTCGGCTTAAGCGAACTGGAGGCAAACATTGGCATCTGCAAAATGCTTGGCGGGGCGGTGGAAACCATGTTTTCTTCCGGTTTGACGGAGGCTCAGATGCTGGATCTCATCCCGCTCAAACCCATCGGCGAGGATGAGCCAGCCATTCGCGGGATATTAAAATCCAAATTGACGGCTCTGTTCAACAAACTGAAAAATTGACACCACCATTCAATCGACAAACTCAATGACGCTTCGCATGTCTTATCCAAGGGCGATTGCATATGCATAGATTCGGAACATGGAAGCGGAGAAAGAGGGATATTCTTATGAAAAAGTCATTCACGATCATCGTTGCATGTGCGATCTTAACGTTGATGATGTCAGGCTGCACATCTCAACGGGACAACTCGAGACAATCTCCCACCACGGTTCCCGTCAGCTCCAATGCCACACAGGCGCAGCCCGCCAACATGCCGCCCATGGTGCAAAACAGTTCGTCGCTTGCGGCAACGCCAATGAAATCCGCCAGCTCTCAATCCAAGAAGCCTGCGAAATCTCAAACCAAAACAGCGACTTTAAAACCCGGGGCGGTTTGCGCCACCACCGCGACAGCGTCTCAATCGAAAGCTATCCCGAACGTAAAAAAATCCGCTGCGGCGAACATCGCATCAAAATCCGCCGAAGCGAAATCGCAGCCGCAACCGCAGAAGTCTTACGGACCGCACCCTGTTCCGAAACTCCTTGACCTCGGCGCCACTAGTTGCATTCCATGTCGGATGATGGCTTCGGTTCTTGATGACTTGTCCAAGGAGTACAAGGGCAAGTTGGATGTGGAGTTCATTGATGTTTGGCAAAATCAGGCGGCGGCGCAAGAATATGGCGTCCAAAGCATACCAACACAGATTTTTTATGACGCAAATGGCCATGAAATATATCGCCATGTCGGTTATTTTCCGAAAGAGGATGTCATCCAAGCGTTCCAATCCCATGGCGTAAATCTCTCCAAATAAGGGAGACCATAGCGATCCATCCGTCCGTTTCAGGAAAGGAATGCTTTTCGTGGAAAAAATCTTTGTCATTCTTACCAATGCGTTCCAAGGATCTTCCTGGATGGCGTTAGGGGCATCCTTGGCGTGGGGGGCGCTGAGCGTTTTGCTCAGCCCCTGCCATCTTTCCAGCATACCCTTGATCATTGGATTCATCAGCGATCAGGGAACTATTACCACGCGCAAAGCTTTCGGAATGTCTTTTCTCTTCGGATTAGGCATCCTCGCTACAATCGCAGTCATCGGCGTGATCACATCGGCGATGGGAAGAATGCTTGGGGATGTGGGACGATACGGCAACTACGCCGTGGCGGCCGTGTTTTTTTTAGTGGGTTTGTATCTGATGGATATCGTTTCTCTTTCATTTTCCGGCCCGAGCAATATCAAGTTTCTGAAAAAGGGGTTTTTTGCAGCGTTTCTGTTGGGTTTGATCTTCGGGATCGCATTAGGACCCTGCACGTTCGCATACATGGCTCCAGTTTTAACCATGTCTCTGAAAGTCGCTTCGGCGGATGCGCTGTTCGCGGCGCTTTTGCTGGCGGCCTATGGATTGGGGCACTGCTCCGTCATAGTGGTGGCGGGATCTTCAACCGAGGCGGTTCAACGCTATCTCAACTGGAATGAACGATCCAAGGGAATCAGCGTACTGAAAAAAGTATGCGGCTTTCTTGTCATTCTTGGAGGATTTTATCTTATCTTAACGGCGAGTGGGAGATGAAAGATTCGTATCATATATCACATAATATATGTCGTAACCTAACAACGTTGTTCGTCCGCACCCGCCTTGCACAGCGTACGGGCGCAGGAACGGATGCAAATATCCCATAATGGGAAACACATGAGAATAGAAGGAAATTATGACGCACGCTCATCCGCCCGTCGGCGCTTCAAGCAAACGCACCTTGACGTTCGCCATCATACTAACCCTCCTTTTCGTTTCAGGCGAATTCGTCGCCGGATATCTGTCTCATAGTCTGGCTCTGATCTCAGATTCGGGACACAATTTGGCGGACGCAATCGCCCTCGCACTTTCATGGTACGCCTTGAATGTGACATTGAAGCCGCACGATTCCCGCAAAACTTTCGGATATCATCGAGCGGGAACACTAACCGCGCTTGTTAACGCCGTTTCCCTCGTGGTAATCGCGATATTCATCCTTGTGGAAGCGGTGGAGCGTATTCGACATCCGCAACCGATCATGGGAGGAGTCATGATTGTCGTGGCGATTGTAGCCGTTCTATTGAACGCGTTGATCGGCTTATGGCTCCATAAAGGCGCGCAGCACGATCTCAACATGCGCAGCGCCTATCTGCACATGTTGGGGGACGCTTTGGCGGGGGTTGGTGTGGTGATTGCGGGGATTGTGATCTGGCTGACCGGGAAGACTATCGTGGACCCGATCGTCTCCATCCTTATCGGCGCATTGATTTTGTACAGTTCCAAGGAGATTCTCCAGGAGGCGATAGACACGTTAATGGAGGCGACTCCATCGGAGATCGACGTCCGAACAATTGACGGCGAGATTCGTAAAATTCCCGGCGTAAGGGATCTTCACTGCCTGCACGTCTGGCGGGTGGGCTCGGAAGTCATGGCTTGCAGCAGCCATGTCACCATAGAGCCGGAGTTCGAAAACTCAAGCCAGAGAATTCTGCATTCCGTAATTGAAATGCTCGAAAAGAAGTTTGATTTCGCCCACACCACCATTCAGATCGAAGTGGCGGGAGATGAACCGACCAGTTCCTGCGAGGACGGATTGTGCAAGGATGAGGCGTGCCTCTCTCCTTCAAGAGGCAATTCCTCAGAATCCCATTCCCATGATTAACGTCACCCCTATCTCTGTCACTGGAGAATGGGATTCACGTGTGGCGCGTCTATCTACTCCTTGGATTCATTTCACAGCGAATTGGATTTCCTCATGGAGAGAACCTCATGAAGCGAAAAGATAAACGCCGGAATAGCGACACAGAGCATGAAAAGGATGATGAGCAAGTTGCCCGGGTCCATCGGCGAATATCGATCCCAACCCATTAATGCGGCGACACCTGCAATCCCGAACAATCCCCCTCCGAAGAACAGCGTGCGCCCGCCGGTCTGAGTTCCAATACGTTTGATTTCCGGTTCGTTGAGTCCGTGCATCATCTTGAGAGAAGCCCCAAAAACCCCGCCTACGATCACCAGCATCACCATTGTGCCAAGTCCGAAAAGGAGTCCGGGCAAAAAACCCAGCCAGGGACTGCGCATTGCAGGGGACGCTACGGTGTTGATGAAAATCGAGAAACCTCCGAAACCGAACCCCGCGATGAAGCCGTGCATAATCGTCCAATGCACCGGCGGATGAACTGGCTGCCCTGCATCGTTGGTATGATGTCGCGATAAGAGATGGCCTGACCTCTCCATCGTACCGCCCGGCTCATGGTGATGACCGAGAATATGCATATGAACGTAGCGATTTTTTCGAAGCACGATTCCCCCTGCCACCGACATGGCGACACCCACGGCGAGATAGGCGATTCCGTTCACGATAGGACGCAGGAGAAATGGGGCGAGCGCCAAATACGCCAGTTCCGACACGATGGCGCGTTGAACGGCGAATGCGGCGGAAAAATAGAGTCCCGCCTTCATCCCCTCCTTGCCGCTCGCCCCGCCAACCGCGTAACTGAACGTGATCGGCCAAGTATGCTCATCCGGCAAAATCCCGTGAAGCAAACCGAATAAAAATGAATAGGTCAACGCAAGGTATGGCGTCATCTCTTCCTCATGCACATGCTGCAATAACGTTATCATTTAGTATACTGCATGAGAGACCCCGCCCTCCATGCCCGAAAAACGCCTTGAAAGAACTCACTCCCTGATGCAACCTCAAACATAAAAAATCGCAGACGCAATGATCGTCGGCGACTTCCGAAAGGGCGGTTTCAGTTCATGAAAACGATCGGACGGCGTAGATATCACAAACCGAAAAACCCCAAAACCATGCAAAAAGCCAGAACCGTGGCAACCACCCCAGGCTCGGGAACGTCCGAAGTTTGAGGCGTTCCCGAGAAGCCGAACTCCCCGCTTGAGAGGACATCTCCGGAAATATGGAACAGCAATCAGGGGAGTCACTTTACAAGCGATCAGTACATTCGCTGATTGGAGGAGCGCCATGTGAAGGCGAGCATGGGTGGCAAGCGGCGCGCCTTGGACAATATCTTCACGGAAAGGTTCTGGAGAACTCTGAAGTATGAAAACGTGTATCTGCACGATTATGTGACCCCAAAGGAGGCCGGCGATGAATTCATATGGTATTACAATACAAGTCGTCCGCATCAGTCATTGGGGTATGCAACTCCTTCGGACATCTATTTCGCGAAGGGATGAAAAGGAGAGGGGTGAAAATATTCAAAACATTTGCTCAGTGATGTTGTCGTTGTCCATGCGTGGCGATTTTGGCGTGGCGGAGGTTGGAAATTCAACGTCGAGAAATTATTGCAGAAAGGACAAGTTCTTTACGATAAAAAGGCTGATTTGCTGTCCGAACAACTTGGTCCGCTATACTCTTGGAAATCTCGGGAACCGGGTTAAAAACTACATGTTATTTACATCTATTTCCTTGACATTTATTTGGCAACATGGTAAAATTAGAACACTACTGTTTTAAGGAAGGTGAATGATATGAAAACCGAGTTCACACCGCCCGAGTGGGCGTATGAGTTCCACGGGCATGAATGCCCATTCATGCCCATTGGGTACCGGATGGGGCGTCTTGCAATGTTGAAACTGGGCGTAGAAAGAGAAAAGGATCATAGTTTCTTCGTTTTTCCAGAGTTGGGTGACGGGCATCCTCAAACCTGCATGATGGATGGAATTCAGATCGCCACAGGAGCCACATACGGAAAGGTTCTGATGGCTAAGACATACTATGGCAAATTGGCATGCGTATTTTACCATCCTGCAAAAGGGGCGGTGCGATACTCGCTCCTACCTGAATTCATCCACGCCTTGGGTGGTTTTGAGTTCTTTGCTTATAGAAAACGCGGGGTCGAACCGTCTCAAATTCCCCATCCCGTTTGTGCAGAGATCATACAATGGACCATGGAACAGCCAGACGAGGCTCTCTTCAAGGTGGAGTTGAAGCCGGATTTTAACTTCAGCCCCGTTAAAGGCTCATTCAATAAAACACTTTGCAGCATATGTCGTGAATATGTTTATGATCGATATATACGCTTTAAGGACGGCATGCCGGTCTGCATTCCATGCCAACAGTCCGAATGATTTGCCAAACAAAGCCGCAACGGTTTCGCTACAGTTCATTCGAACCGGATTGTAATACCGCTATTGTTTTGGAGAGGAATAGACCCTTAAGCCAGATAACTCTCAAGCAACTATTTGACATATTATTGTCTATTTGACCTATCAACAAAAAATGATTGGAACAAAGGTGGGCGATTATGCACATGAACAGCAAAAGACGACCAACGAGTTTTCCGAGGGGATGGCGAATGATCGCAATTGGATGCCTGATCGGGGGGGTATGGGTCACGCCAATCCCCTCGAGAGCGGCGGGAACGAAGACTCAAACGCACCAAATTTCAACCGCTAACAATACCGATGCATCGAACCCTTCGGTTCTCACGCTCCGGCAAGCCATCTCCGACGCGCTTCAAGCCAATCCCGGCATTTTGGCAAGCAAGCGGGATATCCAAGCTTCGCTTGAAGAGGTCACGGCATCCAAAGGAGCCCTCTATGGCGAAATGGACGCGGCGATGACCTATCAACACTTGAACGATCCACAACTCCTTCGCCCGATGACCGGTCCCATCACTCCCGCCGCTATAAGCACTATGCCCTTCGCTCAGGATCAGTTGCATGTCGGGGTCACATACACCTACCCCCTGTATGTCGGAGGAAAACTGCAAACCCGCATCAAAATCGCTCGCCTCGGCGTGGAACAGGCGAGGGATCTGCTTACGGGAACTTCCACCGATGTTATTTACAACGTCACAGCGCTTTATGTTCAGTGCCAGGCATTATCCGGCGATGCGGATGCGATACAACAAGAGATTGAGGAGTTGAATGTGACTCGCAAGGACATTGCGCTTGGAGTGAAGGTTGGAAAACGACCTGAGGTGGATTTGCTGAAAGTGGATGACCGCATCAGTGAGGCGCAATCGAACCTTGCAAACGTTCGCGCTCAGCAAAAAAAGCTAATGGACGCGATGTTCGCGGTGATGGGACGCTCCATGAAAAGTTATCCCTCTCTGGAACCCCTCCCGAGCCACCTCCCCGAACTCCCGTCTGACGAATCCGAACTGCTTGCGCTCGCTCATCAGAGAAGTTCGATAAAAATAGCAAAAGCGCAGGTAAGTCAAGCCAAGGAACGCATATCCCTCGCTCAAGCGGAGATTGACCCCTCGGTTGCGCTTCAGGCTAACTATTTTCAACATATCAACGCGAGCATCATGGATCGGACAAAGGAGACATGGTTCGTCGGGATGGCGATTAATTTTCCGTTAATTGACGGTGGATTGCGCAGAGCGGAACTATCCAAAAGCGAAGAGCAGGAGAAAGCCGCCCAGGAGAGATTGGAAACGGTCAAATTACAGGCGGACGTGGATTTGCAAAACGCAATCACCTCCTGGCAGGCGGCTCTGGAGCAAATCAAGGCTTCGGATGCACAATTCACCGCCGCGCACGAGGTCACCCGCATTGAGCAATTACGATATGATACCGGAGCGGGAGACATCGAGGACTTGCTCCGAGCGCGCACCAGGGAAGTGGCTGCGGAAAGCGCGCAAATCAATGCAAAGGCGCTTGCCATTCTCAGCGATGCGCAAATCAACAGAGTTACGGAGAAGGAGATTGTGCGATGAAAAAAATCATCCAAAGAATAGTTGTGATCATCGTTCTAATATTGATCGTCGTTGCGCTCATCCGCGTTCGCTCCATGCGCATAAAAGAATTCGAACAGGCTCCCAAAATCGCGGAAAGACCCACGCCGGTGCAAGTGGCGTCGCTCACCTATGGCGTGGTCAATACCACTATTAACGAGCAAGGCACGATCATGGCGGAAACGGAATCGGTTGTGGGTCCGCAGATCATGGCAAGATGTCTGGAGGTCTACAAGCACGAAGGGGATTTCGTCCACGCAGGCGAAATAATCGCCAAATTGGATAACCAAGAACTACGCAACAATTATGACGCTCAAGTCTCGCAAATGGAGAGCGCAAGAGAGACGGTTGCGGCGCAGCAGGCGGAGATATCCCGTGCTCAGGAGGACATGTCCGCCAAAATATCCGATGTGGAAGCCGCCAAAGCCGCATTGGATTCGCAGAGATCGGAAGTGAACGCCGCAATTCAAGCGGTGGCTTCGCAACAAGCGACGGTGGATCAGGTGAAGGCGACTCTGTCCGGCGCCATCTCCGCTGAAAGCACCCAGAAAGCTCGCACGGCGCGTGATAAAATCCTCTACGAAGGGAAAGCCATCTCCTTGGAGCAGTGGCAAGCATCCCAGACCGCCGAAGCTCAGGCTGAAGCGAATGTTGCAGCGCTGAAACAACAAATCAAAGCGCTTCAAAACGCAGTGAAAGCCGCGCAAGCAAAGGTGGTCGCCCTGCAAAACGGCGTGCAATCCGGAATGATTCACATACAATCGCTACAAAAGATGGTCAACGACGCTAAGCAACGGGTGATTGCTCAGCAAAAAGTGAGGGCGTCCGCAAAACAGAACCTCAAGGCGTTGGCGAGTTTCGCAGCCGCCGGGCAAACACGGTTAAATTACGCCGTCATACGCGCCCCTTATGACGCTTACATCACGGCGAGATTGGCGGAACCCGGAGACCTGATGATGCCAGGACAGCCTATCTACCGCATCCTCAAGCCTGGATCCGTCAAGGTGATCGTGAATGTTCCTCAGGAAAGCATGCCCTTACTGCATATAGGCTCCCTTGCCACCCTCTCCCTGCCTCAAGGAATCATGAACGCTAGAATTAGCCGCATTTACCCGGCCATGACGCAGAACGCCTTGGGGACCGTGGAGATCGACCTTCCCAAAGCCCCGGGTGGATTGAAAAGCGGGTCCACGATTGATGTGGCTTTGCAAGTTCAATCCAAACGCGGCATCGTGGCTCCCACATCCTCCCTGCTCGATAGCAACAGGGGCAGCTTCATTTATGTAGTGAATGGCTCCCGATTGCAATGCGTACAGGTTAGCGTGGATGTGCGCGGGGATACGAACTCGATCGTTCGAGGAAATGTCCAAGTCGGCGACAAAGTGGTTGTCGCGGAACCCTCCGAGCTTATGATGCTGCACGATGGCCAAAAGGTGAGCATTATGTCAGCCATAGGGAGCGTACAATGAGATTCGTTGAGATATACATGAAAAAACCGCACCTTTTGCTCTCCTTGGTGTTCCTAGGTGCGTTCATCGGTTTGGTTGGGTGGAAATTGATGCCTGTCAATCTTTTCCCGGATTCCGAACGACCCCAGATCGCAGTTGTCACGGTCTATCCGGGTGCGGCGGCAAAGGACGTGGAGGCGGACGTCAGTCGAACCATTGAAAAAGAGGTCTCCACGATTGAGAACGTTCGAAGGGTGACTTCCACCAGCAAGGACGAAGTGAGCATCGTCAACATTGAGTTTCAATATCAAAAAGGCTTGGAAGCGGCGGCGACCGATACGGCGAACGCACTCTCCAAAATATCCTCGAAACTTCCGAGGGATATTCAGCCACCCATGATCTTTAAGGTTTCCTCCGCAACCCCCGCCGTCCTAACATTGGCGCTGCGACCGAAGCCCGGATCTCCTATTGATCTCTCAATGATTCGCCAATTGGCGGATAATCAGATAAAGGAGTGGTTGTTGCAAGTGCCGGAGGTTTCGAACGTGGAGGTTTTCGGCGGGCATCAGCCAACCATCCAAGTCACGATAGACCCCGTCAAAATGGACCGGTATCATCTCACCCCCCAAAACATCCAAGCGGCTCTGATGGCGTTTAACAGCAATCAACCGCTTGGGTTGGTGATAAACAAATCCTCGCAATACCTTTTCAAGGTGACAGGCGAATTCAACGCGATCCAACAGGTGGGGAGGATCGTTGTGGCGCATCGTGCGAACGGAGACATCCATCTGATGGATGTGGCATCCATCTCGCGTTCCGTTCAAGAACCCCAGAGCGCCTATCACGCGGATGGCAAACCCGCCATCGCCATCAACATTCAGCGTGCGCCTTCCGGACACGCACTCAACACCTTTGACAGTGTGATGGAGTCCTTGCCGAAATTGGAAAGGATGTATCCGGATATCCTCTTTTCGGTACCGGACGATCAGGGGCAGTTGATTAAATTATCCGTAAGCAACATGCAAGACGCGCTGAGGGATGCGATCATCATGACGGTGCTGGTGATCTTTCTGTTTTTGGCGGATATCCCCATGATGCTTCTGGCGGCGATCTCCATACCCTTCACCTACCTTCTCACTTTCGCGGTGATGTGGATGATCGGTTATGAGTTCAATCTTGTAACCTTAACGGGAGTCATCGTCGCCGTGGGAATGCTGTTGGATGATGCGATCGTGGTGTTGGAGAATATCGAACGCCATTACAAATCCCTCGGGAAAGATATCCGTGAGGCGGCGATCGGTGGAACCCAGGAGGTGATGCTTGCGATCTTCTCCGGTACCTACGCCACGGTGATGGTTCTGCTTCCGATTATCTTCATCGGAGGGTATGTTCAAACCGTGCTGCGTCCTTTGGCGATTACATTGGTGATTGCCCTGCTGGCATCCTATGTGGTGTCGGTCACGGTCATACCGCTTTTCGCTCCCTTGATTCTGAGATTGTCGGGAAAACGAGGGCGCAATCCTCTGGAAAGGCTAGTGCATCTCTTCGATGTTCATGTGATAGACCCCATACGCGAATTTTACATCGGAGCGGTAAAGGTGGCTTTGCGTTATCCGATCCTGTTCCTTCCCCCTGCGATGTTTCTTTTGGTCATATCCTTAAAACAGATGCCAATCATAGGCAGGGATCTGATGCCTCCAATGGATACGGGTATTATCAAAATTTCGGGCGAAGTTTATCCGAACTCCTCCTTGCATGATACGGAGGCGATCATGACTCAGGCGGAAAAGCTGATTAAATCCCATCCCGAGGTGGTTTCCATCTCCTCCACCATCGGTTCGGAACCTGCGGTTATCTCATTCGGATCCAATCGGACCGCGCAACAATTCGACATGACCGTCCATCTTACGGATCGCTTTCACCGCAAGAAAACCATCTGGCAGTTGGAAGATGAAATGAGGCGGGAGATCAATAACATTCCTGGAATGAAATATCTCGATGTCTTTGATTATGGGGCTACGGCTCTTTCAACCATCGGCGCACCTGTGGATGTGATGATCTCGGGACCGGATTTGAATGTATTGCAAAACATCGGGAATCAGGTGACCCGAAAGTTAAAAGATCATGTTCACGGATTGACCTCCATTCGAGCGTCCTGGCAGCTCGATTCGCGAGAGCTCTCCTTCCATATCACTCCCGAAAAGGCGGCGATGTACGGCATTTCCCCCGCACTGATCGCGGCTCAATTGCAAGGAGCGATAAGAGGATTGCCCTCCTCCATATTTCATGTTCCGAACGAGGACGGATTGTTTCTCTGGGTGCAATTCTCCGGGAAAAACCGATCCGAAAGAAGCCAGCTGTTGAATTATCGCATCCAGACTCCCGCAGGGTCCATCCCTCTGGCGTCTCTGGGGGTTTTAAGTTCTCGTATCGCCCCGACCGTAATCACCAGGCAGGGATTGCAACGAACCTTGGACATCAAGGCGTATCGAGCCAAGGAATCGATTACGCAACTTCAGGAGCAGGTGGAAAAACAGATGGCGACCATCCAACTTCCCGCAGGTTACAGCATCTCCTATGAGGGCGACATCAAACTTCTCCAGGAATCCTTCAAAAGGTTGATGATGGCGCTTCTGCTTGGCGTGGTGTTGCTGTACTTTTCACTTGTCCCGGCTTTCCGCTCCTGGATGCATCCTCTGACGATACTTACCGCCATTCCTTTTGGCATCATCGGAGCGGCATGGGGGTTGCTAATCGCAGGTCAACACAGTTCCATGCCATCCATGATGGGGATGATTCTCCTGGCCGGAATTGTGGTAAAGAACTCAATTCTACTGATTGATTTCATCGAGGAGGCGAGAGCCAAGGGAATGAATGTCCAGGATGCCCTCATCGGAAGCGTGCGCATCAGAACGCGACCAATCTTGATGACGGCTGTGGGCACCTCCGTCGGTATGATACCCATCGCATTGGGATGGGCAATCGGATTGGAACGCCTTGCGGGACTCGCCGTGGTGGCGATCTTCGGTCTGATGGTGTCCACCTTTCTAACCCTGATCTATGTTCCGATATTCTACAAACTCTTCGACGCAATGACCGTTAAGGTGCGAAGAATGCTGCACATATCGGACGCACCTGCGATGGGCGGCTCCGAAAACACCACCCCTGCGAGCTAATCCTCGCGGGACTGCGGGAAGTCCCTCATGGATGCATGTCTTGAAAGGGGCTTTCCGCATATGAATGGACATGAATCGATGGATCGCAATAAGTTATAAATGGAGACGCCCCCCGCATCATTTGATGCGGGGGGCGTTCTGATATAACATCCTGACGGCGACCTATCTTTCCGGGGGCTTGCGCCCCGAGTATTGTCGGCGTTGACGGGCTTAACGGCCGTGTTCG
>Ga0078972_1001049_pt1 | contig 109898 bp, 117 predicted proteins | sample YelNatPaOPGAMG01_FD_67568 | JGI IMG/M metagenome (GOLD analysis project Ga0078972, IMG submission 67568) | Hot spring thermophilic microbial communities from Obsidian Pool, Yellowstone National Park, USA - OP-RAMG-01 (SPADES assembly) (version 2) | ecosystem: Environmental > Aquatic > Thermal... | reverse complement strand
TGCTTTTTATTGGTCGATATGGATTAATAACTTGGATACCTTTATATTATGCTGAAAACGGAATAGATTTATCGCTTATCCCATTAACAACCATAGCTTTACCTATAGGGCAAGCTTTAGGCGCTGTTTCAGCCGGCTTCATTTCAAATAAAATCTTTAAATCTAACTATCATAAAACAATTTGTATATATTCTATTGCCAGCTGCTTAACTTTAATTAGTTTAGTTTTAACCCCAATTAAATCAAGCTTAACTTTTTCGATATTATTATTAGCTTTAGGAGGCTTTTTCACTCTTGGAGCTGCTGTATCTGCTTCTGTATTAGCTTTAAATATTGGTGGAAGAGAAATGGCTGGAACAACAGTTGGAGTTTTTGATTTCTTTTGTTATGTAGGTAGCGGTCTTCAAGGCTTAATTATAGGCTTTATACTTTATGCAACAAATTATAACTGGATAGAAACCTTTATAATTTTAGCTATATTAATTGCTTCTTCAGCAATTTTAATTTTTGTGGAAAAAGCTTTCAAAAATTCATCTTCATAATAAATGATTTTTTATGATTCAATTGTAACTTTTAATTGCTTATTATCTCATTTGTAAAAAAGTAGAAAGTCTTTTTAAATCCAAACAAAAGCTCATTTTTCTTTTTCACTTGATTTTCTGCTTAAATTTTAAGCGAAATAAAAAATTAAAATTCAGCATTTTTACTGTAAACTACAAAAAGAAATATAAAAATAAAAGTTTTTTAATTGAATTAATAATGATAACATTCTTTAAATGCAATAATTCAGTGAAAGTTTACTTTGGTGAATTTAATTGACTCTTCATTCATTAAATAATTTTCAAAATGTTAATCATAAAGATTTTTCTTCTCCAATTATTGAAACAATTAATTTAGAAAAGGTTTATAAAATAGGGTCTGTTTATGTGCCTGCGCTTAAAGGAGTTAATCTTACTGTAAATAAAGGTGAATTTATAGCTGTGGTTGGTCCAAGCGGATGCGGTAAATCCACGCTTTTAAATTTGCTTGGCGCTTTAGATAAACCTACAAAAGGTAAAATAATAGTGGATGGAATTGAAGTAACTCAATTAAATGATAAACAATTAGCTAAATTTAGAAATTTAAAAATCGGTTTTATATTTCAATCCTATAATTTAATAAATCGAACAAGCATTCTTAAAAATGTTGAGTTGCCTGCTATTGTTAGTGGTGTTCCAGCTAAAATTAGAAAAGCTAAAGCTTTAACTCTTTTAAAGCTTGTGGGGTTAGAAGAAAAAGCCTATAGAAAACCTATGGAAATTAGCGGTGGAGAACAGCAGCGAGTTGCTATTGCTAGAGCCTTAATGAATGATCCAGCAATAATTTTAGCTGATGAACCAACTGGAAATTTAGATTCAAAAACTGGAAATGAAATAATTCAGCTTTTAGCCAAAATAAATAAGGAGCGTAACGCCACTATAGTAATGGTTACCCATAATTTAGAGTTAGCTAATAAAACCAATAGAATAATATGGTTAAGGGATGGTCAAATTGAAAAAATTGTTAAACCATCTTAAAATTTTAAAAACTTTAATGGTAACAACTTTAATTGTTTTAATGTTTTTCAGCTATTTTTCTTTTTCTTATGCGCAAATAACCCATTTAAAAGTTGAAGCTTCAACAACAATTCTTAAAGCAGGCTTTAACAACAATATTACCCTAATAATATTTAATGATTTTGAAACTGTTTATGAGCTTTACGCTAGCTTATCTTTTCCATCTTATCCTCAAGCAAATGCTCCTACAGTTCTTGGAGCCTCATATTGGAAGTTTGAAAAAGTTGCTAAAGGTAGTAAAATTGAGATTCCAATTGTTGTTTTTGTACCTGATAGCGCTGCAGGAAACGCTTATACAGCAAATTTAGCATTAACCTATAAAAGATTAGGTTATATTTCAAGTTATACAGAGATTCACTCTTTAGGGTTTTACGCTAAAGGCTGGATTGAAATTATTCTTTATGATTTAACAGTTGATCCTAACCCTGCTTATCCAGGAAGCACAATATCCTTTACAGCAAATATTTTAAATAAAGGTAATATTCCAGCAATGTTCACTAATATTTCTCTTTTAAAAAGCGATTTACTGCTTTTTACATCTGAAAGCTCAAATTATCTAGGGCAGCTTGATCCAAATTCTCCTGTACCATTTACTTTAGAAGCTATTGTAAATTATGGTGTTAAGGAAGGAAATTATACAGCAACCATTATGGTAAGCTATGAAAATGGTGAGCATGAAGCTCACATAAACTACTATAAAATTCAATTTGAAATAATTAAATTAACTAGTGAAGCTCAAGCTAAACCTAAAAATATTTTAAATTATTTTGAAAGTTACTTATTTAATAAATGGTTTATGGTTTTGCTTGCTGGATTAATGATAGGCATCTGTTGCTACGTTATTTTTAAGCTTAAACATAAAAAATGAAAAATTTAAAATTTTAAACTCTAGAGGAAAGATTAAAAATGAATTTTTTAGAGCTTATTAAAATGGCTTTTTCAGCTCTTTCAGAAAGAAAATTGAGAACAAGCTTAACAATATTAATGGTTTTAATAGGATCAACCTTAATAACTTCTCTTAATGGATTAAACTCTGGTGTATCAATATTTATATATGATCAACTTAGCACTTTAGGCGGTAACATGCTGATAGTAACTCCTTCAAGTTCAGAAACTCTTTTTGGTTCAAGCGAAGGAGCAAGCAAAATTCCTTTAACCCCTCAAACAGTTAAAACTTTATCCAGTCTTAAATGGGTTAATGAAGTAATACCATACATAAGAGGGGTTGCTGCAATTAAATCTGCAGATGGAGAAAAATCCATATTGATAACTGGGTTAGATCAAAGCAAACTTAAATATATAATTCCTAAAGTTGAAGTTCTTAAAGGTTCTTTAATATCCTCCACAGATTTTATAGGGATAGTTTTAGGTTATAAATTGGCTCATAACGAGAAAGGAGAATTAAAATTTAAGCCTGGGCAAACCATAATATTAAAAGTAAGCAAAGTGGAGGTTGCAGGTGGACTTCAAAAAGTTGTAGCTAAAGAGAAAGCTTTTCAAGTTAAAGGTATATTAAAAGAATTGGGAAATGAACTTATTGATGGGCAAGCTTACATATCGCTTCCAGCAGCTTCAGCTTTATTTGAAAAAGGAAGCGAATATGATGGAATATATGTAATCACAAGAGATGTGAAATATAATGAGGAAGTAGAAAAAAGTATAAGAGAAATATATGGAAAAAACATAGGAGTAACATCTCCCAAAGCAATAGCTGAAACAATAAATAAAATTGTAGGAACATTCAATGCCTACATATCTGGTATAGCTTTTGTATCGCTTTTAGTTGGAGCCGTAGGCATTGTAACAACCTTATTTACATCAGTAATGGAGAGAACTAAGGAAATAGGATTGTTAAAAGCTTTAGGATTTAATAATAGCATAATTCTTTTATTATTTTTAATAGAATCTATGGTTATAGGAGGCGTTGGCGGAATTTTAGGTTTAATAACAGGTGTAATAGGTGCATATATTCTTTCTAAAATTCTTCCATTTGGAGTTACAGGGATAAAACCAATATTTTATTTAATAAACATGCTTTACATATGGTTTCTTGCTTTTGGATTAAGCATAATTTCAGGTTTATATCCTGCTTGGAGAGCATCAAAACTTAACCCTATAGAAGCCCTTAGAAAAGAATAAAATTAAAGAAGGGCTTAAACATGGCTTTCCATATAAAATACTTCAAAATATTTTTTTATATTTTAATGGTTTCTTCCTTTATGTTTTTAAATTTTCCATTTGTTAAGCCTTTTGAAAATGATTCAGCAACTGTTTCACCAGGAAAATTTTCTTATTCATTAGGAAAAGATTTCCCTAAGGGAGATTCAATTCTTTTAAGTTATCCTAAAGGCGCTATTTTAACGAAAATTAAAGGCGAGCTTTTATTTAATGTTACATTAACAAATTTAAATCAAAGCGATATGCTTCATAACCCAAATAAACAATCCTATAATGTGCCTCAAATAACTAAATCCATAACAATATATATTCCTCCGGAATTTAAAATTGAAAATAGTGTTTCTTCAGTTTGGACAAGCTTTACAAACGATTATAATCCTTCAAGCATTTCTTTAAGTAAAACTCAACTTAATGATCCTATAGCACCTGGATGGTGGAAACTTTCAATAAACAATTTAACTATTGTATCGCAGAATCCAAGCGTTAAAAACAGGAAATTTCTTGCAAACACCACTCAATACGTTAGAATTTTCAATGTTACTTCTCCTTCAATAGCTGGTAGATACTTTTTTAAAATCTTCATAACTGTTTTTTCTCATTCAAGCTATGAGGTTTTTTCTATAGGAGCTGAAAATTTCCCAACATTAATTGTAACGGCTGGGCTTAACCCAGCTTATATATCTGGTGTAGTTAGATATGGAGGGAGATTTGAACCAAGCTTGTATGGAGCTCCATTAGATTCAACTATGCATTTTAATGGTGTTATATTGCTTCCAAATGGTTTTGGAGGAAAAGTTTATGCAAAAGGTGTTAGTGAAGATGGAAGAATTATAGAGGCTCAAGCATATTTTAATGCTTCAGCTGGAGGAAAATATGTGCTTTATGGTTTAGAAGAAGGCACATATAACATTACAGCTCAAGCCTCAGGATATGCTCCAACAACTATTTATGGAATATCTGTGAAATCAGGGCAGTCGTTGGAAAATGTTGATATATATGTGAATGATGGTTTAGAGGTTTCAGGAATCGTTTACTCTAAGCATGGATATTCTTTAACGCCATGGGGTTACAGTTTTAACTATACTCATCCATTTACACCTAAAAAAAGATTTATAAGAATAGAGGTAACAGATTTAAATGAAAATCCTTTATTGGAATCTCCATTAACCTTTATTAATAAATATTATCTTAAACTAAAGCCTAAATATGAATTAGATCCCTTATCTAACTTTTATGTTTTTTCATTAAGATGGGAATCTGGTTGGGATGGGCATATACCTCAAGATTATGCAAATTACACTTCAGGTTTATCTTCTGGAGATTATTATGTAAAAGCTTACGTTTCAGGTTATGTTCAAATTAATTATCCATTAATTCACGCTAACAATAATACTTTAAAAATTGAAGTTAATATAGATCTTCAAAAAACCAGTTACTTTAAGTTTACAATTCATTTTATGGAGGGTTTTCCAAATAAATTAAATCCATCTTTCACGCAGGTTGCAGGTTTTCTATACATTGAAGTTTTAGATTCTATGGGTAAAGTGGCTGGTTTTAACATTTCTTATGTACCAATTGGAGTTAACAATTTTACAATTCAAATTCAAGGTTTAGATTTATGGAATTCATTTATTGATCAAGAATCTAAAAGAATCGCTTGGTTTTATGCTAGGGATAAAGGTTTTCTTCCAGGCAGCTATACTGTAAACATTCTTTTTTTAAACTCCAGCGTTGAAGCTTTAGCCTTAAATGCCTTAATTTTAGCTTCTCCTGAAGCTAGAGAAATATTTCCAATTCAAACACCTGAATTACTAAATGTTTTTTCTCAACAAGCTTTAGAGCTTGCAAGCAGAGAAACCTCTCTTTATATACAATTAGATTATATCACTGCTAATATAGGTTATTTTTGCAATTCCCCCTCTTCATTAAGCATTAAACTTTTGAAGGCTGGAGGATTAGAGCTAACTTTATATTCTATAGATTGGCAAAATCCATCAATTATTAAGCATTGGCGTTATCCCAACTCTCCAATAAAAATTGAAATTTATAATTCTAAAGGAAGCTTTATTGCTGCAATTTACGCTATTCAACCTCCACCACCATACACTAGCATTAAAGTTTCAACTAAAGGTTTTATGCAATGGGATAATGGACCTATTTTTCCTATACGCGCAATAGGTTTAAAACCAGATTTATATAAATTAAAAGTTTATACAGCGGGTTATATAGAGGATAACATCACCTTTTCTTATGATTTACCTATTAACTATGGAGTTATAACTGATGCTTCATACAATTTAATTATAGGAGCCTCCATAGATGTTACTTTAATTTTTAAAACTGAAGGGGTTTTAACATCTATTGATAATCAGTTGAGTTATGCTTGGCCTATTAACAATTTAGATGCTACACCAGCACGAATAGAAGTTTTTAATGAAAATGGAGAGTTAACTGCTGCAAAACTTATTTATATTCCAAAAGGCTTAACCTCCTTTACTTTTACTCTTTCAGGTTTTGAAAGTTACTATGGAAATCCTAGAATTCTTTGGACAAACTTTTATGATACTGTTGATGGTTTTATGCAAAAAGATTATGGAATTAAAAAAGGTGTATACTTTATCAGAGTAACTGTAGCAGGTTATTATCAAAACAATATTCTTAAAGCAATTGTAAACTCAAATAATTTAACAGTTTCAGTTATTCAAAGTTTAGAGCGTTTAGGCTATGTTAATGGTGAGGTTTTATGGATAAACTTGTTTAATGAAGCTTTACCTTTATCTTGGGCTTCTTTAACTGCTTATTCAAGCAATGGATTTAAAGAAGCTTATACTTTCTCATTAGATGGTAAATATGGAATGTGGCTTCCAGCTGGACAATATGATTTCAGCATTTACCATCCTGGTTTAGGTTTAAAATACTTTAAAATAGAGTTAGCTGTATCTTGGGGTTCAGAAACATCAATAAACTTTTTATGTATTTAAAATTACTTCATTAATTACTTCATTATTTATAAAACAATTGTGTAAACCTTATAAAGTGTAAATCTTCGTATTCTTTAGTTTATGAAAAAATTGTTCAGCTAACTTTAATTCCCTTATAGTATTTACATTTATTGCTAACTCTATTTTATTTAAAACTAAAACTTCTTGTTTAACAAATGCCTCATCAATAACTTTTCCATCAATAATGTTTACTCCAACTGGGGAAACTAATTCTTCATTAATCTTAAATATATACTCTGGTGTTAAATCCAGTTTTTTGCATAAGGTTAATGGAACCATTACAGATAAAGCTGATGCATTAGAGTCTATATAATAACTTACAATTTCCCTTATAATTTCACCATTAATCAATGGTAAATCAGAAGGTAAAATTAACACTTTTTTAAGCTTCAACTTTTTAATTGCATATTGATAATCACTAATATAATCTTTTCCAGGAGTTTCTATAACTTCAATTGATAGTTTTAATGCTTCTTCAGCTGTTTTAGGTGTATTTTTTGATACAGCAATTATTATTCTAGAAGCAGTATTAGATTCTTTAACGGCTTCTATAACCCATTGAAGCATAGGTTTACCCATTATTTTTATAAGAGGTTTTTCGCATTTAATCTTCATTCTGGTTCCTTGTCCACCAGCCATAATTAATGCTGTTAAATCCATGAAATCACCCAATAAACAGTAATTAAAGATGCCATTCGAGAAACTTCATTTACAGCTCCAAATACATCTCCTGTAACGCCTCCAAACTTCTTTTTTGAAATAATAAGCATTACTATAGCGGTTAATAATCCAATAATTAACATTAAAAATCCGGGAAATGAAAGAAGAAATAAAGCTATTGCTAAAGAAAAAACTAGTGATATAAAAAATTTAATAACGCCTCTTTTTCCTTTCATTCCTTTAATAAAGCTTGCTCCCATTCCTTCATAAGCTGGTTTAGAGATTAAAGCTAAAAAAACCATTGATAACTTAGCTGAAACTTCTGAAATAATCAAGCTTTGAATTAAAATGTTTAAAGCTAATTGGGAGATAGCGAAAATTAATGAAAGAATAATTATTATTGTTAATGTTAAGCCTCCTACACCTATATTAACATCATGCATAGCCTTCCATCTATCCTCTTTAGATCCAGAAGCCATAATTCCATCTCCAAAATCAGCTAAACCATCAAGATGATGAAGCCCGGTTATCAACAATAAAAAACCTATAGTAAATGTGCTTGCAAGTAAACTTGATAAAAAACGTGTTATTAACCAATTAAAAATTCCAGTTAAAAATCCTATGAATGCTCCAACAATAGGAAAATAATGCATTCCATCAATTGCGCTTGATAAACTTTTTTCACCTGTAGGAAAAATTGTTAAAAATGCTATTGCACCTTTAAATTCTTTTAATACACTCATTTTTTCACCCGATTGCTTTCAGCTTTGAAGAAACTCCTGCCAATAACCCTTCTATAACGCTTCTTGAAAACACTCCTAACTTTGAAATTTTTAATAGTTTAGTTTTATGAAGGTCAAAAAATTCTTGAGCACCATAATCCCCATTTATAAGCTTCGCTATATAAACTCCAAATGCTTTATCAATCAAGGTTGAATCAATATTTTTCTTCATTTCTGGAATTAATCCTTTAGCTTTATCTTCTTCCAACCTTAAACCAGCCATTATTAATGAGACTATGCTGACATCTTTTAAAGTTTCCTCAATAATTTTTCTTATTTTCTCTTTTGAAAAGCTTTTTAATTCAGGCTTATATTCAAGAATAAAATCGATTATTTGATTTAAGCTAATTCCTCTTTCCTCTAAGCGTTGAATAAATGGTCGATTAGGGTAAAACCCTTGCTTTCGCAAAGATTCTTTAATGGCTTCTCGAACAATTTTTCCAGCAAGCATTCCTAACTTTGTTCCAGTTCCAGCATATTTTATTTTTTTTCCTTTCTCCCTACAAGCCACAACAATAGCATCTGTAGTTGTTCCGCTAGCTGCTTCACCGCTGAATTTGCTTCTAACGTCAAGATCAATTAACGCCATTGATTTAGCTTCCGTAATTGTTTCAATCAAATTAACCATACAAGCTTCAGAAAGGCAACCATCCACCAAAACTATTATGTTTATTGTGCTTAAATTTTGCATACAGTTAATTTTTTCCCCTGCTGAAGCTGCATTGGATATTCCAGCTGTAACGAGAGCGCAAATAGGAAGATTTCCCCTTATAGTTTTTAATGAAAATTTAGTTATGTCTGCAGCAGTCATTAATCCAACAATAGGTTTAGGAAAATTTCTTAAGGCTTTTTTCAAGAAAGCTTCAGGATTTTCATCTGAAAAATCTTTATCAACTTGATAGTTAACTATAGCTTTAACTTTTTGAAATCCTCCATTTAAAACTGCAGAGCTTAAAGAAAACCATTTTCTTTCAAATTTTAACGCTAAACATTTATTATCGATTAGGAATTCAACTCCTTTTATTGGTATAGTAACCGGCATTTATAGTCGCCTAAGAATTAATCTTTCATAATTTTTCTCTACTTCTTTTAAAATTGTTTGCGCATTTATAGTTCCTTTAGATTTTAGCATAGCCCCTATAGAGGCTCCTCCAGCTCCTACACCTTCCTTAACAACTCCCTGCTCATAAACATTTAAACCCCAATGCAAAGATTCTTTAAAGTTTAAGTTAGCAGCTAATAAAGGAATTCTTCCAAATTGATTTATAATACCCTTTATATCTGAGCTTTTATCCTCAATAATCCATCTAGTGGTTCCAATAGCAACATTTTTTAAAGCTTCAGGTTTTTCAGTTTTTAAAATTGTTAAAATTGCACCCATTTGTGTTCCACCAGCCATCATAACTTTAACTTTTTCAGCTGCTCCAGAAACTAATCCAGCGAAAGCAGGCATCATAGGATCCCCAAATAAAGAAACAGCTTTTAATGGTTTATCTTTTAAATCCCCAAATTTTACTCCAACCTTTTTAAAAGCTTCTTTAACTATAGAAATTTTTAGGTTATGAGGATTATTTTGCATGCTGCTGCTAACTTTTCCCTCAGCATTTATTCCTGCTGCCAGCATAACTGCTAGGGCTGTAGTTGTTCCTCCTGGAACGCTTTCCCCAATTATAATATAATCGCTTATTTTAGCAAAATTTTTTCCAATTAATTCAGCTTTTTTAAAGATTTCCTCCGGTTTTTCTACAGATTCACCAAACCTTATATCTTTCCCAGGTTTTCCTCCTAAATCAATTATTGGAGCATCAGGCTTAATTTTTGCTCCCCCATTCACTATAAATATAGGTATATCTCCAACCTTTAACGCAGCTATCGTTATTAAAGCTGGAGTTGGAATTCCCTCAGGAGTAGCTGGAACACCTGATATGCATTTACATTCTTCATATAAAAGAAGCTCCGCATCCGCTGGAGGTGTATAATCTGTAAACTCCGGGTTTTTTCCAGCTGCGGAAATCCCTGGAATTTTAGCAGTTTCTGTTGTTGCTATAACACATATGAAAACTGGTTTTTTCCCTTCAATATCAGCAAGAAATCTTTTGCATTCATCTTTATTTAAAGCAAATATTATGTCATAAGTATTTTTCATATAGTTTTTCACCAAACTAAACCTAACAAAAATTTTATTGGAAAAATAAAGATTAAAACGAATGTTAAAATAGTTAAATGCATAACTTTTAAAGCTAAAGCAATATCTTCAATAGCAGGTTGCCTTAATTCTCTTCCCAATATATAGAATCCCGGCTTCTCCAATCTTACCTTAAGAATACCAGCCATAGTCGCCATGGGCCATCCAGAATTAATGCTTGGAGGCGCATTTTTATCCCTCAACAAAATTTGTTTAGCGAATTTCCAATCTTTTTTTAAAAAAATTTTGCATGTTAAAAGCATAGCTATTGAAGATAATCTTGCTGGTAAAAAATTTAGCAAACTATCCATTTTAGCTGAAAACCACCCTATATTTATATGCTCTTTATCTTTATAACCTATCATGGAATCAAAAGTGTTTGCTAACCTAAATGTCCATGCACCAGGCAAACCAAAAATTGCAAAATAAAATAGGGGGCTTGCAATTCCATCCACAATTCCTTCAGCAATAGTTTCCACCGCTGCAGAAATCACCTGCTCTTTGCTTAAATCTTTAGTATTTCTTCCAACAACTTTACCTACAAGCCTTCTCGCCTCAACAATATCCTCCTCTTTAAGAGCTTTAATTAAAGGCTCCATATGAAACTTCCAAGATTTTATTGCAAAAGTAGGTTTTAAAAGCAAAGCCATAACAACAATATAAAAAATAAAATTAATTTTCTTTAAAAATGGAACAAAGCATAATGGAGGAATAAAAATAAAGAAGCAAAAAAACCAAATTAAAACACCATTAACCTTTTCTCTTCTAGGATTTAAAGATTTAAATTTAGGCTTTAAAAATGAAATAACTCGACCCATCCAAACAGTTGGATGAATCAAAATCGGAGGTTCACCCAATAAAAAATCTATAACAAAAGCCAATCCAATTATAAATAAACTTTCAATAAAATTTAGCATTATAATTTTCACTTACCTTTTATTCATCCAAAATAATCGATAACCTTATATACTTCTTTATTTTACTTAAATTTTATATAAACTTTTTGGATGGTTAATCCAACCATGATTGCTGAAAAAAAGCTTTTAGCTTTACTTTCTATAATTCTTATTGTTGGAGCTATATCCATTTATAACCTTTATGCAATATTTCAGCTTAATCAAAAAGTTGAAGAATTGAATGTAAATCTTAATGCTATGGTTGTTAGCGAAGTTATTAAGGATGGTTATGGAAGAACTATAATTGTTGTTCCGCAAGGCGTTAAAGCCCCGCATATTTCTGCAACTATAGTTAAAACTCCACCAAAAAGAATAGCTTCATTTGCACCTAGTATAACGGAAACGCTTTTCTTTCTAGGTTTAGGGGATAAAGTTGTTGCTGTAACAAAATGGTGCAATTGGCCTCAGGAAGTATTAGATAAAAAGAAAATGGGAAATCTTACAGTTTTTGAAAACATTGTTGAACCTGAAATTGAAAAAGCTGTTGCGGTAAACCCTGATTTAATTTTGGTAACTACTCTTATGAAGCCAGAGAGTGTAGCAAAGCTTGAAACGCTTGGTTTTCCTGTTGTTGTAATAGATTATGGAAAAAACCTTAATGATATATATGCTGCTATAAGATTGATTGGTAAAGTAACTGGAACAAATGAGCGTGCAGAAAACCTTATAGTTGATTTAGAAAGGAATATAACTAAAATTTCTAATGCGATAGCTGGTTTACCTAAGCAAAAAGTCTTCTGGATTTCATGGCATGATCCGCTTATGTCAGCTGGAGGACCAAGCTGGATTAACGCCCTTATTCAAGCTGCTGGAGGTGAAAACATTTTTAACGATGTAAACATTGCTTGGCCTACAGTAAGCCCTGAAGAAGTGCTAATTCGAAATCCTGATGTAATCCTCTTTAGCGAAGGCCATCCAGGAATATCAAATGTTAATGATCTTTTAAAGCTTTTTCCAGCTTGGGCTGAGATTAAAGCAGTAAAAGAAGGAAAAGTTTTTGCTGTACCAGAGTTTGTTATACGCCCAGGTCCAAGAGTTGCTGAAGCTGTAAAAATCCTCGCTAAGCTAATTTACGGAATTGAAATCTAATATTTAAGGTGAAATATATTATGAAATTAGGTGTTGTGATAAATAAACCAAAGCCTATAGAAAATTTTGATTTAACCTTTTATCACATCAAAGATGTGAGTGGCAAAGTGAATAAAGCAGCAGAGCAAATATACAATATTATTAGTTGCTTTGGCGATAATAAAACGGCTTGTGAAAAGCCTGAATGGATTGCTTTATCCAAAAATGATAAAGCAATTAGAGGAAATAAAAAGCATAATTTTCTTTGGGATTGGATATGTCCTACAAATGAGAATTATATAGAATATCTTCTTAGCTTAATTGATGAAGCTTCAAAAGTAAAAATAGCAGGCATACATCTTGATTGCATTCATTTTCCAGAGGAAGAATATTGCGTATGTCCACGATGCATAGAAATGTGGAGAAAAAGCAATCTTGAATGGGCTGAATGGAAATCAAATATAATTAATAAATTTATAGAAGTTGCTTCAAAGCGAGTAAAAGGAAGCTTCTCTATATCGCTATATCCAGACCCATGGTTATCTAAAGAAAGGTTTGGTATAGACTTTGCTACACTTACTAAATATGTTGATTTTTTTATAATTCCACTTTATGATACAAGTTACTCAATAACATATTGGATGGAAACCTTAGCGCGAAGTTTTCGCAAACAAATTAAAGCGCCAATTTATATTGAACTTTATGCTGGCCATCCGAAACCATCCATCAAGAACATCATAAAAGCCATGTCCCTTCTCTCCAATTATTCTGATGGAATAATATTTGCAGCATACGATACATATATAGCTGAAGAAATTCAAAAATTAATAAAATAATAACAATGCTATAAGAAATAGCTTCTTAACATGTAACCTCTCCATAAAATAAGGAATTATAAAAGCGGTAAGAATTATGACGAAAATTTATCATATTGTACAGTTCACATATGATAATTCTCTATATGTTTTCTTTAAAGGATGCAACTTTCAATGCAAAGGTTGCATATTAAAACAATCGATTTGGGATTGCCATATTTCTAATAAAGAAAAGCATATTCTTCAAGCAATTAATAAAATAAAATTTCTTTCCTTAAGCAATTTTAAGGCTTTAATTAAGGAGCTTAATCCAAAAAAAGCTGTGTTAGGTGGAGGAGAACCAACAATTGATAAAAAATTGCTAGATATAATCTGTTTACTTAATGCTTTTGATGTTGAATCCCATTTATTAACTAATGGCTTCATTTTAAATAGGGAATTTATAAAAAGTTTAGAGAATGCAGGGCTTTCAAGCATTTGTGTAAGCATTAAGGCTTATGATAAATTTCTCCATCAATTTTATACAGGTAAACCAAATAAACCAGTTTTAGATAACTTTAAGCTTTTAAATGAAAGTAAAATTAAATTAATGGCTGAAAGCGTTTTAATTCCAGGGTTAATAGAGCAAGATGAAATTGAAAAAATAGCTAAGTTTATTGCGGAAGTTAATCCGTATATACCATATAGAATAGATGGGTTTATCCCCATTAATAATACTCCTTGGAAAGCTCCATCCTCCAAAGAAGTAATAAATGCATCGAAATTAGCTAAAAAATACCTAAAAAATGTTCATTTTATTCATGAAAAAACAAAAATTAAAGGAAAAGCAATTAATGTTTATCCTAAACTGAAAGGAATGAAAAATGAGCTTTAATCTTTCTTTTGATTATTATCGTAAAAAAAGCAGGTTAGGAAAGCTTATTCTTGCAATATTAATTATATTACTTATTTTTTCCTTTTTTATAGGTTTATCTGCAGGCGCTGTTAATATACCATTAAATAATTTAATAGGAATCTTACTGCGTTTCAATCCTGAAGAAAGCGTTTACGCTAAAATATTGGTTGATGTACGTCTTCCAAGAGTTATTGCAAGCTTATTTATTGGAGCTGCTCTTGCTGCAAGCGGAGTAAGCTTACAAACTTTATTTAGAAATCAGCTAGTGGAGCCATATACGCTTGGAATTGCAAGCGGTGCACTTCTTGGAGTTTCCATAACAATTGTGCTTGGTGCAGCTCAACAACCTTTAGGTCCTTATACAACTTCCTTTATGGCTTTTTTCGGTGCTCTTTTTACAACTTTAACTGTTTACGCTATAAGTAAATCTTTTGGTCTTAAACCCACATCTGTATTGTTGATTGGGCTTGCATTCAGCTTTTTACTTTCCTCAATAGTTACACTTCTTGAGTATTTAGCTATAAAGGATATTCACTTAATTTTTGCCTGGCTTTTAGGCGGCTTCTCAAGCATTCATTGGATTCATATAAAAATAATGGCGGTAATTATTCCTTTAGGTTTAATCCTGCTTTTTATTAAAGTTAAGGATCTTAATGCAATGTTGCTAGGTGAAGAATATGCTAAGCAACTTGGGGTAGATGTAAAAAAGTTAACTCAATACCTTATAATAGTTACATCCATTCTTGTTTCTGTTTCTGTTGCTTCAGCTGGAATAATAGGTTTTGTAGGGTTAATAATACCTCATATAGCAAGGTTTACTGTAGGTTATGATAATAAATCGCTTATGCCAGCTTCAACTCTTATAGGCGCCTCTTTCTTATTGCTATCTGATGCTTTATCAAGAATTATTGCTCGTCCATCTGAATTACCAATAGGTGTAATAACTTCTATGGTAGGCGCGCCATTGCTTATTTATCTTTTGCTTAAAAAAGGTAGTTGAAAATGGTTAAAATTGAAATTAAAGGGGTTAGCTTTAATTTTAAATCTGTAAAAGCTTTAGAAAATGTAACAGCTGAAATTGAAAGCGGATCCTTTGTAGGTCTTCTTGGTCCAAATGGTTCGGGTAAAACAACTTTATTAAAATGCTTAAGCGGTTTGCTTAAACCAAAAATAGGCTCAATATATCTTGATGGAAAAAATTTAAATGTTTTTTCAGGGAATGAATTAGCAAAAATTTTTTCAACAGTTTTCACAACTGCTATAGAAACTCCACAAATGGAAGTATTCGATATTATGGCTACTGCAAGGCATCCATGGACAGGCTGGTTAGGTATTCTCAATTCTAAAGATATAACCGTTATAAATGAGGCTTTAGAAAAGCTTGAAATAAAAGATTTTATTGCAAGACAGTTTAATGAGCTTAGCGATGGTCAAAAACAAAAGGTGTTAATTGCAAGAGCATTAGCTCAAGAACCTAAAGTTTTACTTTTAGATGAACCTGCAGCCCATCTTGACATAAAGCATCAAATTGAAGTTCTTGGTGTTATCAAAAAAATCACGAGGGAAAAAGATTTAATAACAATAGGAGCATTGCATGATATAAATTTAGCTGCTCTCTTCTGCGACTTTATAATTTTATTGAATAAAGGTAAAATAGTTTCTATAGGGCCTACAGAATCTGTTTTAACCAGTGAAAATATTGAAAAAGTCTTTAATATACGTGTAATTATAAAAAAGCATCCGATTACTAATTCGATCTACATTATGCCAATATATACTGAAGAATTTAAAACTGTTCAACCAAAAACTATAACAATTCATGTTATATGCGGTGGAGGCACAGGCATTTCCTTAATGAAGATATTAATGGAACATGGATACAAAGTAACTGCTGGAGTGCTTAATATTTTAGATACTGATTATGAAGGTGCCATTATGCTTGGAATAGATATTGTAAGCGAAGCACCTTTTTCTCCAATAACTAATGAATCCTATAGAGCTAACTTGAAAAAAATAGAAAATGCTGATATAGTAATATTAACTAACATACCTTTTGGTTATGGAAATATTAAAAATCTTGAAGCATCACTAATAGCTTTAAAAAAAGGAAAAACCGTAATAGTTATTGAGGAAAATCCCATTGAAGAAAGAGATTTCACAGGTGGAAACGCTCAAGTATTGTATAGAAGGTTAAAGGAAGAGGGAGCCATATTTGTTAATAATTGTAAACAAATATTGCATGTAATTGAAAAGATAAAAAGGGCAAAAGAATAAAGCAATAAAAAATTGGAAATAGGATTTTTTAAAGAATGGTTGATTTAAAATGGAAGCAATAAAAAAAATTATAAAAGCATTTGAAAAAAGCAAAGGACCAAATCCCTTATTCTCTTTTCTTGATATATTAAATGTTTTAGAAATTATTTGGAAAATGAAGATTATTGGTCGGCAAAAGCTTTCTATTGAAACTGGTTTAGGGGAAGGCTCCATTAGAACCATAATAAAATGGTTAAAAAAATTAAATTTAATAGAATCAACTAAGCTTGGATGCAAATTAACTAAAAGGGGAACTCGCTTAATTCAGGAAATTAAATCTAAAATTGGTCCTACAATTCCAGTTTCAAAAAGTTTTTTAGCTATTGGAGATTCAAATGTTGGAATTTTAGTTAAAAAAGCTGGTGAAAAAGTTAAAAATGGAATAGAGCAAAGAGATGCCGCAATTAAAGCTGGAGCAATTGCAGCAACCACTCTTATTTTTAGAAAAAAAAGTTTAATTTTACCCTCCATAAGTAACTCAGTTAATAAAGAATGGCCTAAACTTGCTGAGGAAATTTATCGAATCTTTCAACCAAAAGAAAATGATGTAATTATAATTTGCAGCGCAAAAAACAAGCTTTTAGCGGAAAGAGGAGCTAAAGCAGCAGCTTGGAGCCTAATAGAATAAAGGATTTTGTTAAGCCAGAAAGCTTCAATTCATGAACATTTAAATAAATTTAATTGTAGATTTAAGAAATATGGCTTATCCCTAAAAGGGGGGAGGGGGGTCCCCCTTCTATATTAAAACCTTATTAATTTTTGATTTTCTTTGATTTTTTTAAAACCTTCTATGCATAAACTTTTGATTTTTTTGATTTTCCATATTTGATTTTTCTTAAAAATTGAAAACAGTAGCTCCCATTAAATAGTTAAGTATACTTTGTAGTTAAAAAATGGTTATGAAGAAAAGAAGCAAAGCTATTGAAAAAAGGAAAAAATACTGTTAAAAAACTAGGAGATACTTAATTGCTATAAAAGAATTAAAATGTCTTCAAGTAGAGAAAGCAGTTTTAATGCTGTTAGGTTTCTTCTTTAAACCATCTATAAATGGTTTTTAAAGGTACATCCAATTCTTCCGATATTTGCTTTGCATTATATCCTTTGCTTTTTAATTCTTGCATTTGTCTTCTTTTTATTTTTCTTTCAGCTCTTCTAAATTTTGCTTTATTCTCAAAAATTATGCGGTTTTCATTACCAAATAATGAAAGAGCAAGCATAAAGGCTTTAAGATAATTAAATTCCTTATTAATATAGCCTATTAATTTAATGCAATAGTTTTCTGCAATATAGCTTCTTAACTGGTTTATTGCCTCCTCTAGCTTATCAAAGCTTATGGCTGAAGTAAACTTAACTTCTATTATTTTATTTTCAGGAATAACCTCAATTGAATATTCTTTACTTTTGTTAATCATTTTAAGTCACCAATACTGCTTTTTAACCATTAATTTAATTAATGAAGCTTATAAATTTTTCTCATTACAAAATATTATTATAATGCGAAAAATTTATAAGTAAGTTTTCTCATAATATAAAATTGGGAAAATGAGAATAAGGAGGTGATGTCCTATGATTGAAAACATCTTCAAATTAAGATTAATTAAATATAAAATAACTGATAGAGGTCCTCCAATAAACCCAATCTAGCAGCTTATTTCTTTCTAAATTTTTGTATATGCTTCAACCAAATTTAAATAATGCTTCAAATGCTTTTTATTCTGCATAAGATGTTATCACAAGTTTTCTCGCCATTTTTCTTTTTGCTTTCTCTTTATACAGCTTTATCCCCCTTTTAAATTCAAATATGTATGAATCTCTGCTTTATGTTATTTTCGTAACTTTTGTATTAGCATCTTGAATGATTATTTATAGCATACAGTTAACTCGATTAGTTACTTTTATTGGAGGCTTTATTTAAAAGCGATAAGAAAGTACTTAGTACCGCAATAAATGAATGCCTTCGATTGGAAATGTTAATTTAACTTTGCTCCCTTCCTTCAGTATACCTTTTTTTAATGGATCTTGAATTATTGCTGAAAGTGTTAAGGTTTTATCAATAACAATTGTATACTTAACATGGCTTCCAGTAAAGCTTGCTTCCTTAATTTCTCCATAAAATTCATTAAGCTGCCCTTTTTCGCTTTTTAATTCGCTTTTAACAACTTCTATTGACTCAGGTCTAATTAGAATGAATACTTTATCTCCTTCTTTAACACCTTCTTTCAAAGGAGATTTTATTAATCCATATTGAGTCTCTATTATTTGAGATGAATTATCAATTTTAATAATTCTTCCCTCTATCATATTTACTAGTCCCATGAAATCTGCGACAAATTTAGTTTTAGGTTCTCCATAAATTTCAGCTGGAGACCCAATCTGCTCTATCTTACCAGCATTCATTACAGCTATCCTATCGGACATGCTTAAGGCTTCAGCTTGATCATGAGTTACATAAATTGCCGTAACTTTAAGGGATTGCTGAATTTTTCTTAATTCACCTCTCATATAAACTCTAAGCTTAGCATCTAGGTTGCTTAATGGTTCATCTAAAAGCAAAACCTTCGGATTAATAATTAATACCCTAGCTAAAGCCACTCTTTGCTGTTGACCTCCACTTAATTGATGCGGATACCTTTCTTCAAAACCTTTTAATCCAACAAAGCTTAAAACTTCAGAAACCCTCTTTTTTATTTCCTCCTTTGAAACTTTTCTAATTTTTAAACCATAGGCTACATTCTCAAAGACAGTCATATGAGGGAAAAGTGCATAATTTTGAAATACAAAGCCTGTATTTCTTTGTTCAGGAGGAAGACCATTAACAAGTCTTTCATCTATGTATATTTCACCTTCATCAGGTTCATAAAATCCTGAAATCATTCTTAACGTTGTGGTTTTTCCGCATCCGCTTGGACCGAGTAACGTAAAAAATTCTCCTTTCTCAACTTTAAATGAAACATTATCTACTGCTTTTATGTTTTCAAATTGTTTAGTTACATTTTTTAATTCAACAGACATTCTTTTTCCCTTCTTTAAATAAACTTAATTTATTAAACAGTAATTAAGGATGTACCCTTAATTTTAGTACCTAAGCGTAAAATAAGAAATGCTACTAAACAAACACCTATTAATATTGTTGAGAGAGCAACTCCTCTAGAAATATTAAATGCTAAGGCAGTTTCCTCCAGAATGGTTGTAGCAATTAATTGAGTTCCTGGAGCTATAAGAAATATTACAGCACTTACAGTGCACATAGCAGCTATAAAAGCGTACATAACTGCACCAATGAATGCTGGGCTTAATAAAGGTAAAGTAATCTTTCTAAAGGTTGTTCCAATGCCAGCTCCAAGGCTTCTTGAAGCCTGCTCAAGAGATAAGTCAATTTGCTGAAGAGCAGCTTTAGCGGCTAAATACCCCATTGGCATCTTCTGAAATATTACGCATAAAATTAATATAAGCAATGTACCAGTTAAGACTAAAGGAGGAGTGTTGAAGGCTAAAATATACCCTATTCCAATAACAGTTCCTGGAACTGCAAAGAGACTAGATGCAAGAAAGTCTAAAAAAGTTTTTCCCAAAAATTTTTTTCGTATAACTAGGAAAGCTGTAAGCACTCCTATAAATGAACTGGCTAAAGCGGCAGAAGATGCCATAATTAAACTATTCTTAAAGGAATTTAAAAGATCTAAATACTCAAAAGTGAAGTGTTCTAATGTAAAACTATAGTCAACCCATGGCACTTTTACAAAGGCGTTAAATGCTACTAATGCATATACCAAAATAATAAATATTGAAATAAGCATGCATAAAGAAAATAAGGGCCATTTAACATAAGGTTTAGTTGGTCTAATAAGTGATGTAATTTCACCCCTTCCAGTTACTGTGATATAGGAGCGCTTACCCAATGCTTTATTGCTTAATAAAAAAGCTGAAAAGCTTATTAATAATAAAATTACGCTTATAGCAGCAGCAAATCCTGTATGACCGCGACCAACAACTTGAAAGTAAGCTTCAGTTGCTAAAATATGGAAGTTTCCACCAATCATCATTGGAGTTGCAAAATCAGCCATAGATAAATAAAATACCATTGAAGCTGCTCCAATTATGCCAGGCTTAGCTAATTGAAAGGTAACCGTTCTAAATGAATCAAAGCCTTTTGCTCCAAGCTGTCTAGCAGCTTCTTCAAGGGTAGAATCTATTGATAAAAGAACACCTGAAATCACTATAAAAGCATACGGTAGATAATAAAAAATCTCTGATAACACTATCCCATACCAACCATAGATTGAAAATCCTGTTTTAAAAATATAGTACGTAAATAATCCTTTTCGACCAAACATTAAAATAAGTGTTACTGGAATAACGAATGGAGGTGATATTATTGGAATGTAGGAAATTGCAGCAAAAAAGTTTCTTAAAGGAGCATTCGTTCGAGTAACCGTATAAGCCATTAGAAAACCGAGAAAAGTTGTAATTCCAGCTGTAAGAGAAGCAACAAATATGCTATTCCAAAAAACTTTATGAAAATATCGTGTAGTAAAGAATTCAATATAGTAGCTTAGGGTAAAACCTCCAAAATCTCCAATAAAACTTCTAAAAATCACATTTAAAATAGGCCAAAAAACAAATAAGAAAAGAAGCATAAAAATAGGAGCAGCTATCCAAAGCCAGATAAGCGTTTCTTTGGTTAAACGTCTATTTTTAAGCAATTAAAACACCTAAAAATACGTTTTTAAGGATATTAAAATTAATAAAAAAAATAAAAAAGGAGATTTAACATTTCTATCCTATAATTTCATTCCATGTTTTTAATATTTTATCCTTATTTTCAGCAGCCCATTTATAATCATATTTAATTAATTTCACTTTTTTTCTAGCTTCTTCAAGAGATGGATACTTTTGCGCTACTTCCAATGGAGCAGATACATCATCTCTAGATACACCAAACCATCCCATAAGTAAATGAATTTGCATTGCTTCTTTGGATAAAGAAAAGTTTAATGCTACCGCAGCACTTTCAGGATGTTTGCATCCTTTAGGAATCGCATTCATATTTGGACTTGGGCCTACTCCTTCCTCTGGGAAAACTATTTCTACAGGGTAATGCTGAGCATCTTTTAATTTTATAACTTGATAATCATAGGTTAAGCCTACCGCTACTTCCCCTAAAGCAGCCATAGTTCCTGGAGCAGATCCGCTTTCAGTAAAAGTTGCTATATTGTCTTTAAGTTTCTTTAAATAGTTCCAGCCTTCATCCCAACCAAATATTTGAAGGATTGTTGAAACTGTAAGAAAAGCTGTTCCAGAAGTGTTCGGGTTAGGCATAGCTATATGTCCTTTATATTTTGGATCAAGCAAATCATTATAGGATTTTGGAAGCTCTAATCCAAGCCTCTTTATTTCATTTATATTAACGGCAATAGCATTAGTCCAGTAGCTTGAACCAAAATAGTATCCATCTGGATCAACAAATTCAGGCCTTAAAAATTTCGCATTAGCTGGAGGAATAACAGGCTTTTCTATTATGCCAGCTTCTTTAAATCGAATAGCATCTTCAGGTAGAAAACCCCATATAAAATCAGCTTTAGGATTTGCTTTTTCAGCCTCTATCCTAGAAGCTACAACCCCACTTGATTCAACCCAATACTCAGCTGATATACCAGTAGCATCTATAAAAGCATCAACTAACATTTTTTGTTCATCAGGTTCATTATGTGAATATATAACCACTTTCCTTTCTTCAGGTGAGGGGCTAACTGTTTTTACCTCAGTTTTTGTTATTGTTGTTACTGCTCCTGGAGCTGCTTTTGGGGCTGCTCCATAACCTATTGCTGCTCCAACAGCTAAACCAACAATACCAGCCCCAACAGTTTTTAAATAACCCCTTCTAGAAGGAGCAACCTTCTCCTCTTTCTTTTCTTCACCCAAAAATATTTTCCCCTCCTATAAACAATTATATAGCAGACATATACAGTATAATTAATATAGAAAAAACAATATTTAAAACTTACGAATTCTTTAATGGGGGTCTAATTTAAACAATTTAAGCCATGATTTAAGCGCTTTAAGCATATTGCTAATATAGCTATTATAGCTATTGGCATAGCCTTTAGCTTCAAATTCATCGATAGTATCTAAAATCAGCTTTGTAGCTTTTTTCCTCACCTAACTTAATTAATTGCTTAGGTGTAATGCCTTTTTTAAGGCAAAATAAGCCTAAATGCTTTAAGGAAACATCAGCCGTTATTTTAGAGCTTCTAGCTAAATTCCTATACTAACGCTTAATCTCCTCATCAAAAAGCAAAAAAGCATATTTAGCTTTGTTCATAAAGGAGTTTCTAGGCAAATATAAAAAGGGACTTGAACCCAAATTGTGGTGGGGCTGGCCGGATTTGAACCGGCGATCACGTGGGTTCTTGGCGTTTTGCTCCCAAGCCACGTAGCCTAGACCAGATTTGCCTCGCAGCCTTTTTAAGGCTGAGATCTAGCCGACAGCCCCTTCATCTATTTTTTATAAAATTAAAAATAGCTTTTTAAATTTTTCTTTTTTATTCTTGATTTAATTTTCATAAAGCTTTAAGTGTAAAAAGCAAATTTAAAGGCTTTTGAAATTAATTTGAATAATTCCTATATCATGGTAAAGATTTTTTCCAAAATCTTTATTAGTTTAATATATATGCTATTTATAATCAGTTTTTTATGGTAGACTTTTATATGTTAATAAAAATTAAAAAAAAAGGGAAATTTTATGAAAATTGTAATTATTGGTAATGGGCCTTCAGGAGTAAAAGCTGCTGAAACAATTAGAAAATTTGATGATAAATCTGAAATAATATTAATATCTGAAGAAAACCATCCATTTTATTTTAGAAGGAATTTACCTTGGTTTATTGCTGGTAAATTTTCTGAAGAAAAACTTATAGCTAAAAAACCTGAATTTTACCTAAAAAATAACATTAATCAAGTTTTAGGTAAAACAGTAGAGAAAATTTTTGTAAAAGAAAAGGAAGTTTTGCTAAATTCAGAAGAAAAAATAAAATATGATAAATTGTTAATTGCTTCAGGAGCCACTCCAGTAACAGGTGAATGGAAAAATCTAAATTTTAAAGGTGTATTTACGTTAAGAACTTTGGATGATGCTAAAGCTATTAAAGAGTATATGGAAAAAATTGAGGAGGTTGTGATTGTTGGTGGAGGATTGCTTGGATTAAATATGGCTGAGGTATTTTCTGAAAAAGGTTTAAAAGTTCATATTCTTCAAAGGGGATCAAGACTTTCCCCTCAAATGTTTGATTTTGAAGTTTCAAACTTTATAAAATCTAAGCTTGAAGAAAAAGGTGTTGAAGTTAACTTTAATGAAGAATTAATTGAAATTAAAGGTGAAAATGGAACGCTTTCCGAAGTTGAAACATCTAAAGGACGTAAAATACGATGTCAAATGCTAATTATAGCGATAGGTGTAACACCTGCAATAAAGTTTCTTAAAGAAACAGAAGTTAAAACTGATAGAGGTGTTTTAACAAATGAATATATGGAAACAAATGTGGAGAATGTTTATGCAGCTGGAGATGTTGCTCAAGTTTATAATCCCTTAAAAGCTCAATATTTAATTTCCACATCTTGGGTTTCAGCTTTAGAGCAAGGAGAAACAGCTGGCTTTAACATTATTAACAAAAATAAGAAAAGTTATTTAGGAGTTTCATTAAATCTAGAATTTATTTTCGGTATTCCTATAGCTTCAATAGGTTTATCAAATCCAAGTAATGAAAGCAAATATAAATTTTTAATTAAAAACGAATTAAATAAAGGTTTATATTTAAAATTTGTTTTAGAAAACGGAAAAATTGTCGGAGGGTTACTTGTAGGAAAAGCTGAAAAAGCAGATTTAATCAAAGAATTAATTAAGCAACAAGTTGATGTAAATAAATATGAAGAAAAGCTTCTTAAGGAAGAATTTGAAGAAATATTAAAGGAAGTAAAATAAAATGAATAATGATAAAATAGCGGAAGTTTTAACTTCAGAAAATGAAAGTGAATTAACTAAAATGGCAGCAAACATTCTTAGGATTTTAACAATTTATTATGGTGTATGCTGGAAAACAGAGCTTCCAGAAGATTTATCAAAATTTTATAAATCAATGGAAATTGAACCTTTAAATTTAGATTTAATAGATGAAGCAGTTAATTATCTTGAAACTAAAGGTGTGATTGTTACAGAATATAGAAAAAGAGGGGAATTATTAGATAAAAGCATTTATATTGATAAGCTTATTAAATTAAGGGATTTTGATACAGCTGTTAAAATTCTTCAAAAAGATGAAGTCTTTATTAAGTATCGTCTTAAAAGAGCTGAAGCCATTAGAAAAGCTTTAAGCAAGAAATGAATTAAACTTTTATTTTAATATCTTTTATAATGCAACTTTTTCCTTCAACCGCTTCAACTTCTTTGCTTCCGCATTTTAAACATTTAAATTGAAAAATAAGCTCTGGCCATTCATAATTTAATTCTTCAGCTTTTACAATGGTTTCATATCCGCATTTTAAACATTTTAACTTTACTGGAGTATAATTAATTTTGAACTTGGCTCCTTCAACAATAGTTTTTTCAGATAAAACTTTAAGGGAAAAAGTTAATTGCTCTATGTTTAAAAGCGTTAAAGCTCCTATTTCTAAATTTACTTCAGTAATGCATTTAGCATTATGTTTTTCAGCAACTTTAATAATGGTTTCTATTATTGTTTGAGCTGTAGAAAATTCATGCAATATTTCTCCCCTTTTTAAATTATATTTTAAAAACCATTTAAGCTTTTTACTTAAATTTTAAGTTTAAGCATTTCAAAATAAATCTTTAATAAAAACTATTTATTTATCATTCAAATCTATGCTTAAATAATTTAAAAATTATATTTTTAAAAAATTAAATGTGAGGTTGAAGTTTTGAGTAAATTTATTTTCGTTACTGGAGGCGTTATGTCTGGAATAGGTAAGGGAATAGCTACAGCATCAATTGCTAAAATTCTTCAAGTAAGAAACTTTAAAGTTACAGCTGTTAAAATCGATCCATACTTGAATGTTGACGCTGGAACTATGAATCCAATTATTCATGGTGAAGTTTTCGTTACTGAAGACGGTGGAGAAATAGATATGGATTTAGGAACTTATGAACGTTTTTTAGATGTTAATTTATCAAAAGAACATAATTTAACTACTGGAAAAATTTATTTATCTGTTATAGATAAAGAAAGGCGAGGAGAATATTTAGGTAAATGTGTTCAAATAATTCCCCATATTACTGATGAAATTAAAAACAGAATTAGATTCATAGCTCAAAAAAATTGTGTAGACATAGTTGTTACAGAAATTGGTGGAACAGTTGGGGATATTGAGGGACAACCCTTTCTTGAAGCTGCTCGTCAAATGAGAATTGAAGAGGGTTTAAACAATGTTTTATACGTTCACGTTACTTTAGTTCCAGTTTTAGATGTTGTTGGAGAACAAAAAACTAAGCCAACCCAGCATAGCGTTCAAGAATTAAGAAGAATCGGTATTCAACCAGATATAATTATTGCTAGAAGCAAAAAACCTTTGCTTAATGAACCTAAAAGAAAAATAGCTTTATTTTGCAATGTTGAAGAAAGAGCTGTGTTTACAGCACCTGATGTTAAATGCATATATGAATGTCCCATTATTTTTGATAAGCAGGGAATGGGAGATTTCATTTGCGAGAAACTTAATTTACCAAAGCGAAAACCCGATTGGTCTTCATGGGAAAAAACCGTTAACCGATTTTTAAATCCAAAATATGAAGTAAAAATAGCTTTATGCGGAAAATATGCTGAATTAGCTGATTCATATGTAAGTGTTAATGAAGCTTTAAAACATGCTGGCGCAGCATGCGATGCAAAAGTTACAATAGATTGGATAGAAAGCGAAATTTTTGAGGAAAATCCATCAAATCTTAAAATGCTTTCTCAATATGATGGAATATTGGTGCCTGGAGGATTTGGCTCTAGAGGAACTGAAGGAAAAATTAAAGCTATAGAATTTGCTAGAGTAAACAATATTCCCTTTTTAGGTATATGTTTTGGTTTTCAACTTGCAATAGTAGAGTTTGCTAGATGGATAACTCTTAAAGATGCTAACACTACAGAAATAAACCCTAATACACCTCATCCTGTAGTAGACTTAATGCCTGAACAAAAAAACATAAGTTATAAAGGTGCTACAATGCGTTTAGGAGCTCATGAAATAATTATAAAACCTGGAACTTTAGCTTATTCCCTTTATAAATCAACATTAATTACGGAAAGGCATAGACATAGATATGAAGTAAATCCAAAATATGTTCCAATTCTTGAAAAGCATGGATTAGTTTTTTCTGGAGTAAGCAAAGATGGAAATCGAATGGAAATTCTTGAATTACCATCAAATCTATTTTATTTTGCAACTCAATTTCATGCTGAATTTAAATCTAGACCAGAAAAGCCATCTCCTCCATATTACGGTTTTATTCTTTATGCTCTTAAAAGAAAGTTAAGCTTAAAAGCTTCTGCAAAACAAGTTTAACTTTTTTCTTGTGGAGAAATTGAAATATAAAGAATGTTGCTTCCTCTAAGCACTAAGCTTCCTAAACTTGCTGAAAGCTCCCCATTTCTATATTCTTTAGCATCCTCTAAAACAATATTCATATATCCATCGCAATTAACCATTTTGCCCTCATATTCAACACCATTCTTCAATTTAATGCATACTCTATCATTAAGTTTTTTTAAGAGAAGATTTAAGGGTTTTTTTGAAGGTTCCAAGTTTTTCTCCTTCCAAAACTTTGGTTTCCCATTTTCACTATAAAAATCTTTCTAATTTTTTAATATTTAGCTTTAAAAATATTTTGCAGTATTTAATATAATTTTCTATTTTAAACAATTTAAGAACTTTTATAAAGGCGTTTACTTAGTTTTTAAATTTTAAGATTTTTATTAATACTTTATGGAGGAACCGTTAATTTTTAAAAAACCAAATTTTAAATTAGCTGAAGAAATCATTAATAAAGCAGTAGCTTTAAAAAAGACAGTAATTATAATTGGGAAATGTAAAGTTAACTATAGTGGAAGAGCAAAATCTACGCTTGGATTTGGAGAACGAATAGTTTTAATAAAAAAAGATGGCGCCTTATTAATTCATAGACCTATAGGATATCTTCCTATAAATTGGCAGCCTTCAAACTGCATTTTTCAAATTTCATCAAATAATGAAGAGTTAAAAATTAAAAGTGTTAGAAAAGATGTTAAAGAGGAGGTTTTTATAGTTTTTTCTGAAATTTTATTGTTAACAGTGTTAAACTTAAAGGATGAGGGAGAATTCAATTTATATGCAAGCGAAGAAGATATGAAAAAAGCTATATTTTTAAAACCTGAATTAATTGAGGAAGGCTTTAAAATAATTGAATTCGAAAAGAAAGTTGAACCTGGATTTATAGATGTTTATGGAATAGATAAAAAAGGAAATTTAGTAATTATTGAGGTTAAACGAAAAATTGCTGGTAAAGAAGCTATAATGCAATTAATGAAATATATTAATGTTGTATCAAAGTTAACTTCAAGAAGTTTACGCGGTATTATTGCAGCTCCAAAACTAGCTAAAAAAGCCAGTAAACTTCTTGAAACTTTTAATATAGAATTTAAAAGTTTAAACCCTAAAGTTTGCGCTTCAATAATTGAAAATGAAAAAAATAAAAAATATAGTTTAAAAGAGTGGCTTTAAATTTCACCTTTACATTTATATTATTAGTTTTCCAAGTTTCTTTATGGTAAATGGTTTATGAACGAAGAGAAAAAAAAGTATGAATCTATAGAGGATATTCCAGGAATAGGCCCTGCTACAGCAGAAAAACTTAAAGAAGTTGGTTTTCATACAGTGGAGTCTTTAGCTACAGCAACCATTAAAGAGCTTGTTTCTGTTGGAATAGGTGAAAAACAAGCTGCAAAAATAATTGCTGAAGCCAGAAGCAGCATAGCCCTAAATTTTGTAAGAGCTGATGAATTAATGAAAATGAGAAAAAATGTTTTAAAGCTTTCTACTGGAAGCAAAGCTTTAGATGAATTGTTAGGTGGAGGAATTGAAACCCAAACTATTACAGAGTTTTATGGTGAATACGGCGTTGGAAAAAGCATTCTTTGCCATCAACTTGCAGTTAATGTTCAGCTTCCAATTGAAAAAGGAGGATTAAATGGAAGCGCACTTTATATAGATACAGAACAAACCTTTAGACCTGAATGGATTGTTAGAATGGCTAATCATTTAGGGCTGGATCCAGATCAAGTTGCTCAAAAAATTATTTATTCTGAAGCCTATAATAGCGATCATCAAATTCTTATTCTTGAGAAATCTGATAAAATCATTAAAGAAAATAATGTAAAGCTTATAATAATTGATTCATTAACAGCTCATTTTAGAAGTGAATATTTAGGTAGAGAAATGCTAGCTGAAAGACAGCAAAAACTAAATAATCATATGCATAAATTAATTAGGTTAGCTAGAGCCTTTAATGCAGCTGCTGTTGTAACCAATCAAGTTATGGCTAAACCTGATCAATTTTTCACTGTAGGTGTTGAACCTGTAGGAGGACATGTGGTTGCACATACATCGCATACAAGAGTTTTTTTAAGAAAAACAACTGGTCAAATTAGAATAGCTCGTTTAGTTTCAAGCCCATATTTACCTGAGGGTGAAAGAGTATTTAAAATAACTGAAGATGGTATAACTGATGTTTCTGAAGAAGATCAATTAAAAAAGAGGAGATAAACTTTGATTAAACAAGAGATTCAAAAATTTTTTCAGCTTATTTCAAATAAAAACTTTAAGGAAGCTGAAGAAACACTTGGAAAAATAAGGGAAAAACTTGAAAAATCAATTGAAAACTTTGGTTATTTAAAAGCTTTAGAAGGGTTAATTTTAACTTTTAAATCTGATGATGAAAAGCTTTATTTAAAAAGATTAATTGAAGCTAAAGATGAAAAAGAAATAAACCAATTTAAAAGCGAATTTTTATTTCATGTTAAAAATGAGCTTCATGGAGATTATGATAGAGGATATTTTAAAGCTCTTTTAGATTATTTAAATTTTATTAAAAAAAGCTAAATTTTTAATAAGGCTTTAAAGTATAAAGTAAAATCCAGGTTAAAGCCCAAATGAAAATATATGTTCCTAACCCTAATATTGCTCTTCTATATTTACCTTTAAGTTCTTCCTCGCCAAAACGAAAAACCCCTTTAACTATACCATAAGAAATCATATAAACAATCGCCATTAAAATTAATCCAATAGAACCTTTAAGTTGAAGAATATAACATAGAAATCCAGTGAATATTGCTAAACCAAATCTAAACCAATAAACAATGGTGGTTGCCTTTAACCGCCTAATTTTATCAAGGTTTTTTTTAGCTTCCAAACCTTTAAACCTTCCTTAATTTTTGTAGTTATAAATTTCAATATTAAAATTTAAAGCTTTATGGTTATATTTGGTGAAGCAAAATTGTTTGCAATAGAAAAAAAGAAGGCTATGACAAGCTATGATATTTCAGCAATAGTTAAAGAGTTAAAAGAGAAAATTATAAAGAAAAAAATAGAAAATATTTATCAATTAAATGAAAAAACCTTTTTGTTTAAGTTAAAGCCGAATCAAGCTAATTTGCTTATTGAAATAGAACGTAGAATTAACCTTACAAATTTTGAATTAAATATACCGAAGGAACCTACTGCTTTCTGCAAAATTTTAAGAAGCCATATTAGAGGAAGCATTATTGAAGATATAGCACAACATGAATTTGAAAGAATCATAATTTTAAAGTTAAAGGCTGGAAATGAAAGAAAACTTTTAATTGCAGAACTTTTTAAAAGAGGCAATTTAATTTTATTAAATGAAGAAAATAAAAAAATTATTTTAGCTCTTTATTATGCTAAAATGAAAGATAGAGTTATTGCGGTTGGAAATGAATTTAAGCCTCCTCCATCTACAGGGATTCCCCCATTCAATCTAAATTTAAATATTTTAAAAACTTTTAAAAATGAATCTTTGAAAGATGCATTGCTAAAAATTTTAGCTATTGGAACATTATATGTAAATGAAATTTTAGCTAGAGCTGAATTAAATGGAAACATCAAGATAAATGAGCTTTCAGATAAAGAATTAGAAAAAATAGTGTATGAAGCTAAAAATTTAAATTCTAAAATTGAACCCTGCATTGTGAAAAACAGCAATAATGAATATATTGATGTTACACCATTTCCATTAAAAATTTACTCAAATTTTGAAAAGGAATTTAAAAAAAGCTTTAATGAAGCTGCCGATGAGTATTTTTCTAAATTAACTATTGAAGAAATCAAGCTTAAACAAAAAATTGAATTAGAGAAAAAACTTCAAAAACTTAAAAGTTTACTTGAGAAACATGAGAAAAGATTAATAAAATTAAATGAGCAAATGAAAAAAGCTAAAGAAAAAGCTGAATTAATATACTTATGTGCAAATGAATTAAAACAAATTAAAGAGTTGATTTTAAAAGAAAAAAACTTGAAAACCAGTGATGAACTTTTAAACATAATAAAAAACAATTTTTTATTAATTAAAAGCTATATTGAAAATTTAGATTTAAAAAATTTGATTATAACTTTAAGGGTTAATCAAGAAGTTTTTCCTGTAGATTTAAAAGTTAACCCATTTGAGGAAGCTTCAAAATATTTTAATAAAGTTAAGGAATATGAAGAGAAAATAATGCAGGTTAAAAGCTTAATTGAAAAAACAAAGTTTGAAATTGATTCTGCAAGCAAAACTTCACTATCCTTAATAAAACCTATAGAGTTAAAAAAGAAAAAAGAAAAAAAATGGTTTGAAAAATTTAGATGGTTTAAATCTTCAGAAAACTTTTTAGTTTTAATTGGTAAAGATTCAAGTACAAATGAGCTTTTAATTAAACGTTATACAAATCCTGAAGATTTAGTTGTTCATCCAGATTTTCATGGAGCACCATTTGCCGTTATAAAATGTGAAGGTAAAACTCCTGGAGAAACCACAATTAAAGAAGCTGCTGTTGCCGCTGCATCCTATAGTAAAGCTTGGGCTTTAGGTTTAGGTGCAATTGATGTATACTGGGTAAAACCAGAGCAAATAACTAAAAAACCTCCTTCAGGTCAATATATTGAAAAGGGCATGTTTATGATTTATGGTCCTAGAAACTATATTAGAGGAGTTGAGCTTAAACTTTCTATAGGAGTTATTGAAGAGAATGGAGAATTAAAAATTGTATCTGCTCCTACATCTGCAATTAAGAAAAATGCTTTAACATTTGTTGAAATAGCTCCAGGAGAATTTAAATCTAAAGAGTTAGCAAAACAGTTGTTGCAAAAACTTGTTGAAAAAGCTCCAGAAAAAATTAAAGAAAAAATTAAATCTTTAAATTTAATTGATATTCAAAATTTAATACCTACTGGTAAAGGAAAAATTATAAGTTAAGTATAAATTAAAGGAATTAAAATATTAAGCGTGAGTTAAAAAATGATTGAAAAAAAGAAGGTTGAGGTTAAAGTTAAAGACGTTATGTCAACACCTGTTGTTACAATAAATTTAAATGCCTCCATAGATGAAGTAGCTTCCCTAATGATTAAAGAAAATGTTGGAAGTGTAATTGTTATTGATGAGCTTGGAAATCCAATAGGAATAATAACTGAAAGCGATTTAGTTAAAAAAGTTGTTGCAAAAAATCTTCTTCCAAAGCAAGTTAAAGCTTTAGAGGTAATGAGTAAACCTTTATTTACTGTAGATAAAGAAGAAGATTTAACTGAAGTAGCTGAAAAAATGAAAAGATTAAATGTTAAGCGTTTTCCAGTTATGTTTAAAGGGAAGCTTGTTGGAGTTATTTCAAGCAAAGATATTCTTGAAATAACCCCTACTCTTATAGATGTAATCATGGAGAAAAGCGAGATTTTCCCTATTAAAACAGAGAAACCTTTAATTGGAAACTGCGATTTATGCGGTAATTGGTCTGAAAACTTAAAGTTTTATGAAGGAAAATTTTTATGCGAGGATTGCCTAGCTGATTTAAGCAAGCAGGATTAAAATTGAGTAAAACCATAAATATTTTAAATGTTAAAATTTTATTAAATCATGGGCTTTTTGAAGGTGGAATCCATATAAGTTTTGGTAAAATAAAAAAAATTGGAAAAAAAACTAATTTACCTAAAGCTGAAGAAACTATTGATTGTAAAGGTTTAATTGCTTTACCTGGACTTATCGATTCTCATGTGCATTTAAGAGATTTAAATTTATCCTATAAAGAAGATTTCTATACTGGTACATGTGCTGCCTCCGCAGGTGGATTTACAACAGTATTAGATATGCCTAATACTTCTCCTCCAACAGATTCCATTGAAAGATTAAAAGAAAAAATTGAATTAGCAAAAAATAAAATAGTTGTAAACATTGGTTTTCATGTTTTACCACCTAAAAATCCTAATGAAATAGATAAAATGGTGAAGTTAGGTGCAAAATCCTTTAAGCTTTATTTTAATTTTTTCAAAAATGAAGATTTAAAAAGCAATATATTAAAGGAAACATTAAAAAAATGCGCTTCTTTAAATATTCCATTAACTATTCATGGAGAGGATGGAGAAAAAATAGATAAAATAAAAAATCTTTTTTTAAATAAAGGAAAAAAAGATTTGCAAAGTTTTCTTAAAGCTCACTCTAAGGAAATAGAGTTTTCTGGAGTAAAAAAAGCTTTAAATTTAATTAAAAAGGAATTTAAAAGCAATAAAGCTTATTTTTGTCATGTTTCCACATTAAAAAGCTTTAATGAAATAAAAAGAAATGGTTTTTTAATTGAGGTTACGCCCCACCATCTTTTTTTAACTAAGGAAAAACTTTTAAAGTTAGGTGGAACTGCTTTAACTTTACCTCCTTTAAGAAGCAAATTTGAAGCTTCAGCTTTATGGAAGAAAACTGTTAAGGGTTTTGTTGATGTAATAGCTAGCGATCATGCACCACATGCTTTTGAAGAAAAAATTAAAGAAAATTATTGGGAAATTCCTCCAGGAATTCCAGGTTTAGAAACAACTTTACCTCTTCTTTTAACTAAAGTTGCTCAAGGAGATTTTTCTCTTCAAAAACTTGCAAAGCTTTTAGCTTATAATCCATCAAAAATATTTAATTTAAGATTTAAAGGTGAATTAAAAGAGGGTTTTGATGCAGATATAACATTAATAGATTTAAAAAAACGGTTTAAAATTGAAAGCGAGAAATTTTTTTCTAAAGCTAAATATTCTCCTTTTAATGGTTTTAAATGCATTGGCAAACCTATTAAAGTTATTGTTTCAGGAAAATTAGTTATGGATGAAGGAGAAATAGTTGCTGAAAAGGGAAGCGGCTCCATATTAACTAATTAAAAAAAGGGAAAGTTTAATGAAATTTTTAGTTGATGGAATGCTTGGAAAACTTGCTAAATGGTTAAGGTTAATGGGTTATGATGCTAAATACTCGATTTTCCCAGATAAAACTTTAATAATTGAAGCTGCAAAAGAAAATCGCATATTGTTAACTTCTGATATAGCTTTATATAGGGAAGCTGTAAGCCGAGGCGTTGAAGCTTATCTTGTCAAAGGAAAAAATGAAATTGAAAGAATAGCTGAGCTTGCTAAAAAGCTTAATTTAAAAATAGAGGTTAATGTTAACTCTTCAAGATGTCCCTTATGCGGTTCAATATTAAAGAAGGTTGATAAAATGTTTGTTAAAGGAAAAGTTCCAAATCAAACTTTTAATTTTTATAATGATTTTTGGATTTGCATAAATCAAAGTTGTGGAAAAATCTATTGGCAGGGAAGCCATTGGAAAAAAATAAATGAAGTTTTAATTCAAGCTAAAAAATTAACCGTAAACTCTAAAAAAGAAAAACAACAAAATAATGATAGGAGTTGATTTTATGATTGAATTCTCTTTAGAAGATGGAGAATTTCTTGTTAAAGTTGCAAGAGAAGCTATTAAAACTTGGCTTAAATATAAAAGAAAAATATCTTTTATGAAGGATGCGCCTGAAAAAACAAAGCAAAATTATGGAGTTTTTGTTACATTAACAAAAGCTTACACTCATGAGCTTAGAGGTTGCATAGGCTATCCATTTCCAGTTAAACCATTAGTGGAAGCAACAATTGAATCAGCTATTGAAGCTGCTACTGGAGATCCAAGATTTAAACCTGTAACTTTAGAAGAGTTAGAATCAAACATAATAGTTGAAGTTAGCATTTTAACTCCTCCAAAACTTATTGAAGTTGAAAATCCTATGGACTATCCTAAAAAAATAGTTATTGGAGAAGATGGATTAATTGTTGAAAAAGGATTTTTTAAAGGATTGCTTCTTCCTCAAGTAGCTGTAGAATGGAATATGGATGCTGAAGAATTTTTAAGCAATTGCTGTTTAAAAGCTGGTTTACCACCGGATGCATGGTTAAATAAAGAGGTTAAAATAAGCAAGTTTCAAGCAGTTATTTTTGCTGAGGAAACTCCAAATGGTAAGATTATTAAAAAAGACTTGAAAAAACTTTTATAAGCCTTTATAGCTTCTTTCATACATTCTTCTTAAAGTCCATCGAATAGCATTTGTTAATTCAGTTAACCTTTTTTCATCACCAAAATTTTTTATTAAAATACGCTTAACAAAACCATCTTCATCTTCTATACTATATGAAAATGCATCTTTTTCATTTATTTTTCCAGATTTAACTGCTTCTTCATCTTTTTTACTCATTGGTTCAAGAACTTTAGCTATTAAAAAGGCTTTTAAAGGAGGGGAATTAACATCAAATTTTATATATGGATCTAAATTTAACATTAAATTTTTTTCTTCAACTATTAAGTCTCCTAAATGGACTCCATCTATAGTTTTTATTGAAGTAATTTTTTGGGAAGTTTGAGGAGGTGGCGCTGCTTCTTCTATTTTTGGCATCTCAATTTTTTTAAAACTTTTTTCAAGTAAATATTCATCAACTATTTCTAAAAGCGCTTTTAAGCTTGAAGTTTCCTCATTTAATTCATTAATTTTCTTTTCTAAAAAAGATTTTAATTTAGCTAGTTTTTTTGCAGGTTCCTGCTCTTCCATTTTTTCACGCAGCTTATAAATTAAATGATAATTTAAGCGTTTAACTTATTAAAGTATTTGCTAGCAGAAATATTTATTTTTATTTAATGTTTAACGTAAAATCGAAAAGAAAAACCCTAAATAAATTTAAGATTAAATGTAGATGTTTTAAATTTCAAATTTTAGAGGGAAAAACTTATGCTTAATGAAGAATTTGTAGAGACATCAAAAATTTTTGAAGGTAACTTTACTGGAAAAAAAGTTCAAATTAGAGGTTGGCTTCATAATAAACGATCCAGCGGTGGAATTCAATTTTTATTGATTAGAGATGGAGGCGGTTTAATTCAATGCACGTTAAGAAAAGATTCGATAAGTGAAGAAATTTTTAAAAAAATTGAGAAGCTTCCTATAGAATCCACAGTAATTATAGATGGTGTAGTTAAAGCTGATTCAAGAGCTCCTAGAGGTTTTGAAATAGCTGTGGAAAACATTAAAGTTGTTCATGAAGCTGAAGAAAATTATCCAATAGCCAAAAAATATCATGGTCCAGAATTTCTTCTTGATAATCGCCATTTATGGATTAGAAATGAAAAAATGCAGGCAATTCTTAAAGTTAGAGATTCCTTATTAAATGCTGCTATTGATTGGTTTAGAAGCAATGGTTATACAAATGCTCATATGCCTATATTGATTACGGCTGCTTGCGAAGGAGGAGCAACGCTTTTTGAAGTTAAATATTTTGATCAAAAAGCTTATTTAACTCAAAGTTGGCAGCTTTACGCTGAAGCTGCCATCGCTAGCCTAGGTAAAATCTATACTATAGCTCCATCTTTTAGAGCTGAAAAATCTAGAACAAGAAGGCATTTAACTGAATATTGGCATTTAGAAGCAGAGTTACCTTGGTGCGATTTAAATAAATTGATGAATATTCAAGAGGAGTTAATTAGCTTTATTTGCAAAAGAATAGCTGAAGAAAGAAGTTATGAATTAAAACTTTTAGGGCGAAATCCTGAGGATTTAATGCGCATTAAATCTCCTTTCCCCAAGATTACTTATGATGAAGCTGTGGAAATCCTTAGAAAAGATGGATTAGAGTTTAAATGGGGAAATGATTTTGGATATGAGCAAGAAAGCAAGTTAACTTCTAAATTTAATATGCCATTTTTTATAACTCATTTTCCAAAAACCGCTAAAGCTTTCTATCATAAATTAGATCCGAAAAGACCTGAAGTAACTTTATCAGTTGATTTACTTGCTCCTGAAGGTTATGGTGAAATCACTGGTGGTGGTGTAAGAATAGAAGATTATAATGAGCTTCTTGAAAGAATAAAGGAAAATGGATTAAATCCAAAGGATTATCAATGGTATCTTGATTTACGAAAATATGGTTCTGTACCTCATGCTGGTTTTGGAATGGGTGTTGAAAGAGTTGTAGCTTGGATATGCAAGTTAAACCATATTAGAGATGCTATTGCTTTCCCAAGATTAATAAATAGAGTTTATCCTTAAATTAACTTTCTTCATAAAGCTTAAATTCTTCATGAAGCGCATTAACAGCTTTAGGTCCATCAGCTTCTTTCACAATAAAGGATATATTAAGTTCTGAAGATCCTTGCGCTATCATTCTAACATTTATTCCTTTTTCTGCAACTGCCTTAAATACTCTAGCTGCTACACCTGGTGTCCCTTTCATTCCAGCTCCAACAACTGCTACTATGCAAACATCAGATTCTGATGAGATTTCTTTAACTGTTTCTCCACCAAGCAGATTTAATTCAAGCAAATTAACAGCTTTGCTTAAGCTTTCTCTTGGAACAGCGAAAGAAATGTTAACCTCAGATGAACCTTGAGAAATCATAAGTATATTTATTCCATTATCTCCTAAAATTTTAAATACTCTAGCTGCTACACCTGGTGTTCCAACCATTTCGCTTCCAGAAACATTTATTAAACCAACTTCTTTAATAAATGATATAGCCTTAACAATTTCCTTAGGTTTAATTTTTTGCTCTTTAATTATTAATGTTCCAGGATCATCTAAGTTAAAGGCGCTTCTTATTCTAACAGGAATCTCAGCTTTAATTACAGGTTTTAAAGCTCTAGGATGAATTATTTTAGCGCCGAAATATGCTATTTCGCTTGCTTCAGCATAAGAAATAACTCGTATGGTTCTGGCTTTAGATTCAATTTTAGGATCAGCAGTCATCAATCCGTTTACTTCTTTCCAAAGCACAACTTCATCAGCTTTCAAAGCTGAAGCTATTATTGTAGCAGTATAATCTGAACCGCCTCTACCAAGAGTTGTTACTACACCTTCAGGTGTACATCCATTAAATCCAGTTACTATTGGGATAATGTTTTCATTAAGTAAAGGTGTTAACTTCCAATTCAATTTTTGAGAGCTTAAATCAAATAGTGGTTTAGCATTTCCAAATTCATCATTTGTTATTATTCCAGCTTCGCCTCCAGTCATCCATTTAGCTTTTAAACCTTCATTTTTAATTGCTGCGCAAAGAATAGCGCAGGAAAATTTTTCTCCAAAAGATAATATAAAATCTTTTGAACGTGGAGTTAACTCTTTTAATCTTGCTACACTAAATAATGTTTCTTTTAATTCTTCAATTAAACTTTTTAATTCTAAAGTTAAATCTTCTAGAATATTTTTATTTTGAATAACATCTTTAGCTAAATTAAGATGCAGCTTTTCCAATTCATTTATGATTTTTTTCAAGTTTTCCCAATTTGAAGAGGAAGCTTCTCTAGAAGCTTTAATTAATTCATCAGTTACTTTTGAAACAGCAGATGCAACTACAATAACTTTGTCTCCTTTATTTACATAATTTTTAATTATTTCAATTGATCTTTTTATTTTTTCAGGTTTAGAAAGTAAAGCTCCACCAAACTTCATTACAATTAACATTTATTTTTTAATCCCCCTTCATTTTTAATAAATTCAATTTTATATCTATTAAATCTCTAATTAATGCGCTTGCGGTTTCTTTTCCTCCAGCTCCTTTTCCAATTATAGTTATTTCTCCAGAGTTTTCAGCATTAAATGTTACAGCGTTTAAAATGCCATTTACACATAATGGATTTAAAGTTGAAATTTCCATTGGTTTAACCAAAGCTTCTTCATTTATTTCTCCAATCAACTTAATGGTTTTTCCTCTTTTTTTAGCTTCATTTACATCTTTTAAAGTTATTTTCTTAATTCCTTCTATTTTAACATCTTTAATTGAAATTCTTTTATTCATTATCCAATTCGCTATTATAACAAGTTTGCAAGCTGTATCGATTCCTTCAATATCATAGGATGGATCTGCTTCTGCATAGCCAAGTTTTTGAGCTTCAAGTAAAGCTTTTTCCAAAGGCAATTCTTCCTCATGCATTTTTGTAAGAATATAGTTTGTTGTTCCATTTAATATTCCTTTAATTGAAAGAATTTTTTCTCCAATTATGCATTTTTTAGCTAAATCAAGTATTGGTGTTCCACCGCCTACAGCCCCACTAAACCTTAAAAACACTTTATTATAGTTTGCTAAATCCATTAAAGCTGGTAAAGCTAAAGCTAAAGGCCCTTTATTAGCTGTTACAACATGAAGTCCTTTTTTAAGCGCAGTTTCTATATGAGTTAAACCAGGTTGTCCATCTTTAATGTTTGTTGGAGTTAATTCAACTACAATATCGCTTTCCACTTCATTAATTACATCGATTGCCTTCATACCTTTATATCCATATTTTTCATTTGAAGCAACTGTTCCATCTTTTTTATCAGCTTTAAATGCTAAAGTTAAATCTAACCCTTCAGGATTTATTAATGCTCCTTTGCTATCAACTATAGCTACTACCTCTGGTCGAAAACCATAATTTTTTATTAATTCCTCTCTTTTTTTCATTAGGATTTCTCCAAAAGCTTTTCCTACAGTTCCAAATCCTATAACAATAATTTTCAATTTAAGCTTCCTCCCAAAACCTTTTTTAACTCTTCTATTGTTGGAGAAACCTTAATTAATGGTTCAATACAAGTTTTAAGGACCACATCTGGATCTTTTAATCCATGTCCTGTTGTTATACAAACAATATTTTCATATTTATCTAATTGACCGTTTTCCAAAAGTTTTTTTAAACCAGCTATTGAAGCTGCGCTTGCCGGCTCAACAAATATTCCTTCTTTTCTAGCTAAAAGTTTTTGAGCTTCAATAATTTCATCATCGCTAACAACTTCCAATAACCCATTAGAGTTTCTAACAGCTTTTAAAGCTTTTTTCCAACTTGCAGGTGCACCTATCTTTATTGCTGTAGCAATTGTTTCAGGATTATTCACTATTGAAATTTCATTTTTTCCTTCCTTAAAGGCTTTAGCTAATGGTGCAGCTTTTTCAGCTTGAATTCCAATCATTCTTGGAACATTTTTAATTAGCCCTAATTCTTTAAATTCATTAAAACCTTTCCAAACTGCGCTTATATTACCTGCATTTCCAACTGGAAGAATAACAGCATCAGGCACATTATAATTTAGTTGACTGCAAATCTCCATGGCTAAGGTTTTTTGACCTTCTATTCTAAATGGATTAATAGAATTTAAAAGACAGATTTGCGGATAATATTCAACTAATTTTTTAACGCTATTTAAAGCATCATCAAAATTTCCATTTATTTGAATTATTTTAGCACCATGAATAATAGCTTGAACCATTTTTCCTAAAGCAACTTTTCCTTCAGGAATAAGAATAATGCTTTTAATGTTTGCTTTAGCTGCATAAGCAGCTAGCGAAGCTGAAGTATTTCCTGTAGATGCGCATGCAACAATTTTAACTTTGTTTTCTAAAGCTTTAGAAATAGCAACGGTCATTCCTCTATCCTTAAATGATCCTGTAGGATTTTCCCCTTCATTTTTTACAAGCAAGCTTTTTATATTAAAAATTTCACGTAAATTTTTGCATTCATGAAGTGTTGTACCTCCTTCTCCAAGAGAAACAATTTTAGAAAAATCTTTAATTGGTAAAAGCTCTTTATACCTCCAAACAGATAAAGGATATTTTTCAAATGTATCCTTAGAAACAAAATTTTTTAATTCTTCTATATCATAAGCAATTTCAAGGAGATCATTGCATTTAGGGCAGTAATATTCAACTTTTTCAGATTCAAACTTAAATCCGCAATTTATGCATTTAAAAAAATAATCCAAGGCGTTTTGACACACTCCAAAATTTTTCGCTTTGATTAATGCTTAAAATGAATGATTTAAGATAAAGTTTATTTTAAAACATTAACTTTTTTAAGAAAGAGTTAAAAGTTTGCGCTTTAAAATATTTCCTGCATCTCCTTTATTTTAAAAATTAACCTTTTAAAATATTTACTAAAGTTTTATGAAGAAACATATTTTTAGCAGCTATCAAATTAAATCCGCTTTTAGCATTTTTTAAAGAAGCTTCAATAGGTTTACCATTTAAGCTTGAGATTACGCCTCCCGCCTCCTCAAGAATAATTTTTCCAGCAGCAAAATCTACAATTCTTGCTTTTCCTCTTGCATCAATTACTCCATCTAATCTTCCTAAAGCCGTATAGCAAAGTTCTAATGCTAAACTTCCTAAAACTCTAATTTTAAACTTTTTAAGAAGGTTTGAAAGATTTTTTAATGGTAATTCATTACCATATGTATATAAGCTAATTAATGGTTTATCTTCTTCTTCATAAAATGAATTTTCCTTTTTAATTTTCTCATTATTATAATATGAGCCTTCTCCTTTAACAGCATAAAATACATCTCCTCTTAAAACATCTTTAACAATACCTATAAATAAATCATTTAATTGTGCATCTTCATTTTTAACTTTTCCAACTGCTATAGAGATTGAATAAAAAGGAATTGAATTAACAAAGTTTCTTGTTCCATCAAGAGGATCAATAATTATTATTAATTGTGGTTTTAAATCTCTGCCTATTTTTTTAATTGGTGTTTCTTCACTAATTAAATAAGCTTCTATACCTTCATTTTTTAAGCTTTCCTCAATTTTTTCCTCAGCTATTAAATCAACTTTTCTAGTTAAATCAGAATCTTTTTCCTTTATGATAGCTTTTGCTTCTTTAGTTTTTAAGCATTGTAAAACAGCTTCTTGAGCTTGATTAACTGCATAAAATAAAGAATCTAAATAATCCATTTTTATCTTCAAAACTATAAACATACTTCTTTAAGTTAAAGTTTTCCTAAATTAGTTTTGGGATGAAATTTTGGTTGGATGGGCTGTTTGGATAACGGGTTTACCAGGTTCAGGAAAATCTACAATAGCAAATGCGTTAGGTAAAAAACTTAAAAAAGCAAAGGTTCATTATCAGATTCTTTCAATAGAAATGGTTCGAAAAGCTTTAACGCCTCATCCATCCTATACTGAAGAGGAAAGAAAAATTGTTTATTCAGCTTTAGTTTTTGCAGCTGAACTTTTAACTAAAAATGGAGTAAACGTTGTAATTGATGCGACAGGAAATAGAAGAATTTATAGAGATAACGCTAGAAAAAAAATTAAAAAGTTTATGGAAGTTTATGTTAAATGTCCATTAAAAATTTGTATTAAAAGAGAAATGGGTAGGAAAAAAACTTATGGTGCTCCTAAAGGAATATATAAAAAAGCTTTAACTGGGAAAAGCTTAACTGTTCCAGGGATTGGAGTGCCCTATGAAGCTCCTTTAAAACCAGAAGTTATAATTAATTCAGTTAAATTAAAGCCTGAAAAGGCCGCAGAAAAAATATTTAATAAAATTAAGGAGAGATGGGGGTTAAATTATTGTTAAATCATGAGAAACTAGAAAAATATCTTTCAAAGGTTTATGGTTGTAAAATTAAAATTGAAAAAATAAGCTTATTAGGTGAAGAAGAAAAGAAAATTAGTGAAGGGGTTAAAGCATTTGGTTATGGAAAACCTTGTTTAATTGAATTTAAAATTAATCAAGAGAAAAAGGCTCTTGTTTTAGAAACAATGAAAGGCGATAGTTTTGGGCATGAATTCTCCTATGATAGAGCTCAATCTCTTCTACTTGCTTATTCAACTTACAATAAACTTCCTAAACATGTGAAATCTATTGATATTGGTGTCTTCATGAAAGATGGTGAATTGGTTTCTCTTGGAAATTATGATGAATTTTTTATTTTAATGAATAAAGTTGAAGGCACTCCATATTATAAAGATTTGGAAAAAATTCTTCAAGAGAAAGCTTTAACTCAACTTGATGAGCTTAAAGCTGAAGCTTTATCAAATTATTTAGTTGAAATTCATTCTTTAAAACTTAATGCAGCAAATCTTTATAGGCGAAGGCTTAGAGAGCTTTTTGGGCATGGAGAATGCATAATGGGTCTTATTGATAATTATCCAGAGAACATTATTGAAAAGAAAAAACTTTATTTAATAGCTGAAAAATGTTTTAGGCATATATGGAGGATTCGAGAAAAAACTTATAGGTTATGTCAGGTTCATGGAGATTTTCATCCTTGGAACATTCTATTTAAAGAGGGAATAGATTTTACAGTTTTGGATAGAAGCAGAGGCGAATGGGGTGAGGCTGCTGATGATTTAGCTGCAATGAGCATAAATTATATTTTCTTTTCTCTTCAAGCATATGGAGAATTAAAAGGAGCCTTTGAAAAATTATATTTAAAATTTATGGAAAACTATCTAAATAAAACTGGTGATGAAGAAATTTTAGAGGTTATTCAACCCTTTTATGCTTGGAGAGCTTTAGTTTTAGCAAATCCAATTTGGTATCCAAATTTGAGCAAAAGCATTCGAGAAAAATTATTCAACTTTATCTTTAATATTCTTGAAATTGAAAAATTTAATATAAAAAATGTAAACGCCTACTTAAGTTTAGTTTAATGCGCATATACAAACGTTTTAAATGTCTCACTTAACTCATCCATTATAAGCTTCAATAATTGATCTATGTTTTCTCCTGTTTTAGCGCTTATAAAAACAGTTTTAACTCCTAAAAACCTTCTTTTAACTATTTCATTAATTTTTTCAAGTTTTTCCTTATCAACTAAGTCGATTTTATTTATGCAAATAATCATTTTTGAGCTAGCGCCTATACGCCTAAGTATTTGATCTGAAGTATTTATTTTTCTAATTAATGTTTCAAAATCATCGCTTGCATCAATAAATAATAAAATTAAATCTGCATTTGCAATCTCTTTTAATGTGGCATCAAATGCATCGAGAATTATTGGATGCATATCTTCAATAAACCCTATTGAATCTATAAGAATAAAATTAAAATCATTAATTTTTCTAGCGAAGGTAGATAAGGTTGTAAAGGGACCAAGCCCAACACTTTTTGTTTCAGATGTTAACCTGTTGAAAAAAGTTGTTTTTCCACTTTGAGTATAACCTGCTAAAGCTACTATTGGATAACCTAATTCATGTCTTCTTTTGCGTAAAGCATCCTTCTTAACCCTAATTTTTTCCAGCTTCTTTTTAATTCTGCTTATTCTTCGTTTAGCTGCTTTTTCATAATCGATAAATGGATAATGTCCTGGACCGCTCCATCCAACCTGCTCATTTATAATCCCTTTAAGTTTAAGGTATTCTCTACCCCAAGAATACGTATATTTAAGTTTAGCAAGTTTTATTTGAAGTTTAGCTTCGCTGCTTAAGGCTCTATTTTTAAAAAGCTCCAGAATTAATAGATTTCTATCGATTACTTCTACATCGTCTCCTAATTCTTTCTTAATTTTAAATGCTTGAGCGCTTGAAAGTGTATTGCAAAAAACTACAAGGTTCCCCTTCTTTTCCTTAATAATATTTTTTAATTCATGAAGTTTTCCTTCTCCAATACAATAAGCGCGATGAACACTTCCTCTTTTTTGAACTACTTTTGTGATGATTTCATATCCCAAAGCTTCAACCATTTCAGAAACTTCATCTATTCTTGAAGGTAGATTAGGCAACTTGCATTCTACTATAACTGCTTTCATGCTCATGTCCTTTTCACAAAGCTTATGCAATAACTTAATTATAAGTTATTCAGTTTACATTATCGTTTTTACTAGAACTTTTATATAAGCCTTACTTAAATCATAGGCTTTTGATTAACATATTTTATGTTATAAATAGAGAGAATATAGCGCTTTACTAAATTAATCTTTAAGCTGAAAGCTTAGTTAAAGTTAAAATTTAAATACAACCAGTAAAAACTATTCTACTATATAGCTAAAAATACCTTATAAAATTATTATTCCAGGGAAGAACAAAAATGATAGATCCATTTATAATGCTTATCTTAATAATAATTGCAGGATTAGCTTTTGATTTAGCCAATGGATGGCATGATGGAGCAAACTCAATTTCAGTAATTGTTTATACCGGTGGGTTGAAACCACATCCTGCCGTTATTATGTCCGCTATATTTAACTTTATAGGACCATTTGTTGTTGGAACTGCTGTTGCAAAAACAATAGGAACAGAAGTAATCCCTGAAGGAAAAATCACATCTTTATTAATTTTCGCAGCTCTTATAAGCGCTATAGCTTGGGATATTTTAACTTGGATTTGGGGATTACCTGTAAGTTCCAGCCATGCTTTAATAGGTGGATTAGTTGGAGCTGGAATAGCATCCTATGGCGTTTATGGAGTAAAATGGTATGGATTAATTGAAAAGGTCATTATTCCCTTAGCTACAAGCCCATTAATTGGTTTATTTACAGGTTTTATTGCTATGAAAACCCTATCTAAAATTTCAACAAAATTCAGCAACCCAAATAATATTAATAAATATTTTAATCATTCACAAATTCCTTTAGCTGCTTTTTTAAGCCTTAGCCATGGAGCTAATGACGCGCAAAAAACAATGGGTATAATCGCTATGATGCTTGCAATTTACTATTCTACGCCATTTCATGTTCCCGATTGGGTTATGATTGCCTGCGCTACAGCAATGGCTGTAGGAACTTATTTAGATATAAAAATTTGGAGGATTGTGAAAACTTTAGGAGAAAAAGTTACTCATTTAGAGCCTATTCATGGTTGCTCGGCAAATCTTTCAGCCTCATTAATTATTTTCCTAGCTTCTTTATTTGGTTTACCCGTGAGCACTACGCATGTAGTTACTTCATCTATTGCTGGTGTAGGTGTAGCCTCTGGTATTTCAAAAGTTAACTGGCGAGTATTTAGGGATGTTATATTAGCTTGGGTTACTACATTACCCTTTTGCATAGGATTTAGCGCTTTAACGTACTTTTTGCTTGCAAAAATATTTTAATCTTTTCTTTTAACAATAGTTAAATGAATGAATAAAAAATAAAAATTTTAAATTTAGCTTTTTCTATTCTGAACCAAAAAGCATTGCTGAAACTCTAGCCATTATAACTTGAATTAAATCGCTGCTATCTTCAATTATGTCTGATATGCGCTCAATTATATCAAGTAAATCTTTAAGAAATATAAATAATGGTGTTTCAATTTGGCTTCCATATTTAAAATGTAGTTCTCTTCTTACTTTAAAATATTCTTCATCTATTAAATGTTCTATTCTTTCTACTTCAAGTTTAAGTTTATATGCTTCATTAACATTTGTAGCAATTTTATTTAAGCTTAAACTGTAAGCTTTTAACTCATTTATTATATTTTCAACTAAATTTGCGTAGCTTCTTAAAAGTTCTTTAGGAGCTTTTCCTTTGGCATCAAGCTCAATAATTTTAAGGATTAATGCAGCCTCCTTTGTTAAATCAATAATTTTTTCATGTTTCCATAATAAATGAAGTGTGTCTTCTCTATCTATTGGTGGAAGTTTACCTTTTTGAAGTTCTTTTGATATATTTCTAGCTAAATGATCGCATCCCTCTTCTATTAAAAAGATTTTGCCTATATCTTCATTAGCTTCTTTATCCTTATCTTCGCTTATATTTTTTAAAAGTTCTTTAAACTCAACCATAGCATCATTAACTTTTGTTAAATGCTCTGAAAGAATTTTAAGAGCATTTATTCCTCCCTTTTTAGTTAACCAAATTAAAAGTTTTTCAGCCAATGTTTTTCCCTCGTAATAATATATAACAGTTCTAATTACCTTATATACCTTATATAATTTTTAAAGCTGTATTTAAACTTTTAAATAAGTTATCTTTTCTTATGTAATATAAAGTTTTAAAGTTTAAAAAGGAGAAAAGAATTGCTCTTTCCTTTTAATAAGAAAAAGAAGGAAGAAAGCATATTAATTCGATTAATTGAAAAGCTTTCTGAAAATAAAATTGGGGAAATTGCATTAGTAAAGCTTGAACAAATGGCTGCTAAATCTGGGATTGATGAAAAACGTTTGTTAGCGCTTTATGTGAAAACGAAAAACTTAGCTTATAAAAAGGTTTTTTCTAAAATTCCTTTTTCAGAAAGGATTTTACTTTTACCTCAATGCTTAAGACCTTGTAATTGTCCAGCTTTATTTAAAGAATTTAGTTATGAATGCAAAAATTGCGGTAATTGTAAACTTGGGGAAATAATCGACTTTGCTAAAAAATTAGGTTATAAAGGTGTTTATCTTATTTCTGGAGGAAGCATAGTTTCAAAAATTTTTGAGAAGATAAAACCTAAAGCTTGTATTGGAGTAGCTTGTTTAAAAGAATTAATTTTAGGAGGTTTTGTTGCTGAAAAATTTGGAATTATACCTCAATGCGTAGCTTTATCTAAGGATGGATGTGTAAATACTGAGGTTGAATGGAATGCTGTAAAAAAAGTTATTGAATTAAAATAATTTTTATTGTTGTAGTTTTGTTCTTCAGAGAAACATTTATATAGTAGTTTTGTACTACATAACTACATAGGTGAAGAAAGCAATGCAACCAAAATTTACAATAGAAATAAAGAATGTTGTAGCTTCAGGGGATTTAAAGCAACAACTAGATTTAGATACAATACTTAAATTTTCTCAAGGTGCTGCTTATAGACCTCAAGAATTTCCAGGAATAATTTATCGCTTAAAAAAACCTAAAACATCGGTTTTAATATTTAATTCAGGAAAAATAATTTGTACAGGAGCTAAATCGGAAAAAGAAGCTAAAAAAGCCATAATTAAAATTGTTGAAACACTTAAGCAAAATGGTTTATTAATTGTTAATCAACCAAAAATAGATATTCAAAATATTGTTGCTACAGGAGAGCTTTCTGGAAAAATCGATTTAGAAAAAACAGCATTTATATTAGAAAAAACAATTTATGAACCTGATCAATTTCCAGCATTAATATATAGAATGGAAAAACCTGAGGTTTCAGCGCTTTTATTTGCTAGTGGAAAAATTGTTTGTGCTGGAGCAAAAAACGAAGAGGAAGCTAAACATGCGATAACCTTTCTATTTGAGAATTTATCAAAGAAAGGAGCTATATCTCATGAAACTTTGAAAACAGAAGAATTAATTGAGCCTCAATTAATTCCTGTTTAAATATTAAAATAAAAAATTGGAGGTGAAAGTTAAAATGGGAAAGAAAGAAATTTTGTTAGGAGCAGCTGGAATCGCAGCTGCAACAGCAATAGCACTCATCCTAACTAGGAACAAGTTAAAAGTAAAATAAATAAAATTAACAAATGATAAATAAATTGTAAAAACCCCTCATTCTTTTTCTTTAAATTTTAAATTACAATCGTTTTTAACTTTAAGAAGAATATATGGCTTCCCTCAATTTATCTAAACATTTTTCAACTTCAGTTCTTTCAAAATCCATTAAACAAACTTTAATTTTCCTTTTATCCATCATATTAATTAACTCTTCAATTAAAATTCCTTTTTCTTCGCCTAAAACATTGCAGGTTGGGCTCCCTCTTTTACCTAAAAAACCAATAACTTTAAATCCATTTTTAATATATTCTTCAATTAAATTTACTGTTGATTCAGCTATTTTTTTACAGCATTCTCTAAATTCTGGTGTATCGATCTGAATTTTTGAGGTTTCATTTCGTACTAAACCAAAAACTAATTGTTCTGGACAAGGTAATTGAATAATCCCGACTTTATTCTTCATTAATAATTCAACAATTTCATTCACCATAGCTGGCCATATACTAGGGGTTTTTGGGCCAATACAAATAGAATTTGAATTAATTATGCAATGAACCAAAAATATTACTTTACCGCTTCTTCCATCATTAATCATTTTTAAACTTCTCCCAACTTAATTTTGATAACGTTAAATATAAGCAAACTTATTTGTTTTTCTTTTTGTTATCAATAAAGAAAATCTTGCAAAAACAAATGAAAAAGCTTTTATTGCATAGAATTTTTATTATTCAACATTTTATTTAAGCTTCCTTGAATATAACCGCTCAATTCTAAAGCTACAAATTTAAATCCTAACTTCTGTATCTTCTGAGACACTTCATCCATAATTTTTTCATTAAAAAATAGTTTTCTTTCATTTGGATCAACTTCTATTCTAGCTATGGCTTCATGATCTCTAACTCTCACCTGTTTCACTTTAACTATCTCTTTAATAAGTTTTTCAGCTTCAGCTATTCTTTTAATTTTTTCCAATGTTATTTTTTGGCCATAAGGGATTCTGGAAGCTAAACAAGCTGAAGAAGGCTTATCAGCTATAGATAAACCAAGAATCTTCGCTATTTCTCTTACCTCTTTTTTTGTTAATCCAGCCTCGACTAAAGGGCTGTCTATTCCCGCTTCGCTTAAAGCTACTCGTCCAGGTCTATAATCCTTAAGATCATCAATATTGGTTCCATCAACTATATTTTTAAACCCTTTTTCTTCAGCTAAATTCTTTAATTTAATAGCCAAATTCTTTTTGCAAAAATAGCATCTGTTTATTGGGTTACAGACGAAATTAGGATCTTCAAGCTCATTTCCCTCTAAAACTATATGATTAATCCCTATTTCTCTAGCTACTTTAATGGCTTCTTCAATTTCCTCTTGTAAAATAAGCGGAGAATTTATTGTTACAGCTAATGCTTTATTTTTTAAAGCTATTTTAGCTGTGGCTGCAACAACAGCACTATCAACTCCTCCAGAAAAAGCTATAAGAACACTTTCTTTATTTTTTAAAATATTTATTAAACGAGCAAGTTTTTCTTCAATGTTTTCATTCATTTTTTAAATCTCCTTATTACTAAGCAAAGCTTCAATAAAACTATTTAAAAATAAAGAAATTTTAAATAAATGTAGCTTTTATTAAAAAGCTATTTGAGGGAATGAAAAATATGCTTTTTACTCTAGAGAATTTTCATCCATCCCTTAAAGAAATTTATCTAGTTCAGGGAATTGGGTTATGTTCAAATATTTATATTATCAATAGGGGGAAACCAACTTTAATTGATTGTGGAAATGGTTTAACTGAAAACAGTATTAAACCTTATTTAGATAGGCTTTTAATACGAAATATTGAACAAGTGGTTTTAACACATAATCATCTTGATCATACTGGAGGATTAAGAGAAATTCTTCGATATTTTAAACCAAAAATCTTTATTCATAAACTTGATTTTAAACTCCCTTTTTTAACGGATAAATCATTGATTTCATTTGTTGAAGATAATAATGTGATCTCAATTGGTGAAGGAGAATTAAAGGTTCTTCATACACCAGGACATACAGCAGGAAGCATTTGTATATATGAGGAAAAAAATAAAATTCTTTTTTCAGGAGATACAGTTTTCCCTGGAGGTTTTTTTGGTAGAACAGATATGCCCACTGGAAACTTTAAAGCCTTAATTGATTCATTAAAAAGATTAACAAATCTAGATGTGGAGTTTCTTTTAGCTGGTCATGAAGAACCAGTTTTTAAAAACGCTAAAAAGCATATTGAAGCTTCTTATAAAGCTGCATTAAACTTCTTCTAAATTATTTTTATTATAATTTTCCAAAAATGCTTTTGTTAATTAAGCTTCATTATTATGAATATTAAAAATATAGTTTTAAGCTATAACATTTCATGTGCAACAAGATATTTTGAATTAAAATAAAGATTTTAAATCTGACCTTTTTTCAATTATAAATCTAAATTTCTTAATTAACCTTTATATTCAATCCAATAAGATCTTCCATCTTCCAAAGTTTCTTTTTTCCATATTAATGCTTCTTTCTTTACTTTTTCAACAATATCTTCTAAAGCTGGAAAAACATTTTTTCTGGATTTCCCTGAAACTGCCACTATCATTATTCTTTCTCCAACCTTAACTTTACCTGTAACATGATGAATTAAAACATTATTTACTCCATAAAGCCTTTTAGCTTCTTCAGCTATTTTTTTAAATGCTTCCTCAGCTTTCTCTCTATAGGCATCAAACTCTAAATGCTTTACTTTTTCTTCTTGATGGGTTTTTCCTCTTACTATTCCAAGAAAAATGCCAATCGCTCCATCTTCACCAGTTTCCTCGCATTTTTTAATAAATGTTATTAAAGTTTTAAGCGTAACACCTTTTTTTGAAACTAAAAAACTATCCAAGGCTCTCGCCCTTATTTTTATTTCTCCCTAACGTAATGTTAATGATTAATAGAAGATAAAAGATATAAATTTAAGCTTCATAGTTTAATGCTAAAAAAGGGGGTTGGAAATGCGTATTGGAATAATTTCAGATACTCATGATAGATTACCATTAATAAATAAAGCTATAGAAAAATTAAATATTGAAAAAGTTGAGTTAGTTTTACATTGTGGAGATTATTGCGCACCTTTTGTAGCTTCTTTATTTAAAAATTTAAATGCTAAAATGATTGGTGTTTATGGAAACAATGATGCTGAAAAAGAATTATTAAGAAAAGCTTTTTTAGAAGTTGGTAAAGAAATTAGAGGAGAATTCGCTAAGCTAAATATTAATGGATTCAAAATAGCTTTAATTCATGGAGAAAACAAGGATCTTTTAGATACAATTATTGAATGCGGTATTTTTAATTTGGTAGCTTATGGTCACACCCATAAAATAGATATTTATGAAATTGGAAAAACCCTAGTTATAAATCCTGGTGAAGTATGCGGGTATTTAAGCGGTGAATCTTCTTTAGCTATAGTTGAAGTTGAAACTAAAAAAGTAAACATAGCTAAATTAACTTAAAAATGTCATTGATAATTGATGAACTTTCAAAAAGATGGAAGTTTTCTAAGGATGTTATTAATGCTCTTAACAAAGTTTATCAAAATGAATTAGAGCTTGTTCTCAAAGCTCTTAAAACACCTGGAAAAAAATATTACTTTAGAGTTAACACTTTAAAAGCGAATCCAAATGATGTTTTAAAATCTTTAAGAAATAAAGGTTTTCAAGTTGAAATTGATAAAAACATTCCTGAAGCTCTTTATATTCCTGTTGAAGGACCTTTTGAAATTCCTATTTTTGATAAACATGTGGTTGTTGATAAATTTACTGCAGAATCAGTTTTGCAAGGAGCTCATGTATATGCTCCCGGAATTATAAATTGTAAAGGAATAAAAATAGGAGACAAAGTTACAATTGTTGATGAATTAAATCAAGAAGTTGGTAGTGGAATAGCTAGAATGAATGAAACTCAAATTCTTCAATTTAGAAAGGGACTCGCTGTTGAAGTGCTTTATTCAAAATATAAAATTCCAAGTTTTAGAGAAACTGAAGAATATAAAAAAGGTTTTATATATCCTCAATCTTTTCCAGCAATTTTAACTAGCAGAATTCTTGATCCTAAACCTGAAGAAAAAATTTTAGATGTTTGCTGTGCACCAGGGGGAAAACTTTCTCATATAATTCAATTAATGGAAAATAAAGGTTTAGTTATAGGTGTTGATAGAAATAAGAAAAAGATAGAAACTACAAGAAAAAATTTAGCTCGTTTAAACTGTAAAATCGCAACTTTAATTATTCATGATTCAAGATATATTGATAAGGATTTTCCATCTTTAAAGGTTGATAAATGCTTGGTTGATCCTCCTTGCAGTGCTTTAGGCGTTACACCTAAACTTTTTGATTTTACCTCTATGAAAGATATTTTAAACTTATCTGATTATCAAAAACAATTTATTAAAGCAGCCTCTAAAGTTCTTAAACCAAACGGTGTTTTAGTATATAGTGTATGCACTGTAACAATTGAGGAATGTGAAGAAATAGCTAAATTTGCTGAAAATGAATGTTCATTAAAAATTGAAACACAAAATTTTTTTCTAGGTTCACCTGGGCTTCAACTTTTTTTAAATGCCGAAAAACTTCAACGTTTTCATCCACATATTCATGGGTTAGGTTTCTTCATAGCTAAATTTAGAAAAAATTAATTTCTTTTTGCTTTTCGCTTTAATTTTGCTCCGCATATATCGCAAATTGTTTTTTCTTCTTCATTATATTTTTTAAAGCATGCTGGACAATAAATAATCCATTTTAAAGGTTTTGAAATTCCAAATGTAGCTATTGAAGAAAAATCAAGTTGAAGAAAATAAGCAACATTTTGAATAGCGTAATCATCTGTTAATATAATTGGTTTAAAACCTTTATTTTTCAATTCAAAAGCTAAAGCTAACAATTGTAAATCAGCTTCGGAAAGCACAATTTTATCTCCAACTTTAACTGCCATTTCACAAACTTTTCTTTTAGATTCTTCATTTGGCTTTTTAATATTTAATTTTCCAGCTTCTTGTAAAGCTTTAACTCTTAACGCTATAGAACCCTCTTTAGGTAATTCTTCAATTATTAAAGGTGTAGAATAAGCTTGAAAATTTATCAAAGATAAATCAAAACCTGCAAAAAATGCTGATGAATCTAAAATCAAAATTTTTTTAAGCATTTTTCTTTTTTTCAATTTACTATTTATAAACCAAATTAAAAATAAATTTCACATTCTAGAAACTAATCTTGATAATCTTCTACATAAAAATTTTGTTTCAAACCTTATAAACAAGGCTTTATGAGTGGATTTTTTCACTAAAATCCTAGAGTTAATTGGAAGCTCCTTTATATAACATCCATCCACAACTAATACTGCTCCAAGCTTTTCATTTAAAACTTTAATAGTTACATCAAGTTTATCCGGGATAACTATTGATCTTATAGGTTTAAGAGGACATATAAAAACTAAATCAAAAGCTTCAAGATTTGTTTCTAAAATTGGTCCTCCAGCTGAAAAGGCATGGGCTGTAGAACCTGTAGGAGTAGCTACAATTAATCCATCAGCTCTAATCTCTATAAGCCTATAGCTTCCTGCTGAAACATCAAAATAAAGAGGTTTTAAAGGTGTTTTTGAAGTTATTAAAGCTTCATTTAATCCATCCACCAAAAACTTTTCTTCATAAAAAACTGAAAGCTTTGAATGCTCCTCTATTTTATATTTTCCAGCTAAGCATTCTTCAATTGCATCAAATGTATGTTCTGGAGGCACCTCAGTTAAATAACCTCTTCTACCCATATCCACAGATAATATTGGTGTTTCAGGATTTGGAATATTCATGCATGTTTTTAAGATTGTTCCATCTCCACCAATAGTTAAAATTAAATCTGCATTCAATTTATTAAGGGGGACTCCAGAATTTAACCCTAAAATTTTAGCCAATTCCTCTTCTAAAATAACTTCTAAACCTTTTTTTGAAAGAAATTTTAAAACTTCATTTGAAAGCTTAATTGCTTCTTCAATATCTAACCTGGAAACTACCCCAATCTTTTTAAACATTTTTACCTTCCAACTTTAAAACAGTTTTTAAAATTGGTGAATGCTTAAAAATAATTATTTACTTAACCTTAAAAAAGATTTTAGCTTCTTCATTAATTAAGATTTAAAGGAAATAAATAAAATAGGTGAATAATGTTAAAGCCTAAATTTCTTTCTACAAAATCTTCTTGTCTTGATAAATTGTTAAATGGTGGTTTAGCCTTAGAAGAGTTAACTTTAATTTATGGAGAAGCCTCTACAGGGAAAACCACCTTAATTCTTCAAACAGCTGTTGAAGCTGCTAAAAACTCATTAAAAACACTTTATATAGATGTTGATTGCTCTTTTACTCCTCAACGATTCATTCAAATAGCAGGTTTAAATGCAAATGAAATTTCATCTATTATTTTTGTTTTTTCTCCAAAAACTTTTTTTGAGCAAACTCAAATAATAGAAAATTTAGAGAGTTATATATCTAAATCAGTTGTGCTAATTGTTGTTGATTCTATTACAACACTTTATAGATTAGAATCTTCAACTTTAGAGGAGCGTTTTGCTTTAAATAGAGCTTTAAATAGACAATTAGCTTATTTAGCTGAATTAGCTAAAAAGCATAGTTTAGCAGTGCTTTTAACAAGTCAAGTTCACAGCTTATTAAATTATGCTGATATAGAACCTATAGCTAAACGAACTCTTTTTCATTGGTGCGGAACAATAATTAAATTAAGAAATCTTAAAGGAAACTTTAAGGAGGCTATCGTTGAACGATTAAACTTTAAGGAAACCTTTAATCTTAAATGTAAATTAAAACTTGCAAAAGAGGGATTAATAAATGCTGTTTAAAATAAATGAAGCTTTCTTTTCAGCTTTAATATTTATTTTACCAGCTTATATAGCAAATGCTAGCGCGGTAATTTTTCATGGAAAAAAACCTATAGATTTTAACAAGAATTTTTTTGATGGAAAAAGAGTTTTTGGAGCTAATAAAACCATTGAAGGTTTTATTGGAGGTTTTTTATGCGGTTTATTAATAGCAATGATTGAAAGCTTAATTTTAAATAAAAATTTTAATCTTTTTTTAATAGGTGCTTTAGGTAGTTTAGGCGCTTTATTAGGAGATCTTTTTGGGGCTTTTATTAAAAGAAGGTTGGTTTTAGCTCCTGGTTTTCCCCTTCCATTTATGGATCAACTAGATTTTGTTTATGGAGCATTAATAATTTCTTATCCATTTTCAAAATTAAATTTAAATGCATTATTTTTTATTTTTTTGTTTACTCCATTTCTTCATTTACTTACTAATGGTATTGCTTATTTATTAAAATTAAAGAAATTTTGGTGGTAAAATTTTATCCAGAAATTTTTTGCTGCAATAAAACAATTAAATAATAAACAGAAATAATTGTTATTGTAAACCCTATGATAAGCATAATGTAAGCTTCTCTAGGTCTATAAGCTGTTTTTATGCTTCTATAAAGCAAATATAAACCTAAAACCCCTATTAAATATAGAAAGGCTGAAACCAAGCTTTCGCTTAAAGTTTGAGCATTAATATTACCTCTATAAATAAATGTCCAACCTGTTGAGGAAGGTAACAAAGCTAACGGTTTTTCTAAAGCTGCAAAAACTCCACCAGAAAAAATAAATATTGAAAAAATAAGAACTGCAATAAATAATGTTGTTATTGAAGCTTTAGGTTTCTCCATTTTTTTAATTGCATAAATTAAATCTTTAGTTTTAAGCTTTATTTTCCATAAAATTTTTTGTTTCAATTAATTACACCATCCTTTTTTATTTATTCTTTTTAATTTGAAGATTAAAGGCTCTTTTTAGTAATAAATATAAGGGCTAAAGGAACATATTTAAACTTATAAAAGTTTATTACCCATTTTATTCTTTTTATAATTTTTAGTAATTTAAAGGGGAGGAGTGCTTTTTGCCTCAAAAAATTTTTTGCGGTAAATGCGGGGCCATTCTTTATGAAGGTGAAGAACTTGAACCTCCTATAGAGGTAATTCAGCGTTATAATGGGGTTTGTCCTAAATGTGGGAAAACTTTAAATCTTGATTATAATAATATTGAGATCCATCCTATTGAAAATGAATGAGGCGTTTAAAATGGTTAATAAAACTCAAATCTACGATTTTCATAAAGAGAATGGAAAATTAATTGAGTTTGCTGGTTTTGAAATGCCTGTTTGGTATAAGGGAATAATTGAAGAATGTTTAGCTGTTAGAAACGCTGCAGGAATCTTTGATGTATCTCATATGGGAAGAGCTTTTATTTATGGCGAAGAAGATGAAGCTTTTTTAAATTATTTAACTCCAAACGATGTTTCAATGCTTAAACCTGGAATGGGCCATTATTCAGTTATGTGCAATGAGCAAGGTGGCATAATTGATGATTTAATTTTGCTTAGATTAAAAGATAAGTTTTTAATGGTTTTTAATGCTAGTAATAGAAGCAAAGATTTAGCATGGATGTATAAACAAGCAGAGAAGTTTAAAGTTAAAATTGATCATGTTTCTGATGAAATAGCAATGTTTGCTATTCAAGGACCTAAAGCTAGAGAAATTGTTCAAAAAATAGCTAAGGAAAATGTTTACGATATTCCTAGATTTGGTATTGGAGAATTAACCCTAAATGGTGTTAAATGCTTAGCTTCAGGAACAGGTTATACAGGTGAAGATGGTTTTGAAATTTTTGTGTTAAATGCTTCAATTGAAAAACCTCAAAATGCTTTTAAAGTTTGGAACTCTCTTTTGGATGCTGGTAAAAAACTTGGTTTGGAACCTTGTGGTTTAGGTGCTAGAGATGTTTTAAGACTTGAAGCAGGCATGTGTCTTTATGGAAACGATATTGATGAATCAACAACACCTTTTGAAGCTAAAATTTCTTGGGTGGTAAAATTAAATAAAAAAAGCGATTTTATAGGGAGAAAAGCTTTAGAAAAACAGAAGGCTGAAGGCATAAAAAAATGCAGAATAGGATTAAAACTTAAGGATAAAGGCATTCCAAGGCATGGATATGAAATTTTAAAGAATAATCAAGTTATTGGAAAAGTTACCAGCGGAACCTTATCGCCAATATTGAATATTGGAATAGCAATGGGTTACGTGCCTATTGAATACTCCAATATAGGAGAAATTTTGCAAATAAAAATTAGAGATAAACTTGTTGATGCTGAAGTGGTTAATATACCATTTTATGATACAACTAAATATGGATGGAAAAGAGAAAAGTAAATAAGGTAAAACTAACTAATGAAATTGAAAAGTTTAAGGAGATGAATTAAAAATGAAAGTTGGAGAATATGAAGTTGTTGAAGGTTTATATTATACTAAAGAGCATGAATGGCTTAAAATTGAAGGCGATTTATGCAGAATTGGACTTTGTGATTATGCCCAAAAATCTCTTCATGAAATCGTTTTCGTAGATTTACCTAAAGTAGGCTCTAAAGCAACTCAAATGCAAAGTATAGGAAGCGTTGAATCAGTTAAGGCGGTAGCTGAAATTTTTTCACCAATCTCTGGAGAAATTATTGAAGTAAACACTAAACTTGAAAATAACCCTGAGCTTCTTAATGAAAGCCCCTATGGTGATGGTTGGGTAGCTGTAATTAAACCTTCAAATCTTCAAGAAGAACTTAAAAACTTAATGGATGCTAAAGGCTATGCTGAATTTTTAAAATCTATTGTTGAAAAAGAATAGATGCATATTTTCCCCTTTTATTTTTTTATTCAACTTTAATTATTGTTTCTTCTTTATAATCCGTTACCACCTTGATGTAACCTTTTAATTCTTCATCTAATTCTGGATCTCCAGTATCAACAAGAAGTCTTTTAGGATTTAAAGTTTGAAGTTTATTTTTAGTAGCTATAACAATTATGTTTTCTTTTCCAACTTTTCTTATTACATTTGGGCTAATTTGTTGGTTTCCTCTACCAAATATATAACCTTGTCCTCCGATTGGTGTAACAATTATTTTAGCTTTAGCTTTTTCATTTTCATTCAATATTTTTAATATTTCTTTTTCATTTGCATCTTTAACGATAATTTTTTTTCCAAGTAAAATATCTACACCTAAAAGAGTTTTTTCAAGATTAAGTAAATCAAATATTGTTTTTGTTGTTGAGCCTGGACCAACTATATAAATGCAATCTTCTTCCATTTCTTCAATTAAATATTTTGCTATTGCTTCTCTATTTTCTTTTTCGCTTTCAATTAATGGAATAGAAGATTTAACTTGTTGAATAAGAAGTTTTTCTGAAGGAACCTTTAAATATCCATAAAGTTTAGCTGAAACTCTTCCTTGTCTAAAAGCTTCTTCATCAATATCCATAACTTCGCATTCAATTAATGATAATTGATTATTAAAAAAATCTTTAACTATTTTAGCTCCAGCTTTAGGGTTTGTAGCGAAAACTCCTGAATGCATTTTTACTCCTGAAGGAATTCCTAAAACTGGGATTTTTAAATCTACAGCATTCATAATATCTCTTGCTGTTCCATCTCCACCGCAAAAAACTAAAAGGTCAACATTTTTATTCATCATTTCTAAAGCTATTTCTTTGGTGTCTTCAGCTGTTGTTTCATTTTTTTCTTTACCTAAAATAAGATTTGGTGTTAAACCGCATTCTTTAGCTTCTTTTTCCCCCATTAATCCTGCTCCTACATAAAGCTCAAATTCACAATTAAGCTTTTTTAATTCTTGCAAAAATATTTTTGCTTTTTCTGGTGAAACCAGTTTAGCTCCAAGAGAAAATGCTTTATTAACAATTTCTTTTCCATCAGAACCTTTTAATCCTACAGCACCACCTATCCCAGCTATAGGATTTACTATAAAACCTAAACGCTTCATTAAAAATTCTCCATTTTTATTGCTATTTCAAATTTTTTCTCATCAATAACCCATTGCTTTTTAAGATCAAATTTTTCCTCTTTAGGAATTTCAAAAAATACTTCTTTTGCTCTAACCTCATCTTTAATATATTCTTTTTGAGCTTTAATCCATTCCTCCTCTTTATTACTTGGGCATTTAATATAAACTGAGATAAAAGCGTCTACTGGAAGATCTATTTCTCCTCTCATTTCTTGAATTCTTCTAACTATATCTCTAGCGAATCCTTCTAGAATTAATTCTTCAGTTAATTTTCCATCAACATAGACTCTTCCTTCATTAAATTCGCCAAAGCCAAATCCTTCAAGCATTTCTTCTTTAAAGAAAACCATTTCAGGAGTAATTTTTATTTTTTCTTCATTTAATAAAAGTTCAAAAAAGTTTTTTTCTTTAAAGCTTTTTAAAATTTTCCATCCATCTTCACTTTTTATTTTTTCAGCTACTTGAGCAGTTTTAGATTTAAATATTGGTCCTAAAACATCTAATTTTGGAATTGCAAAAATCTTTTTTAATTTTTCTTCTTCATCTAAAGATATAAATTCTATTGTTTTAGCATTTATTTGATCTAAAATAACATCCTTAAAGTTTAATAAACTGTTTTTTACATCTAAATTTCCAGTAACAATCATTACTTTTTTTACAGGTTGCCTTAACTTTATTTTTAATGATTGCCTAGCGCTTAAAGCCGCTTCTATAACTTTTTTAACCAGCTCCATTTGTTTCTCATAATCTTTATTGATTAACTTTTCTTCAACTTTAGGCCATTTATACATATGTATGCTAAGTTTTTTTTCTTCTGCCGGAAACATCATATCTCTATACAATTTTTCTGAAGTAAAGGGTAAGAAGGGTGCAGATAAAATTAACCAAGTTTTTAAGGCATAATATAAAGTTGAGTATGCTGCTAACTTATCTAAACTTTCTTTTTCCTGCCAAAATCTTCTTCTAACAAGCTTAATGTACCATCGACTTAAATCCTCTATAGCATAACTTATAAGTTCTCTAATAGCTGAATGAACTTCAAATTTTTCAAGAAACTCTGTTACCTTAGCTTTTAAACTTTCAGTTTTAGATATTAACCATTTATCTTCGTTTCTCATATGTTTATAAAGCTTTTTTATAGACCATTTATTAGGTTGAAACTTATCAAGATTCATGTAAATACTTGCAAAAGCATATACATTCCATATTATATGAAGGTTTCTCCAGCACTCCTCCACTTCATTCCAAGAAAATCTAAAATCTTCCCAAGTTGTATTTTGCAATTCATATAATCTTAAAGCATCTCGACTATATTTGGCTATTACATCTTCTGGTGAAATAAAGTTTCCAAGCGATTTACTCATTTTTTGTCCAGAAGCATCTAAAGCATGACCATGCATTAAAACTGTTTTATATGGACTTTTATTAAAAGCTAGAACTCCAGCGCAAAGTTGTGTATAAAACCAACCTCTTGTTTGATCATGAGCTTCAATAACAATATCAGCAGGCCACCATTTTTTAAATTCATCTTCTTTTTTTGGATAGTTTAAACTAGCCCAAGAAGCCGCTCCAGAATCCATCCAAACATCCAATATATCAGGAATCCTCTTCATTTTACCATTGCAGCTGCATTGCAAATATATTTCATCTACGCAATCTCTATGCAAATCAATTTTTTTTGGAAAGTTTAAAGCCTTAGATTTAAGCTCAGCTATTGAACCTATAACTTCCTCTCTACCGCATTTTTCACAAACCCAAATTGGGATTGGTATACCCCAAAATCGCTGTCTGGAAATCACCCAATCTCTAGCTCCAAGAAGCCAATCTTTAAATCTTCTTTTTCCAGCCCATTCTGGAACCCAAGTGACACTTTCATTTTCTTCAACAAGTTTATTTTTATATTCAGAAACCTTAATAAACCATTGCTCTGTAGCTCTAAGAATTAAAGGTGTTTTGCAACGCCAACAGTGCGGATAAGAATGCTCTATTGTAGTGGCATAAAAAAGCAAATTTTTATTTTTTAAATCATCAATAATTAATTGATCTGCTTCCTTAACATATTTTCCAGCGTATTTCCCAGCTTCTTGAGTAAATCTTCCAGAAGTGTCAACTGGAGACACTATAGGCAAATTATATTCTAAACCAACTTCAAAATCTTCTTCTCCATGAGCTGGAGCACAATGAACGCATCCTGTTCCCTCATTCATACTTACATATTTTTCTGAAAGAACAATTTTATGTGCATTTTTAATTTGAGTTTGAAGAGGTACTTCTTCAAGAAGCGGAGGCTTATATTTTAAACCAAGCAGCTCTTCTCCCTTAATTTTCTTAATAATTTTAAAGTTTTTTCCCGCTTCATTAAATACTGCTTCACATCTAGCTTCAGCCAAAATATACACTTCATTATCAACTTCAGCTTCAACATAATATTCTTTAGGATGAACCATTACTGCAACATTTGCTGGAAGTGTCCATGGAGTTGTTGTCCAAATAAGAATAAATTTGTTTTTTTCATTTTCTACTTGAAATTTAACATAAATTGAGTAATCTTTAACATTTCTATACTCATCAGTAACTTCATATCCTGATAAAGCTGTTTCGCATCTTGGACACCAATGAACCACCTTTAAACCTTTTGTAAGTAAATTTTTTTCATAAGCTTTTTTTACAGTCCACCATACAGACTCTATATAATCATTTTTTAAAGTTAAGTAAGGTTTTTCCCAATCCATCCATACACCTAAATTTTTAAACACTTCAGTTTGAATTTTAGCGTTTTCCTCAGCATATTCCTTGCATCTTTTAATAAATGCTTGAACAGAAACTTTCTCTTCTATTTCTTTTTTGGTTTTTATTCCAAGTTCCTCTTCTACCTTAACCTCTATAGGTAATCCATGACAATCATATCCAGGTTGATCCCTAACTTTAAAACCTTGCATTCTCTTAAATCTGATTATAACATCTTTCAATATTTTATTCCAAGCTGTACCTACATGAGGAGGATTAGTTACGTATGGAGGGCCATCTAAAAAATAAAATTTTTTTCTTCCCCCCGCTCTTTTAACCTTCATATAGATTTTTTCTTTATTCCACCAATCAAGAATTTTTTCTTCATATTCTTTAGGAGAAAAAACTTTATCGATTTTTCCCACAATTTTCTGGTTCAATCTTCATCTACCTTGCATCTTTAATGCATAATTTAATTAATTAAGGATTAAACAAACAGGTTTAGATTTTATTTTTAAACTTTAATTTAACTGCAAATTGTAAACCTTTTTAACCTCTTTATTAAATTTTTCTTTATAAGCTAAGCGAAGATTTATTAAGTAGATAAAATTTTTATCTTTAGCTTAAGGCTAAAAAAGAATTAAGGGATGCTTAATGAAAACAAATTCAAATTCTTTCTTACCTAAAATTAAAGATTTTTTAGTTGGTTTAAAGATTTCTGGAAGCAGCTGCTTGCATTTTGCAGCTCTTCTCTTAATTTTAGCTTTAGCTGCAATTATTAGGCTTTTACCGTTAAGATGGGGTTTTTTTATTTCTGAATTTGATCCATATCAACAATATAGAATGGCTGAATATATAGTAAATAATGGTTTTAAAGCCTGGTTTAGTTGGCATGATAATATGAGTTGGTATCCTTGGGGTAGAGATATTCCAACTACAAATTACCCTGGTGTATCATTTACAGCTGCACTTCTTTATATGCTTCTTCAAGATTTAGGAGTCTCAATAACGCTTTATCAACTTTGCGTAATATTTCCAATAATTATGGGTGTTGCAACATGTTTAGCTGCATATCTTTTAGGAAGAGAATGGGGTAAAGGCATAGGTTTACTTTCAGCTTTATTTTTAGCTTTTAACACTTCTCATATTACTCGAACTTCATTAGGATTTTTTGATGATGAAACTATTGGAATATTTACTATGCTTTTATTCTTTATGTTCTATTTAAAAGCATTATCAAACTCTAGATCTCTTAGAGCAAGCATTATTTATGCATTATTAGCTGGTTTATCTTTAGGTTACATTGGAATGGGTTGGGGCGCCTTTAGATATCCAGCTTCATTAATTGCTTTATTCACTTTAGTGCTAGTTTTACTTAAGCGTTATTCAACTAGATTGTTAATTGTTTATTCGATAACATATAGCATATTCTTTTTAATTGCTCTTCAAATTCCAAAGTTAGGTTATAGTTTTATTTCTGAATGGTCAACTTTAGCTTTATTTTTGATTCTTATTATTTTAATTGGTTGTGAAGTTTTTAAAAGGGTTATTTCCTTTAGAGGTAAAATTTTAGCAGCTTTAGCTTTTGCAATTATTTTAGTTGGAGGAACAATATTTTTATGGAGTAAAGGTTTAATTGGTCCTTTAGCAGGAAAATTTGCAGCTATAGTTAATCCTTTAGTTAGACTTGAAATGCCATTGGTTGAATCTGTAGCTGAGCATAGACCAGGTACATGGTCATCCTTCTTTTATGAATTTGGAGCATTAATTATTTTAGGTCTTTTCGGATTTCTTTTCTCTCTTCAAAAAAGAAGAAATAACGATGTATTTCTTATTCTTTTTGGTTTATCATCAATTTATTTTGCAGGTTCATTTGTTAGATTAACTATTATATTAGCTCCAGCTTTATCTCTTTTAAGCGCCATAGGTGTAATTGAATTAGCTAAACCATCTTTAGATATTTTAAGAGAAAAAATTATTTTTCCAAAAAAGAAAATTAAGTTTGAATCTAGGGTAGCAAGAGAATTTGGAGCAGCCATATTGCTTATTCTTTTAATTATTATTACACCAACACTATATTATGCTTCAAATTCAGCTTATGCTCCAACTACTATAGCTACTTCAAGCATTCCAACAGCTCCTTCTGGAGAAGAAGCATCTAAATATCAGGATTGGCTTCAAGCTTTAATTTGGATGAAGGAAAATTTACCAAAAAATGCTGTTGTATTTTCATGGTGGGATTATGGTTATTGGATAACGGCTATAGCTGATAAACATTCAATGGCTGATAATGGAACATTAAACTTTACCCAAATAGCTTTAATAGCTAGAACTTTTCTTTCAAATGAAACTGAAGCTATTCCAACCTTAAAATCTTATAATGTTACTCATATAGCCATATTTGTAACATGGACTAGAGGACAAAGCGGTATACAATATTATGGTTTTGGTGAAGATAATAAATGGTATTGGATGGCTAGAATAGGGAATGGTTCATCCTATGATGGAAAAATAGTTCATTTTTATGAAAAAAGAAGTGCGCAAGAAGTTAAATATTATAGAGTAATTACTTTAAATAATCAAATTATAGCTAATGAAACCATTGCTGATAGAAATGGTATAAACGAAAATACTATGCTTGGAAAATTAATAGTTATGGGAATAAATCCATCTCAAGCATCCTCAGATTACTTTAAGCTTGTTTATGCTTCTCAACCAAATAGATTTGTGTTTATTTACGAGGTAAGTTATCCTGCCCTAAGCGAATTAACACTTTCATTAAGTAAATCTGAAATATTATATGGGGAAGCGGTTAACCTTTATGGAAGGTTAACTTCTAAGGGTGAAGGATTAAACAATAAACTTGTAACTCTTGAATATTCAAAAGATGGTGGTTTAACATGGGAAAATATTGGAACAAGCATAACAACAATTAATGGTTCTTATGTTTACAGTTGGCTTCCTGGAAGCGGTGTTTATCTTATTAGAAGCAGATGGGATGGTGAAGCTGGAAAATACACAAAAGCTTTTAGTCAAACTTTATCTTTAACTGTTAGCAATGCTTCTTTACCAGTAAATCTTTCATTAACACCTTCTTCATTAAATTTAGGTGAAAATGTTGAAATTGAAGTTTCTTCATTAACTCAAGGAAACGTTACAATTCAATATAGCTTAGATAAAGTTAACTGGTTTAATTTAACTAAAGGTACGCTTAAACAAAACATTTTTAAAACTATTTGGAAACCTGAAAAACCTGGAACATACTATGTTAAAGCTTTGCTTGTTACCAAAGAAGGCTTATCTATTTCCAGCGAAATAAAAACCTTAATTGTTAAAACTGGTTAAAGTTAAGATATATATGAGAATTTTTCAGTTATTTTCTTTTCTTCAAATGTTTCCTCAAAACTTTGGGTTGTTTTAAGAATTTTTTCTTCAAGTTTTCCCATTTCTTTAATTTCTTTTTCCAACTCTTTTAAATCAATTTTCAAGTTTAAAAATTGATTTAAAACTTCTAAAACACTTTTAGCAGCTTTAGGATCTGGAATATAACCTAACGTTTCTCCAAGCAAACATACCGCATTTAAACCCTTAGCTTTAGCTAAAGGAAGCAATATTCCAGCTACACCAACTATTGGTACACCATCCTCATTAATAGCAACACCTATCTTAATTAATTGATTAATTAATTTAACATTTGTGGCTGCTCCATAAACTTTAGGTTGCTCTTTTCTACTTGAACTATAGCCTCCAATACTTATAAGAAGTTTGCTTGAATATTTTTTAGCATATTCAACTATTTTTTCTGCAACTTCATATTGCCCTATATTAGTTTGAGGTTGACAATCACCAGTAATTATAATAAGCTCAAGCTTTCTTTTCTTGTTTTTATAGTAATAAAATGTGCTTTTAGGTAATCTTGCAACTCCCTGCTCATTTACTAAAGCATAATGAGGAAAATGAGGTGAATAAAGCTCAGCTATTTTTTTAGCTTTTAATTGAGAAATAAGATATGAAGCAACTATTTTTCCAACGGAACCTAATCCTGGTAACCCCTCTATAATTATGGGGTTAACAGGTTTAACTTTATACTCTTTAAGAATAGTTTTCATTTTTCTTCAGCTTTTAATCTTAATTTAAGATATTTATCATCTAAAGAGAATTTAGGGGGATGAGGGTTAAATGTTTTTTCCCCGCATAAAGGACAATTTTCTTTAAGAGTATATCTTCCGCATTTTTTACATTTTTTAATTTGCATCTTCAATCTATTTGACGTCCTTCTCCTCCAAAATTTCTTATTGTTGTTAAAGCTTCATCTATAGCTTTTTTTAAAAGAGCTTCAGCTTCTCCATAATCATTAGCTAAAACTTCTATTTTATATTTAGGTGCTCCTATAGCATAAGCAATTATGCTTGCACCTTTTTTTCTAATTTTTTCAGCGTTAAGCAAGCTTTGCTTTATAGCTTCTATTCCATCTGGTTTTAAGCAAGTTAATTCTATTGTAGCTGAAACCTTCGCTTTCTCAATTTTTATTTTTGATTTAGCTGCTTCAGTTAAAGCTTTAGCCCATTCTGAAGAAATACCAAGTTTCTCAAATACTTCTTGTCCCTCTTCAACAGCTTCTTCAAAAGCATCATATAAACTTTCATATTTTTTTAAAATAGCTTCTTTAATTGCATTAGCTTCTTCTTCAGTTTTCTTTAATTTTTCAATAGCAGTCTTCATTATTGATTCTGCTTTTTTATCAATTTTCCATTGAAGAAGTTTTTCCATTTTTTCTTTTCCAGTGACTCTTCTTAAAGATAAATCTATATGGCCTTTTTCAGGATTAACCCTTAAAACCTTTAAAACTAATTTTTGTCCTTCTCTTACATGATCTCTTATATTTTTAACCCATGTTGATGCTATTTCAGATATATGAAGTAATCCTTCTTGATCGTCATATTCATCAAGCGTCACATAAGCACCATAATCTGTTATTCGCTTTACAGTAGCTATTACTAAATCTCCTTCTTCAGGATACTCTCTGTTTGTTGACATTTTTATCCCCTTAATTAATCAAGCTCCTGCAGTTTTTCGCATAAAAGTTTTACTTGTCCGCCTGTTGGCTCAGCTAAAATCTCATCGCATACATTACACTTAACTTTTATGCTGGCTTTACCAAAAATTATTTGTTCATTTCCGCATTTAAGGCATTTAACTTTAATAAATTTGCTTGAAGGTTTAGGAATCAATTCTACCCTAGCCATTTTTTTAAGCCTCAAATTGAAGTTTTCTTAATCTTATTCCAAGTCTATAAACTGTATAATTGCATTCTTTACATTTTAACTTTAGCAATTGCTTTTTTGTTGTTTTTGCTGTTTTTTTAAGCTCAGGCCATTTTTGTCCACCGTATCCATGCTTTTCTCTTTCATGCCTTCTTGCTCCTATAGCTAACGCTCTTTCTTTTCCCTTTTTATAAAGGGAAACAGAATGAGGCGAATGCTTTTTGCATCTAGGACAATAAACATTCATTTCTTTTGGAACCTTCATTTTAAAATCTCCTTTTTTAAGCTTTCCTAAACGTTATGCTTTATTAAAAAGTTATAAATCTTTCTTTTTCATCTTAATCTTTATAATCTATTTTTTCAACTACACCTCTTTTAATTAATGCTTCAGCATTTTCTTCAGGTAAAACTGCTATATCTTCGCTTTCAAAAGGTCCATAAACTTTTAAATTTTCATCAACTATTTTTGGAAGTTCTTGAAGAAATCTTACAATAACAAGTTTTTTCTTTTTTAATTCTATTTCTCCTTTAAAAAGCTTTTCCTTAAATTTAATTATTAAATCAACAACTTTATTTAATGGAGAAAATACTTCTTTTTCTTCTTCTGCAAGAAGCTCTAAAGGCACCTTTTTTTCTTCAATAACTTTATTTAATATTTTTTTAATTCTTGTATTTATGAGCTTGCTTAAAATTTTAACAGCATAACTATATTCTTCTTTAGCTAATTCTAGCTTTATAGAATCTTGCTCTCTTTCTATTTTTTCCTTTAATCCATTAATGTAGCGATTTATATTAATATAAAAGTCTTGGCTTAAACTTTGAATTTCCTCATTTTCCTCCTCTTTTTTCCAAGCTTTAAATAATTCATTAAACATTTTTAATTCACTGGTTCAGCTTTTCCTTTACAAATTAAAAGTAAAGCTGCTGCTGTTGAAAGAGTTGCCTCCTCATTTTTATAAGGTCCAAATTCTTCTTTTCCCAAGAAAAATTTAGGCGCTTCTTTAATGTAAATTTTTTCTTCTCCCTTTTCTAAAGCAACTGCTTCAACAAAAGGGTTGAATTTCTCAAAATGATTTAAATCTATTTTAACTGCTCTTAAACCTGTTTTACCATTTAATGTTTCTGGAAGCCTTATTAATCTATGGATATCCATAGTTACTACAGCATCTACTTTAACCGCTTTATCTTTAATAATAGATTGAATTTCACGTAATTTCTTTTTGGTTATAGGTTTTTTTAATGAATTAAAGTTTATAGCAGAAGTTATTCTTTTAATCCAACCGTAGGTTTGCTCTTCTTTAGCAAGACTTAAAAAATTTAAAAGGTTTAAGTCTATTCCAATACCCATTACATAATCAATTATTTCTTTTCTTTCCTCACTGGTTAATTCTAATGCTTCTTTTGAATCCACATGAATATGGTAACCTCTATGGCCTGTAAAATACACTTTAATATTATCCTTTTTAAATCCAAAATCTTCTGTTAAAAAATCTATTAGTTTTAATGCTTCTTCTTTAGCTTTATCCAAGCATTTTTGACAAATCCATGTTTCAGATTGAATTTTATTTTCTCCACATTTTAAACAATTTTCTGGAGAAGCTCCTTTACCTATATAACCACAGTTTTTACAAATCCATTTATCATGCTCTTTTTTGCATAAAGTATCTATATGATCAGCATCTATATCAAATATTAAATCTGCACCAAGCCATCCTTTATTTTTCATTTCTTCTTCAGGCTTTAAATAATAAGCTGAAGAATAATAAACATCTGATGGAACAATTGTTTTAATAAATTCTCGAAGATTATTGATATTTAAAAAACTTTTATGACGAACCATAATTTTTTCTTTAAAAAGAAGAAAACCGAATTCTCTTTTAGTGATTTCTTTAGGTTCTTTAATTCTCCAGGAAAATAAACGATAATATTCTGAAAACTTTTTTTTAATGTAATCTTCTATCAACTTTTTTTCTCCAAAGTTTTAACGCTTTTTTATAGTAGGTTAATGGATGCATTATTTTATTGCATAATTCATCTTGATTTATGCATAAGCCATAAGTTTTTAAAGTTGAGCATTTTGGTGGAGCATATTTAATTCCTGAACCTCTTGCACCTGCTATATGCTCAATTTGATATCTTGTTTTTTCTTCATCAAAATCTGAAACTTCCCTAAAAATTTGAGTTACCTCTTCAGGTTTTAAACCTATATTTAAAAGAAAAGCTGTTAAAGTGAATCTTTCTATATGAGATGCATGTCCTCCAGACTTTATAGATTCATAAATTTTTTTTATGCATGGTGGAAATGCTGAAAACACAATTGTTTTAGGTAAATCTGTAGATGAAGCAAAACTTAATTTATTTGAATATCCAATTATCCTTTTTATTTGTTCCTCAAAATTTTTAATTTCAATTTTTGAATCTTCTATTTTAGCTAAAATTTTTCTTTGAATTTCTTCTTCAAGAAGCCTTACAGCTTCCTCTTTAGTTATGTAAACATAGCCTTCTCTTAAAATTCTATTGGTTAACTTCCATTTAGCATCCTTAATTTTTACAGCATTTCTTAAATAATTTAAAAAATGAATTTTAAAAATAAAAAATCTATTGTTAATTGTTATGTTAGCAAAATCTATTTTCCAATTAAAGGTTTCTTTAGCTATATAAAGAATTTTTTCATTTTCTTCATTTATTAAAAATTCATATGCTCTTTTAGCTTCTGATAAAGCATATCTTCGTTTAATTTTTTCATCTTTAATTTTATTTAACAAAAGAATTGCTGTTGGAAATGATAAAATTTCAACATCATTTCTTAACCAATCCTTTGAAATTTTAGTGTTTATTAAGGCTTCTTTTATTCTTTCTTCAGCTCTATTAACTATTTCAGTAAATTCAGCTGAGGTTAACTCATCTATTTTAAGCCCTAAACTTTTAATATATTCAGCAGCTTCTTTAACAAATGGATATTTAGCTAAATCAATAGTAGTTAACATGTTAAGTTGTTTCTATTCTAGGAGCTAAATAATAAACTAAGTTTGCTTGAATTAAATTAAACTCAAGCTTAATAGGCATATTTGTTGAAAACTCTAATGTTGCTATTTCTGATGTTGAAGCTCCAGCCTTAACCATTTCAGCTAAAAAGTTTAAATTAAAAGTTGCTTTTGAAGGCTCTTTAACTTCAAGCTCTAAAAGAGCTTCACTTCCTTTTTCAACTTCAAAAGTTGCATTGCTTAATTCTGAAGTTGCATTAACAATAAATTTTTCTTGAGTTGCCTCTAATGTAACATTGTCGGCTATTGCTTCAGCATCATCAATCATTTCCTTTAAACTGCTTGAAAGAATTTTAACTTTAGCGTTAAAAGTTAATTTTGGAGAAGGCGCCTCTTCTTCACCAGCCTCTAAAGTTGGTACAACAAATTTTTTGGTGATTTTCCCCTTAAGAATCATAGTTAATTTTCTTGAAGTTTCATCATAATCTATTTCAACATTTTCATCGCTTTTAGCTTTTTTTAAAAGCTTCTCCATATTGCTTAAGTTAATTCTTATTTTAGTTAATTTATCGCATTCATATTTTTCAAATGATTGCTTAGGCCAATTTAAGCTTACCATAGCTACATGGCTTGGATCTAAAGCTTTAAGGCTTATTCCTTCTTCATTCATGTTAAGATCTACTTCTTCTACAAGCGTTGAAACCGCTGCTAAAATATTTCGTAAAAGTTTTGCATCTGAAACTATAGCTTTAAACATGCTTTTCCCCATTTTTTTAATCTTTTGAATAATTAATAAAGTTTAATGAATTAATAAAAAATAAAGCTTTTTTATATCAGTTTATGATAATTCACGCCATGTATAACCGCATTTAGTGCATCTAAAAAATTGTGTTGAAGATTCATCAGCGCCTCTTGTTTGAACTATCCAATAAAAAGCTTCTCTATTTCCGCATTTAGGGCATTCAGCTTTAACTTTAGGCATTGTTCTTATTTTTTCTTCTTCTTTACCAACAACAACTACTTTTTCCTTTTCTTGAAACACTTTAGTAATGGATTTTTCAGTTTTTTCAGTTTCATAACCGCATTTCATACATTTTAATACTATTTTATCATTTATTTTTGTTGGAGTAAGGGCGGTACCGCATTTAGGGCAAAACTGCAATTAAAACCCCTCTACAATAAAGTTATTCTTGTTTGAGTTAGCTTGCGTTTAATTTAAACTTTTTCATGAAGCACTGTGTTTAAAACGTTTAAAAGCTTTTGCAATTAAAAAAGCTACTCTTAAAGGTTCAGGAAAACCTTTTTTTAATGAAAAATTTTTTAAAACTTCTTTAATTAAATCTTGGTTTAAACCAACAGCTTTAAAGTAAATTTTTCTTTTATTAATTTTTATTGCGGAAAAACCTTTTTTTAAAATTTTTCCTCTATAAAATACTATAACTGGCAACCTTGTTTCTTCATAAATTTTTTGCAAATCAATTTTTTCTCCAATTAAAACATCTTTATTCAGCATTATTATTCTTAATTGTTTAAAATGAGGTGAAGATTTTAAAACTTTAATTATTTCCTCTGTAACATTTATGTTATATGCCGCTTCAAGCTTGATTAAACCTTCAAGGCATATATTTCCTCTAAAAATAACTCCAATAATGCTTTTAGAATTAATGCCTCCATCATCAAACCCTATTGCTCGAACTTCTTTTTTTATAAATGCTTTCACATTTCTCTCACTTGCTTAACTTTTCTAAAAGAATTTTAGCAAGCTTCTCAATTGCTTTAACTGGTTCATCAATTTCTTCTTCAATTGTTATTAATTCTTCAATTGAAACTTTATTTTTTAACCATGCGTATCCAAGCAATGCTTCAATAGAATTTGCTATTTCGCCTTTACTTAATCTTGATGGTAAAAAACTTTTAATTCCAACATTTTTAGCTGCAGTTGCTAGAATTTCATCGCTTACCTTTTCTCCTGTTGGTTCCCCTCTTCTTTTTGTAAGCGCAAAAGAATATAGAAAATTTAAAAGGGAATCTCCAAATCTTGCAAGCTTTTTATCAAGCATTATTTCTTTAAGCAATTTTTTATTCAATTCTTTTAAGATATTTCCTCAAACTTTCTCATAAATTCCTCTGTTTGAGATTTTATTTTTTTTAATGCTTTCTTTAAAGCTTCTCTTGCTGTTTCCTTACCTGAAACTCTAATGTAAAAAACTGCTTTTTTAAATAGGGGATGAGGAACATCATAACCTGCTATTTCAACATCTTCATCTTCAAGCAATATTGCTTGAAGAAGATTACAAAAAGTATGGGTTTCATCTAATTCCAACTTGATTTCTTTCTCATTTTCTTTAACTATTGTAATATTCAATTTTTTTCTCCCCCAATATTTTTAAAGCCATAATCTTTAGCTATTTTTCTATATTCAATATTACCGCATACTTTACATTCTAATACACCTTTGCTGCTTTTTAAATTTAATTCATTTCCGCAAAGAGAACAATAAGCTAATATAACTCCCAAGTTTTCTCCAGCGGTTGTTAATTGAAGAGCACCATTATTTATACTAAAAACTTTAGCTTTAATTATATCGGTAGGTTTACATACATCACTCATTGTTTTTTCAAATTTATGGCTTGAAACTGAAATATGAAGAAAACCTGTAAATGGTTTTTGTAAAAAAACATTTTTAATAGAAAATAAGCTTATTATAGCCACTTTATCTTGCACTCCTGTAACTATACCTAAAACTTCATCCCCTTCATTTGGAACAATAGGTTGCTTAACGCATGGTTTAACATAGATTCTTTTATTTATAAAATCTTTAGTAGCTAAACCTGTAACTTTAGCATAAATTACTCCATTAACTTCATAGGTTCCTAAACCTGGAGAAAACTCTTCTACAACTCCTAATTTATCTCCAGGAGTAACAAACTCAACTTTTCTTTTGTTCATTATCATTTTTAACTACCCTATATAAATCAACTTTTATAGTATGTTTCCTTTTATGATGAAAATTGAAAAGTCTTGGAATAGTTAAATTCATTTGGAAAATAGCTGAAATTACTCCTTTTTCATTTAGTACTTTATTTTTTATAAACTTTCTGTTTTCTTCGCTTGATTTATGAAGTGTATAAATTACTTTACCTATTTCAAGAGCTTTCTTTAAAAATAAAATATCAGCACCTCTTTTTTTCACTCCAAAAGGAGGGTTTTGAAGAACAACATCAAATTTACCAATTATAGAGGATATATCGCTTACAATCCATTGAATTTTATCTTCTACTTTAGCTGTTTTAGCATTTATTTTAGCTATTTTAATAGCGTTTAAATCTAAATCAACTCCTACAACTTCTTTAGCGCCTAAAATTGCTGCTCCAATAGCTAAAAAACCTGAACCGCAACCTAAATCTATAACTCTTCGATTTTTTATATCATTGTAAATTTGAGAAGCTATAAATAAAATTTCTGCAGCAACATCTGAAGGAATGGGATATTGCTCTAATTCATATTTAAGGTTTGAACTAACTTTAAGCTTGCTTAAAATAATTTCCAAATGTTTTTTTCTAATAGAGTTTTTCCATAGTTTTCCCAGGGAATAACCCCCAAACCTATTAAAGCTTCTTCAGGATTTAAAATTGGTTTTTCAAATTTTAATTGATCTTCAATAGGGATTCTTGGGCAACCTGTATTAACAAAAGCCTCCACATCTATAAATGAATTTAAATTTTCAGGGGTTACTTCTCTAACGCAAATTAAAATGCTTTTCTTCTTTTTTTTCTCAATTTCATTTTTCATTTTTTCAGCTAATTTTAAATTTAATTGTCCGCTTTTTAAAATTAATAAAACCCCAATGTTTTTGCATTCGGAAAATCTTGATATTTGAATCCATCTTTTTCTAATTGTTGCTTTCACTAATTCATCTAAAATTCTAGCTTCATTAAGAAAAGGATCTGCTACAACTGTTTTTTTTCCGGTTGTTAATTGAACACCTAATCCATGAAAATTTCCACCTGAAATAACAATAAAACCTTCAACTTTATCAGCTATATCTTTAGCAGCTGTTAAATCACAGCCTAAAATTTGCCCTTTATAAATAGTTTTTTCGCCAGGATTCCCAATATAAACTTTTTTTCCAATATTTTCTAAAATAGTTTTTGCTTTAGTTAAAAAATCTATATGTTGAATTGTAGTTAATAAACCTATTTTTTCTTCATTTTTAAAAATTTCTGCAGCTTTTAAAACTGCTTGTTCAACATCTATTTTGGAGCGAGCTTCAATAAATATTATATTTTCAAATTTTAAATTTGGAATTTTTGCATGACCATAATGAATTAGTAAATCAGCATTAACATGTTTTAAATCTTCAATTGCTAAATCGCAAGCACCATAACATGGATCAGCTGAAATAATTGCTTCAACATTTGCTTCTTCCTCGATTTTTTTAGCTAATTTAAAAGCATATTTTCTTAATCCATTTGGGAATTGAAGAAGAACTCTTTTTGCAGCCCTCTTTTTTATCGCGTTTATTAATTCCTCTTCTTCTAAATTATACATTTAAATCATGATTTAAAATTGGTTTCAATGGTTAAAGAAAAATAAAAAGGGTTTTATGGATCCCATTTTAGCAATGGATCCTCAGCTAAACCTTTCCCTAAAGCCTTTTCTAAAATTATTCTTTGTTCAATGCTTGCTACCCATTTTTTAACTTGAATAACTGCATCAGGATTAACTGAAATAGAATCTATTCCAGCTTCAATTAAAAATCTTATGAAGTCTGGTCCATGCACGCTTGGAGCTTGCCCGCAAATAGAAACTGTTTTTCCATCTTTATGGGCTACATCAATTAAGTGTTTTATAGCTCTTTTAACAGCTAAATCTCTTTCATCAAAAATTTTGCTTACAGTTGGGTTATCTCTATCGCAACCTAAAATCAACATTGTTAAATCATTTGATCCTATGCTGTATCCATCAACAAACTTATTGAATTGATCAGCTAAAATAATGTTGCTTGGTATTTCAGCCATTAACCAAACCTTAAAGTCTGGTCCTCTTTTTAATCCTTCTTCCTCAAGAATTTTAACGCATTTTTCAGCTTCCTCAACTGTTCTTACAAATGGAAGCATTACCCATAAGTTTTTAAGACCATATTCTTCTCTAACTTTTTTTACAGCTTTCACTTCAAGTTTGAAAGCTTCTTTATATTTTGGATCATAATATCTTGAAGCGCCTCTCCAACCAAGAAGCGCTGAAGGTTCTTCAGGTTCAAATTCTTCTCCTCCCTTTAAGTTTCTATATTCGCTTGTTTTAAAATCGCTAAATCTTAAAACTACTGGTCTAGGATACATGGCTTGGCAAACTTTTCTGATTCCTTCAGCAAGCTTATCAATAACTTTTTCGGGTTTTCCTATTTTAATTAAGTAAAGTGGATGTTCTCCTATTTCAGAAGCCCATATAAATTCTTCTCGCATTAATCCTACTCCATCGCATGGAAGCTTAGCTACTTTTTCAGCTATTTCTGGTTCCCCTAAATTTACTAAAACTTTTGTTCCAGTAACTGGATAAACCTCTTGAACTGCTTGAGGTGCAGCAGTTCCAGCTTCCATTAATTGTGGTGCTTCCTTTTTAATTAAATCTTCAATAACACCCTCATATATTACACCATTTGTAGCATCAACAGTTATTTCTGAACCATTTTTTATAGCTTCTGTAGCAGGAGCACCTTTGCTTGCTGTTCCAACAATGCATGGAATTCCAAGCTCTCTACTGACTATGGCTGCATGACAAGTCATGCCTCCGCTGTTGGTAACTATGGCTTTAGCTTTTCTCATGGCTGGAACCCAATCTGGGGCTGTCATTTCAGTAACTAAAATTTCCCCTTCTTTAAAATCTTTTAGTTCATCAACATTCATTATAATATGAGCTTTTCCGAATGCAACACCAGGTGAAGCAGGTAACCCTTTAGCTATAACTTTTCTTTCAACAACCGTTGTTAATTTGGTTTCTGCAGCAGGTTTCTTTAGACTCCAAACAGTTTCTGGTCTAGCTTGAAGAATCCAAAGTTTATTGTTTCTTTCATCCAAACCCCATTCAATATCCATATGACGGTTATAATGTTTTTCTATAGCTAAAGCATATTTAGCTAATTCAATGATTTGTTCATCTGTTAAAACTTGCTTATCTTGAAGTTCTTTTGGAACGGGTGCTTCTTCTGTTCCACCATTAGGTTTCCTAATTAATTGAATAGTTTTCTTTGGAATTACCTTTTGAACTATTTTAAGATCGCTTTTTCTAACATAGTATTCATCTGGAGTTACTTTTCCTTGAACCACATATTCACCTAAACCATAACTTGCTTCAATTAAAATTTGACTTTCATCACCATTAGCTACATTAAGCGTAAACATTACTCCAGCAGCTTTGGAATAAACCATTAATTGAACAGCCGCTGAAAGAGCAACAGCCATATGATTAAAACCTTTTTGTGTTCTATAGAATATGGCTCTATCTGTAAATAGACTAGCATAGCATTCTTTAACTTTTTCCACAACTTCTTCTGCTGTAGAAACGTTTAAAAAGGTTTCTTGTTGACCGGCAAAGCTTGCATCAGGAAGATCCTCAGCTGTAGCTGAAGATCTAATAGCTACAAATGGATTTTCTTCACCAACTTTTTTACTTAATTCCATATAAGCATTTTTAATTTCTTCGGCAAGTTCTTTAGGCATTTCAGCTTTAATAATTAATTCCCTAATTTTTTTTCCAACTCTCTGCAATGTTTTAGTATCATTTGGATCTTTAAGCTCCATCAAAATTTCCTTAATTTTCTCTTCTAACCCAGCTTTCTTTAAGAAATATCTATATGCATAAGCTGTTGTAGCAAAACCATAAGGTACTGGAACACCTGTTTTTTGAATCATTTCTCCTAAACTTGAAGATTTACCTCCAACTATTGGAGTATCCTCTTTAGTTATTTCATCAAACCATAAAATAAATGCTTTATCCTTAGCCTTCATAATTAATTTACACCTCCAATTTGCTTTAAATATTTAAATTTTAGCTTCTTCAATTTTTTCAACTTCTATTTTGCATGGTGTAGGAATTTTTGAAGAAGCCGCCTTTAAAGCTTTTTTAGCATATTGAATTGCCGGTTCATTAACATAAACTTCTATTATGGGTTCTCCAGCTTTCACTCTAGCGGCTCTTCCAATAGGTTTACCGAAAGCTCTTCTCATTCCTTCTTGAAGCCTATCTGCACCAGCAGTAGCAATCATTTTGTTTTCTCTTAAAACAATATGAGGGTAAACCCTAACTTTAATCATATATCCAGATTCTCCAAGATCATTAATTAAAGATTTATTTGCTGCTACTCTAGCGGCTTCTAAGGCATTATGACGAATTTGAACATCATTCTTAACTTTTAAAGATACACAATATTCAAAATCTCCTTTAGTATCTCCCATAATAAATTTGGATATTTTAGGTGGAGGTGCTCCATGAATATATTCTATTCTAGCATAGGGTTGACCTTTAGGTTGCCTATAATTTTTTCCTCTCATTAAATTTTCCCCTTTTTCCTCCTTGTTTAATTCGAGATAAATAATCTTAAATTATAAAGTTTTCTTTTTAAGCTTAAAAAGAAAAACTGATTTTTTATTATTAAGCAATAACAAATTTTTTATTAAGATATTAATTTGCTTCGGATTTTTCTGAAAACTCCAAGCATTAAAGTAGCTTCTCTTGAAGTTGTAATACCTTTTAAAAGCATTTTATGAAAAGCTGTTTGAGCAAGTTTTAATTTATGGTTAGGCATATTTAACTTTAAGGTTACTTCATTAAAAAGGTTTATGAGCCTTGCTAAATGGTGCCCCTCAATTTTTTCTTTAGGTTTCTCCATAAATCTAGTAGCTTTATAAAATTCATAAAAAATTATTGCTGCTGCATGAGAAACATTTAATGTAGGATATTCATCGCTAGCTGGTATAGATAAAATTAAATCGCATAAACTTAATTCTTCATTAGATAACCCGCTGCTTTCTCTACCAAACAATAAAGCTGCCTTAACATTTAAACCTGCAATTTTTATAGCTGCTTCTTCAGGTTTAACAGCTTCTCTTAAAATATTTTTTTTAGATTTAGCTGGTTTAGCAGTTGTGCCTATAACCACATCAATTTTTTCAATAGCTTCTTGAATAGAATTTACAATTTTTGCCTTTTTTACTATATCTTTAGCATGAACAGAAAAAATTAAAGCTTCATTAGTTAACTTTACTTTAGGTTTAACTAAATATAATTCATTTAAACCGAAATTTTTCATTGCTCTAGCTATGTAACCAATATTAGCTTCATATTCTGGCTCAACTAAAACAACTCTAATTTCAACCATTTTTAAACCCGTTTTAAAACAGTTATATTAAGTTTAGAAGTTATTTGATTTGATAAAGCTTCTAATTCCTCTATTGAAAGTTCATAAACTCTTTTTTCAGGAATATGCAATGCATAAAATATCTTTTTCCCTTCCTCACCATAATTTGTTAAAAATTTTAATAAAACCTTGCTGAGTTTTTTTCTTTTTTGAGTAAAAAGATTTTTCACAAACTCTTCAAAAAATTCTTCATTAACTTGAGTTTTAACATTTTTAGGTTTAAATCTAACTATTGAAGAATCAACTTTAGGTTTTGGAATAAACATGGTTTTAGGTAGTGTTTCTAAAATTTCTACATGCATTTTCCGATTTACTGCTATTGTAATTCTTCCATATTCTTTTGTTCCAGGTTGAGCAATTAATCTTTCAGCAAATTCCTTTTGTAAAGTTAAAACCGCTGAATTAAATTTTAGCTTTAACATTAATAAAATAAATTTTGAAGATATATAATATGGAATATTTCCTATAATTTTATTAAAATATGGAAGGTTTAAACCGATTTTTAAAATATCCCCTTCAACAATTTCAACATTGCTATTTTTTCTAAATCTTTCTTTTAAAACTTTAGTGAAACGCAAATCTTTTTCAACAGCTATGACTTTTCCAGCTTTTTCAGCTATTAAAGCAGTTAAATTACCTAAACCTGCGCCCACCTCTAAAACTGTATCTTTAGAGTTAATTTCAGCATACTCAACAAGTTTTGAAAGTATTTCTGTGTTTAAAATAAAATGTTGACCAAGCTTTCTTTTAAGTTTTAATCCATAAAAGCTTTTCATTCTTAAGAAGGCCTCATAAACAATATATATTTTGATTCTCCACTTAATTCCTCCAAAATTCTCTTTGCTATTATTTTTGCTAAATTTGAAATTCCAACTCTTTCTTGAATATCTTTAAAGCTTTCAAAAGGTTTTTTTTCCCGTTCATTTATTATTTGCCACATAGATTTCTTTCCAATAGATGGTAAAAGCTCTAGCGAATGCATTTTTGGAGTTATTGCTTGAGCTTTATTAAAGAAAGCGACAAATCTTTGTTCTTGATTTTTCACAAGCTCTTCAAGTGTAGCCAGCAATTCTGATTTAGCTGTAGCTGTTAATTCATCATAACTTATTCGTCCTATAACTCTATCGACTTTATCTCTTTCCTTTTCTTTACCAATATATAGCCTATCTCTAATTTTAACTTCAACATTAGGTTTTAATTTTACTTCCAGTAACGTAAAGTATTTTTCTCCTATAACCTGAGCTATAGGAAAAACAATAGGTTTAAATTTTTCTTTATATTGTTTACCGTAAGGTAAAAAATCTAAAACATAACCATACTCTTCATAAATTTTTTGAGAAGGTTTAAATGAATGAGAAATCTTTAATTCTTTATTATCTTTACTTTTAATCAAAACTTTTCAACTCAGAAATTTTATTAAATATTTAAGGCTGTCCCAACTAAACCAAAATAAAGTTTTTAGAAAAACTATTTTATTTTTATTTAAACACTTTATTTACGATAATTATTTAAAACATCTAAGATTCCTTTAAGCTTTTCGCTTTCAATAATTTTTCCTTTACCAGCCAGTATTGTTCTAATTTCTTCTATGCTTTCAGGCATACAATTTACAATTTGAATTGCTTCAACATCTTCAATTTTAAATTGTTTAATTAATTCTTTTACAAGTTTTTTAGCTTGTTGAGCTTCTAGTTTAGCAAATTTCATTAAGTAGTCTGCTGCTCTTTTTTGAAATTCCCCCGCCTCCTCTCTATTTTTTATAGCTTTTTCAAGAATATGCTTAGCTTCAGCAATGGTAATGTTTTCTTCATTAATTATTTTTCGAGGCATTTAAAATCCCTTTTTAGCCTTATTAAATAGGTTAAATAGGCTTTAAATGCTCGGGTCTAACAATAGTTTCCTTTACTTTATCTCCAAATCTAACTTCAATTATATAGCTTTTTCCTCTTTGCCCTTTTACAATCCCTATTTTTCCATGAAATCTTCTATGAGGCATCCCTTTATGAATACTAGGGTTTATATCAATAAGCACTTTGTCATTGATTTTATATTCTTGAAGAATTCTGCTTAACCCTATTTTCCCTTTTTCTCTAGGTTTTTTCCTTAATAAATAACGTGTTCTTGAACGGTAACCTTTAGAGCGTTTACCCATAATTTAACCCTCCTTTACTATATTTTTTATTTAAGATGGAAATGGAAGCTTCTTCATTAAAAGCGCTTTTCTTCTCTTTAAAGTTTTAATCATTCGTTTCATATTAAAATATTGGTTTATAAGTTCTTTTACTTCTTTTTCGGTTCTTCCGGAACCTCTTGCTATTCTTTTAATTCTTGAGGAATCAATAATTTTTGGATCTTCAATTTCTTCTTTAGTCATCGATTGAATTATTACTCTCCAAGCTCCAAGTTTTTTCTCGAGAATTTCAATTTGATCTTCTGGAATTTCTACACCACCTGGAAGCATTTTCCAAAGCTTTTTTAATGGACCCATACGTTTTAAAGCATTCATTTGATTATAAAGATCTTTTAAGGTAAATTTTCCTTCTAAAATTGCTTTAGCCTCTTTTTTTGTTAAGCTTTCTTCAACCTCCTTAACTTTTTCAAGTAAAGCTTCTAAATCTCCCATACCTAAAAGTCTACCAACAAATTTTGATGGAACAAAAGGTTCTATATCCTCTATGTCTTCCCCCACACCTATGAACTTAATTTTTGCTCCAGTAGCAGCTATAGCTGATAATGCGCCTCCTCCCCTTGCTGATCCATCAAGTTTTGTAACATAAATTGAACCTATGTTAGTTGATTTATTAAATGCTTCTGCATGCGTATAAGCTTGTTGACCAATTGTACCATCTATAACTAACATAACTTCATCAGGTTTTACAAGCTCAGTTAATCTTCTCATTTCCTCCATAAGTTCATTTTCATTTTTATGTCGACCAGCTGTATCAATTATTATAAGATCATACCCTTCTTTAATAAATTTTTCTTTCCCATGCAAAGCGATTTCTTCAGCTTTAGAATTTTCTTCCCAATAAACTGGAATTCCAATTTTGCTTGCTAACTGTTGCAATTGCGAGTAAGCTCCAAGCCTATAAGTGTCAGCACAAATCAATGCTGTTTTTAAACCTCTTTTTTGATAAAACCTAGCTATTTTTACAGCGCCAGTTGTTTTACCTGAACCTTGAATTCCAACAAGCATTATAACTTTTTTCTTTTCTTTAGCAAAATCTATTTCTGCAGGTTTTTCACCTAAAATCTTAGTAAGTTCATCATAAAGAACCTTAATTATATGTTCCTTTCTTGAAATTCCAGGTGGTAAAGTTTCCTTTAATGCTTTTTCTTCAACCCTTTTAGATAATTCAAAAACAAGTTTTACATTTACATCTGATTGAAGAAGAACTCTTTGCAAATCTCTAATTAATTCTTTAACAGCCGCTTCATCCACTATTGATTTTCCTAAAAGTTTTTTAACAGCTTCCCTTAATGATTTACCTAAAGTTTCTAAAGCACTCAAACTAACTCACTAATTTTTAATTAAAGTTGAAAATTAAGCTTTCTTGTTTAACCTTGTATTTGTTTAAATCTTGCTTTTAAAAGTTATGTTTATTAAAGCTACTTTTACTTTTTATATCTTAAAGTTTTAGGGATTTTACTTATGGTTGAAATGCGAAAAGAACAATCTAAAATGGAAGATTTTTTATTTAATAAAGATAAAAATAAAAGGGTTGAAATTATAAAAATAATTGCGGATTCTCGAGAAGTAAATTCTAAAGTAATAAATGAATTATCTAAGCTTGGCGCAATTATAGAATTAAAGATTCTTGAATGCGGAGACTTCATAGTAAGCGATAAAATAATTATTGAAAGAAAAACCTCTGAAGATTTTTGCTCTTCAATAATTGATGGAAGATTATTTGAGCAAGCTAAAAAAATGAAGGAATATTATGAAAAACCTATATTATTAATTGAAGGTAATCCTTTATCTACTGAAAGAAATTTAAACCCTAAAGCTATTATGGGCGCTATTTCAAGTTTAATAACAGATTTTAATTTATCCCTGGTTTATACTAGAGATTTTTTTGAATCAGCCTTATTTATTTTCAGCCTTGCTAAAAGAGAGCAAATAATTGAAAAAAGGGAACCTAAAATTAGAAGTGAAAAAAAACCTTTAAGTTTAACTGCGCTTCAAGAATATTTAGTTGCTGGCTTACCAAATGTTAATGTTAAAATTGCTAGAAGGCTTTTAGAAAAATTTAAAACTGTAGAAAAAGTTTTTACTGCTTCTGAAGAGGAATTAAAAAAAGTTGATGGAATAGGCGATAAAATCTCTAAAAAAATAAGAAAAGTTTTAACTGCTGAATATTCACCTGAAAAAAATTGATTGATAAATAATTAATAATTATTATTCAGTTTTAATCTTTCTAATTTTTTCTAAAATTGTTAACCAATTTGAAATCATTTCCGTTAAATTAAAAAGTTTTTCAAAATCATTTTCTTTTTGAAGCATAATATTGGCTTCCCATATTTTTTTAAGCAAATTTTGCTCTAACAAACTTAAGGTTTGATTGGCTTTAATTTTTTCTTCTTCTTTTAAACCTTTAACTATTGCTACAGGCTTATTGCATTTAGCGCAAAAAACTTCACCTTTAAACTCAAATAATGGAGTATTGCATATAGGACATGATTCAGAAAGCATTTTTGCTCCAGACTTTAATAAATCCGCCATTCGTTTAATCTCGCTCAATTCATTTTTCACCATAAATTTAAATTTAAGCCTTTTAATAAGAAATAAATAAAAAGCAAGATTTAAAATAAACTAAATAAATTTTAAATTAATTAAATTTTTATTTTAAGGGGCTTATTGGGAGGCGTTATTATGACTCCTAGAAAATCAACTAAAAAATTGGCTGAATATGAGGAAAGAATTAAACAAGCTTTAAATGTTTTAACTGAAGTTTCTCAAGATACTACAACCCCAAGAAATATTAGAAGAGCTGCTAAAGAAACTATTAATGCGCTTCAAGATTCAAGATTTACTTTAGGTGTTAGAGCTTCAAATGCAATAGCTATACTGGAGGAAATCTCTCAAGATCCAAATATGCCTCCATATACTCGTGTTAAACTTTGGAATGTTGTAAGCTTTTTAGAAGCTATAAAAGATTAAATTTTATAACGATAAATTAGCAGCATCCAAACAGTTAATATAATTAAAATTGAAATTAAAATTGATAAGCTTAATCCTGCTTTAGAAACAGCGAAAGTTGAAGCTACCAAAACAGGATTATAATTAAGCCAAGGAAGCTTTGATGGTACAACATCCCTAAAAAGTATATAATAAAATAAATCCTCCATACCTAAACGAATTAAAATAAAGCCTTCAAAAAATATGGTTGCTCCAATCCTCCAGTTTTTTAATCCCTTAGCAACAATATAAACTAAGCCTAAACATACATAAATAACATTTGATAAAACATCAAAGAAAACCCAATGAAATAATCTTGTATAATGAAGCAAATTATATGGCTTAAACAATTCTTCTATAATCCATCTATCTGCATAAACTATAGCAAGAAAAATTGAAAAAATTGATATTTGAAGTAAAATAGCTTTTAATAAATTATCTTTAAGGATTTTCTTATCAATTTTCATAAGTTTATTTAAAGAAATAAAAATAAAATAAATTTTTTAGTTTTTAACGTATTCTGGAATAGTTATTTTTGTCGGTTCCCAATCAACTAGTTTCCCTTCAATAAGCTCTTCATAAAATGTTAAATCTAAAAGTCCATGACCACTATTATTAAATGCTATAACTTTTTTTTCACCTGTTTTTTTGCATTCCAAAGCTATATCAATAACGCATTTAATTGCATGAGCTGTTTCCGGAGCCGTTATCACCCCTTCAGTTTGAGCAAATATTTTTGCAGCTTCACCAACAGAAGTTTGATCATAAGCTACAGACTTCATATAACCTTTATTTATAAGATAACACATTGATGGAGCTTTTCCATGATATCTTAAACCTGCACCATGAATTGGCGGTGGATAATAATTATGGCCTATTGTATACATTTTTAATAAGGGAGTTATTTCCGCTGAATCACCAAAATCATAAGTATATTTACCTTTTGTAGTTGAAGGAACAGCTTTCGGTTCGCAAGCTATAAATTCAGTTTCAGGTTTTTTCCCTTTTAATTTATCCATCATAAATGGATAGCTGAAACCAGCATAATTTGAGCCTCCACCAATGCAACCGCATATAACATCAGGATAAACATCTATCATTTCAAACTGTTTTTTAGCTTCTTGACCAATTATTGTTTGATGAAGCAAAACATGATTTAATACTGAGCCTAAGCAATATCTAGAATTTTCATCTTTAAGAACATCTTCTATAGCTTCACTTATTGCAATTCCAAGAGATCCAGGATGATTAGGATCTTTAGAAAGAATTTTTCTTCCAAATTCTGTGTTTTCGCTTGGAGATCTATAAACTTTAGCGCCCCAAACCTCCATCATTATTCTTCTTCCAGGTTTTTTATCATAGCTTGAAGCTGTCATATAAACAGTGCATTTTAAATTAAATATTGCAGCAGCCATTGCTAAAGCTGAACCCCATTGTCCAGCTCCTGTTTCAGTTACAACTTTTTCAACACCTTGAATCATATTATAATAGGCTTGAGGAATAGCTGTATTTGATTTATGGCTTCCAGTAGGGCTTAATTGTTCGCATTTATAATAGATTTCAGCTGGAGTTTTAAGAAATTTTTCAAGTCTTTTAGCGCGTATAAGAGGAGTTGGTCTAGGAATTCTAAGGTACGCATCTCTAACTTCCTCAGGAATTTTAATATAGCGGGTTGTTGAAGCTTCTTGAAGAACAAGTTCTTTAGCAAAAATACGAAAAAGCGATTCAGGATTTATTGGTTGAAGAGTTTTTGGATCTAATGGTGGAGGCAAAGGTTCTGGAAAATCCGCTAAAATATTATACCATGAATCTGGCATTTCATCAGGGTTTAAAAAAACCGCATGCTCCTTATCGATTTTTTCTTTTGGCATAAATTGGAAACCTCACTTAACCTATTTGTTAAATGCTATTTTTAATGATGAAAGAAGTATTTTAATCTTTCTAGAGTAAAAATATTCCTAATAGCCTATTTATCTTCATATTTATCGTAAAGTATTAATTTAACAAAGCCTAAAAATACATATTTATATGGTAATGAATCTTGTGGAATAGAATTGCTTCATTTTTTAAAAAGCATCCTGAAAGATTAAAAGTTGCTAAAGTGCTTGTTGAAAATGGCTTAAGAATAAACCATAATGGAAAAATTTATTGCAATGAAATTGAGGTTCCAGCAGCTAAAATTGCTAAGTTTGCTGGAGTAGATAGAAGAACCGTTTGCGAAACAATTAAAGCTATTCAAGAAAATAAAGAATTAAATATTATATTTACAAATATTAGGTCAGCAGGTTTATCTTTAAAGGAGCTTGCAAAACATTTAGGTTTTGGGGTTGTTGAAATAACTCCTATAGATCCTAAAGCTGTTGGAGTTTTAGCTGGAGCAGCTTCAATATTGGCTGAAGAAGGAATAGGTATACGTCAAGCTTTAGCTGATGATCCTGAATTAACACCTCAACCTAAATTAACATTGATAACAGAAAAGAAAATTCCTGGAAACCTTATTCCTAAACTTTTAAATGTTAAAGGTGTAGAAAAAATCTCCATTTATTAAGGCTAGAAATTAAATAAAATTTTAACGACGTTAAATTTAAATATTAATAATTATTGATAATTATCAAGGTATATATTAAACCAAAAATTTTAAATTTGCAAAATAATAAAGAGTAGCGCATTATAATGAGCCAAGAGAAAAGGAGGAAAAACATTTTTGAAGGCTAAAGTTTGCAAAGAAAGCGATCTTTCAATCTTTTTTAATAAGCTTTTAGAGGAATACAATGTTGTAGCACCTAAGAAAAAAAAGTCTCTTTATGAGTTTAATGAAGTAAACTCTTTTGAGGAAATAGCATTAGATTATTCAACAACAATTTTGCCTCCAAAAAAATATCTTATACCTCAAAAAGAAAATTTATTAAGGTTTACTAAAGAAGAAGTTGCTTCTGAAGAACCGCAGTTTAAAAAGAAACAGGTGATTTTTGGAATTCATTCATGCGATTTAAATGCTTTTCTTTTGCTTGATAAAGTTTTCATGGATAAATTTCCATGCCCTAGATATGTTAAAAGAAGAGAAAACTTAATTACTATAGCTTTAACTTGCAATAATCCTAGCGAAACATGTTTTTGCGAATCCATGGGCACAGGTCCAACACCAACTAAAGGTTTTGACTTGTTATTAACAAAAATTAATGAAAATTATTTAGTTGAATCTGGAAGCGAAACTGGAGAAAAATTAATTAAATTAATTAAAGGTAAAGAAGCCTCCAATAAAGAGCTAGAGGAAAAAAGAAAAGTTATAGAATTAACTAAACAAAAATTTAAAAGAAAAATAGATGTACGCAACCTTCCGGAATTGATTCAAAAAAATTTAAATCATGAAATATGGCGTTTGCTTGGAGAAGTGGATTTGGCATGCGGTCAATGCGTTTTATCATGTCCTACATGTTATTGCTTTGATGTTAGAGATGAACTAAATTTAAGTTTAGATGGTGGAATACGCTATAAAGAATGGGATGCCTGCTTTTTATTAGAGTTTGCTGAGGTAGCTTTAGGAGGAAACTTTAGAAAAGATAGAGCTGCTAGAGTTAGGCAATTTATGGGGCATAACCTTGGTTGGGGTGGAGCTTCCCAATATAATGTTTTTAATGGTGAATTTAAATGCGTTGGGTGCGGTCGATGCATAAAAACATGTCCTGTTGGAATAGATATAACTGAAGTTGCTGCTGTAATTAAAGGTGAAAAAAATGTAACAGAAGTAACAGCATTAAAAAATGTTTTAACTAATATAGGTGAGAAAAATGCAAGATCCATATAGATTAAATGAATGTATAATTAAAAAAATTAAGCCTGAAACTAGGGATACCAATACTTATACCTTAGCTCTTTCAAATGGTTCATTTATTCCTCAGGAAGAGTTTAAACCTGGAAGATTCATATTGCTTTCAATATTTGGTTTTGGAGAAGCAGCTTTTTCTTTAAGCTCTTTAATTCAAGATGGAACCTTTGAAACCACTATTAGAAAAGTTGGTAATTTTACGCAAAAGCTTCATTCATGCAAGGAAGGTGATAAATTATATATGCGAGGTCCATATGGTGAAGGTTGGCCTTTAGATAAAGCTGAAGGAAAAGATGTTCTTTTGGTTGCTGGAGGAATAGGGCTTGCACCATTAAAACCCGTTATTCTTTATATAGCAAAAAATAGAAGCAAATATGGAATGCTTGAAATTCTTTATGGAGCTAGAACCCCTAATGATATGATATTTACAAGCGAATTTGAAGAATGGAGAAAAATTCCAAATTCTATTTTGCGCTTAACAGTTGATGCTGTTCCAAGAGGCGTTAAATGGAATTATAAAGTTGGTGTTGTTCCAATACTTTTTGAAGATATGGAAACAACCCCTGACAATGCTATAGTTATGACTTGCGGTCCAGAAATAATGATGCATTTTGTAGTTAAAGGGCTTATTGCTAAAGGTTTTTCTGAAGATCAAATTTATGTTTCTCTTGAAAGAAGAATGAAATGCGGTATAGCTCAATGCGGCCATTGCCAAATAGGAAAAAAATATGTTTGCAAGGATGGACCTGTATTTGCTTATTCTGAAATAAAAGGTTTACCTGATTTAATAATTTAAAATGGAGGATGAAAATTTTGAATGAAAAATTAAAGATAGCTGTTGTAAAAATGACTGGTTGCGCAGGTTGTCAAATGGAATTTTTAAGGCTTGAAGATGAACTTTTAGATTTGCTAAAAAACGTGGAGATTTCATATTTTGTTATGGCTAAAAGAGTTAATCTTGAAGGTCCATATGATGCAACCTTTATTGAAGGTTCAATTTCAACTCCAAGAGAATTAAATGAATTAAGAGAGTTAAGAGCAAAATCCAAAGTTTTAATTGCGTTTGGGGATTGCGCATGCACAGGATGCATTCCATCAATTTTAAATTGGGTTCCACCAGCTGTTTCAGCTAAAGTTTACGAAGATTTTTCAGCAATTCATTCAAAAAAAGAATCCTTCCAAAGAATAATTCCATTAAAAGAGTTTGTTAAAGTTGATGTTGAGTTAAAAGGGTGCCCCCCGCATAAAAACCTTATTTTAGAAGTTGTTAAAAGCGCTTTAATTCAAAGAAAACCCTTTCTTAGAGTTCATCCAGTATGCATTGAATGTAAACTTAAGGAAAATATTTGCTTGCTTACTTTTGAAGGTAGACCTTGCATGGGTCCTGTTACAGCTGCTGGATGCGGTGCTTTATGTCCATCTTTAAATAGGGTATGCGAAGGATGCTATGGACCTATGAGTGATGCAAACGCTAAATCTTTAGCTGAAACATTTATAAATAAATGCGGTTTATCAAAAGAGGATGTAGCTAGAAAATTTAGGAAATACGCAGGAATTACTCCTGCTTTATTTGAGGAGGCGAATAAAAATTATGAGCATTGAAAAAAATATTGAAGTAGGCTACATATCTAGGGTTGAAGGTCAAGGAGAAATTAAAATAAAAATTGTGGATGGCGTTGTGGAAGAAGCTCGCTTTGGAATATTTGAGCCGCCTAAATTTTTCGAGGCTTTTTTAGTTGGAAGAAAATATAATGAAGTTCATGAATTAACTTCTAGAATATGCGGTATATGTCCTGTTCCCCATCAAATATGCGCTTTACGCGCTATAGAAAATGCTTTAAAACTTGAGGTTAGCGAGCAAACAAAAAAATTAAGAATGCTTATGAATTTTGCTAACCATTTACAAAGCCATGCATTAAACCTTTATTTATTGGCGGCACCAGATTATCTTGGTTATGAAAGCGCTATTTCAATGGCTGAAAAACATCTTAATCTTGTTAAAAAAGGTTTAATGCTTAAAAAGCTTGGAAACGATATTACAGAGGCTATTGGAGGAAAAGCTATTCATCCTGTTTCAGCTGTAGTAGGCGGTTTCACAGCATTACCATCAAAAACAATGCTTGAAGAATTAAAGAAGAGATTAAAAACAGCTTTGAAGGATGGTGAAGAAACAGTAGAGTTTTTCGCGAGTCTAGATATACCTGAGTTTGAAAGAAAATGCGAGCAAATAGCGTTAACAAGAAAAGATATGTACCCAATAAATGATGGAATTCTTTCTTCAACAGAAGGATTAAATTGTAAAGAGGAGGAATATCGAAAATATATACGGGAAATTCAAGCAGATTATTCATGGGCTAAACATTCTATAGTGAATGGAAGAAGCTCATTTATGGTTGGACCTTTAGCTAGAGTAAACCTAAACTTTAATACTTTAGCTGATAAAGCTAAATCTTTAGCTGAAAAAATAGGTTTTAAACCAACAGTATATAAGCCTTTTAAGGCGCTTATAGCTAGAGCTATAGAGCTTTTAAACTGTATAGAATATTCTTTAATGCTTATTGATGAATTAACTCCTCTTAAAAATGAGATTGTAACTGAAGCGGATATTAAACCTAAAGCTGGAGTTGGATGCGCTATAGTAGAAGCTCCTAGAGGCATTCTTTATCATTGCTATGAACTTAACGATAAAGGAATAGTGAAAAAAGCTGATATAGTAACGCCTACAGCTCATAACGCTAAAAATATTGATGAAGATTTAAAGGCTTATGCAATGCAAATTCATAATTTACCATTGGATGAAGCAACTTTAAAATGCGAAATGCTTGTTAGAGCTTATGATCCATGCATTTCCTGTTCTGTTCACATAACTAATTTTTCAAATAGAAAATAAAATTTTTAAATTAATTTTTTATATTTCTATTTTCTACATTTATAAAAGGATAGTTTAATTTTGAGGGTTAAAAATTAAAATTGAAATGCGATACAAAAGCTTCTGAGCAAAAAAGTTTAATTGCTGCGCTTTTCATTACCAGTGGAATAATGATTCTTGAAGTGATTGGCGGTTTAATATCTAACAGCTTAGCTTTATTAAGCGATGCTTGGCATATGCTTTCAGATTTAACAGCTTTACTTCTTTGTTTTATGGCTGGAAAAATAGCTTTAAAACCTCCTACAAAAGATAAAACTTATGGTTATTATAGAGTTGAAGTTTTATCAGCATTAGTTAATGGAATAATGCTTGTTTTAATAGCAATTTTTATTTCTTATGAAGCATTTAACAGGTTTATTCATGAAGTTAAAGTGAAAAGTTTAGAAATGCTAATTATAGCTGTTATAGGATTAATTGCTAATTTGCTTTCAATAAGCTTTCTTTCAAAACATTCATTAAACTTAAATATTAAAGCAGCTTTTCTTCATGTTTTAGGCGATGCTATTTCATCTATTGGAGTTATAATTGGAGCTTTAACAATATTTTTTACAGGATGGCACTTCATTGATCCAATAATTGGATTAATAATAAGCACAATAATAATTTATGGAACTGGAAAAATGCTTTATACAATTCTTCACATTCTTTTAGAAGGAACACCAAAGCACATCGATATAAATGAATTAAAAGAATCCATAAAAAATATTGACGGAATTATTGATGTTCATGACATTCATGTATGGAGCATAACCTCATATATTCATTGTTTAAGCGCTCACTTAACAGTTAAACCTTGGGTTATTAAAGATTTAAACGCTATGCTAAATAAAGTAAAGCAGATTTTAGAAAGCAAATATGGAATAACCCATTCAACATTACAATTTGAAGAAGAAGGATATAAAGAAATTGGAGAAATCCACAACTTTCAATAAAAATTTAAATTGATAGTTAATTTATTTACTGTCTTCAAAAGATTTAAAATAAATTATTAAAGCAAATAACACTAAAATTGCTTATAATCTTCATAACCACATATTTTTTGAGCTTGCTTTAGATAAACCTGAAGTAGCATGTGATATTTTTCATGAAAGCTTTAATAAAGGAGTAAGCGATAGGTTTAGTGAAAAACTAAATTTATAATAATTAATAATTTTAAGATGCTTTATGGGCAACTGTACAAAATGTTTGAATACTTTAAATCAAAACGTTTAAATATTTTAGGTTTAAATTTTATTTTTGGCGATTTTTATTGGCTAAGAAGATTGCTGAAAAAATTCCAACTTGGATTTCAAGAATATTATTACCTGAAATTAGGGCAATAGTTAAAGAAGAAATTTCAAATCAATTAAAACCAATAGACGCCAAAATATCAGCTTTAGATGAAAAAATAGAGGAAAGAACAAAATCTTTAGAGGCTAAAATATCAGCGTTAGATTCTAAAATCGATGAAAAAACAAAATCTTTAGACTCTAAAATAGAAGAAAAAATAAAAGCTTTAGATATGAAAATAGAGGAAAGAACTAAAGCTTTAGAAGCGGAAATATCAGCTTTAAGAAATGAAATGAACGCTAGATTCGATTCAATAGAGAAAAGATTACCGCTTATAGAAAGAATAGCCCTATTAGAAGCAAGAATGGAAAAAATAGAAAAACAAATAGGAATACATTAAAAATTAATTAAAGCAAATACTGGAGCCATTAAATATTAAATTGGTACACTCTAAATAAAAATGGGTTAAAAATAAAAAGGTTTAAAAAGCCCGATGGAATTTGAGTTTTAAATTTAGGTAATCACTTTAAATTTTCATATATAATGTTGTCCATGCTCACTTTTTTGAGCTGATTATTTTTTTGTTTTTAAGCCTAGGCGTTATGAAAAATAACATTGAAAGCATTCTTGCTATAGATGAAATTTATAAAATGGAGTGCCTAGAAAACTTTAGTTTTGGGATGAATAATCTATGAACCAGTAGATGAAGAAAATATGCATAAACCATCCATAAATGCTGAAAGCCTCTAATTTAGTTAGAGAGTCACACTCTTAACCTTGCGTAAAAATAAAGCTTTTTATACCTTTATCTGTAAGCTCTATTAAGCAGCCTCTAAGAATTCCCTCTCCATATTCACTACCGGGATTAAGAAGTAAAGTTCTTCCAAGATATTGGCTTGCTTTTGATTCATGAATATGACCATGAAGCCCTAATAAAGGTTGATATTTTTCAATAGCATTTCGAACAGCTTTTGAACCTACTGGAACCATTTTAAAGCCTCCTGAACCATCAAGCTTTGGTGTAAGATTTTCATCAAGTTCCGGAGCTCTATCTAAATGAGTATCATAAGGTGGACAATGAAAATTAAAAATGCAATTTTTCATATTCTTAACTTGAGAAACCATTCCCTCTATAATTTCTGAAAGCTTTTCTTCCGGAACATCTCTAGGGCATTTCCAAGGGGTAATATTTGCGTGACCAGTGCTAATCATTTCATGATGCGCATCTATTTCTAAAACTTTTCCTTCAGTATATATTACTACATCGGATTTTTCTAAAATTGGATCTATTAAATATCGATCATCATTTCCCGGTTGAATATAACAAGCGATATTTTGACCTTTTAATCTTTCTTCAGCTAATCGCATCCATTTTTCAACCCTTTCCATCATTAATTGATCAAATAATTTTTCAACCTTTGATTTATCATGCATAAATTCTTCAATTTCTTTTTTACTTACTCTATAGGGATAGTATCCAGAATCTTCTATCTTTTTTTCTATTGCTTGAAGCTCCTCCTCACTTTTAGCTATATAAGTTGTACCAAATTGCTTACCTATATAAGAACCATCATCCTGCTCAATAAGTGGAATAATCATTTTACCTGTTATATCTCCACCAAGAATTATTGCATTTGCTTTATAGAATTTCCCAGCGTTTAAAAATTTTTTAAAACAAAGAGTAGAACCGTGAACATCTGTTGTATAAAAAATTCTCAACTCTTCTTTCCCTCCTTAAAACTTTAATTTCCTGCTTTAAATAAATCTTTAGGACTATATAAATATTTATTTTAAATTAATTAAAGTTTATAGCAAATCCTTTATTTTTAAGAATCTTCATTAAGTTAAAGATTAAAAAAGATTTAGCAACTAATAATTTAAAAAACAAAAAAAGATAAAAAATGATGTTTAATCAGGTGGAATTTCTTGGAATTGCATCTCCATCGGAATACCTTTTTTCATATGATAGTATCGAGAGATATAGTAAATTATGAATGGGGGAAGTATAAAGAAGCCTATAGTAATCCAGATATATAATGGGCTAATTAATCCTTGGAAGAATGGCACAAGCATATAATAGTCTAATAAAACACCTACAATAAAGCAAAGCACACCCCAAATTGTTATTATTGGAACTTTGCCAATTCTCTTTTTTACAATATCTGGCGATTTTTCAAATATGGCTCTTCCTCTTGGAACAAAATAGAATACTATTCCAAAAACACCTACTACTGCCCAAGCGAAGAACCAAGCTAATATAGAATAAGCTATCCACATAGGCTGAAAGATTTGAAGTATAAAGAAGCCTTCAGCAATTATAGCGCCTAATAGAACAGCTGCCCATGGTGAACCACGCTTATCAACTTTAGCAAAGAATGTTGGAATAACTCTATCAAATGCCCATGCAAATATGTTTCTAACGGGACCAAAAGCCATACCCATGCAGCTAGCATAGGTGCAAAGGAAGAAGCAAATTGATGAAATAACTGCATATGCTACATTTGGATTTAAATAAACAAGCATGAAGTTTGGCATAGGCATTACGCTGCCAAAGGGCCATCCTTCCCATGTTCCTGCGCCAGCTCCACCAGGTGCGAAATAAGCTGCTGCAGCCCAAAATTCTCCGCTAAATCCTAAATAGGCTATATTATAGAAAATTGCCCAATAAATCATGAAAAGCACAAGGGCTCCTAACATAGCAATAATAGCTGATTTTCTAACTTCCTTTATTTCCCCCATAATGTTTGCTGTATAAGTAGAACCAAGCGTGTTTAAAGCTACATAAGTTATTCCCGCTCCTAAAGTTACCATTGGAATATAAACTCCAACTGGCCATCCTCTAGCTTTAGCCGCCTCGATTACGGCTTCATAGGTTGTTCCTGATAAAGCATTAAATCTTTCAACAAATGCTGAAAATCCTCCGCCTGTAAAAACACCAACATCAAAGGCTATGTGACCAATTGTTGCGGTGATAACTCCTATCCAAGAAAGAATCATAGCTGCTCTTGCACCTCTCCACATGATAAGAAAGAAAGATATTATCAATATTGTTCCTAAAACTATTGTTGGGCCTGGTTGATCTAAGAAGTCAGCAAGCTTCCAAAGTGGGTGAGTTGCTGCAAGCGGACCAAGCTCTGAAACAGCTATAGATCTAAAGGCCATATTAAGGCCCCACCATATAGCCCAACCTGTACAAGTGCCTGCCCATGAGATTCCAACCATGCTTAAGGCCCAGCAAGCGCAGAAACCCCAAGCTGGCGAAATAGTTCTGCTTCCCCATATATATTCTCCACCTGAACGAGGCATTGCTATTGAAAACCATATATAAAGCAAGGCTGGAAAGAACATGAGTCCAACTCCTGGAAAAGCAGTCCAACGCATATCAACTCCTGGATAAAGTTGATGCGTCCATATAAGGTATAGAAAGCAGTACATTATTCCAGGATTCATAAAAGCGTAAGCAAGGGCGTCCCAAGGACCTATAACTCTAGTAAGACCAGAAGCTCTTCTAATAAATACTTCCTCTGGTTTAGCCAATTTTACTTTCCCCCGCTTTATTTTACATTTTTTTATTTTTTTAAAAAACAGACAATACTTTATTTTTGTTTGGTTTTATTTATAAGGCTTTCGGTGTATAAGATAGAAGATAGTTGTAAAATAAATCTACTAAGTTAGTAAAAACTTGAAAAAGAATTACATTAAAGTTTAGTTTTTATAAAAGTGTAATACCAAGTTGTAATTGATGACTTCAAAATAGAATAGGTAGAATTAAGTGAACATTAAACATTTTATTTTTGATGAAGTGGAAATATGAACCTTAGGATGAGGTAGAAAACTTTGAGATGAAAAGGTTTTCTTTCAAATGGATGTTCTCAAGCTGTTTCCAGCTTGAAGGAAGAAATGAAATATATGTAGATTTAAGCCTTCAGGGTTAAAAGGCGACCAAGCCTACATGAGCTTTAATATTTACTGAATTAGCACTTGTATAATTTTTAGATTTGAACTGGCAAAATTATTTTTCGAATAAAAATACAAAATACTCTTATTTCGTAAAATAATTTAATATTACCAATATTACCATAATTTTAATCTATAAAGCCTCTAAAAAATATAGAGACTAAAAAAGCGAAAGATTAGAATATAGGATAAAAAGGTAGATTTTTATCTTCCAAAATCCTTATATATTTATATTTACAATCTTTATTTTTATTCTTATGGTAAAACAGCCTTAAATTTTAAAATTTAATTTGAGGAGGAGTTAAATTTGGATAAAAAATTTGATTTTGCAAGTGAAGCCATTAAAATAGTTGAAGAAGCTAATAAAGCTGGTGTAATCTTAAGAATTATGGGGGCTACAGCTATTAGAATTCATTGTCCAAATAATGTATCGCTTCATAAAGCTTTAGGAAGAGAATTAAGCGATATGGATTTTGTAGGCTATAGCAAGCAAAGAGAAAATATAGAAAAATTTTTTACTCAAGAACTTAAATATGATATGGTTAAAGCTGCTTTAACTCCGGGTTTATTTGTTAATAGATGCATATTTTTTGATAAAACAGGAGAAAAACCGCATATAGATGTATTTCTTGATAAACTTGAAATGAATCATACTATTGATTTTAAGGATAGGTTAGATAGGGATTTTCCAACTATTCCACTAGCTGAACTTTTTCTTGAAAAAATGCAAATAGTTAAAATAAACGAGAAAGATATTAAAGATACCATTGTGCTTTTACTTGAACATGATTTAGGGGATGGTGATAAAGAAGTAATAAATGTAAAATATATCGTAAAAATTCTATCTAAGGATTGGGGTTTCTATTATACTGTAACTACTAATTTAAATAAGGTTAAAGCATTTTTAGAAAAGTATGAAGTTTTAACAAATGAGCAAAGAAAAATTGTAGCAGATAAAATAGATAAACTTTTAGATTATATTGAAAAAGAACCTAAAACTTTAAGTTGGAAAATAAGAGCTAAGGTTGGACCTGCTAAAAAATGGTATAATGAAGTTGAGGAAGTTGAAAGAGCAGAGCATTTAAGGAAACCTATTTATTAATTTTAATTGCTTATAATTTATCCACCAAATACCGCTGGAACTAAACTGATTAAATCTCCATCAGATAATTTAGTTTCTAGTTTATCAATAAAATCTATGTTTTTTCCATTCACTAAAACTATTATGGTAGATTTTAATTTTCCGGAAGATTCCAGTAAAGTTTCTTTACCTAAATAATCTTTAGAAATAATATCAATTAAATCTCTCATTTTAGTTCCTTCAGGCATTATTAATTCAATTTCGCTTTTACCACTTTTCTCTTTAAGATCTCCATAAAGCTTTATTTTTACCTTCATAAAATTCACCAAAGTATAAAGTATATAGTGTAATATTATTACGTAAAGTTTTTACTTCCTTAAATGATAATTGCTCCAAAAACTTTAAATTTGCAATGGGAATTTATTAATTTTTTGGAGGGAAAAATCATTATGGTAAAAGTTTTAACGAAAATTTTTGCAACTCCAAGCAAGTATGTTCAAGGTTTAGGAGCTATTAATGAATTGGGAAAACATGTTAAAGATTTAGGTAAAAAAGCCTTTATAATGGGAGGTCCAACAGCCATTTCTCTTACTGAAGAGCTTATAAGAAAAAGCTTAAAGGAAAATGGAGTTGAAATTGTTGGTATAGATAAAACCGTTAAAGAATGCACTCATGAAGCTATCAATAGGTTATCAAAGGAAGGAAAAGAGAAAGGAGCTGATGTAATCATTGGAGTTGGAGGAGGAAAAGCTGTTGATACAGCTAAAGCTGTAGCATGGAAAATGGGTGCTCTTCCAGCAGCTATGGTTCCAACTCAATGCGCTACAAATGCAGATGCAAGCGCTCTTTCAGTAGTTTATACAGAAAAGCATGAGTTTGTTGAATATCTTGTTTATCCTAAGCATCCGGAGCTTGTGTTAGTAGATACAAATATAGTAGGTAGATGCCCTGCTAAATTTTTGGTTCAAGGAATGGGTGATGCTTTAGCTTGCAAATTTGAAGCTGAAGCTTGCAAAGCATCAAATTCTCCAAGCTTTTTAGGAGGTTTAGCAACAGATGCAGGCTTAGCTTTAGCTCATTTATGCTTTGAAAATTTAATGAAGTATGGATTGCTTGCAAAAAAAGCAATGGAAATAGGTGCTGTAACTCCAGCTGTAGAAAAAATAATTGAATCAATAAAGCTGCTAAGCGGTGTAGGTTGGGAAGTAAACGGTTTAGCTGCAGCTCATGCAATTCATAATGGATTAACTATACTTCCTGGTCTTCGTGGAGAGCATGGAGAAATAGTAGCTTTTGGAACTATAGCTCAGTTAGTGCTAGAAAATAGATTGCCTGAAGAAATTTATTCTATAGTGGATTGGTGCATTAAAGTTGGATTGCCTACTACGCTTGAAGAGCTTGGGTTAGCGGGAGTGAAAAAAGAGAACTTAATGAAAGCTGCAGAAAAAGCTTGCGATCCAAAAGATACTATGGGAAATATGCCATTTTCCATAACGCCTGAAATGGTTTTAGATGCGATTTTAGTTGCAGATTCTATAGGAAAAGAAAGAAAAAAGGTTTTAACCTAAATTTTAACTTTTTCCTTCCTTTTTTTATTTGAAAAAAATGAAATTATTTAAAAAAGGAAAGTTTTAGAGAAAAGTTTCAGGTGGATAATATTCAAGACCAAATGCTTCAGCTACACCTTTATGAGTTACTTTTCCAAACGCCATATTTAATCCTTTTCTTAAAGCTGGATTTTCTTTTAAAGCCTTTTTCCATCCTTTGTTAGCTATTTCCAAAGCGTATGGAAGCGTTATGTTGGTTATAGCTAATGTTGATGTTAAAGGATAGGCTCCAGGCATGTTTGCAACGCAATAATGAATTATTCCATCCACCTCATAAACTGGATCGCTATGAAATGTTGGCTTAGTTGTTTCAAAGATTCCTCCTTGATCTACTGCTACATCAACTATAACTGCGCCTTTCTTCATAAGCTTAAGCATATCTCTAGTAACAAATTTTGGTGCTTTAGCCCCTGGAACTAAAACGGCGCCAACAACTACATCAGCCTTCTTAAGATACTCCTGGAGATTTTCAGCATTAAATTTTACAACATCTACATTAGGCGGTAAAACATCTTTAAGATATCTCATCCTAGCTTCGCTTCGTTGCAATATAGTTACATGAGCTCCCATTCCAGCAGCTATTTTAGCAGCATTAAATCCAACGGTTCCCCCTCCTAAAATAACAAATTCAGCTGGTGGCACCCCTGGAACTCCACCAGGTAAGATCCCCCTTCCCTTGTTCGGCTTCATCAGATAGTAAGCGCCAATAATAGATGCCATTTGACCAGCGATTTCACTCATTGGTTCAAGCAATGGTAATCTACCATCTTCAGTTTCAATTGTTTCATAAGCTATAGCTATTATTTTTCTATCTAGCATAGCTTTAGTCAATTTTTCATCAGAAGCAAAATGGAAATAAGTAAAAACTATTTGTCCTTCTCTTAAAAGATTGTATTCAGGTTCAAGAGGTTCCTTCACCTTATATATCATTTCAGCTTTTGAATATAGCTCTTTAGCAGACTCAACTATTTTTGCACCAGCAGCTTTATATTCTTCATCACTAAATCCTGATCCTAATCCAGCACCTTTTTCAATTAAAACTTCATGCCCATTTTTAACGAATTCTTTAACTCCTGAAGGGGTTATTCCAACTCTATATTCATGATTTTTAATTTCTTTTGGTGTTCCCACAATCAAGATATTTCACCCTTGTATTTTTCTTTGCTTTAATATTTAAAATATAAATCTTTCGTTGCAATAAATAAACTGCTTTATTTAAGGTCTTTCGTGATTAATTTTATGGCTAAAAAGATAATTATTATATTAAAGGTCAAAAGATTTAAAGAAATAAAAGTTACCTGAATTAATTTAGGTAAAATCTTAATTTTAGTTCAATTTTGGTTTTTCAACTTTTAAAGTAAGAAAAATAGAAGATAAATGGACTTAATAATAATTCTAGAATTTACCGAAAGTTTTATATATTCAACATCAATAAACCATAATTATTGTGGTGAAAAATCTTGATGAGCGTTGAAGAACTTATAAAAGAGGATAAAAAGTATGTTCTTCATGGTTGGGGCTATTCCGATATAACTATAGTTGAAGCTAAAGGAGCTGTCTTCAAGGATATTAAAGGTAAAGAATATTTAGATTTTCTTTCTCAAACAGCTGGAGTGCTTGGAATAGGTCATACGCATCCTAAATATGTTAAAGCTGTAAAGGATACTCTTGAAAAGGTATCCCATACTTTAACAATGTTTATTAACGCTCCAAGAGTTGAATGCGCTAAAAAGCTTGCAAGCATAGCCCCAGAACCTTTAAAGAATAATTGTAAAATTTACTTTTCCTGCGGTGGATCTGAAGCAAATGAAACAGCGTTAAAGTTTGCTATGATAACTAAGAAAAAGAAAGAAGTTATATCTGTATATTATGCATATCATGGTGGAACCTTAGCCTTAAGCGGTTTGCTTGGTCAATCATGGCATAGAGAAGGACTTGTTAGATTCCCTGGATTCTATCAAATACCAAACGCTTATTGTTATAGATGCTACTTTGGAAAAGAATATCCTGAATGCGATTTTGAATGCGCTAGAATGCTAGAGTGGCAAATAAAATGCGGTTCAGCAAAAGATGTAGCTGCCTTCATATTAGAGCCGATTCAAGGTAATGGAGGTCATATGCATCCACCGTCTCCAGAATACTTTAAAATAATAAGGGAAACTTGTGATAAATACGATGTTTTATTTATAGCTGATGAAGTTCAAACAGGAATGGGTCGTACTGGAAAAATTTGGGGTTGCGACTACTTTAATGCTAAACCAGATATAATGACTACAGCTAAAGCTCTTGGTGGAGGAATGCCGCTTTCTGCAACGGTGATAAGAGCCGACTTAGTACCAGAAGAATTAACAACAGCTCAATGGCATATATTCACTATGGGAGGTGGACCAATAGAATGCGCTGCTGGAGCTGCTGCAATAGATGTGTTATTAGAGGAAAGGCTTTGGGAAAACGCTGCTAAACAAGGAGAAAGAATGACTAAAAGGCTTAAGGATATGCAGAAAGAAAGTAAATTAATAGGGGATGTTAGAGGTCCAGGATTATTTATAGGCGTGGAGCTTGTTAAAGATAAGAAAACTAAAGAACCTGCAACAGATGAGGCGGTTCAAGTATTCATGAAATGCTTAGAGAAAGGTGTTTTGTTTGGATTATCTAATAAGGCTGGAATTGGCAATGTAATTAAGATTAAGCCTCCGCTTGTTGTAACCAGTGAGCAATGCGATAAAGCTATGGATATTCTAGAAGAAGCCTTAAAAGAAGTGGAAAGAGGTAAATAAGACCTACTCCTTTTTTTTAAATAAATTAATCTTTTTTATCATGAAGATTAGTACTAGTATATGGATATATTAATTGTGAATAATCTTCAGCTAACTTCTTTAATTTCATTACAGCCTCAGCAAAATCTTCTGGTTTAACTCCAGGAGTTTGAACTTTATTTTCTTCATAAAAAACTTTTATTTCTTCTAAAATTTTATTTTTATCTAAAATTAAATTTTTAAGTCTTTTTTCTAAATCTTTTAGTTTATTTTCCGGAATCATAAAGAAATCTCCGGAAAAAGTTAAATTTAAAATTTTTTCTCCTATTAATTCAGCTGTAACTCTAATAAGCTTTCCAGCTTTATGATCTGCTTGAACCACTTTTACACCATCAGCTATTTTAACAGCTCTTTCTTGATCAAATTCAATTTCTTTTTCTTGATAAAGCCATTCTTTAGATAAATGTTTTGGTTTAACTTCCTTTTCCCAAATTTTCTCTTCTTCTTCAGTTGGTTTAGAAGGAATTAATTTAATTCCTAAAATTTTTTCATAACCTTGAATTAAAAGTGCTTTTATTTTAGATACATCTGGAATGTAACCTAATTCTCTTTTCAATGATGTAACCCAATCCCTCATGCTTTTAGCCATTTTATCCCTAAACTTTTCATCAGGAACCTTTAAAACTCGAGTCATAACTTCATAATTTAAATCTAAAATTATATTTCCAACAAGAATTATTGTGGTATCGCCATATTGACCCGCTCCATTTCCAGATATCTTTCTTCCATTAACAATTACATCGTTTAAAGCTTTAAACTCGGCTTGAAGCCCAAGCTGACGATAAACATAAACAGTTACGTTTAAAAATTTTTCAAAAAGATCTTCAATTTTAGCTGGAATTATTAAGCTTTCTTTTCTTGCAACAATTTGATAAAAAATCTGATTTTCATCTAAATATGTTGCTCCTCCTCCTTGGGTTCTTCTAATTATTGGTAAGTTATTTATGCGGCAGTATTCCACATCTATTTCTTTTTCCAATTCTTGATGAAAACCAATACAAACATATGGGCTTTTTGGTTGACATAAAATTATTGTATTTAAGGATAAACCTTTATCTACAGCAGATGCAACAGCTTCATAAAAAGTTTGTGCTTTTAATGGTTCAACTAAACCTAAATCTATTAAACGCCATTTTTCCATTAACAATCGCCTCTTTTATTTCATATTAGAGGAAAAAAGACATTATATATAAGCTTAGCTTTTGCAAATTTAGCTTTTAAAGACTTATAGAAAATAAGCATAAGTTTTAAATTATTAGCTAATATTGCTTATCATTAAAAATTGTAAAAATTCAATTAAATTATAAAGGCTTTAAACAAAGTCCATGGAAAAGCTGGAATATCCTTTAAACCATTAGCTTGCCATTTATATTCAGGATGGTTTGCAAGAAATTCTTCAGCTTTAAATGATGTTCCACAAGGTTTCCCCCAGCAAGCCCATGTTGAAAATGAAAGCGCTAATTTGCTTGAGGAAACCTTTCCATCAAAAGCTCCAAATGGAAAGTATGGTCCGCATTCCCATTCTTTCCAACCTCTTGAATCCAATTCTATATGGCCACATAAAGTATTTCTATTTGGATTTTCTTTTAAACTTGAAGCATCAAAATGATCTGCTAAAAATTTTTTAGCTAATTCTACATTTATTTTTCCTTTATTAGCTTCCATAAGTTGAAGCCATCTTTCTCGTCTGGCTATGGGAGATGAAGCTTTATCATTATAATCAAGTTTTGTTTCTGCTTTAACCTCTTCAGTTAAAGCTAAATTGCTTCCAACAAAAAATCCATCTTTAGTTCTAAATAAATTATAGCTTTTTGCTCCAAGCTCTAAACAGCCAATTTCATTCGTTTTGGAATCGCCTATTAACCAATCACTAGCATATCCACCATTATTATCCCTTATCATTATCTCAAAAAATTTATCTATATTATTTGCATATTGAACAGCTTTTCTTATACGAGCAAAATAGGGTTTGCCTTTAGGGTTAAATTCACAAGCTCCACTAATAGTTGTTTCTGTTATTATTAATCCTTTTTCATTTATATACCAATCAGTTCCACTATAGATTGTTCCTGGATAAGCTTGCATTAAAAAACTATTTCCTTTTTCTGGTATTATAATTGCAATCATATTATATCCTTTACCGGTTAAATATGGAAACCAAGTGTTATGCGCAGCTATGATTTCTCCATTTTCAGTATAACTACCTGTTGCAATAAAAGCGCTGCAATGAGGCGGTGCATAAAATTTAACTTTATCATTATTTTTTAACCAATAATGATAAGATAATGTGTCAAAATATCCATTTAAAGCTACTATATCAATTAAATCTAAATTAACCTTTTTATTATATGCTTTGATTCCGGAAACAATTCCTTCTAGTTCATTTCTATATTCTTTATCAAGCTTTTCAAGATATAATTGTGATGCTGCTTTTCTAAAAAATTCCCAATCTCTTCCAATAGTATTAGTTATATACAATTTTAAACTATTAATTACATCGATTATTTCATTAGCCATTAAATATCCATTTTGAAATCCTATTTGAAAACTATCTCCTTTAAAATATGCTAAAATCCAACCATTTATATAGAGTTTAAGGGGTCCTCCAAGTTTTTCTTTTATTTCTTTAATAGAAAATTTGCTTTTTTGCTTCAAATTTTTCCCTCCAACTTTACAAAAATAAATTTATAAAAAGTTATTTTTAAATTATGTTAACTAAATTTATAATGATTTTTTCTGTCTTTTCTTATTTATAAAAATTTAAATGTTTTCTCAACTTTAGGTTTAATTGGTAGAAGATTAAGTAAATGACAGTATTCTTCAGCAAGATTTAAGCATTGCATTATTGCTTCTTCATATTTTTTCCTTGCTACAACAGTAAATTTAAACCAAGCATCCTCCAATTTATATCCATCAACTTTTCTTGAAATTTTCCCTTTGCCTTCAACACTTAAATTTAAAATCTTTAATCGCATCTTTTTCTTAAAATAAAGAAAGGTTGTTAATAAACATGCAGCTATCGATGAAATAAATAATTCATCTGGACATGGATATCGACCTAAACCTTTAAATTCTTTAGGTATATCTACTTTTATGATTGTTCTTTTTCTTGTTTTTATTTGCCCTCCTGTTTTACCATCCCAAAGCACTTTAGCGTAAGCTAAAAAAACTTCAGGCTCCAAATTTTTCATATTTTCAAATTTAAATATTTGATTCAAAAATTCCAAGAGCTTTAGCTACAAGCTCAGTTACATCAGCTATTTTAATTTCATCATTTTTTTCAGAAGCAGCATCCATCATATTTAATTTACAGGTTTGACAGGCTGAAGCTAAAATTTCAGCTTCCACTTCATGAGCTTCTGTAAGCTTTACAATAGCTTGATTTAAAGCTATGCTTGGAAAAGTAGCTTTCATAAGACCTCCAGCTCCGCAACATTGCGCAAGATTCCTATTATAAATAAACTCTGTAAGCTTGACTCCTGGAATATTTTCAATAAGTTTTCTAGGAGGATCAAAAACATTCATTAAGCGTCCAAGCTCGCAAGGATCATGATATACAATTTTAGCTTCGATTTTATTTTTAAACTTTAATTTTTCATCATCTAAAGCTTTTTCAAGCAGTTGAGTAATATGAAGAATTTCAAAATTAAATTTTCCAACTATTTCAGGATACTCACTTTTTAAAACTCTATAGCAACCTGGACATGAAGTTACTACTATGCTTGCTCCAAGCTTTTCTATAGCTTCAACATTATGCTTAGCTATAGCTTCAACATGCTTTAACTTTCCAGAAAGAAAAAGAGGATTTCCACAGCATTTTTCATTTTCTCCTAGTAAAGTCCAATCTAAACCTAAATAATTTAATAATGATGCTGTAGCAGCTGCTATACTCATAGCTCTTCCAGAAAGAACTGTGGAGCATCCTGTAAAATAAACGATTTCAGCAGGTTTATTAATCTTTTTTATGGAATTTGCAAGATCCATATAATCTATCCATTCAATTCTAGCTTCTTTAGGATGGTTAAAAATGTTTCCGCTTTCTATCAAGTTTTTTTCAAGAATATTCGCTGGTTCTGGTGATAAATTTAATTCATCAAATTGATGCCTAACCGCTTTATATGCATCGATTGTTCTAACACCAGCTGGACAGCGATATTTGCAATAACCGCATAAAGTACATTCAAACATTCTATCTCTAATTATTGAATTAGCTTTTAATCCTTCTTCAAGCATTCCCCTTATAAGTAACATGCGTCCTCTAGGGCTTTCAGATTCCCATTTAGAATGGGAATGAATTGGACATAAAGTTACGCAAAATCCGCATCTAAGGCATTTATGAGCATCATTCACATAATCTTCAATTCTGTATTTACTCAACAATTTCAATTTTTATCTCCTCCATAGGATATGGTCCACCTTTACCTTTTCCAGGATTCAATATAAATTTTGGATCAAAAAGCTTTTTAATAGCTCTCATCCATTTAACAGCTGGACCATGCTCTAAAGATATGTAAGGAGCTTTAGCTAAGCCTACTCCATGCTCAGCTGTTATGCTTCCTCCAAGGGGAAGCACTATATCCTTATATAAAATGTCTAAACCTTTTAAGAAAGCTAACTTTTCTTTTTCAATTCTATCATCAAAAACAAATGTTGGATGCAGATTTCCATCTCCTATGTGACCAAAATCTCCTAAATCCACACCTGAACCCTCTAGCATTTCTGGGATTTTTTCTATTTTATAAGCAGCTTCTGGAAGCTTTGAAAGCGGAAGCGTACAATCTTCAAGTACTGTGCATGGTTTTAATCGAGCTAAAGAGGGTAAAGCTGATTTTCTTGCTGCAATTAATTTATCCCTATATTCTTTTTCAAATGTTTTTTCGGAATATTCAGGTTTCTCTTTTAAGCATATTTCAAAAACTTTATTTAAGGTTTTAGTTACATACTCCTCTATTCCACCTACATCTATTAACATAAAGTTTCCTTCAGGCAACCCTTTTATTCCAATATATTCAAAAGCAAGTTTTGTAGTTTTTCTATCCATAAACTCAATCATTTCTGGAATAATTCCAGCTTCCCTTACTTTAGCTGCAGCTTTAGCTAAAGAATTTATAGAATCATAAATAAAAACAGCTGTACCATAATATTCTGGTACAGGCAAAATTTTTAAGCAAACCTTTGTTACTATTCCTAAAGAACCTTCAGATCCAACTATTAACCTAGTTAAATCTAAACCAGAAACTGACTTTAATGTTTTGGAACCTGTATGAATAATTTCCCCTGAGGGAAGAACAACTTCAAGCCATAAAACATAATCTTTTGTAGAACCATATTTTATACCTCTTTCTCCAGAAGCATTTGTATTAACCATCCCGCCTATTGTACATGCTATGCCACTTGATGGGTCTGGGGGAAAAAAGAACCCTTTTCGCATTAATTTTTCATTTAAAAAATCATAGATAACTCCAGCTTCAACAATTGTCATTTGATCCTCTATATTAATTGAAATTATTTGATTCATAGCGCGCATATCTAAAAGTATTCCACCAATTAAAGGAAGGCATCCACCAGCTGCTCCTGATCCTCCTCCTCTTGGAGTCACTGGTATCCTATTTTTATTAGCAAGCTTCATTATTAAAGATACTTGCTCAGTAGTTTTTGGTCTAACTATTACATCTGGTAAATATTGATATAATGATGCATCTCTAGAATAACATATTAAATCTTCTTTTTCTGAAGAAACATTTTCTTCTCCAACAATTTTTTTAAGTTCGTCAATTATTTTTGAGGAAACTTTTCCATACTTTAATTTTTTAACTTTCATTTTCTTCCACCTTACTTAAAAAATTATCAAGAGGAATTCTATGCAAATCAAAACCTATATCTTCTGGTAAATATCCAACAGCATAAGCAAGCAACTCTACAATATTTATAATGGGAATATATTCTTCAGGTTCAAAATAGGAAATCTCAGCTTTTTCAAGCATATCATAGCATGCTGGACAAATTACTATTAAACAATCTGGTTTAACATTTTTTAGATTTAATAGTTTTCGTTTAGCTCTATTTTCTAAAGCAAATTCTGGATTTGTATACATGGCTGGAACACCGCAACACATTTTTTCTGCAGTCCACTCAATAATAGAGGCTCCTGTAGCTCTAACTAAATCTTTAAATCCAGAAACTAGACGAGGTTCTTCAAGAAGTCTGCATCCAGGATGAATGCAAGCTTTAATTTGGCTTAATTCCCTTTTTAATTTATCTTTTAAATTTTCTAATCCTATATCATCATGCATTATTTCTATAAAGTTTTTCACATTAACAGTTTTATTGTAGCTTTTCCCTATAATACTAAGCTTATCATTCACTTCTTTTAAGAGTTTTTCATCGTTTAAAGCTTCATTAGCCTTCTTAAATGTATGATAGCATCCATTGCATATTACGCAAAGCTCATTTGAAATTTTTTCGCAAAGCGAAAGGTTTCTGGCTGCCATCCTTAACCATGCTTCATAACTTATGGTTTTTGAAATTTCAGGTTCTGGACAACATGTAGCATCCTCTAAGTCTATAAGCTGCATTGAAAATTTTTCTCCTAAAAGCCTTAATGCCTTTTCAACAAAAATTTGCATAGCTGATATAGTGCAACCTAAAAATACTCCATATTTTTTATTCAACAAGGAATCACCTTTGGAAGTTCACCTTTAAACTTTTTTACAGCCTTTGCTTTTTCTTCAAAGGCTGTGCCTACACTTAATTTTTGAATTTCTTCCACAACCTCTTTTCGTTCATAGGATGTTGGTGGAATCGGCTTAAGATTCATTCTTTTTCGCTCTTCTATAAAGTAATCTGTTAACTCAGCTACATAACCTAACTCAAATTCATTCTTTATAATTCCGCTCATAGCTGGAGATAAAGGTGGTTTAATAGGTTTTTCTAATGGATATTCAGAAGCTGCCAATTTTAATCACCTCTTCTCTAGCTTTTACCCTATCTATAAATTCTAAAGCTTTAGTTGGACATTGCTGCACGCATATAGGGTTTCCATCACATAAATCGCATTTCATCATTGTTTCTTGTTCTTCATCAAAGTATGGATGAGAAATTGGACAAGCTATTTGGCAGTATTTACATCCTATGCAAAATGAATAATTTATTCTTACTATTCCATAATCATCTTTGTAAATAGCATCAGTAGGGCAGGAAGCTTTGCATGGAGGATCATCGCAATGAGCGCAATGAGCAGCAATAAAAGCAAAAGGTTTTTCTGGATTCTCAATTATTTTAATAAAGCTTTTCTCAAAGCTGGATAAACCAAAATGCTTATAAGAGCAAGCTGTCATGCAATAAGTGCATCCAGTACATTTATCAGGATGAAATATAAGAACTTTTTCCTGAGCTTTAAACATTTTTTATTTCCTCCTCATCTTTTTAATGCAAGCTGTTCAAGCGCTAAGGCTAACCCATGAATTATTGCTTCCGGTCTTGGAGGGCATCCTGGAATATAAACGTCCACTGGAATTACTTTATTTACAGGACCTGCTAAAGCATAGTTTTCAGATCCATTATCATAATTATAGGGGCCGCAATCTATTGCGCAGCTTCCAACAGCCACAACTACTTTTGGGTTAGGAGTTTGCTCATATATTCTTTTTAAGGCTGATTCTACCTGCTTTGGAACAGGACCTGTAACTAAAAGTATGTCGGCATGACGAGGGTTATTTTTAAGTTTGATTCCCATTCGTTCAGCATCAAAGCGGGGTGAAAAAACAGCTGCTATCTCTATATCGCAATTATTGCAGCCTCCAGCATGGGCATGAAAAACCCAAGGAGAGTAAATTCGAGCTTTTTGCTTTAAATTCACTTCCTTCACCTTTAATAAAGCTTTCTTGGATGAATCTCAAGCTTAAAGCTTAAGGTTTTCCTGCAATCTGGGCAAAGTTTAAGGTATTTTTCCATATCAAACCTTACCTTTTCTTTAGTTTCAGGCTTAAGATTTTCAAGAACTTTATTTTTAACAGTGTTAATTTGTTTTTCGGTAAATATAAATTTTCCGCAAGATTCGCATTTAGCCATATCAAGCGAATTCTTTACATAAAGCTTTTCTTTATCAATGTTAGCAAGCTCATATTTTGGTGTGAGTTTAAGCGCTTTTTCAGGGCATATGTCTTGGCATTTACCGCAAAAAATGCATCTCCCCAAATATATGGAAACAGTTCTTTTTCCCTCTTCATCTATTAACTTTATTGTTTTATTAGAGCACATAGATGCGCAGGCTCCGCATCCAACGCATTTTTCTTCATCAAATTCATGCATTCCTCTTCCATAAGCTACAATTTGACTATATTTTTTACCAGGCCATGTTCCAGCTGGGTAATCTATAGTAATGCATTGCTTAATATTCTTTAAAAGTTCCTTAATCAATATTACCATTCCATTAACTATTTTTAATCACCTCAAAAAACAATTATATATTTTAAAATATACGTCCATACAATAGCTGCTATAGCAATTGGAATCTGATATTTTAAACACCATTTAAAAGCTTGATCAAGCCTATACCTAGGGTTAATTGCATTTATTAAAGCCAAAAGAAACAGTATAACTAAGCTTTCTATTATAAATGAGATTGAAGGAATAAAATGTATTCCCCCTCCCAAAAACAAATCTATAAATAGCGTTATAGAAATAAATATAAAGAATGTTCGTCCCAACTCTAAAATTCCAAGAAGCTTCCCGCTGTATTCAGTTTCTGGTCCAGCTACAACTTCTACTGGAGCATCAGGTATGTCAAAAGGTTTTATTCTAAGCTTACCAATTATAATCAATAGAAAG